>Ga0210377_10000042_pt1 | contig 117113 bp, 114 predicted proteins | sample PLM4_65_b1redo_FD_155480 | JGI IMG/M metagenome (GOLD analysis project Ga0210377, IMG submission 155480) | Groundwater sediment microbial communities from an aquifer in East River, Colorado, USA - PLM4_65_b1 redo | ecosystem: Environmental > Terrestrial > Soil > Riparian zone | place: USA... | reverse complement strand
CGCATCCACTCTGCCTTGGGCTATCTGACACCGGTCGAGTTTGAAGCCAATTGGCGACGTGCTCAACTGCAATCAGCTACCCCCTAAATGTCGCTTAAAATCTGTCCAACTTTTGGGATCCACTACACTCTGGAAAGCCTCAATATTGGCCAGCGTTGCACGAATCTTCTGCATTCAGCGGATGTGAATTTGTTCCTCGCGCAATACGCGCTGGAGCAAGAGAAGGACAAAGCCAGGGCAAAGGAATATGCCGAGGAAGCCAAGAAACTCGCCACGTGCGACGGTCCGCCGTATTATTACAAGGTGGCGTATGAAGAAGCGGAACGATTTCTAGAAAACCTAAAGTAACCAATGTCGTTGCGAGGGCAGTCGTCCTGAGCGGAGCGAAGCGCAGTCGAAGGGCGTCTGCCCGAAGCAATCTCCTCGCACCAAAGATATGTTTGTTATTAGGAGATTGCTTCGTCGCTTCGCTCCTCGCAACGACATCTAAGTCGAAGAGATGAAAAAAGGACCCTGAGTTTCTCAGAGTCCTTTTCGTTTTATCTTATGCGTATCTTTGTCTACTTTCGCGTACTGCTTGAAGGATGTCGTTTGTTGTCACAGGAAGTTTAATGCCCTTCACATCCAGTGGGGATGTTTTTGATGCTTTCGCAGACAATACAGGGCGAATTACAAAAACCTGTCCATCTGTGGACTTAAATTGAACCTGACCTTCACGCAAAACTTTTTGCAGAAGTTCGGTAAGTTGTTTTTGAATTTGTGAGACCGTGTAAATCATAGTGATGATTATACTCCGCTGGTTGAGTAGGCAGCGATGCTCTTCCGCCGCCGTATCGAAACCAGAAACAGAAAGCAAACTTGAAATTTCATAGTGTGGTCTCGATACGTCCCGCGAAAAACCTGCGGGACTACTCGACCACCGTTTGAAACTTTCTTTCTTCTTTTCTCTTTAATTTCTTCGCGTCCTTCGCGTCTTCGCGGTTAAAAAAATCTCCGTGTCTCTGTGTCTCCGTGGTGAAATATGCTAGACTCAGACCATGGAAACCATCACCTCCTCCATCGACTCTTCCTCCTCCGAATTCAAACAAAACGCCGAACACCATCGCGCCCTCGCGGATGAATTGAAACAACGCCTTGCAAAAGTCCGTGAAGGCGGCGGCGAAAAATATCGCAAACGGCAGGAAGAGCAGGGCAAACTCTTCGTGCGTGAACGTATCGAACGTCTGCTCGACCCCGGTTCGCCGTTCCTCGAACTCTCTGCGCTTGCCGCTACCGACCTATATGACAACGAAGGCAGGGCGAGTGCGCCATCAGGGCGCACATCAGCCAGTGCAAGCGACGGCGAGTCGGTTGCGCCCGGCGCGGGCATTGTCACCGGCATCGGGCGCGTCTCCAACCGCGAAGTACTCATCGTCGCCAACGATGCCACCGTCAAAGGCGGGTCATACTTCCCGATGACGGTCAAGAAACATCTGCGCGCCCAACAGATCGCCGAAGAGAATCATTTGCCTTGTCTGTATCTCGTCGATTCGGGCGGGGCGTTCTTGCCCCTGCAGGACGAAGTCTTTCCCGACGTCAATCATTTCGGTCGCATCTTCTACAATCAGGCGCGCATGTCCGCCAAAAAAATTCCGCAGATCGCGGCGGTGATGGGCAGTTGCACGGCGGGCGGCGCGTACGTCCCTGCCATGAGCGACGAAGCCATCATCGTCAAAGGCACGGGCACGATCTTCCTCGGCGGACCTCCGCTCGTTAAAGCCGCGACGGGCGAAGATGTCACCGCGGAGGACCTCGGCGGCGCGGACGTCCACACGCGACTCTCTGGTGTTGCGGATCATTTTGCTGAGGACGACGATCACGCCATTCAACTCTTGCGGGATATCGTCGAAACGTTACAACCTTCAAACCTTCAAACGTTCTTACGAAGCCTTGAAGTTGCTCCCCCCGAAGAACCTTTATTCCCCGCCGACGATTTGTACGGCATCCTCCCCGCGACCTTCCGCGAGACTTACGATGTTCATGAGATCATCGCCCGTCTCGTGGATGGCAGCAAGTTCCGCGAGTTCAAAGCGCGCTACGGCACGACTCTCATCTGCGGCTTCGCGCGCATTCACGGATACCCCGTCGGCATCATCGCCAACAACGGAGTCCTGTTCAGCGAGTCCGCGCTCAAAGCGACTCACTTCATCGAGTTGTGTGACCAGCGCGGTATTCCGCTTGTGTTCCTGCAAAACATCACCGGCTTCATGGTCGGGCGCGAAGCTGAAGTCGGCGGCATCGCCAAAGACGGCGCAAAGATGGTCCATGCCGTGGCAACAACGCGTGTGCCCAAGTTAACCGTCGTCATCGGCGGCTCATTCGGCGCGGGCAACTACGCCATGAGCGGACGCGCCTACGGCTCGCGTTTCCTCTGGATGTGGCCCAACGCAAGAATTTCCGTCATGGGGGGGGAACAAGCTGCGAATGTCTTACTCACTATCAAACAAGAGCAACTCGCTCGTGAAGGCAAACCCGCCATGACCCAAGCCGAAGCCGACGAATTCAAACGTCCCATTTTGGAGAAGTACGAAAACGAAGGCAATCCGTATCACTCCACTGCAAGATTATGGGATGATGGCGTGATCGATCCGGTAGATACACGTCAAGCTTTGGGGTTGGCGTTATCAGTGGTTTTAAATGCGCCGGTTGAAGAAAATAATTTTGGAGTCTTTAGAATGTAACGAAGCATGTCACCCTGAGCGACAGCGAAGGGTCTCTACCACGACAATCAGAGATCCTTCGCTGTCGCGAGTACGCTCCCTCAGGATGACATACTCAATCCCGAAGGGATGACATGATTTCCCAACCCTATGACACTCCATCGGGGTTAGGGAAAATTCACTGGATATTCTATAATCATCCCACTCCTTCGGAGTTCTATATCAAATAAGGATTTTAATTATGACATTCCCCCAAACCTCAGGCAGTCCCCACCACTTCCTCGCCAGCCTCGCCGGTGGCTGGACGGGTACATCCAAACTCTGGCTAGAGCCAGACAAGCTTGCCGACGAATCACCGGTTCTAGGAACTATCACCTTAGTGTTAGAAGGACGCTTCGCCATCTATCTCTATCAAGGCTCCATCGAAGGCGAACCGCAGCATGGTATGTTCACCTTCGGCTATAACACCACGCTCGAACAATATGAAGCCAGTTGGGTAGACTCGTTCCACAATAACACAGGCATTATGTACTGCACCGGCTACGCCATCGAGAACGGATTCCAAGTTCTCGGCAGTTATCCCGATCCCACCGGCGGACCAGACTGGGGCTGGCGCACCGAAGTGGAATTGATTGATCACGATCATCTGACAATCACGGCGTACAACATCCACCCCGAGTATGGCGAAGCGAAGGCAACGGAAGCAAAGCTTACGCGAGTGAAGAAATAAATCATCATTCGTGCTGAGCAGAATGACGAGCGACAGCGAGGAATGTAGTCGAAGCACAGTCATGCAATCGCTTCGACTGCGCTCGACCTGCACTCGCTCCGCTCAGCGCGAAACATGGAGACTCAATGAACATCCTCATCATCGGCGGTACAAAATTTCTTGGACGTCATCTCGTAGAATCCGCCCTCGCGCGCGGGCATCAAGTCACACTCTTCAATCGCGGCAAAACAAATCCGAATCTGTTTCCACAAGTGGAAACAATCCTCGGCGACCGTGAACACGACCTTGAGAGATTAGCGGATCGCGAGTGGGACGCGGTCATAGACGTCGCAGGGTATCTACCGCGCATCGTCCGCCTCGCAGCTGCCGGGTTGCGCGAGGCGGGAGCCGTTGGTCGTTATGTGTTCATCTCGTCCATTTCAGTCTATGCAGATACATCCAAGATCGGCATCAATGAATCCGATCCCGTTGGCAAGATCGAAGATGAGACTTTCGAAGAGATCACTGGCGAATCGTATGGTCCTCTGAAGGCATTATGTGAAAAGACTGTGCTTGATCTATATGGCGAGCGCGGATTAGTCATCCGTCCCGGACTCATTGTTGGACCGAATGACCCGACCGACCGCTTCACCTATTGGCCCGTACGTGTGGCGCGCGGCGGAGAGGTGCTTGCGCCCGAAAAACCTGATGTGCCGGTGCAGATCGTGGATGTGCGTGACCTTGCAGATTTCACCATCCAGTTGATCGAAGAAAAAGCGTCCGGCATTTACAACGCTACCGGACCCGATTATGAACTAACATTAGGTGCGATGCTCGAAGCATGCAAACAAGTGAGCGGCAGTGATGCGCACATCCAATGGGCATCGGTGGAATTTATGAAACAGAACAAGGTCGAAGAGTGGAGCGACATGCCTGTGTGGGTCCCTGACAACGAGGAGAATCAAGGCTTCTCGCGCGTGGATGTTTCGAAGGCGATCAAGGCTGGCTTGAAGTTTCGTCCGTTGGAAGATACGGTGCGCGATACACTCGCATGGGCAAACACGCGCCCAGCAGATCACGAGTGGCGCGCAGGCTTGAAACCCGAAAGAGAACAAGAACTGTTGAAGTTATTGAATTCATAAAAGGCGACCATCAGGCTACATGAAAAAAATTCGCTTGATACTTTGGGTTGGCATATTTCTTTTGGCAGGTTGCAGTAAACAGGCACAGACCCCCGTTGCCCCGGTTGCTACGTCCATACCTGCAACAGCCGCGCTCCCCCCAACCGAAACGCACATCCCCGATACCGCGACACCCCTCCCAGTTCCAACACAGGACCCGACGGTCTTCGGTTCGATCGGGACTGGTGAGATCCAAGCCTATGCACTTGAGTCAGTAGTCATCGCCATCTTCAACAAAACCCTGGATGGATTCGTCGCTAATGATTCCGTGCAGGAATATCAGATCATCAGCGTGACGGTCTTCCCCGGCGGCGATGGCTTGCTGGCTGAGGTCATCTACAGTATCAAGACCACCGATCCCGCTTGGCTCGCTGATGGCGGCATCCAACTTGCCGATGGTTGGATCAGCAACAGCTGCAGTCGCTTTGATTTTTTTACAACAGACACAGAGTATCAATTGAAGAATAAAAGATTGTGTAGTTAATAAACAACCTTTGGACAAGCAGAAAGGTTTTATTATGCAAATCAAAGAACCCCGCCAACAACTTGACCACATGTTGCGCGAAACGCGCATACATCTTATCAGCTTCAGTCAGATGGCTGACACAAAAGCCAACATCCTGCTGAGTATTTCGTCGGTGCTGTTATCTATTTCGCTCACCAAAGTTTCCGACCCGCGTTTTATGGGAGCCCTGGTGGTGTTGGTTGGCTTTTTGCTCATCACGATCTTCCTCGCGTTGATGACCGTTATTCCAAGAGTGCAGAGCTTTCGACGCAAAAAACATTCGGTAAATGACCCCACATACAGTCCGCTTTATTTTGGCGACTATGTGGACATCCCCTACGACGAATATGTCCAAAACCTGGAAGATGTCATGAACGACTCAAACCGCACCTATGAAATCATGGTGAAGGAAATCTATTATTCAGGGGTATATCTCGTCAAAAATAAATACCGATATATCCGCCTGGGCTACATCTTTTTCTTCACAGGTCTGATCGTCACGACACTGATCTTCTTCATCGAGAACATTGTGTGAGCATGTTCAAAAAAATCCTGATCGCCAACCGCGGTGAGATTGCCATCCGCATCATGCGCGCCTGTAAAGAGCTCGGCATTAAAACTGTCGCGGTCTATTCAGATGCCGATAAAAATTCTCTGCACGTTCAACATGCCGATGAAGCGATTCACATCGGCGCGGCTTCGCCCAAAGAATCCTATCTCAATGTGGATAAACTTATGCAAGCTGCCCATGCCTCAAAAGCGGACGCTATTCATCCGGGCTATGGCTTCCTCTCAGAGAACGCTTCTTTCGCCGGGACGGTTGCTGCTGCGCACCTAGCCTTTATCGGTCCCTCAGCCGCTTCGATCCGCGCAATGGGCGATAAATCCGAGTCAAAGATCGCAATGAAGAAGGCGGGGGTGCCGACTGTCCCCGGCTATGAAGGGCTCGAAACCGAAGCGGATTTCGAACAAGCCGCACAAGCCATTGGGTATCCCATCCTTGTCAAAGCCTCGGCGGGCGGTGGCGGCAAGGGCATGCGCATCGTTTGGGAAGCGGACGACCTGCCCGAAGAGATCGAATCTGCACGGCGCGAAGCGGTCCATGCATTTGGGGATGACCGTCTGCTCATCGAAAAATATATTCCCAATGCGCATCATATCGAATTTCAAGTCTTCGGCGATCAACACGGACATCTCGTCCACTTGTTCGAACGCGAATGTTCCGTGCAGCGCCGTCATCAAAAGATCATCGAAGAGACGCCTTCCCCATTGCTCACACCTGAACTTCGCGCGCAGATGGGCGCAGCCGCAGTCAAAGCTGCCAAAGCCGTCAACTACTACAACGCCGGGACAATTGAATTCATCGTTGATCCCGATACCATGCAATATTATTTCCTGGAAATGAATACAAGATTGCAGGTCGAACATCCCGTTACTGAGTTGACCACTGGCTTAGACCTCGTCCAATGGCAAATCCGCGTCGCGGCGGGTGAACATTTTTCCTATTCGCAAGAACAACTCTCCCAGCGTGGACACGCCATCGAGTGCCGCGTCTATGCTGAAGACCCATCGAATGGCTTTTTACCCAGCACCGGGAAGTTGTTGCAATATATTGAGCCAAAAGGTCCCGGCATTCGCGTGGATTCGGGTTTCACGGCTGGTAATGAAGTGACGCATTTCTACGATCCCTTGCTAGCGAAGTTAATTGTGTATGGAGAAAATAGAGATACAGCGATTCAAAGAATGCAATCTGCGTTGAAAGAATTTATTGTACATGGCGTGACAACCAATATTGATTTTATGCAAACCGTCTTGGCGCATGAGGATTTTGCAAATGGAAAAGTCACAACCCGTTGGGTTGAAACAACTCTGGAATCAGGAAGCTTGCTTCCTGAAAACCGACAGCAAGCTGTCGGACTCCAGAGTTTAATCGCCGCCGCACTCGCAGATCTAACAATCGTCAATCGAAAATCGTCAATCGAAAATCGAAATGAGCCTGATCCGTATAGCCCGTGGAAACAGATCAATGGATTTCGTAACTAATGAAAATAACCTTCGATCAAACCGTTATTGATTTAACCCCACAAGGCAAGTCCTATCGCGCCACGATTGGAGATAAAACCGTTGACATTGAAATCGTCCGCGCGGAGGCTGGAAAGTTGGAATTGCTCATCGATAATCAACGCGTGACAACCTACGTTTCATCCGATGGGGCGAAGCGTTGGGTGACGATAAATGGTCAAACCGTTGTGTTGACCAAAGCGTCGGGGGCGAAGCGGAGAGGCTCAGGGCACGATCACGGCTCAGGGTTGGTGGCGCCCATGCCCGGCTTGGTGCGAAGCGTGAATATTGAGGAGGGTGAGGCTGTGATGAAAGGTCATACGCTTTTGGTGCTGGAAGCCATGAAGATGGAAATCCGTATTCAAGCACCGCGCGACGGGTTGGTGAAAAAATTATTTGTGAAACAAGGTCAAACTGTAGAACGCGAACAGGTGTTGATCGAGATCGAATAAAGGAGTTTTTATGGCAGAGATCGAATTGCGTGAGGTTCCACTTTTCAGTGAAATGGATGAGCAAGAGGTGGCTGGCATCCGCGCCATCATGGAGGAAATGAAGTTCAAGCCCGGGCAGATCATCATCCGTGAAGGCGAGACCGGCGATCTATTCTATGTGGTCACCGAAGGGCAGGTAGAGGTTCTCGTTCGGGATGCAGATGGTTCGGATATTATTTTGCATGTTGCGGGACCCGGCGATTTTTTCGGCGAGCTTTCGATGCTCACGAATCAACCGCGGTCGGCGCGCGTGCGGGCAGTGGACCAGGTGACGACACTCGTGTTGGAACGCGATGAGTTCTTCAATTTTCTGCGCACACATACCCATGCTGCGATCGATGTCATGGTGGAGCTGGGCGGACGCCTGCATGAAAACGATGCCCTGTTGAGGCGCATGGCGAGCCGCAACGTCAACGAAATGGACGAGGAGCGAATGACGCTCGGGCAACGCATCGCCGATAAGGTGGCGGATACGATCGGTTCGTGGCCCTTTATCATCACACAAACAATTATTCTCATTACCTGGATCACGCTCAACGTAACCCTTAAACAGAGTGAACGTTGGGATATTTACCCGTTCATTTTGCTCAACCTGGCACTTTCGTTTCAAGCCGCCTATTCAGGTCCGGTGATCATGATGAGTCAGAACCGTCAATCAGCAAAAGATCGTCTGGCGGCAGAGATCGACCATGACGTGAACACCAAGTCCGAGTTGGAGATCAACAACCTGATACGGCGCATCGACGAACTGGAGATCACTATTGAAGAGAATCAATCTGAGATAAAGAAATTGCTGGGCGGGAAGAAGAGAGCAGGCACAAAAGTGCAGGTGAAGAAATCGAAATAAAATAAGCTTGTCGAAAGTCAAACGTCAAAGGTCATGGAGTAGACGTTCGACTTTCGACCTTTGACGTTTTGACCAAGGAGCCTTTATGCCCGGAAAATATTTTGATGAACTCGAAGTGGGGATGAAATTCAAACATGCAGGGCGCACCGTCACCGAAATGGATAACGTGCTCTTCTCCGCGCTGACGATGAACACGCAACCGCTGCATGTCAACGAGGATTTTGCTTCAAAAACGGAATTCGGTCAGCGGCTGGTAAATGGCGTCTTTACATTTGGGCTCGTCGTGGGATTGACTGTCGCTGAGTTAACCGAAGGCACAATTGTTGCAAATCTTGGATACGACAAGGTCATGCATCCAAGTCCCGTTTTTCACGGGGATACGATCTATGCCGAAAGCGAGATCATCGAGAAGCGCGAGTCGAAGTCACGTCCCAATGCGGGGATCGTGCGCATCAAATGCTGGGGCAAAAAACCAGACGGTACAATTGTGGTGGAGTTCGAGAGAACGGCAATGTTCCTAAAACGGTCAAAGGTTGAAAGTTAGAAAGTTAGCAGGTTAGCAGGTTTAACTTTCAAACCTTTAAACCTTCAACCTTCAAACGGAGGCTTTATGCACTCACGACGCGCACTTTTATACATGCCCGGCGATGACCGGCGCAAGATCGAAAAATCTGTCGCACTGGGAGTCGATTCCATTTGCATGGATATGGAAGATGGCGTGGCGGTGAACAAGAAAACTGAAGCGCGTGAAGTCATCGCGCAGGCGATGAAGGAATTGGACTTCGGCAAATCCGAGCGCTGTATTCGCATCAACAGCATCGGTTCGGGGTTGGAAAAACGCGATCTGATCGCGGCGCTCGCAACGAACCCCGATTCGATCGTAGTGCCGAAGATCGAATCCGCGGAGCAGGTGAAATGGGTCAGTGAACATATCGAGACATATGAACTTTCGAGTAAATTAAATATCGGGAGCATCCGTTTGTTGGTTGGGGTGGAGACTGCAAGGGGCATCATGAATCTCAAGGAGATCGCGGAGGCGGATAAACGTCTCGAAGCCATTATCTTTGGCGGCGAGGACTTTGCCGCATCCATTGGCGCGGTGCGGACCAAGTCCGCCAGCGAGTTGATCTACGCGCGGCAGGCGACGGTCACAGCTTGTGCGGCAAATGACCTGCAGGCGCTGGATATTGTGTTCATTGACTTCAAAGACCCCGAAGGACTCCGCGTCGAAGCGGAGCAGGGCGCAGGCTTCGGTTTCAGCGGGAAACAGATCATTCACCCGAATCAGGTGTCGGCTGTGCAGGAAGCGTTCACTCCATCCGAATCAGCGATCGAGTACGCCAAACGGATCGTCGAATCGTTCGAGTCCAGTCAAAAAGAGGGCAAGGGTGCGTACGCGCTCGATGGCAAAATGATCGATATGCCATTGTTGAAGAACGCGCAGAAGGTTTTAGAGAGGGCGAAGGCGGCTGGGAAGGTGTGATTTTCTGCAAGGAAATTGATGACGTTCAAAGGGCGGGATTGTTGCATAATTGATATACTTCATGATCGGGAGATGACTGATGCACCAATTTGTACAATCGGCGCTCGAAGCCGCAAATCAGGGTGACAAAAACAAGGCGATAGACTTTGTCAAACAAGTGCTGGCTGCCAATCCAAATGACGTTGACGCGTGGCTGGTGCTCGCCGCCGTGCTCGATGACCCTGAACGCAAACGTCAATGTTTAAAACGCGTGCTCACCCTGGACCCAACCAACCAGATCGCTCGCGAAGAAATGCTTGAGATGGACCGCGCCGCGATGGGCGGTACGCCTTCCTACATGCCCGACCTTGCTCCGGTTTCACCGGCTGTATCTCCGTCTGCATGGCAGTCATCCAGCAAGCCGATACTTTCTGAAACGACCCTGCCCGTTGTATCCTATGCACCAGAGCGACCCAAACTGAGCTCCTCTGCAAAGCCGGGCACAGACAAACCATTGGTATTTAAGTACCCGCTCTTCTGGCGCATCTTGATGTATGTGTCCATCGCTTTCTTTGGTTGTGTTGGCTTGCTGGTTGCCTCCCAAAACTTTGTCAACAGTTTGCCTTTCCTCGGGCTGGCACTAGTAACGGGACTCGTCGCCATGACGTTCTCACCCAAAGTTGAGGTTAGCGAAAAAGGGATTCGCGCTTCCGGAACATTCAGCAGTTCAGAGATCGGTTGGTATGAGATCGTCAAGATCAAATCCAATGCCATGAAACGCCGTTTGGAACTATCCAGCCAGAATGGCGAGATCGTGAATGTTTCAAACCAGGTGAGCGGATATCCGCGTATCGTTGAGATGTTGCGGCAGAGACGCCCGGATCTGTTTGGGAAAATGGAATCTGCGCCAGCCCAGGGGAATTTCGTTTCAGTTGACCACCACAACGCACCAACCGTTACGGGTAACACGAGCGCTGCATTCGCTGGCACAAAAATTTTCAGGAAAAGTTTTATGGCGCAATATGGTTTGTATTTTCTGGTCGTGCCTTTTTGTCTGGTCTCAGCCTGGACCGTTTACGCAGAACCGCAATACAAGGTTGGCGCATCCATAGCGGTGTTGTTCTGTCTGCTGATGATCTTCCTGCCGTTCTTTCAAGTCAGCCAACTCAAAGTGGCGCCGGATAAATTAACGACCGAAACATTCTTTGGCGAAAAAGAATACAGCGCACGGCAGATCAAGAATATTAGTATGAAAACCGTCCGTGGCCGCGGCGGGCGGGCATCTAATTACATTCATGTTCAACCCGCTGAGGGCGGCGCCATTTCACTGGCTGGCTTCTCGGAAGGCGATGAAGTGCTCTACGGCTTTTTGACCAACTGGTGGGATACCTATAAGAACAAATAGCGAAAAATCTTATGGGGAATATATCAGCTTATAATTGAATCACAAAGAACACACGTCACTCTGAGATTTTCACTCAGGGTGACATTTTTATCTCATTGACTCACAAGGAAGAAAACTTTGCTCTCCATTTTCTACGGCATCGTATCCGCGGCAACCTGGGGCGCGGCAGATTACATCGGCGGCATTGCCACCAAACGCACAAGTGCGTACCGCGTGCTTTTTCTGGCAGAGATCGCGGGGCTTGTCCCATTTATGGCGCTTGCCCTGCTCGCACATGAACCACTCCCGCCATTTACAGACTTACTCTGGGGCGTGCTGGCAAGCTTGACGGGGCTTGGCGGGTTGATCCTCTTATACCGTGCCCTCGCCGACGGGCAAATGACCATCGCGGCACCGGTCTCGGCGTTGCTCGCTGCGTTCGTGCCGGTGGTATTTGGTTTATTTACGCTGGGTATTCCATCCCTGACCACGGTCCTTGGATTCGGACTCGCCTTTGGCGCAGTTTGGCTGATCTCGCAAACGGATTCGACAACCTGGCGCTTCACCTTCTCAGACCTGCGCCTGCCTCTGCTCTCAGGCATTTTCTTTGGCTTTTACTTTGTCCTTCTGCATCATGCCACGCTCAACGCCTTCTACTGGGTGTTGGTCGCTGCGCGCCTTGCCGGTTTTCTCGCCCTGGGCTTATTTGCACTCATTACACGTCAACCGGCTTTACCTCCGCGCAATCTCTGGGGCTACTCGATCATCAACGGGGTCATCGATATTGCCGGCAACGCCTTCTACGTACTCTCTGCCCAGTCAGGTCGCATGGACGTTGCCGCCGTGCTCGGCGCGCTCTACCCGGCCTCCACTGTGTTCCTGGCAGCGATCTTTCTCAAGGAACGGATGACGCGCATCCAGGCAATCGGCATTACATTGGCTTTTGTTGCGATCGTTCTGTTCACGATTTAAACGTAAAGGCGTAATGCTTTGCCCGAAAAGGGGTGCATTACGCCTTTTATTCAATTTTATGAAACCAGCGGGAAATTACGCTTCGTAATCTGCGGCTTCTTCGTCCACCGTTAGGATGGGTTCATCCTTGTCCCGCTTATCGAGGAATTGCAGGGTTAGGGCAACGACCTTGGTGTAGTACTTGGTCTCGCCGCCTTTATCCTCATACTTCTCCGTCTTGAGCCGTCCTTCAAGATAGACCAGGCTGCCCTTCTTGAGGTATTCCTGGCAGACCTCTCCGAGTCGGCCCCAAGCTTCGATGTTGACCCATTCGGTGTATTCCTTGCTTTCACCGCCGGTCTTCCAGCGCTGCGATACCGCCAGGCTGAAATGAGCGACCTTCTTGCCGGTGGGCGTGAACTTGCTTTCAGGGTCTTTGCCTAGTCGTCCGATCAGTTGAACGCGATTTAGTGCTGGCATGATTCCCTCACTTCCTTTTGTTCTCGTTCAGGGCTTTTAGATGCAATGTTACGTGTCATAATTAGTCTCCTTTTTTATCTAAAAGAATATGTAGGTTTCGAACAGGGTTATACTTTGTTTATGATTGACCTTCAGCGGGCTTTTCGGCAGCGGCTTTCGGTTCGGTTCTCTTCAATACGAGCATGCCCGTTTTCATCTCTACCACGTTGTACCCGGCGGGCACAGCGTCGAGCGCGCCTGTTTCCTTAACTTCCTTTGAGAAGTAGAACATCTTGCCGTTGGAGTGCAGGTAATAGGTAGCGCCTTTGGAATTTGTGTGTGCGTAAGCCATTTTTTCTCCTTATAAAGTTGGTTAGACCGTAAGTTTAGCACAGATTTTCTATAACTGTCAACAATAGGAGTTTCGTATATGCGAACCGTTTCTACGCTTGCGGACTTGCGTTCCGCCCGCCTCCCCTTCTCAGGGACGGTTGGATTCGTGCCAACGATGGGCTTTCTACACGAGGGACATCTCGCTCTGATCCGTCGTGCAAGAGAGGAATGCGAGCACATGGTCGTGTCCATCTTCGTCAACCCGACCCAGTTCGGTCCTAAAGAGGATCTCTCGAAGTATCCGCGTGACCTTGAGAGAGACTTACGCCTGATCGAACCCTACACCGACCTGGTGTGGACGCCGTCAGCTGAGACAATGTATCCACACGGGTATCAGACCTGGGTGGAGGTGGAAGCGGTGACGCGTCCGCTTGAAGGCGCGATGCGTCCCGGTCACTTCAAGGGCGTCACAACGATCGTCGCCAAGCTATTCAATGGCGTCCAGCCGCAGAAGGCGTACTTCGGTCAAAAGGATGCACAACAGGTGGCGGTCATCCGGCAGATGGTGCGAGATCTGAACTTCCCCACTGAGATCGTGGTTTGCCCGATCATGCGTGAATCGGATGGTTTGGCGATGTCGAGCCGTAATGTGTACCTTGACCCCGAACAGCGCAAAGCCGCGACGGTGCTATTCCGCTCGTTGAGCGCGGCAAAAGCAGCGTACGAACAAGGCGAGCACAATGCGGAAAAACTGCGACAGATCATGAAGGACATGCTTGCTTCAGAGCCGTTGGCACAGATGCAATATGTTTCGTGCGCTGACTATGACACGCTCGAGGAACTCGATGTGATCAAAGGAAAAGCCTTGCTTTCCATGGCTGTGTTCCTGGGGAAAACAAGGCTGATCGATAATTTTGTATTGGGGTAGGTTCGTGCGGGGTCTGAGACCCCGCACGAGCATTGTCTACGGTCCCCACTTCAATTGTTGGCCGAACGGCAGGAGCGGAAGCATGCTTGAGCCAGCAGTGTAATATAGTTCAAGTACGCCGCCTGCGTAGACCGTCTCGGCAGGCGCCTTCGCAACAATGACGAAACTGGCGTCCGGTGCCCATAAGGCTTCATTCAGTGCCTCAAAAGTTTCAGGGCGAAGGACCGTTCTACCAGTGACGCCATCGGGTGTAGAGCGAACAAGTTGCAGTGGCACATTATCAGCAAAGCCATCCGGAGCGGGTCGACTGGCGAAGAAGAAATACAGTTGCCCATCAGGCGCGAGATATGGTTCATTCGCGAAGTTGAAATTTCCGTCACCCACTTCGGCGGGCAGGAGAGTGGTTAAGTTGCCGGTTGAGGCGTCTACACGCCATAAGCCGGGACCAAAGATGCCCATAAAGGGAATACCAACATATAACGCAGAACTATCCGAAGTCCAGGCTTGTTCACTGCAACAAATGCGTGCGCCATCCCCGCCGCTCAAACGGACGAGGGCGTTAGTCGCTATGGAATAGATACCCGAAGATATACCGTCACTGTTGGGAATAGCAGCCGTGAGTAAAATCTTTGTCCCATCTGGGGAATATTTTTGCGGAATGTACATTTCGCGGATCATAGGAACTCCCGTAGCTGGGTCGGTCTCGATTTGCTCTAATACGGTATTAGAAACACCCGTTGAAACAGCATACAAGACCAAACCCTTATTGCTATAAGCTATGGTCGCACCGTTGGGCGAAAACACAGGACTACTGAGGCTGGTTATAAACGGGTTATTCGGGTCAACAGGTCCACCGTCCACCAACATGCGGCGATCAGAACCATCAGCGTTGATGAGCAAGAGTTGGTTGTTCGCCACATAGACGATGCTACCGTCCGCCATCGAAACGTCATAGGAGCCAACCGCTAAAGGTTCAAAGGTAAGCTGGGTTACAGTTTCTCCATCTGTTCCCAAGCGAAAGACCTGCGCGATACCAGCACCGTCATTATTAAGAAAATACATGGCATGCGGAAGTAACCCGGCGGGCACAGGTGTTTCAACATCTGATGTCACCGACGTAAGCGCTTGAAACGTGGCTGCGACAACAGTCGCAACCTGATCGGGCGAAGAAGGCTGTCCACCTCCCAGCGGGGACGCACAAGCAAGGGCAGTCGCTGTCAAAACCAATAAAGCTATCAGGGGATAAAAATTCTTTTTCATGTTTTCCTCTCATCCAATCATATTACAGCACACGGAGACACTGAGAGAAGCTCTCGGTGTCTCCGTGTATGGCATTTGTTATAACGATTTGGTTCCCGATCAGATCTGCTCGAACCGCTCCACCGGGACGACGAAGAGCGTGGCCCGTTTTTCTCCAGAGGCAGATGAACCCAGTTTCGACTTGACCAACCCGATGGCATGGTCGACGCGGTCATCATCCACGCCCAACAGCAAGGTCACAACGCCACTGCGTAAAAATCCGCCTGTGGAGGCAACCCGGGTCACACGATATTCAGCGGTTGTCAGCGTTTGGGTGATCACATCGGCATCGTTGTCTTTGGCAATTAAAATGATCATTTTCATGAGGCACACTCCTCGTTAGATTTCTTCGAAACGTTCAACAGGCAAGGCAAAAACGGTCGCACCGCCCACTGTCACCGGGACAGGTGTCGGCATGGGTAGAGGCGAACCTTCCAATGGCAACGTCAGGTATTCGATACGCTGGCGGCAGGATTCTTCCAACGCTTTGAGGGCGCTATCCTCTTTGCCCTCGCGCAACCCGATCAACAAGGTGGCATTGCGCCTGCCCAGAAAACCACCTGCACTCGAAAGGAACACCACCGGCAGATTCAGTTTCGCAAGTGCCTGTGTTGCCGTGTCCTGATCCTGCTCCTGGACCACGGCCAACATCAACAATTTGATTGAAGAATTATCCATTACAACTCCTATGAGGCGATAAGATCATCTATAAAGAATAGTATACAGGATACTGGCAACTTAGCAAGTCATTAAAGCGAAAACTGCACTTTATCCAAATAAGGAAAATCCCGCGGGGAAACGCGGATCTTTGCCAACGGTGTAACGGGTTGGGTGCTGCCCCATTCTTCGATCTCAGCGTCGAACCAATCCAATATCGGGTAGGAACGTTTATCAGGAAAATCCTGTGCGCGGGTGATGTAGATCATCCCTTCAGCAAAGGGACGGTTCTCTTTATTTTCCTTTGGCAATTCAAAATGATAATACTTCACACGGTGCTTACCGCGCCCAATGCGCACACTGCCATTGCGAGTTAGGTTGAGTTTAGCTTTATCAAGGATCGCGAACCACATTCCCCACATCGCATCGGGCGAACCAAATATCTGCTGACGATTCCCAAATTCACCTTTGTCTGAACTCTTGCGCACGGGCTGCAATGTGACTAGATCCGCCAACGGCGAACCATGCACGACAAATCCGCGCCAATCACACATGTAATTCAGGAATTCTGCTTTGGGATACGAGAGATTGTAACTGATAGGTACGCGCGGGTTACCGATCAATGCGCGGTCCAATAATAAATCAAAAGCCTGCCTACGCGTTTCGTCCACTGGCCTTACCTTGCGCCGAATAGGTAAAGTGGTAGCACCTTCTTTATAGCGCATGAAAGTGTAGATCAGATGAAATATTGGTTTGGCAAGAAAACTGGGAAGCAGCATGCTATCCTTGAAAATACTGCAATGTAAGCCTGAGGCGTTCTTCCACATCTTTTGGCGCATCTTTGGGAATGGACTGAATCGCCGCTTGCGCCTCCACCACCGAATAGCCCAAGGAGGTTAACGCGGCAAGGACTTCGTTATCCGTATCCGATATCGCAGCAAGTTTGGAGAGCCCGTCACTAGGTTTGAGTTTGTCTTTGAGATGCAGTGCCATTTTTTGCGCGGTCTTTTTGCCAACCCCAGGTACGCGACTTAAGATATCAGGTTCATCGGAGAAGACGGCGTTTTGAATGGCGTCCAATGTCATCGTGGAAAGCACGGATAACGCAACTTTGGGGCCAACTCCATCCACGCCGAGCAGGATGTTGAATAGGTCCCGATCGGATTGCGATTCAAAGCCGTACAACGTCAACGCATCTTCACGCACGACGAGGTGCGTGAACAAAAACGCGACTTCGCCCACCTTGAGTTTGGTCCGCAAGGGTGCGGGGGCAAAGACGCGCATCCCCACGCCGCCGACTTCAATAATCAAGGCGTTATCTTCGATTTGGGAGATCTCTCCACGGAGGGTTGCTATCATGGTTCTATTTTAACCCCTTTAACCACAAAGGACACGAAGTACACAAAGGTTTTTATTAAACTCTGGAGTCAGGCGGCTTGCCGCCTGTGATATCAACCAGCAAGCTGGTTGGCTCCAGAATCAACTTCGATTGTTATTCATAACGTTTCGTATTCAAATGTGTGATCGCAATTGCCAGCGCATCAGCAGCGTCATCGGGCTTGGGGATGGAGTCCAATTGCAACAAGGCGCGGACCATATCCTGCACTTGACGTTTATCCGCGCCGCCATAACCAGCAACAGCTTGTTTCACTTCATTGGGGGTGTATTCAAAAGTTTCGATGCCCGCTTTTTGCAAACAGAGCATGATCACGCCACGGGCCTGTCCTACAGCAAGTGCGGTTTTGACATTGCTTTGAAAAAATAATTTTTCGACGGCAGCAGTATCAGGTTTGTTTTCTTTGATCAGATCATTAAGTTGGTCGAACAGCATCTCCAGCCGCGCGGATGCGGTCGCATCTTTGGGGGTGGAGATAACGCCATAGGAAACAGCGACCAGTTCCCCGTCACGCATGAGGCGCACGAGTCCGTAGCCAGTGGTGGCAGTGCCGGGGTCAATTCCTAAGGCGAGGGTCATTAAAAAGTAAGGGCACGGCGTCGCCGTGCCCCAACATATTACGCCGCTTCAAGCGTGGCAAGTGCCTCATCTGAAACTTTGACGTTGTGGAAGACATCCTGCACATCGTCAAGCTCTTCGATGGCTTCCACCATCTTCATGAATTTCAAGGTTGCTTCCACATCCAGTTCAACTTCCTGTTTGGGAACCATGCGCAGTCCCGCTTCCTGCGTGTGGACCTTTGACTTATGCAGGGCATCCGCGATGGTTTTGAATTGTTCAACAGGACCATAAATTTCAATGGTCTCTTCGCCGTCCACCACATCGTCGGCACCGGCTTCGATACCAAGCTCAAATGCTTTATCAAAAGACATTTCACTGGAAGCAAACGCAAAATAAGATTTGCGGTCAAACTGCCAACCCACGGCACCAGGCTCTGCCATGTTGCCGCCATATTTACTAAAAGCGTGCCGCATATCAGGCACGGTACGGTTGCGGTTATCGGTGACGCAGGTAACCATGAGCGCCGAGCCATGCGGACCATACCCTTCGAAGGTCACTTCTTCAAATATGGTGCCGTCCTTATCTTCACCGGCGCCGCGTTTGATGGCGCGCTCGATGTTGTCCTTGGGCATGTTCTCGGCGCGGGCTTTATCCACCGCCAGCCGTAAACGGAAATTCGAATCGATATCGCTGCCGCCTTCGCGCGCCGAGATAACGATCTCACGCGCAAGGCGTGTAAAAATGGCGCCGCGTTTGGCATCAGCTACGCCTTTTTTACGTTTAATAGTTGACCACTTTGAATGACCTGACATGTCGTTCTCCTTCGAAATAAAGCACCTTTGTGCGAAATGTTGCAATGAGCGCGAAAATTATACCATTACCATCATTCGACGAAAAAGCCCAAACCCATCGCCCTGGGTCCGGCATGCACGACGATGGCAGGTGGTAACCGATAAATTGGGATATCGGAAACGGCTATCTTGGATTTCAATTCCTGGACGAGTGCCGCCGCTTCATCCTCAGCCGCAACCTGTAACACACACAAATGAGCTTCAGCGCCGCCCGGACATTGTTCTCCTACTACTTCCACAAGCCGAGCTAATGCTCGCCGCTTTGTCCGTTGTTGTTCAAAAGATTCAACCTGTCCATTTTTGACTTGCAGAATCGGCTTGATCTCCAATAGTTCCGCCAGCAACTTCTTTGCCCCGCCAATGCGACCACCTTTCGCGAGATATTCGAGTGTGTCCACCACGAAATATAAACGTCCACGTGGGATCATGTCGTTGAGTTTCGCAACGATCTCATCCGCGGACTTGCCTGCTTTCGCCATATCATCGGCAACGAGCACCAGCGAACCGAGATTGCAGGAAACTGTCAGCGTATCCACCACGCGGACATCCAGCCCCGGAAATTCTTTCGCAGCCGTTTGCGCCGAACGGACAGTTCCACTCGCTTTACTCGTCGGCGCGACGACAACCACGCTTTCACCTTTCTTCTGTGCGGCTTCAAAGATCGGGAAATACAACGCTGGCTCAGGTGCAGCAGTCTTGGGCAAAGTCGTCGAAGCTTTTAGTTTTTGCAAAAATACGCTGGTGTCAAAGTCCTTATCATCGTGATAGGACTCCTCTCCAAACATCACGATCTGTGGAATTACGGGAATCCCCCGTCCTTCAAGCAGTTCATGCGGCAAGCCGCAGGTAGTGTCCGCAACAATAATAGTCATGATAGTCTCCAAATTTTATTGTAGCCCGCCTATCTGGAGACGATACCTGTCAAAAGAACTCAAATTTGTATTACAAAGTACGGGAGTTAGTTTTTCTTCGCATGTCTCTTGATAGTCTCGACAAGAGATTGATATTCACTAATCGTAGGGAAAATTATGAATGAAGGCTTCACAGACGGACCATATACTAAACCAAAGAGGCGATGAAATGGTGTAAGCGCGTTTGTCAACACGATGCAGATAACTTTGGTATTTCGAGGCGATCTCCAGAACCCAAAAGCTGGCTTGATCTCTATGAGTTTATCCCACGGCACGTTCAAGTCTTTCCAAAGAAATTCAACCAAAAGCCCATCATCAGTCACAGTAATGTTCTGATCAAAAAAATATGCCGATATCAAAAAGGGAATTGAACATAAAGGGATAGCAATAAGCACATCCAAAACAAAAGAGACAATAAGTCCTGAACGAGAATATTGCACAAAATCAGTATACAGAAAATCAAGAAACAATATCAATGCGGAAACAAAACAAAAGTATTTGAGCCAAACAACATAACGAGGATGGGTATGTATAGAGATTTTCATTTTGAACCTTTAATTCATCTTGCTTTAGTCATCTAATCAACTTGATATATCCTTTTGGTAAGTCCGATGCATCTTATAAAAATCGACCCCAAAGTTTTCCATCTCACGTTGCATATTCTCGTTCTCAACGCCGATCTGAACCACCTCGGCATGCCTATAGCGCGGATTCTCACTCACAGACTTGAACATCTCGCTGTAGAGTATCGCAGTGCCGCCGGAGCCGCGATATTGAGGGAGTAAACCAGCGCCGTTGATGTTGATCCAATCTGTGCGGCGGAGTTCGAGGAGCAGGGTTAGCCAACCGAGAGGGAAAAGGCGTCCGCGTGTTTTTTGGAGGGCGGCAGATATGTCAGGATATGCGAGCAAGAAGCCAACTGCTTTATTGTCTTTCATTACCAGCTTGGCCAGCTTCGGGTCAGCCAACCAGATGAGTTGATTCGCCATTGTGTTCACTTCATCATCGGTAAGTGGGACTGTCCCAGCGGTGCCGCCTAGGGAATTGTTGTAAAGTTCCTTGAGATGTTTGACTAGCGCACGTAAGTCATTACGGGTAGCGCACCGCAAGATACGCAGTCCGCGACGCTGGGCGATCTTATCTGCGATGTCGTGGATACGCGGTGGAAATTGAAGATTCGTACCGAGATAACCTGAAACCGATTCGCCGTCTTTGACAAATCCCTGCGCTTCGATGAGGTCAACGTAATAGGCGGGGTTGTAAGGCAAGCCAAAGGCAGGGCGATGTTCGAAACCTTTTACCAACAAGCCAAAACCATCGAGCGGAGTAAACCCTTTTGGACCACTGACTTTATCGAGTCCGCGTGAACGCGCCCAATCAAAGCCAGCGTTGAATAAAGCAGATGCCACTTCTTGATTGTTTTCACATTCGAAGAGATAGAAAAAGGCGGTCTTGGTTTTGTTGTATTCGTTGTAGCGGCGATTATTGAGAACGGCGAGTCTGCCTATTGTACGTGTTCCATCGCAAGCGAGAAAGAACGAGGCTTGAGAATGTTCATAGAACGGGAACCGCTGCGGGCTGAGTCTGAGGCGTTCGTCCATTTGCATGGGCGGCACCCATTGAGGGATGTTCTTGTAAATAGCAAAAGGCAAACGGAGGAAATCATCCACTTGCTTTTTATTGTTGAGGTTGAGTTGTATGATGTGCATGAGAAATCGTAAGGCGGGATGGCATCCCGCCCCACGAGGTGTTACATTGATTTTGCGCGTTCCGCCATTTGGTTGCGGAGATGATGTGCATCTTTATCGATCGTGAAGATCGCACCCAGATAAAAGAGGAAGCACAAGCCCCAGGCGATCGTACAGATGAGCAGGATGGCAGTCTGTAGATCGAAGGCATCGGCAATGATACCGGTAATCAGCGGCGCCGTGATCGCGCCTGCGTTCTCGATGAAGTACTCCACCGCCTGCGCCGTCGAGCGGACTTCGGGCACCGTGACATCGTACACAGTTGCGACGACATTCGCAGAAGAGAGCGGCATGAAGAGTGCGGTGAGACACATCAACACAAAGAATTGATTGCGGGCTTCGATGGGTGTGTTGAGGGCGAAATACATGAAGATTGCACCGAGCAAAACTCCTGCACTGGAAACAATGATGCGCCCTTTATTGGTGCGTTTGAAAGCAAAGTCGCCAAGTGCGCCGCCGACAAAATATCCAGCCGCAAGAATCAGAATAACTGGTGCCATGGTAAAGAGAATGCTGTTGCCATCATAGCTGCGCTCTTTTTCAAGATAACCAAAGAAAAAGAACGTGATCACGTTCCATGGGAAGACGCCCGCAAAGCCCTGCAAAAAGACGAACCACATGGTCTTCTTGTTGAAGATCTCTTTGGCTTCAGCCCATGAGAATTTGAACGTCTGCATTTCGGGCATGTTCTCAAATTCGGGTTCCGCCTGACCACGCGGCATTTCCCTGACACCGAAGTAAATGATCACCGCGAGCAACAATCCTAGTGAGCCTGTAATGAAGAATACATTGCGCCAGCCGCCGATCATCGGCGCGACTATCAACGCCAGGATCATACCGATCAAATAACCGAGCGGTTGTGCAAGTTGCAAAATGCCATACACCTTACCGCGCAAGTTCGGACCAAAATAATCAGCGATTAGGGTAAACAAACCAGGGTAGGATGAGTCGTCAATGCCGGTGGAGGCACGTGTGACCAAAAAGCCACCATAGGAACGCACGATGGCATTCAACCAGGTGGTCGCGCCCCAAATAAAGGAGGCCAGGGCAATTAATTTTGTACGGGCAAAACGATCATATAAATAACCCCAGATCGGATAGAGAATGGTGGCAACGAGCAGCGCACCAGAATTGATCAAGCCCCACTGCCTGTTATTCAATTGAAAATCTTTACTGATCTGCACCTGCAAAGAACCGATCATCAATTTGTCAGTTTGGTGTAAAAGCATGAAAAAGAAAAATACAACAACGACAAACCAGCGGTAGTTTGGGTTCTGCTGTGACATGCACACCTCTTTGGACTTGCGAATTTGCTTATGCTTCAGATGTATCTTCTGAAATAATTTCCTGTGCGAGCTTCTGTAAACCTTCTTTATCGTCCGCTTTCGAAACATCAAAATATTGTGCCAGCAGGTCCAGCGGACTCATACTACTAACAACCTGCCCTTCAGGAATACGAACCCGCGACTCGACCTTTGGTTTCTTTACCAGATGGAACTCGAAGGCATTTTCAGCGTGTTTTCGCAAAGCAGATTCGTCAATCAATGTATCCCACTCTCTTGGATATTCCACCACGAGCTTGACGATCGCACCGGACATGTCATTGGGCAATGCAGACTTAAGAATCTCGGTCACGTTCTCACTGGACCCGAGAACTGCCCGGCGCTCAATAAACGGACGTGTCCCTGTGAGCTCTATCCAATCAACCTGTGTGTCTTTGCCTTTTTCAATGTGTGCAATGACAAAATATCTTTCCTCTTTCGCTTCCCCAAAATCCACGCGTTCAATGGAGCCAGGATAAACGACGGGCGGTTGATATCCTTCATTCACATCCTGCGGCTTGTGGATATGTCCCATTGCTACATAACTAAACTTTGGATTCTTTACCAAACTACCTGAAAGCACAAGGTCATTTCCCAACATCACGAGCCTTTCACCACCAAATTTTGCACCTTCAATGGAGGCGTGAGCTGCGAGAATTACAGGCAGAGCCAAGTCAGTTTCTTCGAGCCAGCCTTCGATCAACTCACCAATATTTGCCTCAATGCGGGAGAACGCTTCGGTCGAGTTTGATTCACCGGTTACAGCCATCAAGCCTGAGCGCGTGATCCACGGCATAGCGATGATTTGTATTGGCAAGCCCCATAAATCTTCGGGCTTCAAAAAACACGGCTCATCCAACACACGCACAAAAGGGACTTGCAGGGTTTTGAATTCTTGAATCGCGTGGGCACGTCCCACCGAGGGAGAGATATCGTGATTGCCTACCAAAAGTAATGTGGGAATCTTCGCTTGTGATAAGCGCATGATGCGCTTGCCCCACTCGCGTTGAAAGGTCGGTGCAGGCGAACGATCTTTATAGGCATCGCCCCCAAAGATGACCATATCCACTTTTTCGGAGATCGCGGCATCGACGATCGTATCCAACGACTTGAGGAAATCCAGAACGCGTAAAGGCAGTCCCGTTTCGGGGTCATGGCGTCCGTAGTTTGCCATGTCAATATGTGCGTCGGCGAAGTGAAGTAGTTTCATATACCAATCATGCTCGTTGGTTTCGATACGCCCACACTATCGTTCGGGCTACTCAACCACCAGTATTTTTGTTACGGCTGTATTCCCAGATCCTGTAAACCCTGGATCGCAGGACCCCAATTGGGATGTAAGCGTAATGTCTCTCTAAAATCATCGATGGCGCCTTTGGTATCACCGATCATATACTTGGCGCGTCCGCGCCAGTAGATGCTTTCTTCAATGGTAGGTTTGGAGATGGTATCGGTCAAGGTGATATTCGCCAGAGTGATGACATCCTGATAACGACCCGCGTAGAAGTAAGCCTTGTAGGGTCCGGTCTGATACCACATCATGCGATATGGGCGTTGTTTATCATCTTTCCCAATTTCGTTATACACAGCGAATGCCTGATCATAGGCGGTTGCCGCATCTACATATTCAAATAGCTCAACATGGCTGGTCCCTTTGGCGAACCAGGCGAAGAACAGGTCAATACCGCTGGTGGTGCTGATATGTTCCTCGGCAACGCTCAAGGCATGGCGCGCCGCCCAGGGGTCATCAGCATAAGGACCCAACACGTCCAGCACTTCCCGTTCACGTTCAGGCGGGTAGACCACGATGAAGATGTGATCAAATGCCAGCCAGGCTTCATCAGCCATGAATTCATCGTAGGGAATGGGGAAGTTGGGACCGTCGTTCCAGGTATCTTGAACAATCAATTTTTTACTGACATCATCATAACCAGTGACGAATTGATAATGTCCGAGCCAGGCAACTTTGCCGGCGTAGTCTTTTTCGTAATAGCCTTTTTCAGCGATAAAGGGGAAACCAGCAGCCAGCAACTTTTTGGCTAATTCAATATCGCCGCCCAAGCGGCTTAACGCGCGGAATTGGGTCTGCTCGTTGACAAAGTCCACCATTTCATAAGGCATGACGTTGATATCAGAACGACCTTGTTGAATGAAGTCCAGTTTGGGGTCCTGGATACCCGGCTTGATGACTTTGGCAACCGTATCACGATTACCATCCCACTTCCAGAAGTTCAATGCCATGCTTAAGTTGGCAGGTCCACAGTAGTTCCAACGATTCTTTTGGTCCTCGTAGCGAAAATCTGTCAGTTTGACAGTAGCAGGCAGAGGCGTAGAAGTGATCGTTGGTGCCAGCGTAGGACCGACTGTGGGAGTCAGAGTCCGCGCGGGTGTTGGGGTAGGCGCTTGAGGAGTCTTTGTCCCGCTGCTGATCGGGGTTTGTTGTGCTGGTTGGAAGACCGCTTCATCGGGCGGGTTGATGAGATATTTGATGCTTGCGATCCAGCCATCAAGCCGCGGCATGGCGCGGCTATATACGGGCGGCAGAAAGAAGATACCGACGCCCAATAAAATTAAAATAGGGAGTAACCAGATAGGTCTAAAACGTTTTTGCATGGGAAGATTATACTGCCTGTCTTAGTGGGTTGTATAACAAAAAACGTTGATGGCGCACCATTAGTTCCACTCAGTAAAAACGGACAATTACGTTTAGGTAATTGTCCGTTTTTTTGTTACACAGTTTGTAAAAGCTAATTATTCTTTTACTTCGCCATCGATCACATCACCATCATTTGACGACGGTGTGGATGGTCCGCCGGACGCTTCGGGTTGAGGTTGTCCCTGAGCGTAGAGTTGCTGGCTCAAGGCGTGGAATGCCTGCTGCAATGATTCAGTGGAATTCTGAATGCGATTGACGTCATCACTTTGGGCGGCGGATTTGAGATCGTTGATCTTGGTCTCGATCTCGCCGCGCTCAGCAGAGGGGACTTTATCGCCCAGATCGCGCAAAGCCTTTTCAGTTTGATAGACGAGGCTATCAGCGGTGTTCTTGGCGTCGATCAACTCGCGGCGTTTTTTATCTTCTGCTTCATGCGCGCGCGATTCTTGCACCATGCGGTCAATGTCGTTCTTGTTCAAGTTGGTGGAGGCAGTGATCGTGACCTTCTGTTCTTTACCAGAGGCTTTGTCTTTCGCGGTCACATGCAAAATACCGTTCGCATCAATATCAAATGTGACTTCCACTTGCGGGATGCCGCGTGGCGCAGGCGGGATGCCGTCGAGGCGGAAACGTCCAAGCGACATGTTGTCGCCAGCCATCGGACGTTCACCTTGCAGCACATGGATATCCACAGCGGTTTGATTATCCGCGGCGGTTGAATAGGTTTCGGTCTTGCGGACCGGGATGGTCGTATTGCGTTCGATCATCTTGGTCATGACACTGCCCATCGTTTCAACGCCTAATGAAAGCGGGGTGACATCAAGCAGGAGAATATCCTTGACTTCGCCGCCGAGCACGCCACCTTGGATCGCCGCACCGATCGCAACCACTTCATCGGGATTGACGCCTTTGTTCGGCTCTTTGCCGTTGGTCAACTTGCGGACTAACTCCTGAACCATTGGCATACGCGATGAACCACCAACGAGAACTACTTCATTAAGTTTGCTGGCATCCATATTCGCATCTTTGAGCGCAGCTTCGAACGGTTTGCGGCAACGCAGAACCAGGTCTTCTGTCATTTGCTCAAATTTGGCGCGGGTCAATTTCAACTGCATATGTTTGGGTCCGCTCGCATCGGCTGTAATGTAAGGCAGATTGAGCTCGGTCTCCATCATGGTCGAGAGTTCGATCTTGGCTTTTTCCGCAGCTTCACGCAAACGTTGTAGGGCTGGGCGATCACTGCGCAGGTCTATGCCTTGATCTTTTTTGAACTCATCTGCTGCCCAGTTGACGATCTTCTGATCCCAGTCATCGCCGCCGAGGTGCGTATCGCCATTCGTGGATTTCACTTCGATCACGCCTTCGCCTACTTCAAGCACAGACACATCGAACGTGCCGCCACCAAGGTCGAAGACGAGGATCGTTTCATCTTTCTTTTTATCGAGACCATACGCAAGCGCAGAAGCCGTTGGCTCGTTGATGATACGCATCACTTCGAGACCGGCGATCTTGCCCGCATCTTTTGTAGCCTGACGCTGGCTGTCATTGAAATACGCGGGAACAGTGATGACTGCCTGTGTAACAGCCTGACCTAAATACGCTTCGGCATCGGACTTCAACTTGCCCAACACCATCGCGCTGATCTCCTGTGGAGAGTATTCGCGATTCGTGATTGGCACCTTGACGCGCACATCATCAGATGGTCCCTGCACAACATTATAGGAAACCATTTTGCGTTCGACATCGGTCTCTTCAAAGTGACGCCCGATAAAACGCTTGATGGAATAGACCGTATTTTCTGAGTTGACGACTGCCTGACGCTTCGCAGTTTGACCGACGAGTCGTTCGCCGTTTTTATTGAACGCTACCACCGAAGGGCAGAGTCTGCCCCCCTCCGCGGTCGAGATCACGGTGGGCGTGCCACCTTCCATGACAGCGACAACTGAGTTGGTCGTACCGAGGTCGATACCGATGATTTTTCCCATAGCAATACTCCTTGCATTTGCCATTACGAGAAAAGAATCGTTTCGCCCACTTGCTGTTTAAGGCTCAAGGCTCGCAATGACAGGTTTAAGAATTTTTGAATGTTCACATCTTAACCGCTGAATGCAAGAAAACCGTTAACGCTGTATAAAAAAATAATTTGACCGCCCGCTTTGTTCAACGCGATAAAACTATGGCTCGCTAATCATAACCGAATCGAAGCTGATCACAATAGGGGTGTTTTCGAAGGAAGATGCGGCTAGTCCAACCTTGCCTTCAGTCAGCTCATAGCGGCTCACGTCCACCTGGCGGATGAGGGTCTCGTTGATGTAGAGCCAGAGCGTTGAATCGGAACAGGTCAGCCCAATCTTTTGGGTTGCGCCACTGGGTTGGATTTCCCTCGAGGCGCCATCGGTGATCGGGAGGTATTCAGCAACACCAACACTTAACCATCTGCCATAGAGGACATTGTAGGTGCCATCTGCGGAGACATTGTATTCAAACCAACCAGACTCTTCAGAATAACGACACAACAAACCTGCGGAAGAGGGCGTCAGTGCACGGTTCTCGAATTGAGCATCAATGCGAATGTTGGCGTAATCCTGTGGACCATAGAGGGCGTAAAGCCAAGTGTAGGGAAAATCCATTTGGAGAGTGAGGTGGCTGTCCTCGGTCTTGAGATTGGGAACGCCATCATTGCCCGCCTGGAGGATCACCCAGCCTGCGAGGGATCCGTCAAATTCTTCGGTGAAGAGGCGCGGGAAGGGAGTGGGGGAAGGCGCAGGCGTGGATGAGGGTTCAGGGGAAGCCGTGGCAGGTATCGGCGTGGGAGGCGGCGTTGAAGTCGAGAATAGGGAAGGCGCGGGAGTAGGAGTAACTGATTGGCAGGCAGAGGTGAGGAGGATGAGACATCCAATAAGAAGTTTTTTCATAATGCCTTATATAACACAATTGTCCGGCACTTTGTTCCGAACAATTGAATTTGAACGTCACTCTTTATGATACACTTAATCGCAGTTCGGGACACCCATAAAACAGGGCCATTGGTCAATGATTAGGTTAGCCAGCCCTATGGCAAAGGTGGACAAAATAAAGACGACGATGATCAGATTGATGGGATGCGCAAACAGGCTGCCTCCAGCCCGCAGCGTCCTGACGATCGGTCTACCGGCAACGATCCCTGCCGCTATTGGGAGCGAAAAGAGAACGAGGGCGATGAACTGACTGGCGACCCGAATCCCGAACACAGAAAGCTGTTCAGGGTTCGGGTCGTTGAGCAGGCGTTCCAGAGGCTCCCAACCAAGGGAAACTAACAAAGAGAGTATGACGACCGACAGGATAAGGACAACGCTGGTCATCAAAGCCGACTTGGGATTTGTGAGGAGAGTGTTTCCCAGTGTGGGAACGGGATTCGCCATGTCGTGTTTCCCTGTCCGCCTGGCTCGCACAATCGGAAGCAACATGAGGCTGATAGCGAACAAGCTGAGCCACAAGCCGAAAAAGAGAGCGAAAGGGAAGTCTTCGTTGTAATTTCGCCTGTTGACTACTTCCATGATCATGAATGGAAGGATGAGGAGTAAACTAATAAGCGCTGATGAGCCGAGGGTCTGAAGTGTGGTTTGCATAATGTCTCCTGGAGAAATAAGCAATAGATGCTCTCTAAAAATTCCTATGGTTGTTTCGACGAACGTCCACAGGATGAAGCCAGGCAATCCTTGTTTCGTGTGTCGCTTCTCATTGCAAAGGTCATTGAACGTCTGCTCCATGGACTCTCCAAGCTGTTCCTTGAACGCTCTTGGATAGAAAGAGATCAGTCGCTTATAGAGAGTACGGACTATGCTTTGGTCATACGCCATAGGTTTTTGGAAACAGTTTTTTTTCCTGCGCTAAAGTCACAATGCGCTTATAGCGATCAAGTTCTGCCGCGAGCGCTTCTACGCCAACGCCGGTAATTTGATAATAGATACGCCGCTCATCATCCATTTCGGGGTCAACGCGTTTGTCACTTTCCTCCACCAATCCGGAATCGAGCATTCGCTTCAACGAACCATACAGTGTGCCGGCGCCCATGGTTACCTTGCCTTGCGAGTCTGCTTCAACCTGTTTCATAATGCCGTAGCCATGACGTTCGCCGTTGGAGAGCGCCAGAAGGATATGGAACACAGCCGGTGTAAGAGGCGGGGTTGGGTTTGTGACACTCACACGCACAACTATATCCGTGACGGATATAGTTGTCAAGTCGTAAAAAACACAAATGTCCAGCAGTTTTCTGCTGGACATTTGTGTTAGTGGAGATGCCGGGAATTGAACCCGGGTCCGAAAGACTCGACCCACGGAAATCTACGAGCGTAGCCTGCCGAAGTTAGTCATCACAGAGATCTCGGCGGGCAGGTAACTCTGTGACCATCTGCTGGTCTTTCGCACATTTAGCAGAATCATGTGCGGCACTCTCACCATTGTTTCGCCCGATCCGTCACCGGGTGGAGGACGGGGCCGGCGGACGCAACATCAACTATGGATGTTGACTGTTATGATCTCATCGCATTAAGCGGCGAGGGGCATAGCAGCGTAGGAAGTGTTATTAGCACTTGATTTTTTGCGCGGATTTTACGAGTTCGGCGCCGCTCGGCTCGCATTCCGGAACCAGCCTCTCCCGTCGAAGCCTGTCATCCCCGTATGTTGAGAGCGTGTCCCGTGTTTCGTTATGCAAAATAATTTGCATAACGATTAAAATTCATTATAGCATACTTGCAAGGCAGCATTTTATCTTGCCCTAGATGCGGCTTTATGCTAGACTGTTATCATATATATTAAGGAATGATCCATTATGAGTGAAAAAATATTAATTGTTGACGACGATCTTGATACTTTGCGCCTGGTTGGCTTGATGCTGCAACGCCAGGGCTATCAGATCAGCGCGGCAACCAATGGTCAGCAGGGTCTGGATAAGGCGTTCGAGGAGGACCCAGATCTGATCTTGCTTGATGTCATGATGCCAGATATGGATGGCTATGAAGTTACGCGCCGCTTGCGACAGAATCCATCCACAGCAAATACGCCCATTTTAATGTTCACAGCCAAGACACAGCTCGATGATAAAGTAGCCGGCTTTGAAGTAGGCGTGAACGATTATCTGACGAAGCCCACACATCCATCTGAATTACAGGCACGTGTAAAGTCCTTACTGGCGCGCGTCAGTGAGAAAAAGCCGGTTAGTAGTTTCTCCAGCAATGATGGTCAGGGGTATGTGATCGGTGTACTGGCTCCGCGTGGCGGCTTGGGTGTGACAACCCTGGCAGTGAACCTGGCAGCTGGCTTGCACAACAAAACAAAGAGCGAAGTGATCGCAGCAGAGATGCTGCCCGGGCAGGGCACCATGGCACTGGACATGGGTGTTGTTGCATCCAAAGGCTTGGTGGATCTTCTGAGCATTACCAAGCCAACCGATCTTACGCATGATAAAGTACGCGATTCACTTACACTGCATGGGTCGGGATTAAAACTCCTGCTGGCATCTGACCGTCCGCGCGATATGCATTTGATCGGTCAGGTAGCCAATTACGAAAGAACCCTGACACTGCTGACCGAACTGGCACGTTTTGTCGTGTTGGATCTGGGTGTAGGTATGCAACCTTTTGCTCAAAAGGTTCTCCCCTTCTGTAACGAGGTATTGGTCATTTTGGAAGGTGCGCCGAACACCATCATCCATACCAAAGCATTGATCGATGATATTGCATCTTTAGGTGTCAATAAGAAGAGCATCAATGTGGTACTGAATAACCGCATTCGCTCCGATACGCAGTTGCCGTCCAGCCAGGTTCAAACTAAATTGGATCATGAGATCGTCAGTACGCTAACCCCGGCTCCCGAACTATTCGTGCAAGCCACGCGCATGCAAACCCCGGCGATCCTCTGCCAGCCAGACAGCCTCACTGCGCGGCAGGTGAACAAACTTGTAGACTTCATTACCGAGCATGAGGCTTTACCGCGATGACCTTATCCCCCACAACGCAATCTACGCTGGACGATGCGGCCGAGTTATTCCGCAAAGCCAAACGCGTGGTTGTGTTGACAGGGGCGGGCATATCCACTCCATCGGGTATTCCTGACTTTCGTTCGGAGGGCTCGGGGTTATGGTCCCGCGATGAGCCGTTGGAAACAGCATCACTCAACACATTTCGCACAGCCCCCGAGAAATTCTTTAATTGGTTTCGACCCTTGGCAAGCCAGATCTTTCATGCCCAACCCAACCCGGCGCATACAGCCCTGGCTGAGTTCGAACAAGCCGGATATCAAAATACCATCATTACCCAAAACATCGACGGCTTGCACCAAAAAGCAGGCTCAAAGCAGGTCGTGGAAATGCACGGCACGTTGCGAACCCTTTCCTGCACACAATGTTATAAAAAATTTCCTTCTGAAGAATTTTTGAAACCCTTTATTGAAAATGGCACACTCCCTCACTGTATCAATTGCAATGGTCTCCTGAAGCCAGATGTGATATTGTTCGGAGAACAACTACCACAAGCCGCATGGCAGGAAGCGCAACGCGCAACGCGGCAATGTGACCTGATGCTGGTAGCCGGTTCCTCGCTGGAAGTTCTCCCTGTAGCTGGTCTGCCGATCCAAGCCCTCGACCACGGCGCACACTTGATCATTATCAACAACACAACCACCTATGTCAATGTGCGCGCTGATATCGTCATCACAGAAAATGTAGCCACCATTATCCCTGAAATCATGAAACGAGCGATCCATGGCTGAGATAAAAACCCAAACTCTAGATAGTTACCTGCGTGTGATCGAGATCTCACGTGACCTGGCATCCACTTTGGACCTGGATACGTTGCTGGAGGATATCGTCCGCGCCGCAGCGGATATCACGCACGCTGAAGCCGCCTCCATCCTGTTGTACGACGACACTGCGCGTCAACTCTACTTTCAAATTGCCACCAACATCGATGAGCCTACCATGCGCGGACTCATTGTCCCGCTCGAAAGCAGTATCGCTGGTTGGATCGTACTCAACCGCACCTCCGTGCGCATTGACGACGCCCACAAAGACGAACGCTTTTTCAAAGGTGTGGAACAAACCATCGGTCAATCCACAAAATCTCTGCTGGGCATCCCGTTGATCACCAAAAATAAAGTAGTCGGTGTTTTGGAATGTGTCAACAAAAAAAGAGGGCGCTTCACCGACCCGGACGAATCCATGCTTACGGTCTTGGGCGCCCAAGCGGCAGTTGCGATCGAGAATGCGCGCCTGTTCCAACAATCGGATTTGATCGCTGAGTTCGTTCATGAATTGCGTACACCGCTGGCGTCATTAAGCACTGCCACCTATTTGTTATTACGCCCTGAAATGTCTCGTGAACAACGCGACCAGATCGTCAATAATATTCACAATGAAACCCTACGCTTGAACTCGCTGGCATCCTCCTTCCTGGATCTGGCGCGGTTGGAATCAGGGCGTGTACAATTCCGCAAGACCCGCTTCAGCGCCGCAGATTTGCTTTACGAAGTCCGCGATGTGATGGTCACCAAGGCACAGGAGACGAATGTCCAGATCCGTGTGGATGTGCCGCACGATATGCCCCTGCTGGAAGCGGATCGCGACAAGGTCAAGCAGGTTTTGCTTAACCTAATGAGCAACGCCATCAAATACAACCGGCCGAATGGCTCGGTGATCATCACCGGCAACTTTACAGATGCTGAAGTATCCCTGAACATTCAAGATACCGGTCTGGGCATCCCTGAAGATTCCATTCCCCACTTGTTTGAAAAATTCTTCCGCGTGCGTGAACATGAAGGGAAAGCCGCCGGTACCGGCTTGGGACTTTCGATCTGCAAACAGATCGTACAGGGACATAACGGACGCATTGAAGTAAAAAGCAAGATGGGCGTGGGTACGTCATTCAACATCTTCCTGCCCCGCGCGCCCCGCGCTGTTCCCCACACAGATGGATAATACAAAACAAAATTTTGAAATTAAAGAATTGAGCTCACCAGTTTGGTGAGCTCAATTTATTTTTATTCATCAATGGACCATTGATCTCTGCCGTTATGCTTCGCCTGATAAAGCGCACGGTCTGCACGACTGAGAAAGGTCTGCCAATCTTCTTTCTGGACTCTGTATTGCGCAATTCCCAAACTGATCGTAACAGAAATTGTTTGATCGCCAACCGGAACAGATAACGAACGCACCTGTTCGCACAAACGCTGTGCCTGCTCGGTTGCGGCTTTTAGAGTGCTATGCGGTAGAACGATCAAAAACTCCTCCCCGCCATAGCGCCCAATGGTATCGGGATGCCGGATTTGCTGGCGTAGTTCGCCCGCCAGATTTCGCAAGACCTCGTCGCCTACTGTGTGGCCACAGGTATCGTTAATCTTCTTAAAATGGTCAATATCGAGCATTGAGATCGTGAGCGGCGTACCGTAACGATCAGAGAATATGACTGCGTTCTGCAAGTCCACCATGATCTGGCGGCGATTGGGGAGAAAGGTCAAGGCATCCGTGTGGGAAACTTCATGTGCTTGCGCCAAAACAGACTGTAATTCTATTTCTTTTCTTTCCAGTTTTTGTTTAGTAACCTGCAACTCAGCAGAGACAGTAACAAGATCTGAAATGGCATGTGGGGGTTCCGCAATGAACAGTACCCGCTCATCGGACACGGGGTAAAGGAAGCACGTATATCCGCGGAGTCGATTCCCTTGACCAAGATCCAGCTCACCCTGAGTCTGGATGCGATCATGTGTCACATTGGAGAGCAACAGGTCGAACATCGTCCGACTGGAGAGGGACAGAAAATCTCGCAAGAGACTCGCTTCAGGCAGGGTTTGTTTGATCAAGTCAAAGGCAGGATTCCATGCGAGGACCCTGCCGCCCTCGCTCAACAGAACAACCAGTGAACGTGTGGAGTTGACATACGATACGAGACCATATTCTGCAAATAACGACACAAGGAGGTTGCGGTCTTCCTGATTACCGGGCACCACGCCTCCCGAACTGGCGCTCGAGCATATCGACAGAAAGATGGATCATCGTCGGGCGGCCATGCGGACAGGTCCGCGGCGAATCACAGGCTTCGAGATCGGTCAGCAAGGTGCGTTGTTCTTCGCCGGATAAAGCCTGCCCCGCTTTGACCGCCATACGCTTGCAGACACGCGCGGCGAGTTTTTTCTCGATCTCATTTTGCAAGGGCGCTTCATCTTCTTCAAAATCTTCAACCAGTGCGCGCAACGCCACGGCGGGATCGCTGCCCATAAATAACGCCGGCATCGCGCGGACCTGGAATGTATTTGGTCCAAATTCTTCCACGTCGAAGCCGAAGTGTTGTAATGTGGGTAATTGAGTAATTAGTAAATTGGCAGATTGAGGAGGCAACGTTACAACTGCGGGAGTTAGTAGTGATTGTGAGGGGATTTTCTTCAATTCATGCTGTGCCATGAGCTTTTCGAACAACACCCGTTCATGCGCAGCATGTTGATCGACAAGATACAACCCATCCGGACCTTCCGCCACAATATACGTCGCGCCGATCTGACCAATAAGGCGCAGCAAGGGAATGCGTTCAAATGTTGACTGTTGAGCAGGGCTGACTGCTGACGGCTGACCGCTACTATCTACTGATGACTGACTTGCACTGAGCCCAGTCGAAGTGTCACTATTCTCTATGCTCCGCAGACTACTCGCCGGCTCATCATGCCCAATCGCCCAATCCAATCCGACTGTCGATCTTGATTCAGATGGCACGGTGCGAGTCGTTCCCCATAAACTCGGTGCCACATTCGGGACAGGTGAATACGCCAGCAAAGCCTTGCGCGCCGAGCGTTGCACAAAACTAAAAACCTTCTCCTGATTCCGAAAACGGACTTCGGCTTTGGCAGGGTGTACGTTCACGTCCACTTCTTCGGGATTGATCTCCAGGAACAAAGCTGTCATCGGGTAACGTCCCACCATCAACAAGGTGTGATAGGCTTGCAAGAGCGCAGTGCTCAATGAGATCTCATGCACCCAGCGACCATTGATAAAGAACGTGATCTCTTTGCGATTCGAGCGCGTCAACGACGTGGGGCTAATGAAACCCGTAAGCCGATAACCTTCTTCTTCCGCCATGATCTCCAGCATCTGCTTGGCAACATCCACGCCATACAACGCGGCAAGGATGGCACGCCGGTCGCCGTCACCAGCGGTTTGCAGCGTGACGTTTTTGCCTTCAGCTAATTTGAAACGCTTATCGGGATATGCCAATGCGTAACGTGTCACTAAAGAATCGATCGCCCTACGTTCGGTAACATCTGTCTTTAAAAATTTCAAACGTGCTGGCACGTTATAAAACAAATCTTCGACTCGAATCGTTGTCCCCACCGTAGTGCCGACTTTAGTCAGCTTTCCACTTTTGCCACCTTCAACTTTTAACCGCGCGCCCTCTTTTTCTTCCTTCACACGCGCGGTGACCGTCATCCGCGAAACGGAACCGATCGAAGCCAGCGCTTCGCCGCGAAAACCAAGCGTCGAGATGGAAAAAAGATCATCGGAGCGAACCAGCTTCGAGGTCGCATGCCGCGACACGGCTAGATCCAATTCGTCAGGTGGAATCCCCGAGCCATCGTCCGCGATCTCAATGACTTTCCGTCCCGCCTCTTCCACCGCGATTGAGATCGTATGCGCGCCCGCATCCAGTGAATTTTCCAGTAACTCTTTCACCACTGACGCGGGACGTTCGATCACTTCGCCTGCCGCGATCTGCGAGGCAACTTCAGAAGATAATAAACGAATGGGCATGGCACGATTATACCCAGCGTCATCAAAAAACGTGCTTTTCACGTGCTTTTCGTGGGCGGGTATTATATAATCGCCCCATGCGATTTACAACTATCTTCTTCGACCTCGACGACACACTCTACCCGAACTCCACCGGCTTGTGGAAAGCCATCAAGGAGCGCATGAATCTTTATATGCGCGACCGCATGGGCATCCCAGCGGGGCAGGTTCCGCAACTGCGTGAACAATATTTTAAAATGTACGGCACCACCCTGCGCGGTTTGCAGGCACGGCATAAAGTGGATGTGGATGATTACCTCGCCTTTGTGCATGACCTGCCACTCAAAGATTATCTGACTCCCAATCCGACTCAACGCGAGATCATCGCTTCGCTGCCCAGCCGGAAACTGATCTTTACCAACGCAGACGTTAACCACGCCCGACGCGTCCTCACCGTACTGAATCTCGATGATCTCTTCGATACCATCGTGGACGTGAACGCCGTCGCGCCGTATTGCAAACCCATGCCCGAATCGTTTGCCATCGCGCAGGAGCTCGCCGACGAACCCGACCCGCGCAAATGCGTCATGATCGATGACCTGCCGCGCACGACTCGGGCGGCGCTTGAGGTGGGTATGCCCAGCATTTTATACGGCACAGACGAGCCCACCGCCGATGCCAGTGGAGTCTTTACAGACTGGAATCATTTGCCGATTCTGCTTGGAGATGAGTAGAGCGAGATAGTATCTCGCTCTACCAAGGAGCACAAAATGGAATCAAATAAGATCGCACTCGCCGCATTGCTTTTCATAATCCTGATCGTCGGCATCAACTTTGCGATGTATGCTATTGCACGCGGCGCAACCAAAGGCGGGGATTCGCGCTGGATGGGCGCTATCCGCGACTCACTGAGCAAACCCATGGAAAGCTCGTCAAACAAATCCATGGAAGAGTTGCGCAAACAGATTGCCGAACTGGAAAACAAAAAAGATAAAGCCGAATAAGCGGGCTTGCAAACGGGGCAATCTTACAAACCTGCACACACAACATATTCTTCACAATTTGCCTGCACGAGATTAATACGATTCATACAGTCTGGCAGGCAAAATTCATTATCCTTTAATCACGGCATAGTATCTTAATGTGACGGTCGCCCGGCTTTTTAAGAGCGACTGTTACCTATTGGAGGCTTTTGTGGAAAAAACAATCAAGATCGTTATTGGTATTTTCGTGGCAGTTATCCTGCTCTCAGGCTCATTCGCTGGCGGTTTTATCGTCGGGCATTTGATGCCGTCCAACGGGCTGGTCCCGTTCAGCAACGAGATCCCAACTCCTGACACACCACCCACTGTTGCACCTGAACAGCAAACCTCGACCCCATCTGAATTACAAACCCTCTTCATACCCTTTTGGCAAACGTGGACTCTCATTCATGAACAATATGTCGTTCAACCTGTGGATGATGTCAAGCTTCTGGAAGGTGCCATCAACGGCATGTTGCAGACCCTCGACGTGGGTCGCAACTATTACCTGAACGCCGAGCAATATGAGCAGGAGAATGCTGTATTGAACGGTAAGGATTATGAAGGCATCGGCGCATATGTTGATACCCAGGGCGACTATCTGACGGTCATCAGTCCCATTAAAGATTCCCCTGCTGCCAAAGCCGGGCTGCGTCCTGGTGACCAGATCATCGCCATAGATGGCAAGGATATGACCGGGATTCCGCCTGAAGATGCGCGCCAGAAAGTGATCGGTCCCGATGGCACTGTTGTTGTACTAACAATCCTGCGTAAGGATACCGAAGTTCCCTTTGATGTGTCCATTACCCGCGCCAAGATCACCACTCCGCTGGTGGAATCCGAGATGCGCTCCGATGGCATCGCCTATGTCCGCTTGAACACCTTTGGTGATACTGCCGATCAGGAATTACGTGCAGCGCTTACCGAACTCCTTGCCCAAAACCCAAAAGGTTTGATCTTCGATCTGCGCTATAACGGCGGCGGCTACCTCTATCAAGGCATCGCAATCACATCTGAATTCCTGCCCGCAGGTCAGGTGGTGGTATACGAAAAATATGCCGATGGAAATCTGGAAGAGAACATCTCGACTAGCAATGGCGTCGCGTTGGATATTCCCATGGTTGTACTTGTCAACGAAGGCTCCGCCTCTGCCTCTGAAATTGTCGCGGGTGCATTGCAGGATTACGGACGCGCCAAACTGGTCGGCGCCATAACCTATGGCAAAGGCTCTGTGCAAAGCGTGAACATGCTTGATAACGATAAAGGCTTGGTGGCGATCACCAGCGCGCAATGGCTTACACCCAAACAACGCCTCATTCAAGATATTGGTCTGACGCCTGATATTTACGTCGAATACACCCAGGCGGATTTTGATGCCAACCTCGATCCACAACTCGATGCCGCCGTCGAAACCCTGTTGGCGATCTTGAATAACACAGCCATTCCCACATCCATGCCAATGCCGACACCGGTCAACACCCCCATTCCGTAGGCAACCAAGGGAGTTGATTTACGTAGTTGTAACTGAAAGGAACAAACCATGTCTTTCTTTGACCCAATGTATCTAATCTTCATGATCCCAGCCTTCATTTTGATGGGCATCACGTCATGGTACGTGAAGCATGCCTACAACAAATGGAGTCAGGTCCGCACCAACAGCGGCCTCACCGGCGCACAAGCCGCGCAACAACTGATCTCACGTTCGGTTTATTCGGGTGTTGAGGGTAGTGCCGAACTCAGCAATGTCCGGGTGTTGGGCATCGGCGGCAACCTGACCGACCACTACAACCCACAGGATAAAAGTCTCTATCTCTCGCCCGGCGTTGCCAACAGCCCTTCTGTGGCATCCGTGGCGATTGCCGCGCATGAACTCGGTCATGCTCTGCAGGATGCAGAAGGCTATATCCCGCTGCGCTTCCGATCCATGCTGGTACCGGCTGTCAACATCGGCTCGAACCTCGGCTGGATCCTCATCATGGTTGGGTTATTCCTGCGCTCGACCAACCTGGGTCTCAGCATTGCCTGGTTAGGTGTCATCTTCTTCGCAGGTGGCGCAGTCTTTGCGCTCGCAACCCTCCCGGTTGAATTCAATGCCTCTGCCCGCGCCAAACAACTTCTCGCACAGTCCGGCATCGTCCGCACTGATGAAGAAATCCGCGGCGTGAATCAAGTGTTGAATGCCGCCGCACTCACCTACGTTGCCGGACTCGTTACTGCGGTCTTGCAATTGCTCTACTACGTTTTCCTAATCGGTGGTCTTGGCGGTCGCCGCAGAGATTAAGCATCCAAGCTAATTCACGCATGCAGCGTGGAACATCCAACAAGTATGACAAACACCCGCGAGAGATTTGCGGGTGTTTGTGTATAATCCTGCCACATGCGCAAGTTCATCACCATTCTCGTTCTTTTCGTAGGCGCAGCTTTCGTTTATCTCAGCTTCGGAGAAATCGAGAGCATTGCAGAGACACTTCGACACGGTAATATTTGGTTCGTTCTGCTTGCCGTTCTCATTCAAGGCGGGTGGTTCCTCGGGACAGGTTTAACCTACCTTTCGCTCTATCGCCTGTTCGGCATGAATGAGACCGTCTACAAAATGTCGCTCATCTCAGCTGCCGCAAATTTCGTCAACATCATTGCCCCCAGCGCTGGGGTGGGTGGCATGGCTGTATTCATCAGTGATGCAAACCGCAACGGGCGTTCTCCCGGCAAAGTAACGGTCATCAACCTTTTATTTCTCTTCATCGATTACATCGCCTTTATGGTGGTGCTCACCCTCGGGTTGATCGTCCTTTTTCGGCGTAACGATCTCCGTCCAACCGAGATTGCGGCATCCCTGGTGATCCTAGTCATCGCACTCGCGCTGGGTTCCCTGCTTTATCTTGGTTCCCGCTCCGCTGCTGCATTAGGTAACGCCCTCGCTTGGATAGCAAGATCAATCAACCGCATTGCCCAACCATTTATCAAACGTGCTTATCTTAGCGAAACCCGCGCACATGAATTCGCTCATGAAATGGCAGCCGATCTCAAATCACTGCCCGAAAAATCATACAGTCTGATCAAGCCTTTGGTATTTGCGCTCACGAACAAAGCGCTCCTGATGTGCGTCCTGATGGCATCCTTCCTGTCTTTCGGAATTCCATTCTCCGCTGGTACGATCATCGGCGGATTTTCCATTGCCTATCTTTTTCTCATCGTATCGCCCACGCCCTCGGGCATCGGCATCGTCGAAGGCATCATGCCGCTGGCACTCACCTCGTTGCGCGTTCCCTGGAGTCAGGCAGTCATCATCACACTCGCATATCGCGGCATCACTTTTTGGCTGCCGTTGGGGTTTGGCGCATGGGCATTTCGCACTTTGAATCGGGATACAAAATAATGCCTATTAATTCTCTTTTGGATTTCTGGAAACGTGACCCGGATACGGCTCCCAATCTTTTCGCCTGGCGGACTCTGCCCCCACGCCCCGCACAAACGCATCCTTTTCCGACCGATCTGCCTGCTTCTGTTTCCCAAACCTTGATCGCCGCTGGGATTCATTCCCTCTACTCCCACCAACTCGCAGCATGGACACACTCCCGCGCAGGCGAAAACATCATCCTCTCCACCGGCACTGCCTCGGGCAAAACTCTCGCTTATAACCTGCCTGTCATTGCAGAACTGATTTCCAATCCAAACGCTCGCGCCCTTTATCTCTTCCCCACCAAAGCCCTCACACAAGACCAACTCTCCACCCTTGGCAACTTGGAACTTGGTACATGGAACCTGACATCCGCAATCTATGATGGCGACACTCCCCAAAAAGACCGCTCCGCCATCCGCAAAAACGCTCGCATCGTGCTGAGCAATCCCGATATGCTTCACACCGGTATTCTGCCCCATCACACTAACTGGCTGGAATTTTTCGCGAACTTAAAATTCATCGTCATTGACGAAGCCCACACCTATCGCGGCGTTTTTGGTTCACATGTTGCCAACGTCATTCGCAGACTCAAACGTGTAGCAAATTTCTATGGCGCCAAGCCACAGTTCATTCTCGCCTCTGCCACCATTGGCAACCCCAAAGAACTCGCTGAAAAACTGATCGAAGAACCCGTAACGCTCATTGACAACGACGGCTCCGCCCGCGGACCACGTCACTTCATCATTTACAATCCTCCACTCGTGGACAAATCGCTCGGCTTACGTAAATCATCTTTGCTCGAAGCCGTGCGGCTGGCAAAGGAATTGGTCAATAGCAATGTTCAAACGGTGGTATTTGCACGATCCAGAAGAAGTGTTGAAATCATCCTGAGTTATTTACAAGGCGAACTCACTCCAGACTCCAGTCCTGAAGCGCCATTGATCCCTTACGAGTCACTGCCCAATCCTCGATCTTTCGTTCGTGGGTATCGCAGTGGATATTTACCATCCCAACGTCGCGAGATCGAAAAAGGACTCCGCGACGGCAGTATAAAAACTGTTGTTGCCACGAATGCCCTCGAGTTGGGCATCGATATCGGCGGCTTGGGCGCAGCAATCCTCGTCGGCTATCCGGGAACTGTCGCTTCAGCGAGACAGCAAGCGGGTCGGGCGGGACGCGGTCTTGAATCCGCAGTGGCAGTGCTGGTCGCGTCGGCGAGCCCGTTGGATCAATTCTTGGCGCATCATCCCGAATATTTCTTTGAACGTTCACCGGAACGGGCATTGGTCAATCCCGATCATATTTTGATTCTATTGGAACATTTGCGGTGCGCGATGTTTGAATTGCCGTTTCAAAAAGGTGAAGGTTTTGGCACGATCTCGGCGCAAACGATCGAAGAATATTTAAATTTTTTGGTCGAGAACCACGAGGCGCATCTCTCGCAGGAAAAATATTTTTGGATGGCAGATCAATATCCCGCCGCGAATATTTCGTTGCGTTCCGCGTCACCGCAGGGCGTTGTGCTGCAAACCATCAACGATGAGCGGGCACAAACGGTTGGCACCGTGGATGGCGAAAGCGCGGTGTGGATGACACACCCGGGCGCGATCTATTTGCATGAGGCGCAACAATATTTTGTCGAAGAGTTAAATCTAGAACAACATATCGCGCGCCTGCGCCCCATTGCCAGCGACTACTATACCGAACCTCTGCGCGGCACAACCGTGGAAGTGTTATCAACTTCGGCTCAAGCCGCCGTCCTCGGCGGCGACAAAACCTGGGGCGAGTTGCAAGTGACCACACAGGTCACAGGCTTTCGCAAACGCCGCTGGTATACACACGAGAATCTAGGCGAAGAACCATTGGACTTGCCGCCCTCTGAATTGCAGACCACGGGCTACTGGCTTTCACTTTCTGAAGAGACCATCGTGCGTCTGCGTGAAGCTGGCGTTTGGACCAACGACCCAAACGATTACGGTCCCGATTGGGGCAAGATCCGTGAACGAGTACGTGCGCGTGATAAATATACATGTCAGGTCTGTGGAACGCCCGAGACCAAACGTCAACATGATGTCCATCACAAAGTCCCATTTAAAACATTCGTTTCGCGCGAAGAAGCGAATCGACTCGAGAACCTCACCACGCTCTGCCCAACCTGCCATCACCAAGTGGAGGCAAACGTCCGCATGCGCAGTGGACTCGCTGGGCTCGCCTATGTGCTTGGTAATCTCGCGCCACTATTTTTGATGTGCGATGCCGGTGATTTGGGTACGCACATCGAACCCGTTGAAAACAAATCCTTTGGTCAACCGAGTGTAGTATTATATGATCAAGTCCCAGCGGGGATTGGCTTTAGCGAGAAACTCTTTGAGATGCACGACGAATTGATCGCGCGTGCCCATGAACTTGTCAGCGCATGTGCCTGCACGAATGGCTGTCCCTCGTGTGTAGGTCCCGGCGGAGAAAATGGCTATGGGGGTAAACAGGAAGCGTTGGAGATTTTGAAAGAGCTGAATCGCAAAAGTTAGCACATTGACTGGAACGTCAATTCCAGTAATGGCGTTAAGGGAATGGAAGCAAACATGAAGCTACTCAGCAAATTCAACTTTTTAATTGCAGTTACCATGTTACTTGGCTTATATGCATGTAATACTTCTGATGCAACTCCAACAGCGACACTAATACCCATACTGCCGACTTCTAGTCAACCAACGTTCACTCCCACACCAACGTTCATACCCGTCATCATCACCCCATCTCCCTTACCTACACAGCCGATCATCCCTGTTATCACACCCGACGCAATTCAAGTGGAAAGATGGAAGGAATATCAGACTGAATTGGCAAAGCTTGTCCTTTCCCAAGCTGGGTACATTTTCCCTGATTATGAAAGTGCTTTATGCGAATGGGATATTTTGGGACGCTCTGGTCGTGAAGTATATGTGTGGGCAATGTGTGGTACTCCTCATGCCGGGGATACAAAACCCACGGTGATACATCTTGAAACAGATGGGGCTATTCAAAAAGTGGAAGTTCCGTTCCATGGGTCGGCATGGGAATCCACTATTCAAAAGCTGTTCCCAGAAAATGTACAAGAAAAGATTAATGCCTATTTTTATTCTTATTCTATAAATTCTGGAAGAGCAGAAGAATTGAGAATACATCTTATATATAGGAAGACACATCCAGAAGAACCGCCGTTGATCATTCTTTCAGAAACTATATCTTTATCGCCAACTATTGAGCCAATATCCACTGAATGGCTGCCATACAACCCAAATCTAAGCAATACGGGCTGTGGCGAATTTACTGCAACAGTTCCCATAAAGAATGCAAAAGAATTATCAAAGGAAAAAATTATCAAGGATCTTTTTGAGATGTATCTCAATCATTTCAAATCTCCCAGTCTGGGAGGAAGGTGCAGACTGGAGGAATTCAAAATTGAAAACATTAAAATGGATCAAATTGTTGCGTTCACTGTCAAGAATCAATGGGTGGAAACTGCGGCATGGGTCGACTACTCGATCAAGATAGATGAGGTTCCGTCGAATTGGGTCGCAGGGAATGGGGATCTGGCATCCGACGGTTGGATCATTCATAAGTCTTTGATTATTGGTTTCATAGAAAGTGACGAACAGTATGTTCTTATATTAGTTGGAACAGGTCCTTAGAAATATACACATTTTTATACAAACTGAAACAAAAATCTCCACCCTGACGTCCTATCAGCAAGAATATCAGCGTGGAGATTACACTTATGAGACCCCTTCATCGAAAACAACCCGTATTTTTCACAAGTTTTCTCATCCTCTTTCTGCTGGCATGTGACGCGACCTTCAGTATGGGGTTTCCAACTGCAACGTTTACGCCACCTACCGAGACCATCACCGTCACCCCGCCCAGTTTGAAACTGACGCTCAATACCCTGCCTTATAACGAAACCAACGATGATCCACCCTACACGATCACTGCCCAGGTCCCACAATTGGCAGGGAGTAATGATCCGCGTGTAGTGGCTTTCAATCAAACCATTGGCACGCTTGTGCAGGGAGATGTCTCGTCCTTCAAAAGCGGCTTGACCGATTTGCCCAATCCACCGCAGATTGGCATCAGCACCTTTGACGAGAATTACACTGTCATCTATCAGGGCGGCGATGTATGGAGCATCAAATTCGACATCAATGTCTATGTGGATGGCGCTGCCCATCCCGGTGACTTTACCCACACGCTCAACTATGATTTCGCCCACAGTAAAGTCGTCAGCATGGCTGATCTATTCCTGACGGATGCGAATTATTTGGAAGTCATTTCGAAATATTGCTCGGCTGAATTAGCCACACGCGAGATCGGCTTTGATCCGACCACCATCGGTGCAGAACCAACCCCCGAAAATTATCGCAACTGGAACATCACCACCGATGGCCTCATGGTCAGCTTTGAGCGCGGACAAGTCGCAGCCTACGCCGCACCGGAGCAGGTCGTGACGATTCCTTATGGGGAATTGATATCCATCCTCAACCCACAGGGTCCGCTGGCTGTATTTATGCGGTAAATAGGAGCTATGTGCTTGCAGGGGCTAAGCCCCTGCAAGAGCAATATAACAACCAAAATACAAGACCAAACTTATCTGGAATCGCATATAATCGCTATATCATCAACTAGAGTTCAAGCAAGCCGAGGGCGAGCATCCAGATGTCTCCGACAGCTTCCACAGCGACGAATCTCCGTCTACACGGGATCAACCTGCCCGTAGCGCGAAGCGTGTTCGTCATCCTTGCACTGGGGACGTTGGTTTTCTTTGGCATGGGGGTCCCGCTTTATTACACAAGACTCATCCAATCTCTGGATGCTGAAACGCTCGCGGCATTGCGTGGGTTGGGGATGAGCAATGCGTTTTACGCCACTTATCAAACTGCGCTCGTGGTTCTGCTCGCAATCGGATTCAGTGTTGCGGGCATTATTATTTATTGGTTCAAGTCAGATGAGTGGCTCGCGCTGTTGGTTGCGTTCACGCTGATCGGACAGGGCGCGAATGCGTTCGGACCATTGCAACGCATGGCAGCGCTGCCCAGTTTTGAGATTCCTGTACGCTTCATCATCGTCATGGTTCTCATGGGACTGCCGCTTTCGTGTTATCTCTTCCCCGATGGCAAAATTCAAAAACGTTGGATGTTCTATGTAGCGGGCATCTGGTTCATCTGGCTAATCGTCTCAGTCTTCTGGCATTCTTTCCCGCTCAATATTTTCAATCGCGGTGGAAATGCAACATTAATTTATCTGTTCTCGTTGCTTGCAGTACTCAGCACCGGCATTTACGCGCAGGTCTATCGTTATCGCCATGCCGGGAACGCGATCAAACGTGAACAACTGAAGTGGATCGTGTTCGGCGTTACCGTCGGCATCCTAACAGGCATCGGCACCAATATTTTCATGACGTTATTCGAGCTGACCAAGCCCTCCGCTGAAGCGCACCTGCTCACCGACCTCGTCACCCAGACACTTTCCGTAGTCGCACAATTCAGCGTTCCGGTGACCGTGGTTTTTTCGATCCTCAAATATCGGCTCTACGATATCGAGCTGGTCATCAATCGTTCGCTGGTCTACGGCTTTCTCACGATTTTTCTGGGCGCGGTATTTACGGGAATATTGTTGGGCCTCCAAGCTGTGTTCCGCGCCATCACAGGTCAGGATAATCCTCCCACCATCGGGATCGTGGCAGCGACCGTGGCGGTCTTTAGTCTGTTCAATCCAACCTTGAAAATCTCGCGCAATTTTGTCAACAAAAAAATATTCGGCATTGATTTTGATTTCAGCGGAGCGGCACGTCAGAATGCCAAGCTCGAAAAGGTGGCGCACCTGCCCTCCCACACTGTCGCTAATATTGGCGGATACACCAATCTTGAGTTGATCGCGCGCGGCGGCATGGGCGAAATTTACAAAGCGCGCCACCCGAGTTTGAATCACACGCTCGCCATCAAGGTCCTATCAGCCTATTTCAAAGAGGACCCCGATTTCAACAAACGCTTTGCACGCGAAGCCGAAACGATGGCGCAACTCCGTCACCCCAACATCATCACCATTCACGATTACGGCGAACAGGATGGACTGCCCTACATCGTCATGGAATATCTGACGGGTGATACGCTTTCGCAACTCCTGAAGACGCGCACCCGCCTCTCTCTCGAAGAAAGCCTGCCTCTGCTTCGGGACCTTGCCTCTGCCCTCGACTACGCCCACGCCCAAAACATCATACATCGCGATATCAAAGCATCCAATGTGATCGTTGAACCCATCACCACCATCACAAGCGGACATCGCACCCAACGCGCCATCCTCATGGATTTTGGCATCGCGCGTTTTGTCGGCGAACGCACAAAAATCACCATGACCGGTGACATGCTTGGCACAGCCGATTACATTTCACCGGAGCAGGTCCAAGGTACTACAAATCTGGATGGTCGCGCTGACCAATACAGCTTCGGTGTGCTCACGTACTTAATGCTTACCGGTCAAAAACCCTTTGACCGTCTAAATACCTGGGCGATGATCAAAGCCCATCTTGAAGAGCCGCCGCCCGATCCGCGTGAGATCGTCCCCATACCCGAGTCAGCCGCCAAAGCGATCATGAAAGCCATGGCAAAAAAACCTGAGGAACGTTTTTCCAGTGTGGGTGAATTCGTCGAAGTATTGGGAAAATAGTTTAGTTTTGCAAAAGCCGCCGTCTGCGGCAAGCTTTCCGGGAGTGCTGGCAAAGTACACCCTCGGGATGAACCAGGGGTTATAAGAAAGTGGAGGAGAGTATGTTACTTCAAGCCACAATTGCAGTCTCACTGTTCGCAATGGCGACCACCCTCTGGATGGCGTTCTATCTATTCGCACGCGGGTTCCCCAACGCCATGACCCTGCGGGTGGTGGTCGTGATGCTGGCGCTTTCCGGTTTTTTCTTTGGTGCCTATAACAACACTTTTGTTCAAACCCCGGGGAGTGCGGCAATACGCGCTGTCTTGCTGGTGATCGTGCTGGGTGGCTGGTATAGTGTCACGTTCCATGTCATGTCTGATCGCGACCAGAAGCGTTTCCGTTACTTTGAATGGGGCATATACGCACTTGGTGCACTTTCGATCATTTTCCTCCTGCAACCCAACTCATTCATTTCTGAACAAGGCAATGCCTTATACGTAGCGCACATGAATCCCAAAGGTTTGGCATACAAGGTCTATGGCGGATTTCAGTTCATCGTTTCGTTTGGGATCATGCTTAATTTATTAGTGGGCGATCGTGTGGGTCTGACCGCACGCGGGAAGTATTTCCTTGTCACTTCGATCTTTCCGGTTGTTTCTGTGCTCTACGGGGTGGTCTCGCTGGGCAGTCCCACCGCCGCGCCGCGCATCATTCAGGATTCATTGGCTTTCTGCGGTGTCTTTGTGCTGGGTCTTTCAGTGGCGCGCCATCAAACCTGGACGGAACGCCGCGCAACGCTTCAAGATTTCCCATTGACCACTTTATCCACGCTGGGGCTTGCCACCCTCACCACCTTCTTTGCATCGAAGTCAGGCATGCCGGTAAAAAATCTCGCGTCGGTAGCCGGTTTTGTTGTCTTGGCGGTCGGTCTCTATGATCTGACCCGCGAGTTTTTGGAACGTCAGCGCATGCGCAACGAAAGCCATTTCCGAAAGCAGTTACGGCATCTCGACAGCGAAAACGCCGGGGAAGACGCGCTCAAGTCACGCTTGCAGGATGGACTCGATCTATTATGCCAAACACTGAATGCACCGGGCGGGTTTGTGGCAATTCGTCGGGGAGACGAATTTGTGGTGCTGGCAGACAGGTCCTCGGTCCCGGTGGGAAGCGGGATATCCGAAGCATTGGTGGCGTGTGAGGATGTGTCCCGTCCCAAAGCTGAACAATTGTCATCCCTGGCATGGATCGCACCTTCATTCGAAGGTCGAACCCAAGTGGCAGTGGTGGGAGTCGAAAAATCCAGATCGCGCATGGAATATTCAAAGGGCAATCTAGAATTGCTGGCTGAAGTTGCAGACCAGATCGGCACGATCGTTTCGTTGAGCAATGTGGAACCCAAACGAAACAACCAAATTCACGAGTTGGCGGCTGAATCGCAAAAGGATATGACCGAATTAAATTCAGCAACCAGCACCATGTTAGATTCGATCTCCACCGACCCCGATAATGATTTCATCAAGATCGTCGAAGAGGCATTGCGACATTTACCCGATGCCATCACATTAGGGCAGAGCACTCTCGCAGAAAAAATATCGATCAAAGGTGAATCACATATTGAACGCGGCAAACAACTGCAGGAATTGTTGACCGGCGCCATCGAGTCACTCAGACCAGCCGAAAAACGTCCGCCTGAACCGTTACCGCGCGTCTGGTACAACCATGCTGTGTTGCATGATGCCTATGTGGAAGGTGTGCCCAACCGCGAGATCATGGCGCGCTTGTATATCTCCGAAGGGACCTTCAACCGCACCCGCCGCAATGCCTTACGCGGACTTGCCCGTTTGTTGGTGGAAATAAACGCGAACCGCAACAATTGAACCGAACCGTCGAGTCGATAATCTCTACTTGACCCGGATATCAAATGTTTGTATAGTAAATACGACGATAGCCAAAACTGGCGTGGGATATGACTCTATATCAAATCACTTTTTCGATTAACTTCCTGGCGTTATTTATAGCGTTATGGTTGGGGTTGTATCTGGTCTCGCGCAGTCCGCGTTCATCGACCGCGTGGCTGACGGCGCTCACGCTTTGGTCGGTGGGCGGGTTATTCATCAACGTGTTGCTGGCACTTGCGCCGCCGCCTGTGGTGCCAACGGGCTTGTGGTGGCACACCCTGCTGTTCCCGTTCTGGGCACCGAACACGATCAATCAAGGTCCCAGCGCCTGGCTGCAAGGCTGGTTGTTGGGGTCCTCGGTCATTTTCTGGCACCATGCCACCATGCTGATGCGCCCGGGCAAAATGAATGCATGGCGTTGGAGCCGCGTCATCACCGGATATATTGTTGGCATCGCCGGGGTCATCCTGCAATACAACGCCAAAATATTCACGGCCGTCCAAGGCGGGGATCCGCTCTACATTAACAGTCTAAGCGCCGGACCCTACTATTACATCTTTGCTTTCGTGATTCTCGTGCTTACCGGCTTGAGTGCGATCAATCTGATGCGCTCAGCGCGGGTTGCCGCTACGAATATTGCCAAACGTCAATTGCAAACACTTGCCATCGGCAGTCTCTTTACGGTTCTCATCGCTCCGGTCTCCTATGTTTCTACAGGTTTGAACCTGTTACAGATCCCCATGGTGGTCATGTCTGCGCTGACAGCGATTTATGTGATGATGATCGGTTACGGCGTGGCACGTTATAGCGCCATCGTGGAGGGACGTACGCTCACACGCGATATTCTGTACGACTTTATCCTGACCACCTTTATCACCGGCACGTATTTAGTGATCGCGCGTATCCTTGTGGTTGCATACGGCACACCCCGGGTGGCAACCATCATCGTCCCAGTGTTCGCCATTTTTACCCACTCACTTCTCAATATTGGTCACCGGATCATGGACCGTGTCTTCTATCAAAAGGAAACACGCCAACTGCGCACGAACCTGCAACAACTTTCAAGGCTGGCGGGTGAACGCGAAACCCTGAAAGACAAACTGGACTTGCCGCTCGAGGTTTTATGCAACTCAGTGCATGCAACGTACGGACTCATCTTCACCTTCGACGGCGGACAGGCGCTTCTCCTCTCAGATTGTAGATGGCGCGACATCCCGATCAGTATCCCAGCCCAAGCCTTTTTCGCAGACGACATGATCCACCTGAACACAGGTCAATTGCCGGCGCCACTACAGGAAGCTGCCCTGCTCGTGCCCCTTTATGCCGAATCGAAACAGGTGGGCGCGCTGTTACTTGGTCAACCGTCCAATGGGATTCGCTATGCACAAGAGGACATGGACCGCCTCTTATACCCCACCGACCAGATCGCCGAGATTCTTTTTCTGCACAGTCAAAATAGCGAGCGTCTCAGAAAAGTGGAGGAGATCGTCGATGCCTCTCCGGATCCATCCGATGTGAAGAACAGTCTCTCTGTGGAGGCGGTGGACTTTGCTCTGAGAAATATCTTCGATTTCACCTTCCTTGCCGATTCACCACTCGCAGAACTGGATATCGTCCGGCGCAGGCTGGCAGGTGAGAAGAAAACATATGTTGAACGGGGGAAGGCAGTCCAGGCTGTCGTGTTGGAAGCGCTCGAAAAATTGCGACCCAGCCTCGAGGTCCCGCCTGAACCGGCGCCACGGGAGTGGTATCCGTATATCATCCTGCATGATGCCTACGTCCAGGAAATCCAAAACCGGGAAATCATGGGCAAACTCTATATCTCAGAGGGAACGTTCAACCGCACCCGCCGCCTTGCCATAAGCTCGTTAGCCAGGGTACTGGCTGAGATGGAAAAAGCCTAGCCGTGTATTGATCGGTTTTTCGTGAAGACCCCAAAGATTTCGAAACCTTTGGGGTCTTTTTTCTTAATTGGCAGTTTTTGGCAGTTCAATTTGGCGTACTTTGGCGTGCGGTTCTCTGGCTTTGGCAGTTCGAAAATGCGAAGATGGGGTCAACAAAGGAGATCGCCATGAACCAACACACACTCTTCACAAAAGTACAGGATTACTACACCGATCTGGTTGCCAAACTCGGCACCGCCCAACATGAAATTTCCATGACCTACCTTTCATTCGACAGTGGCGAATGGGCAACGCGGATCAGTGACGTGCTTTGCGCCAAAGCACAATCGGGCGTAACGGTCCGCTTGATGGTGGATGAAGTTGGTCAGTTATTGGATGAGCCCCGCCACGCTGTACAGAATGTTGGGTTGTTCCGCCGCCTTACATCCCAGGGTGTGCAAGTGAACATCTTCCGCCCCGCCGCTCCTTTGCAGATGAATAACCGCCTGCATTGCAAGATCGCTGCCATTGACGGTCATACCGTTTTCCTGGGTGGCTCGAATATCGGCGATTACTACACCACCTGGACGGACTCGAACCTGCGCGTGGACGGCGACTTCGGAAAGACCTTCCACAACGTGTACGATTTTCTACTCGCTCATTCTCAAAACGAAAATGCCGATGCGCGCTCATTGGACACAACGAACTTGTGGGCTGGTGACGACCGCCTGTGGCTGACCCTCCCCCGCCAACGCCAGGATATCCGCAACGCTTTGATGCAATTGATCTTGAACGCTGAGAAAGCCATCTTCATCCGCACTTGGTACTTCCTGCCTGACGATGAAATGCTCGAAGCGCTTTGTGAACAAGCCCGCAAAGGCGTGCAGGTCAACGTTCTGCTCTCACATGAAACCCGCGTCCGCCCGGTGGATTTCGCGAACTACATCCATGTTCACAAGCTGGTTTGCGCCGGCGGCAATGTATATCGCTATGAAGGCAAATACATGCACAGCAAAGCCGCCTGGAACGATCAAGGCGATGTGATTTTCGGCTCTGCCAATCTTGATCCCACCTCCATGCGCGGTAACTTCGAATCCTGCCTGCAGATCAACAACCCGACTCTGGCATGGGAATTGCGCCGCGCGTTCTATGCCGATCTCGCAACCAGCACCCAACAAACCCCTGAATCATTTTTACACCGTTCATTCGCGGATAAAGCCTTGACTTACGCCTGCAATCTGGCTTCACCATGGTTGTAAAGCACAGCACCATTATCCAAAAATCTAAGGAGACTCGCCATGGATACCAAAAAATTTCTCGTCGTGATCGCCCTGCTCTCATTGGTCATCTATTTCCGCCAGCCGCTGGTTGAATTACTCGGCATCATCAGCGACCAGCAAGCCGTTTCGGAATACCTGAAAAGTTTCGGCGTACTGGGACCCATCGTGCTCTTTGTCCTGATGATTGCTCAGGTCTTTATCGCAGTCATCCCCGGTCATGCACTGATGGTTACAGCAGGCTACGTTTATGGCAAGTTGGGGTTGCTCATCGTTATCGCCAGCACCGTCATTGGAAGCCAGGTCGCTTTCACGATCGCGCGCTGGTACGGACATGACTTGATCAACAAACTTGCCTCGCCCCAGATCATTGAGCGCTGGAACAAAGCTGCACAACATCAGGGCATCGTCTTCTACTTCTTCGCCTTCGTTCTGCCCATCTTCCCCAGTGACCTGATGTGCTACGTAGCCGGACTTGCCACGATCTCTCCCAAACGTTTCCTCATTGCGAATATTTTAGGTCGCACCTGCTGCGCCGTCTTCGTCACGCTCATCGGCATCTATGGGATGCATCCTCCTGTCGAGTTTTGGATCGTTGGCATCGTAGCGATCTCAGTCTTCTTCGCAGGCTGGGCGTTCTACAAAAAACAAAATTCCCTGCAAATCCAAGCTGGATAATGGCGTGCTGTAGGGCGACTCGCCCAGTTAGAAAAACTTACTCGATGTCCCTGATGGGTCGCCCTTACCTAACAAAATAGTGTGAGCAAATCATTTTTCAAACAATAAAGAATGTGAGGCTGCTATGCAAATGAACAAGTTCGAATACTTCCTAATGACTTTTGATCCCGGTCGGTATGCCTACCTGCGAGGCATCGTAAAAAACCTACAAGAGATCTCTCAACTAGGTTCAAGTAAAAAGATATTGGAGATCGGTTGCGGCAACGGGGTCGGCACGCTGCTCATCCAGGAGTTCTTCAAACCCAGCGAGTTCATCGCCACCGAATATGACCCACGGCTCGTTGAAATCGCCCAGATGAAAAACAAAGGTTCCCAGGTCAGCGTTGAAACAGGCGATGCCACCCGCCTGCGGTTCAAGGACAATGAATTCGACGCAGTCATCGGACTGAGCGTGATCCATCACATCCCAAACTGGCGGGAGTGTGTCAAAGAGCTTCAACGTGTCATCAAGCCCAACGGCTTGCTCATTATCAAAGAGCTTTCTATTGAAACATTCGAGTCCCCGTTCGGACGAATTTCAAGACGCTTCGTCGAACATCCCTACGACTCGATGTTGGGAAAAGCTGAATTTCTCGAATGTCTTGAACAACAAGGTTTCAAGATACTTGATTGCCGTCCACATTCGATGCTGTATTTCCTGAGTGACTTTTTCCTCGTGGCAGGCAAGGAAAGGTAAAAACTCATGAAGAAAATATTCGTGATCGCATCACTGCTGGCACTCCTGTTCATCTCCTGGGAAACGCGCCAGTCCATCTACGCCATGATAGTGTGGTTCAGCGACCGTGACGCAGTCGCCTCTGCCATGGGACAGATCGGCATTTGGGGACCGGTCACTTTATTCGCCCTGTTCATTTTCCAGGTGTTCCTCGCCTTCATTCCCGGACAGGCGCTGATGGTGGCATGCGGATATTTATACGGATTCTGGGGCGGCTTCCTGCTCTCATGGCTCAGCCTTGTCGTTGGCGGTGAACTCGCCTTCGTACTGGCGCGCCGTTACGGACGTCCCTTTGCCGAACGTTGGGTGGCTCCACAAGTTTTGTCGCGCTGGGATAAAGCCGCCGAAGGACAGGGAATCGTTTTCTTCTCACTTTCTTTGGTGCTCCCACTCATTCCCAATGATGCCATGTGCTACGTGGCTGGCTTGGGCAAAATTTCAAGACCCCGTTTTGTTACCGCCAACATGCTTGGGCGCGGTATGGCTTGCGCCCTGACCAGTGCCGCTGGCGCATTCGGCGGAGCATTTTCATGGCAAGCCTGGGTTGTGATCCTGTCAATTTTTATTCTGATAGGCATTGCCTGGCAAATTCATAGAAACCGCAAAACCAGCTAAAGGATTTTATGCCCACATCCTATGAAGGTTCACGGTTATTTGAAACTTGCCGGGCAAATCCCTGTCCAACCAAATAGCATGCAAGCCAATGCTGCCATGCTCCAGCCAGATATTTAATAGAAAAATTTACACACTCGTTTCAGAGACTCAAAAGGAGACATTATGCGTATCGCCTACCTCACTCAATCCTATCCACCCATGATCAGCGGCGCGGCACTGGCCGTTGAAAAACTAGCCACCGCCATGGCGCAACGCGGACACAAAGTCCTTGTGATTGCAGCCAGCGACAGGGCAGAATCCTACCAAACGCACAAAGATAATCTGACGGTCATACGGCTCAACTCCATCCATAATCCCAAGCGGGTGAATCAGCGCTTTCTGCTTTTTCCACACTTTGCGATCATCAAAGCCCTGGGAAATTTTCAGCCTGATATCATCCACGCCCACGAGCCGCTGCAAACTGCCTGGGCTGGCATCACCTACGCACAGCGCCAGCAGATTCCGATCACCATGACCGTTCATCAACTGCCCGCATTTGCGGCAAGTTATCTGCCGAACATGCCCACGCTCCGGCGTTATACCGAAGCCCTGCTCTGGACATATGCACGCTGGCTGATCAAACAATTCGCTCCTGTGATCACACCTTCACACACAACCTCCGGACTGCTGACAGCCTTCACTGGCATTAGAGCCATCACGGTCAGTAATGGGATCGATCTGCAACGATTTCATCCGCCTCTTTCTTTGGACGATGGAACTGCTACACGGAACAGGCTGAATCTACCCTCAAACGCTCCTATCCTGCTCCACATCGGAAGGCTGGATAAAGATAAAAGTGTGGATAAGGTCATTCGCGCCGCCGCACCAGCCATTCGTGAGTCTGAGGCGCAGCTCCTTATCGTGGGTGATGGTTGTGAAAAAAGATCCCTGATGAATTTATGTCAGGCACTGGGCATTGCTCAGCGCGTCCACTTTACCGGTGTAATATCAGATTGTCAGTACCTTTCCGAAATATATCGCGCGGCGAGTATCTTCATCACCACATCTGAGGTTGAAACGCAGGGCATCGTTCTGCTCGAAGCCGCAGCCAGCGGATTGCCCATCGTCGCCGTGGATGCGACTTGCATCTCTGAGATCGTACACGATCAGGTAAATGGGTATCTCGCGAAACCTGGCGATAGCGCCGGGCTCAGTAACAGGCTCATTACACTATTGAATAACCCAGAGAAGGCGCGTATGATGGGTATGGATGGGCGTACACTCGTTGAAGCGCATGATATGCATAGAACCTGGTCCCTGCATGAAAAACTATATCAGGAGTCGGTAAAGAAGACACAAACCCGGCTGGTTCTCAAAAAAGGACAGCGGCTCGGTACATGGGAGCTTGTGAAATCACGGATGGGATTCAAATAAAGGGAGAAATCATGTACAACATCCAACCACCCACTTATAAGACCTATTTCATGGACCTGCCTTTATCACGGCTACATGTCATGGAAGCTGGTACAGGCGAGCCGCTTATCATTGTGCCTGCCACCATTTCAGAACTGGAGAACTGGCGCTCATTGGCACAGTTCATGGCACAGTGGTTTCGGGTATATTTCTTTGAGTTACCCGGGCACGGACAATCCGAACCCTTCAAAGAAAAATTTTCCAGTCATCAGGTCGCGGAGCTTGTAAAGCAACTTGTCGATGCCACAGGATATGACCACTTCAATTTGATGGGGTTTTCCTTTGGCGGCATACTGGCAATGCGGACATTCAAACTTCTGGCACCGCGCATCGACCGACTGATTCTTATTGCTCCCTGTCTTGGTCAGCGCGCCTTGTCATTTTCCAGTTTACGTTTGAACCTGCTGCTCAAATTCAACCACCTGCTCAGCCGCCCCAAAGCACAGGCACGTTTCGTTAGATTGATCCATAGCGATTGGACCATATCCATGATGGTAAAGACGCTCCAAACGTTTGGGAAGCTCGAAGATACGATCCCTCTAAAGAAAAAATTGCCACGCACACAAGCAAGCACAATCTCAGTGTTGAACGCGCAAGTCAAGGAAATCCTGACCACAGAGTTCGATGTTGAGCCGGTCAAATATCAGACGCCCTGCTACTTTGCCATGTCGATCCATGATCCTCTCCTATACTTCGAGACCACCCTGGAAATCTTACAAAATCACTTTGACGGCGTGAATACCATACGACTTAACTATCCATTTCACCAACCGCCAGCGCCGTTCACCTATGAAGAGTTAAATCGCGATTTTTACCAAACCGTTGATGCGTTCGTACAAAGCAAAACCTGAAACCCGTGCGATCAGGCATTATCCGATCAGTTCATACGGCACGCCGCGTACTTCCCAGTATTTGCCGTTGACTTCACATTGCACTTTGACGGGTAATAATCTGGCTGGCACGCCTGAGTTCGGAATCCAGATCCGGTCTTTGATGGGCAGGATGAACAACCCGTTATCATCGCCAACTGGCGTGAATGTTGTGCCTGGTTGTTCTTGCTTAAAAACGGACAAACCCAGGCGTGTGCAAAGAATATCCGCAAATGCGATCACATCTTCCGATGGCAAGCCGACCTCGCTCACGTTTAGGATTTGACTACTGTCAAACTCATTAGACACGGCGTTCTTCAAATTGTGCCGGGCGATAAATTCCAGAACATTTCCTGCGGCGTCCTTGAAGTAAATCGAGTTTGAATTCCAGCTTTCAGACTCAAATTCATCTTTGCCCGTCTCGTCATACAGCAATGGGATTCGGTTTGATATCCATCTCTTTGCATTATCAAATTGATTCTCGGGAATGTTGAATGCAAAATGATACGCTCCGTCGAAGTCGGAATGTGCTTGGGTGAACACCAGGATCGTTGTGCCAACTGCTATGTCCAATTTCTCAACCACTAAATTAACAGGCAAACCAAGCACATTGGAATAATAATCACGTTGAGCTTGCAAGTCTTTAGCGGAAAGTTCAAGGAACGTAATATTCATTTCTAAACATCCTTCTGTATTCTGCTTACTAGTGGTTTCGATACGCCCTGCGAAAATCATGCAGGGCTACTCAACCATCACGCTGCTACTCTTCCCTCATCCAGCGCTTCACTGCGGCATGCGGATGTTCATACACCAGCATCCTATCCAATAATTGATCGGGGTCTGCATCACAAAGCAGGGCATCGCGATGTTCTTTAAAAATAAAGCCTTCGGTCACCGCGTGGTCAATGGCGGCAAGCAAGGGTGTGTAATAATTCTTCACATCCAACAGACCGATCGGTTTTTCGTGTGTGCCGATTTGGCTCCATGTGATGGTCTCGAACAATTCGTCAAATGTGCCGTAGCCGCCGGGCAGGGCAATAAAACCATCTGCCAATTCGTGCATTCTGGCTTTACGCGCGTGCATATCGGGTGAAACATCTATGCGAGTTAAAGCGTCATGTGCTAAAGCCTGATTGTTCATGGATGAGACGATCACCCCGATCACCTCACCTTTGGCTGCGAGCGCACCATCGGCAACTGCGCCCATCAAACCCGTCTTGCCGCCGCCGTAGATCAGCCGAATCCCTCTTTCAGCGAGGATTCTGCCCATTATCCACGCGGCAGATTTATAGTCGGCGTGAACCGTGTCCGAAGATCCGCAAAAAACGCAAATTGAGTTCATAAAGTCCTCCGTGAAATATGGGACTATTGTATCCAAACTCTAATCATTTTCCAACACGGAGTCACCCTGCTTTTTGGTAGAATAACCGTACTTATCAGGAGAAACCTATGGCTGGAATGGAACGTTTTACACAGCGAGCAAGGCGCGTATTAAGCTTGGCACATCAAGAGGCGGAACGCGCTCGCAATAATAATATCGGCACTGAGCATCTTCTACTTGGATTGATGGATGAAGAAGGCGGAGTGGCGGGTCGCGTGTTGCGCGAACTCGGCATGAGCTCTGAACGCGTGCGCGAAGTGATCGGACGCGTAACAACTTCTTCGAGTGCCTTTGATCCCAACCGTGTTGAACTTGCCGCGGATACACAACAAGTTCTTGAACATGCCGTTGAGGAAGCGCGGCGACTCGGTCATCATTACATCGGTACCGAGCATATTTTATTGGGACTCGTACGCGTGGAAGGCACTGCGATGGAAGTACTGCGCCGACTCGGCGTCACTGCGGATCAGATTCGCAGACAGACTCGCCGCGTATTAAATGAGTCCGCCTCTTCATCCTCCCCGGCAGCTGCTGGCGCAACCCCTGCGCGTGGTGCTACGCCGAATCCAAAAACCCCGCTCGTCGATCAGCTTGCTACCGATCTGACGACTAAAGCTGAAGAGAAAAAACTTGACCCGGTCATCGGTCGTGAGATGGAGATCGAACGCGTCATTCAAATTCTCGCGCGCCGCACAAAGAACAACCCGGCGTTGATCGGTGAACCAGGCGTTGGCAAAACCGCCATCGTGGAAGGTCTCGCTCAACGTATCGTGGATGGTGATGTGCCCGCGCCTTTGATGAACAAACGCCTGTTACAACTCGATGTCGGCTCACTCGTGGCTGGCACCATGTATCGCGGTCAGTTCGAGGAAAGACTCAAACGCGTGATCGATGAGTTAAAACAATCCGGCGCAATTTTATTTATTGATGAAGTCCACATGCTCGTGGGCGCCGGAGCCGCTGGTTCCTCCGTCGATGCGGCAAATATTCTCAAGCCCGCATTATCACGCGGTGAATTACAAGTCATCGGCGCGACGACCATGGACGAATATCGCAAGCACATCGAATCCGATGCTGCACTCGAACGCCGCTTCCAACCCATTACGGTGGAAGAGCCCTCTGAAATTGAGACGATCGAGATTCTCAAAGGCATTCGAAATGCCTATGAAGAACATCATCATCTGGTGATCTCTGACGAAGCGCTCGAAGCCGCTGCGCATTTGTCATCACGTTACGTAACTGAACGCTTCCTCCCCGACAAAGCCATCGACTTGATCGACGAGTCTTCGTCCCGCGTGCGCATGTACAAAAGCGCCGCCGCGAAAGAATCGAAGGACTTGTTCAGTAAATTGAGAAACGCTCGCCAAAATCGTTCGCTTGCCCAGGAAGAAGGCAATACCGAAGACGTGAAGGAATGGGAAGAGAGCGAGATCGAATTGAGTGAGCAGATCGAACGTCTACGCACTGGTTGGGACCGCGCCACTAGCCCCGTTGTTTCGGCGGAAGATATTGCCGAAGTTGTCTCCATGTGGACAGGCGTCCCGCTGATGCAACTTGCGGAAGCAGAATCACAGCGTTTGCTCAAGATGGAAGATGAACTGCGCAAGGGCATCATTGGACAGGAAGATGCCATCGTGGCGATCTCCCGCGCAGTCCGCCGGGCACGCGCCGGGTTGAAAGATCCGAAGCGTCCCATCGGTTCATTCATGTTCCTCGGACCGACAGGCGTCGGCAAGACCGAACTGACCAAGACACTTGCCAAATTTATGTTCGGCAGTGAAGATGCGGCGATCCAGTTGGATATGTCCGAGTTCATGGAACGTCACACCGCCTCCCGCTTGGTGGGTGCACCTCCCGGATATATTGGCTACGAAGAAGCCGGTCAGTTGACAGAGGCTTTACGCCGCCGCCCCTATTCCATCGTCGTCTTCGATGAAGTGGAAAAGGCACATCCCGAAGTCCATAATATGCTGTTGCAGATCATGGAAGAAGGCCACCTCTCTGATGCCAAGGGTCGCAAAGTGGATTTCCGCAACGCGATCATTGTGATGACCTCCAATATTGGCGCTGACGTGATCAAGAAACAATCATCGCTGGGCTTTGCGCTCAAACGCGATGAAGCCACCGAAGAACGACTCTCGTACGAAGACATGCGCAAGAAGTTGAACGAATCGCTCAAGCGCGCCTTCCGTCCTGAGTTCATCAACCGTCTCGATGCAACCGTGATCTTCCGCTCGCTCAACAAGGAAGATATTCAAAAAATCGTAGCGCTTGAGTTGGATAAGGTTGCGTTACGCCTCAAGGATAATGAATTGACGTTGACCGCCACCCCCGAAGCCCTCGCCGAACTTGCCACGTTGGGCTACGATGCAGAGTTTGGCGCGCGTCCATTGCGCCGCATCATCCAACAAAAGGTGGAAGACCCGCTATCTGATCGTGTGCTGAGCGGCGAATTCCAACACGGCGACTCGGTGCTGGTCACTCTGGACCCGGATGGAGAAGTAATTCTCGAGCACTCACGCGAGCCTGAAGTGGAAGAAGAAGCAGCGCCAGCAGTGTAGTGTAATTTCAAACCAGGACCCCAAAGGTTTCTAAATCTTTGGGGTCTTTTATTTCGTAATCCTTTCTTAATATATTTTTGCGGTCTCATGTTGTCTATTGGATGTAAGAAACTTTACAGAGTACCGCATGGATTTAGCGGTAGAAAAGGAGTAATCATATGAACACCAATCTTCAAACCGCAACACTGGCTGGGGGCTGCTTCTGGTGTTTGGAAGCTGTTTTTGATGAAATGAAAGGCATTGTGTCGGTTGAATCAGGCTATTCCAACGGACATGTATCCAACCCCACCTACCGTGAAGTTTGCGGCGGTGATACGGGACACGCCGAAGTTGTGCAGGTTAAGTATGACCCAGCAGTGATCTCATTCCATGACCTGTTGAATGTCTTCTTCGCGATCCATGATCCCACTTCCCTGAACCGCCAAGGTGGGGACGTAGGCACGCAATATCGTTCTGCGATCTTCTATCATGATGACGAACAGAAACAGGTTGCGGAGGAATTGATCAAGAGTCTGAATGCCCAAAAGATCTGGGATCGCCCCATTGTGACCGAGGTATCCAAACTGGACATGTTCTTCATTGCAGAAGATTATCATCAGGAATACTTCGCCCGCAATACCTTCCAGCCTTACTGTCAGGCGGTGGTCGCGCCGAAGGTGGCAAAGTTCCGCAAGCATTTTCTGGAGTTGTTGAAGAAACAGCCAGCATAGTTGAATGAAAAAGTGGTTGCCATTTATGGTAACCACTTTTTAGTTTCAAAACAATCTGGTGGTCGAGTAAGGGCGGTGTTCTTCCGCCCTGTATCGAGACCATCGCTAACAAACAGTATTTTGCTTACAAGTGGTCTCGATACGAGCGAGAAATACACTCGCTCTACTCGACCACCAATGTCTATTCTTATTGTATTTTCCCATAATCACACAACTTCTTTAACGGGCAAACATCGCAATTCGCCTTGCGGGCGGTACAAATCTCACGTCCCAAGCGGATGATATTCAAATGCGCAGCGTAATACGTCTCAGGCGGGAATAAACTTTCGAGATGTGGATGCGCCTGTTCCACAGACATCTTCTCAGGGTGGAGTCCGATACGCCCCGTTACGCGATAGACATGGGTATCTACGGGGAACGCAGGCATATTCAAGGCAAAGCATAAAACGATCGCAGCAGTCTTTGGTCCCACGCCATTAAATTTGGTTAACCAGTTGCGGGCATCGTTCACAGACATATCTTTAAGAAAAGACAGATCCAGACCACCACGTTCTTCGGTGATGGCTTTCAACACCTGCTGCATACGCGGACCTTTTTGATTCGCGAGTCCCGCCGGGCGGATCGCATCCATCACATCTTTTGTTTTCGCATCACGCACCGCTTCCCAAGTTGGGAATTTCGCGCGCAAGGCATCGAAGGCGCGGTCGCGGTTCACGTCATTTGTGTTCTGCGAAAGGATCGTTGAGACGAGTTCATCAATCGCAGGCAAGGGATTGCGCCAGATCGGCTCACCATAGAATTCAAGCAACTGTTCATGGATTTTGATCGCACGTTTTGCAAGAGGGTTCATCGTTTGATTCCAAAAGAAGTATCGAAAAATTTTACCATCTGCTCTGCATATTCTGCAGGGCGTCGAAGGGGACCATCGCAATGCACAGCCTCGGGAATAATCCACGTTTGCGCATTCGAACCAGCAAAACGGGCGTATTGCGGGATCATCATTTCGGCTTCACTACCTAATAACGGTTGTTGCTGGCCGCCACCCACCAGCATGATCCGGCGTGGTGCAATACCGGCTATGATCTCGATCAGGGGTGTGGGCGCATCCATACCCAGCTTGATCTCAAACATCCAATCGAGCGAATAATTTCCTAGAATGATCAAAGCCATAATTGGATTCTTTGGCGGCGGGAGATCACGTGCGCGGACGCTTGAGGGACCATCCGCCCAGACCGCCTCCAATTCGGGATAATATGCTGCGGACTGTAACGCGATCTGCGCACCGATGGAACAACCCATGATCCCGATTCTTTCGAAATTGTCCCGTGTTTCCATTTCAATAAAACTGATCGCGCCTTGAACGTCGTGCGGATCTTCCCATCCATACGAGCGTCGAAGCCCTTCGCTCTCCCCCGAGGCGCGCTCATCGTACATCAGCACACCATATCCAGCATGGACAAGCTGCTCCGCATGCCACAGCATGGAAGTGCGATTCCCGCCATAGCCATGCAACAAAATGATCGTCACGCCGTTCTGTGAAGGAATTTTCCAGCCTGCCATCATCAAACCATTACCACCTTCGAACTTCACTTCTTCGACATCAAATGGCAGGTCAGGCGGAATATTTACTTCGCTGGGCGCAGGCATGGTTTCAGTAATGAGCGCATAAATATTCCGTTCGATCATGACGCCAAGCGCAACTGCGAGAAAAGCCCCCAATCCAACGCCAACAATTCGTAAAATATAGAGAAAAGCAAATCTGATTCTCCCACCTAAAGTCTTTGGAGCATCCTGATGTGTCTTGCGCTTTACGGAGCGAACAATTTTAAAAATAAAAAAAGCAAAGATACTACTAATGACGGTCGCTTCGATCATCGACCAGTATTGTAGAAAGATCATGACCCCGCTTCCTTGATCAGCCGCAGCGTATATTTGACAACATCACGATGTTTTTCAGACAGCAACCCATCGAACATCGCCGCGGTGAGACGGTACAACGTTAACGCCGCTGCGCCGCGGGATTGATATTGAGAGGATGTGGAGTCGAGTCCCCAAGCCGTGCGGAATACACTGACCCATTTCGTGTCACGCCCCACCGAATCCTGGATCAGTTCGAAATAGCGATTCTCGCTGACGATCATCAACCCGCGTTGCACCGCCACAGCTTCGAGCATACACTTCACCAAACCCCACGTTGCATACAACACCGTTGACTCATGTCCACGGGCGAGACCGTTCAATATCTTATGCACTTCCTCGGCACAACCCAGCACTTCTTCGGCGGCGAATTCATCCGCGGCGGGTTGCAGGAGCGACCAATCGAATTTTTGTGCCAGCTTCTGTAACTCAGCCAGTGAGCCATCTTTATCCAACACGATCTTCATTCTACTCAAACCGGGCACCGCCCAGATCGCGCGGCGCGGATTTGTGAACGCAGCAAGTTCATCATCAAGCAGGGCATATTTCAGGCTGACAAGTTTATTGTCCCAATGGCGCAGGGTATAACGGTCATATTCATTCTCGGGCAATTTGCTGACATAGATATCAAAGTCAACATCGCTGTATTTTGACTCCTGCCCACGCGCGTAACTACCCACGATGCCAACACCAATGACATCGGGCGAGTCGGTTTTTTCAAGAACAGATTTGATAAAGGGGTCAGATAGGGTCATATGTTTTTTCTTCGCGCTGAGCGGAACGAGCCGCTAGGCGAGCGCAGTCGAAGCGCACTTTGATGAATAGAAGATTGACTGCAAAATTGTCCTTCGACTGCGTGTCGAGAACATCACGCACTACTCCGCTCAGGACGGAGATTACTTTTCAACTTTACCATCTCTCACCTTCCACACTTCCGCTTTCTCAACGAAATCAGGTTCGTATAAATTCAGATCGGTTGTCGTGAACAATACCTGTTCGCTCTCACCGACATATTTCAACAGATCAGCGCGGCGCTGCACATCCAACTCAGCCATCACTTCATCGAGCAGGATCACGGGCCATTCGCCAGTGCGGTCTTTCATCCAGTTTACTTCGGCGAGCTTCAATGCCAGCAACGCAGTGCGGACTTGTCCGCGTGAACCGTAATCGCCAAGGTCAATATTGTTCGCAAGAAAACGCAACTCATCGCGATGCGGACCGATCGTTGTCACACCGCGAGCGATCTCTTCACTGCGCAAGTCCTTCAAGCGTGCACGAAAGCCAGCTTGAATTTCATCAAGATCCAAGCGCGAACGGTCGATGACCGTATCAAGCTTGAGTCCGATCTGTCCATTCGGTTTGGGCAACGGGTCGTAAGCGGGCTCATAGGCAAGGCGCAAAATCTCGGATCCATGAGTCAGTTCGTGATGAACGCGCGAAGCGAGACGTTCGATCTGCTGGACTGCTTCGATGCGCCACAAAATAATTTGCGCGCCGAGACGAGTCAACGCGTCATCCCACACTTCGAGTTGCTCGCTGTTGCCCCCGCGTTCACTCAACATCTTGAGCAGCGCATTACGTTGAGTCAATGCCTGATTGTACTCACTCAACACACGCGCATATGCAGGCGTGGACTGTGCGAGGGCAAGGTTTAGATAACGACGGCGGTCATCGGGCGCGCCTTCTATGATCTGCGACATCTGCGGCACAAAGACCACCGCGTTGAAATGACCGATGACTTCATTGGCGGGCCTCTTCACCCCATCGAGCAGAATCTCCTTGCGCAGGCGTTGACCGTTGACGCCTGTCGGCTCAAGGATGAGACGCACTTCCATGCGATGTTTACTTTTGCCGCGCTGATAATCTGCCACAAGACGTGTTACCGCCAATGTGTTCTTTTTGGCTTCGTGAAAATTGACGATCTGCCGATCAACATGCGTTTGAAAGGAGGTGAACGCCGCCACGAAATAGATGGCTTCGAGCACACTGGTCTTGCCCTGGGCGTTCGCGCCGGTAAGCAAAACCACCCGTTGCGGCGGAACGTCAATATCCAGACGGGCGAAACTGCGAAAGTTCGTGAGGGAGAGGTGTTTTAGGTACATATCGCTCTATGCGCCGTCCTCGGCGCATGTTATTCGCCGCCGAGGACGGCGACGAAAGCATTTACAAGATCATTTCCAATTCGATTTCATCACGCAAAGGGATGTTATTCTCGCCGATCAAAGGAATACTCGGCTTGAGCTTACGTGATTCATTGATCGCACCGCGATGGAGTTTCGAGAGTTCAAAACCGCGTCGCTGATAAAAGCCCAGCGCATTCAAATTATCGTTCGTCGTGATCAGAAACAAGCGGCGACATTCTTTCACATGCGCTTCTTCCATTACTTTATTGATCAGGTTCGTGCCGATACCTTTTCCATCGCGCAGACTATCGAGCGAAGTGACTTCCATTTCATGGTCTTTAATAATGAATGTGACCAAACCAATCCATTCAACGCCTTCTTCAACCACAAAGCCATCTAATTGTTCAGGGCGATAGATCTCGCCGTGCGCGACCATGAAATCAGCACCCCAATGCTCAACCCAAAATTGACGCAGGTGGGGAAAATCAGCATGGGTTAAGCGACGAATGTTCATGCAAGGAATTGTGTACGCATTACGAAATACGTATTATGTGATGCGTAAAACATTAAACTTCCTGGTCTTGCTCCACCTCTTGCGAAGGTCGCCAGACACGGGTGGCGCGTTCGGTGAAGAGCACACCATTCAAATGATCGATCTCATGCTGGAAGATGCGCGCCAGCCAGCCTTCTGCTTTGACCTTCATCGGTTTGCCATGGCGATTTAGTCCCTTAACTTGCACCGCAGCATGACGCTCCACTTCCCCCAGTAGCCCGGGAATGGAAAGACAGCCTTCCACGCCCATCAAGGTCTCTTCGGATGATTTTACGATCTCGGGGTTGATCATCGCCCAAACTTTCTTGGGAGCTTCCTCGTCCTCTTCATCCTCTTCATGTTGATAATATTCAACAACGATGATACGTTCAGAGAGTCCGATCTGCGGCGCAGCGAGACCCACACCCGGCGCATCGCGCATGGTTTCCACCATATCTTCCAACAGGGTTTGCAAGTCTTTATCGAATTTTGTGACCGCGCGCGCTTTACGCTTTAACACGGGTTCAGGGAGGGTTACGATCTTACGGAGAGTCATGCTTTATCTAACCTCTGGGCTTTTAATTATTTTCACTACATCCGATCCCCTCCTATTTTCACGCAATTCAGTGAATATGAGGGGACGGAAGGGGGTATTTTACTCTTATTTCTGGTTGCGTTTCTCTTCATCATTAAAATCCTTGGCAGCCTTGTGATACGTTGCCAGCCATTCCGCCATGCGGTCACGTTCCCCAGCGATCTTGGCTTCGTTCTGCTTGGCAGTGCGCGCCATGCGGCGGCGGTCAATATCCGATTGCACCGTGGCTGGGTCTATCACATCTTCAAAAGCCAGCTTGGAACCACCCACGGTAATATACACAGTCCCAAAATTGAAGATGTTCCCCAACAAACCTTTGCGTTCATATTGAGTGCTCAATATGCCTTCCAAGGGCGCTGCGTTCCGAGTCTCGGTACCGAAAGGCTTGCGGTCAACATCAATGATCTGCTCATTCGTGACTTCGAATTTGTCATTGCTCCAATCCAACACTTCATAAGCAAGCCAACCTGCGAATGGAACGAATGCGATCAGGTATGCCAGTGTCCAGGCATCAACCACAAAACCATCCTGAAGCGTGATAAATGCTTCATCAGGTAGGAAAGCCAATTGCACCAAACGCGCCAGGAACAAAAGTAAAATTCCTGCCGCACCAGCCACAGAAACCCAAGCCTGCAATACCAGGACCACCCAATGTTTGCGGTAGATCACACTATCGCCAGTCTCATAACGGAGCTTGAGAGTATTCGTCCCTAAAAATTTCAAGATCGCCGTCATACCTGCGCTAAGCTTGGGAGGCGGCGTACTGGACTTGCCAGTCGGAGCAGGTTCGCCAAACCCCGGCGCCTGCTTCGGGAGCGGTATGCCAAGCCGCTTGCGAATGGCATTCTTCATGGCTTCCTTTTCCATTCCGGCGGCAAATTCCTTGGTGCGGTTCCAATACTCTTCGATCATTTTCCCGGCATGGGCAGGATGATTAACATCGTTAAATGGAATTTTCCCAACGAAGGTCCGCACAATGACATTACCGTAATCCAAAATCTTGCCAAGTTGATTCACCTCCACCCCTACCGAAAGGATCGTGCCCAACGGCGATTCCTGGCGGCTGTCATAGATGCCCACCACCTTTTCAAGCCATACCACGCGCTGGTTGGTCACGATGTAATAGTCGTTACCCCAATCCACCCACAGCCAGATCATATACCCAATGATGGCAAGCAACGCCATTCCACCCGCCAGCGCAACGATCAGAAAATCAAGGATATAGATCCAGGCATAGAAAAACCCGATCGGTACGAGCAGCGCCAGGGCAGGCAATATAAGTTTTTGCCACAATACAATAGGGTGCTTGCGTGCCAGAAAATAGATCACCTCATCGGGTCTTAGCCATTTGAACTCCAACCTGCGCGCCAGGACACGGCTGCGCACCGCGATCTCAAGATTACTTTTGATGTGCGGCGCACGTTTATACAGTTTTTCGAAATCCGCACGGGAAAGCACCAACAGGGTCGTATCGGCTAATGCGATCACTGTTGCCGAACGACGGCGGTTCGCCACCAAAGCCATCTCGCCAAAATAATCGTTCTTCACCAATAAAGCCAGTTGGATCTCTTTCTTCTCCTGCTTGCGGGTAATCTTCACACTTCCGTTATAGATCAAATAAAAACTGTCGGCTTTGGTATCCTGCGCAAAAATCACACCACCCTTGGCAAACGCTAATTCATCTAACTCCTCTGCCAAAACCTCAAAATCAGCATCCTCCAACCCGTGGAAGAGATGGATCTTTTTCAGAAAGGCGATTCTTGCGGAGGCTTCGATGGGCACGTTTTGATTCTATCAAATTTCGCGCACAATTGCGCAACCATATGCGGGAGTCTCTGTCAGTGTGGGCAGATGCCCCTCGAGCAACGCCTCAACCGCCTCTTCGAGAAAGAAGCGTGTGGCTTTCCTTTGACGGAACGTGACATCATCCACCGCGCCGCGATAGCGCAGGATGCCATCCCGATCCACAACAAACACATGCGGAGTGGACACCGCCTCATACAGATCCGCGACGACATGCTCCGCATCGATCAGGACCCTCGGCAGGCGTCGCGCGTTAACCGCCTCTGCCACGCTGGAAATGGATTCGCTTCGATTCGCCGCAATGGACAGCATCGCCACGTCAGCACCCCACTGCACGAGACAAGCCATCGTCGAACGATCCGTCCGCTCCGAATGTGGACACTCACACGACCAAAAGTTAACGATCACGATCTTCCCGCGATGATCACTCAGATGATGCAGGTTGCCTTCAAGATCGGGCAGTTCAAAATCGGGCGCGGGTCCGTTCAATTGCATGGCGAGATTATATCGTAGGGATTGTAGGGGCGAGGTCATCTCGCCCCGTTTGTGGGTTCATCACAGGGCGGGGATGCTTCGCAACCGCCCCTACGATATATTCGCATGATAAAATCCTATGATGAAAAAATGGCAATTCTGGCTTGGGGTGCTGATTAGTATCCTCTTTATCTGGCTGGCTGTGCGCGGCTTGAAACTTGAAGAATTCTGGGGCGCGGTTAAACAGGCAAACTACATCTGGTTGATCCCCGGTATTGGTGTGTACTTCATCGGTGTGTGGGTGCGGGCGTGGCGCTGGCATTATTTACTGAAGCCCATCAAAGAGATTCCCACCAAAACCATGTTTCCTATCACGACCATTGGCTACATGGGCAACAACATTTATCCTGCGCGCGCTGGTGAAGTGTTACGCGCGGTGATCCTCAAACGCAAAGAGGGTGTATCCATTTCGGCTTCGCTGGCTACCATCATTGTGGAACGCATCTTCGATGGCGTTGTGATGCTATCGTTTGTTTTCGTCAATCTTCCAGAACTCACCAAGTTGACAGGCAGTTCAGGTTTTGTGGGTAACATTCAACAAGTGGCAGTGATCGGCACAGGCATCTTTCTTGGTGCGTTGGTTGTATTTCTACTTGCGGCAATGTTCCCGCACACAACTGCAAAGTTCGGTTTATGGTTCATTTATCGCTTATTGCCCAGGCGACTGCACGAAAAAGTGATCAGCCTCATGAACAAGTTTCTCGATGGGTTGGCGTCGCTGCGTTCGCCGCTCAATGTGTTGATGGTCTTTTTTACGTCAGTCATCATCTGGTTATTGGAAACCGGTAAATACTGGTTCGTGATGCACGCCTTTAATTTTGAAGTCTCGTTCTTTGCGTTGATGTTGATGAATGGCATCGTCAATCTTGCGACCACCATCCCCTCGGCGCCGGGCTATATCGGCACGTTCGATGCGCCAGGTATCGCAGTGCTGACGGCATACAATGTCTCTCAAGCCACTGCCGCAGGGTACACGCTGACCTTACACGTCGCATTGTGGTTGCCAATCACTTTGTTGGGCGCATACTACCTTGCTCGCGAAGGTATCAAATGGAATGACTCGCTACGGGCCGAAGTCACAGATTAATTGCATATTGTTTATTTCGTGAAGCGGGAAGTAGTCCCGCTTCATTTTATTTAATCCAAACAAAAAACGTTTACCAAGTTACTTCCCCGTCAAAATGCCGTCATGGGAAGATAGTAGGAGCAAGCGAAACATCCGGCTGGGTTATACTTGCCGCATATAATGGTCAAGGCAGTCTGAAAGAAGGTATTTTGATATGACCCAACCTGAGATCTCCCAAAAACAAAAACTGAGGGTGCTCATCGCCGATGACATTCAAGAGACCCGCCGCAACACCCGCCTGATGCTCGCCACCATCGATGATGTAGAAGTGGTCGCGATCGCTGCGAACGGTGTGCAGGCTCTACAACTGGCGAAAGAACATCACCCTGACCTTGTCCTGCTCGATATCAACATGCCCGAAATGGACGGCTTGACCGCCTATAAGGAGATCGCCAAGGTCTATCCCGAGATCGGCTGCATCATTATCTCCGCTGAAAAAGACCCAGCTACTTTTCGGGTTGCCATTTCCATCGGCGTGCAGGAATATTTGATCAAGCCTTTTACGGTGGATGAACTCGAAGCCGCCATCGCACGCGGACGGGAACGGGTGTCACATAATCGCACCAAGCTCGCGCAGGATAACCAGGTCCGCAAGCAGCGTGAAGTCTATCTCGCACAACTGGCGGTTGAATATTCCAAGAACCGCCGCACCGACGAAAAGGCGATGGAAGTTTTTGAGCAATTGGCGCATAACCCCGAATGTGAGTTCCGCTGGCTGCAAACGCTTGCCATGATCTACGTGGTGCGCCATGAATGGGGACGCTTGAAGATCCTGGCAACGAAGTTGGAACAGAGAATGAAGAAATAAAAAACATTTGGAGTCAGCCAGCTTGCTGGCGCAATACGGGAGCATACCCTAACGGGCACATGAGCTCCCTGAATCCAAAATCATCGGAGCATTAATGAAAATTGCAATTATCGGCGCGGGGTATGGTGGCATGGCTGCCGCCTACGACCTGCGCAAGGCTGGGCACGACGTTGTTGTTTACGAATCTGCTGATTACGTGGGCGGGTTGGCTTCAGGCTTCAAGGAACCGCATTGGGATTGGTCGGTGGAAAAGTTCTATCATCACTGGTTTCAATCCGATAGCTCGATGATGGGGTTGATTGAAGAACTGGGGTTAAAAGACAAGGTGATCTTCCCGCGTCCGTTGACCGTGATGTTGTACAAGGATAAGTTCTATCCCTTTGACTCGATCCTCAACGCGCTTCGTTTTCCTGGACTTGGGTTTGGTCCCAACAAAATTCGCTTTGGCTTTGTCGGACTCTTTCTCCGTCTCACCAATGACTGGCGCTCACTGGAGAAATTCACCGCCGATGAGTGGATGCTGAAATACGCAGGCAAAGAAGTCTATGAACAGATGTGGAAGCCACTACTCATCGGCAAGTTCGGTCCGTTCTATAAAGATGTCAACATGGCGTGGATGTGGGCACGCATCAAAGCGCGGACGACACGTCTCGGCACGTTCGAGGGCGGCTTTCAAAAGTTCGCTGATCTGTTTGCAGAAAAGCTCAGAGAGCAGAAAGTAGATATTAGGCTGGGAGTGAGTGTCAAGTTCATTAAGCAGAATCAGGCGAAGGGTTTGTCCATTGACGCGGGCGGGGTCGTCGAGTCGTATGATAAGGTGTTGGTCACCACGTCCCCGAATCTGATGTCGAAGATGTGTCCCGATCTGCCTGAAAATTATTTGAAGGGACTGCTCGAGTTGAAGTCGATGGGCGCGGTGGTGATGGTGCTTTCACTCAAACATCAGCTTTCGAAGGAAGGCTATTACTGGTTCAATCTACCGAAGGACGCGGGCTACCCGATGCTGGCGCTGGTGGAGCATACGAATTTCGTGTCGAAGGAACATTTCGGCGGTGACCGGATCGTGTACGCGGGTGATTATTTGGAATTGGGTCACGAATATTTTTCGATGAGCGATGAAGAGCTGCTCGAACGCTTTATGCCCGCGTTCAAAAAGTTCAACCCCAAATTTTCACGCGAGTGGATCAAAAAGATGTGGGTGACAAAAACGAATTACGCCCAGCCTGTGCCGCTGGTGAATCATTCCAAGAATATCCCCGCCATTCAAACGCCAATTGATGGCTTGCATTTCGCTTCGATGAGTCAAGTCTACCCATGGGACCGCGGCACGAATTTCGCAGTGGAGATCGGACGACGTGCAGCGAGGATGATGTTGGAAGGTTAAAGGTTTGAAGGTTTAAAATTGACTGACCTTTCCGAAATGGAGAGGGCAGTTTGTTTTTCTAGTAGGCTCGAGTTTAACTATCCTACAAGCTGTGCCACCAATTTGATCTCTGGTCCGCCAGCCAATGCCTTAGACACCGGACAACCTGCTTTTGCGGCTTCGGCGTGGGTTTGCAAGTCAGCTTCAGTCAAGCCTGGGACTTCGGCATCTGTATGCAGTTCGATCAATGAGATCGTGGGACCGTCGGTCAGATGCACGATGGCAGTGGTGGAGATCCGCGTGGGGGTGAAGCCCGCCTTGGTGAGTACGGATGAGAGAAACATCGAGAAACAACCGGCATGTGCGGCGCCGATCAACTCTTCAGGATTCGTTCCCTCTCCTGATGCAAAGCGTGAAGCATGTGTAAAAGGACCTTCATACCAGTCCTTGCCTACTTTCATGGTGCCAGCGCCTTCCTTCAACGTACCTTTCCATTCCGCAGATGATGTTCGAACAGACATAGTATGCTCCTCGCTTTCTAAAGTTTGAGTTTATTCCTGGATGGACTATTTTTATTTTACATCTGAAACTAAACAGTAACAAGCAATTGGAAGAAGGTATACCCAGTGGGCATTATAAGTATAATCAGGCGATGCTCACACTGAACAATACATTCATCAAACCCCGATACGATGAGGGCGGCTTCGCGGGAATTCCTACACGCGTGGAAAATGCCTTTGCATCTGGCAACTATGACGCTGTCGTTTTATTTTTGATCGATGGCTTTGGCTGGCGATTCTTTGAGCGCTTTCAAGATATGCCTTTCATTCAACGCATTGCCAAACATGGCAAGATCGAAAAGCTTACCTCGCAATTCCCGTCTACGACCGCGGCGCATGTGACCACCATCCAAACGGGATTGCCGGTCGGTGTCAGCGGCGTGCATGAATGGATCTATTACGAGCCGCAACTTGATACAACCATCACGCCGTTGTTATTTTCTCAGGCGGGCACAAAAACGCGCGATACGTTGAAAGCCACCGGCATTCAACCAGAGCTCTTGTATCCCCGAGGCATTTTCTACCCGGCGTTGCAGAAACTCGGTGTGGAGTCATTTGTATTCGGCAGCCGGGAACACACGCCCTCCACCTATTCGAATGTGGTGATGGAGGGCGCAGAACAACGCGCTTTCAAAACGCTGCCGGAGGCATTGGTCAATGTGGGGTTATTGCTGGAGAAACAAACCAAGCCGACCTATGTGCATCTGTACTTCGATAAGTTCGACGCACTGTGTCATGAGTATGGTCCCAACTCCCCACAGGCGGAAGCGGAGATCCAAACCTTTTTGTGGATGATGGATCAGAATTTCGAGAGCATGTTCCAGCGTGGAAAGAAGCGGGTCTTATTCTTGATGACGGCTGATCATGGTCAATCAGAGGTTGATCCGCAGACGACGGTTTATCTGAACACCCATCCAGATTTCAAAGGCTTCGAGAAATTCATCAAAGCGAATCGCACTGGGAAGTTGATCGTCCCAGCAGGTTCGGCGCGTGATATGTTCTTATATATCAAATATATCAAAGATGACATGCTTGATGAGGCGCAGTCCTTTTTGGAAGCGCGGCTCGCAGGCAAAGCCGATGTGGTGAAGACGGAAGACCTGATTCAAGCAGGCTATTTCGGAGCGGAGGTGTCGTCCCGTTTTCGCGAACGTGTGGGCAATCTGGTGGTGTTATCGTATCGCTATGAGTCCGTGTGGTGGTATGAGAAGGGCAAGTTCGAGATGCCATATTACGGTCATCATGGCGGATTGACCCCACAAGAGATGGAAACGATCCTATACTCGATTGAGGTATAAGAATCAAAAAGGCGACTCAGCTGAGTCGCCTTTTGTTTTATTGTCCACGGCTGTGAGGGTATGGACTCCAGTCGGTGATGTTGATACTGTAGGTGGTCTGTCCACCATTGACCACAAAAGGCTTCATGGTGAGACTTTCATTCACATAAGCGCCTTGTAAATTGTAATTGGGCGCCCAGGCATAAGCATAGTAACTGCCGTTGGGGAGCAGGACACTATAGGTCGGGTTGCTCTGTGGGATCGAGAACTGGATGGTCTCGCCGGTAACCGCATTTTCAAAGTATAGGGTCAAGGGCGGGTTGAACTCGCTCGGGTAATAGAAGTTACCCATGACCGTGCCATGCGGAATATCTTCGGTTTTGATGTCCACATAGAAAGCCTTGTTGGCACTATCGCCATATCCGAACAACACACCCGAGGGACTGCGCAACATCCAATAGCCTGTGTAGTGACCGCGGTTGGCAGGCGCTGTCAGCGTGATGGAAATATCCACAGTCTGACCGGGAGCCACATTACCAGACAGGCGAATTGCAGTCGTGCCACCCATCTGCTCACCGCCGGTGAAGACCAGCATATAGTCAGATGTCCATGTGCAGGTGCCGCCGTTCTTCAGACGCCAAGTCTTGGTAAAGGTTTCACCCGCCGTGAGTCTCGTCCCATCCGGGATGGAAACGTCCTTGATGAACGTAACCCAATCGCAATACGAAACAGCTGTCGCCGTTGGAAGAGGCGTGTTCGTCGGAACAGGCGTATTCGTAGCAGGAATCGAGGTCACGGTCGCAGGGATGGGCGTCAGCGTAGGCGCGTTCTGGGTCATGGCAACGATCGTCTGCGTGACCATGGCTTGCACCGTTGCAGCAGAGTCGACTGGCGCAGGCTGGTCCTGTTGTAAGAGCGGCGCGGCAAACACAGCCAGCGGCAGACAAGCCACCATCACAAGTCCAATAATGCCGAATAAAATAAGAATTGAGTTTGTTGTAATTTTCATTATGCACCTCCAAGTTTGTGCAGGGAAGTGACGAGGTGCCTTACAAAAATGTTCCCCACTCCAATGAGATTAGTACCGAATACCTATTCGATCGTCACATAAAAAATATCGGGCTAAAACATAAATAATTCTCGAACCTGCCGAGTGGTTCATTGCTCATGAATAGCACAGTGAACGCATCGAGCCGGTATTTTCGCTGCGTAAAATATTCGCTGGCTTTCTTGTTGATCAGCGGCGTCTCTGCGCCAAAATCTTCGCCTTTTTCTGCCAGCAAACTTTCGGCATGTGCCAGCACAGCGGGGTAGTCATTTTCATCTAATAGAGCAAACGGACCATTGCCCCCGCCCACATAACCATAACCGACAACTTCGCCCTTGCGTTTATAAACGAAGCCGTCACGCGTAGCGGCAACCCATTGATGAACAACCGCGCGCGCATGCCCGATGATCTGCCGGTCAATCCGCTTGAGCGCTTCCAGATGAATATCAAGCTGGAGCGGTTCGATCTTGAGATCGGTCGGCACATCCACTTTTTCGGCTTTGCGATAGAAATATTTGATCGGGAAGCGTGCGTACACGCTGGCGCTCAAATAGCGCGACAAAGCGCGTTCATCCAAAGTGGCGATGATGACACGATATCGCGCCTCAGATTTTGGGAATGCGCGCGTCAACAACTCGCGTCCGACCCCAGCCGATTGTTGATTCGGGGATACGAAGAATTCGGTCAGATCCATCAGCCCATCATGCTCCGTCGAGCGCGCGTACGCGATGATCTCTCCATATTTTTCTGCGACCCAGAACTGTGCAGCCGTTTGCGCAAGGAACTCGAACATCGGTTGGCGTTTCTGCCAGAGGGATTTCAAAACTTCAGGGTCATTGCCACCCGTGATCGCCATCACGTTCGTCCGTTCACCAAGATCAATGATCGATCGCGTAAATACCTGATACACGGAGTACGAGTCGGCAAGCGTCCCTTTGCGATAAGTAATTGTCATGGCATCTCCCAAAAATAGCTCTCCGAGATTTTCGAAATCTCGGAGAGCTGGCTAATTTCCATCACTTCCCAAACCACATTCTGGATAATAAATTATCTTTGCGAATGAATTGGTGATACAGCGCTGCGCCGAAGTGCAGCGCGACTAATCCCAACAAGAGACCAGAGGTCAGCCCATGTCCCATGCGCGGCAAGTATTGAAAGAAGTCTGATGGATATGGAATTTCCCCGCTAAACACAGCAGGGAGTTGCGCCATTTGAAATAAACCAAGTCCACTGACAGCCATGCCGGCGATGAAAAGATAGAGTAGAAAGTGGGTCACCTTGGCAACAAAATTCAAAAGCGCATTCCCTGCATCGGCTGGAATTGGTTGTTTGGTCGTAAAACGAAATATCAAACGGACCACCAGTAGAATTCCCAATAACCCACCTATATAAGCATGGATTTGCAACATAAAAACTTTTTGTGGATCATCCGGCGAAACACCAGGCATAACAAACTTGCCCACGCCGAGCATCATGATAACCAGCAAAGCCATTAACCAATGTAGAACAATATGAACGGGATGATATCGGGCAGGGGCAGATTCTTTCGACATACATTTCTCCTTCAGGCAGGATTTGATTTTTATTGCATCCTAGACACCGTCAACCCATGTTTCTCTTACAGTCACTTTGAAATGGCATGTAACAAAATGTAACCCACCATATCAAACATCATACCATCTCTATGTGAACGCTAAATGATGGAGTAAAATACGCTTGTCCATTTTCCCCCGCCGTGATTCGGCGGGTACCTCAACTCCAAGGAGCTTCTCCCCATGTACCACACCCTAATCATCGTCGGCAACGTCGGCAAAGATCCTGAAATGCGCTATACACCTTCAGGTCAGGCTGTCACGTCATTCTCTGTTGCCACCAACCGTCAGTACACTACCGGGAACGGTGAACAGGTCAAAGAAACGATCTGGTTTCGCGTTACCACCTGGGGTAAACAGGCTGAGGTCTGTAATCAGTATGTTAAAAAAGGCATGAAAGTGCTGGTCGAAGGGCGTTTGACGCCAGACAAAGTAACCGGCGGTCCGCGCATCTGGCAAAAGTCAGATGGTTCCAGCGGTTCATCCTTTGAAGTGAATGCTTCCACAGTTCGGTTCCTATCCGCACGCGGTGAAGGCGACGGCGGTGGCATGCCCATGCATGGCGGCATGGATAGCGCCGAGATCCCACCAGAAGATGATATCCCGTTCTAATGAACTTCAATCAGGTCTAACGGGTCAATGTTGTTTGGCTTGTTAGACCTGATTTCTATAACTACCAGGCAAAAGCTCATGACAACTCCTCAACCCATCCCCGGTCCTCAAATGGAAATACCTGCTGGCTTGGAGCCGATCTACACCAACCTTGCCCGGATCTCACACTCCCCAGCCGATATTGTGATCGACTTTGCCCAGATCCTGCCGGGTGAAGCCAAAGCCAGTGTGCGTGCCCGTGTGCTCATGACCCCGCTCAGTGCCAAATTGCTTTTACGTGCATTAAAGGAAAACCTTGCCCGTTACGAAGCCGCGCTCGGTGAGATCCATGTTCCCAATGCCAACACCCTGGCAGACAACCTCTTCAAACCATTCCAACCACCCGAACCACCAAAAGAATAACCACGAAAGCCAGGCTCAAACTTATGCACAAGCTCGAAAAGATCGCTGATCAGATCCGCCAGAAATTCGACCTCCGCACTGCCAAGCGCGACCATGCACTTGCCCAGGCACGTCAGCTTACACGCGCCTGTTCGCTTGCCATTCGCGCTGTCCACCGTGATGACAAGGAAACGATGGCAATGCAGTTATCCGAAGCGCGTACCCTGGCAGACAAGTTGCACAATGAACTTGCGGGACACCCCGATCTTTTCTTTGCCGGATACACACAGGATGCCCTCAAGGAATTCGTGGAGGCGAACGTGACTTGCGCCTTGATCCAAAACCAGCCGCTTCTGACTCCCGAGGAACTGAACGTTGAAGAATCAACTTATCTCAACGGGTTGGCGGAAGTCGTCGGCGAACTGCGCCGCCGCACGCTCGATATCCTTCGGCATGGTTACTCACAGGAAGCCGAACGCCTGCTGGGTTACATGGATGAGATCTACTCCGTGCTTGTGACCATTGATTACCCCGATGCGATCACCAACGGCTTACGCCGCCAAACCGATCTGGCTCGCGGTATCATCGAGAAGACTCGTGGTGATGTCACCTTCAGTTTGCGTGGGGAAGATCTTACACAAGCCATTCGAAGGTTAAGTGGTCAATTGAATGGCAAACATGAAGATACGAATGAAGAGGGCGGCGACGTTTCCATTCCCAGGGACGACGAGGAAGATTAATTCATGGCACGCGGCGGGACGAAATTCCCACTGATCGTCTATAAGCATCTGCTCAACCGCTGGTGGACACCGATGATCGCCATGGGGCTGGGCATGTTCGGCATTGCCTATGGGCAATACATGGAACCGCTGGGACCGTTCCTGCCGATGAGTTGGATGCCACTCGTGGTAATTGGCGTGCTGGCGATCATGATCGGGATCTTCTTTTTGATCATCAGGCAGGTCGCGTACGTACAGGCATTCCCCGGCTATTTAAAATTTGTCACACCATTTTTGAGACTGAATATTTCGTACAAGCGCATTCACAAGATCACGACAACCGAAATGAAGTTGTTGTTCCCACCCAAAAGCATGACCAGCTGGATGCGCGATATTTTTACTCCGCTTGCCAGCCAAACCGCGCTGATCATTGAACTCAAAGGTTATCCCATCTCACCAGTGATCCTGCGCATGTTCCTCTCGCGCTTCTTTTTCAAAGACAAGACGCCCCATTTTGTGATCCTTGTTAAAGATTGGATGAAACTCAGCTCCGAGTTGGACAGCATGAAATCGGGTATTGACCCGAATCCTCCGCCTGCACGAAAACCACAAAGCAACTCCATTCTCTCCCGGTTACCGAAAAAATGAAGATCTATTTTGCCTGCTCGATCACAGGCGGGCGTGAGTTTGAGTCTGTGTATCAGGAGATGGTCGCCGCATTGGTGCAGGATGGGCATCAGATACCGACCGCTCATTTGGTTGAATCAGGCGTCGGGGTGGTGGAGGCGGGTATTGATCCGCAGACTGTCTATACGCGCGATGTGGATTGGATCCGCACGAGTGATGTGCTGATTGCGGAAGTCAGTGTTCCATCGCATGGAGTGGGGTATGAGATCGGCTTTGCTTTGGGGATCGGGAAACCGGTGCTGGCTGTGTATCAGGCTGGGCGCAAGGTTTCAAAGATGATCAGCGGCAATCCGGATGTAAACCTACACGTGAAGGGGTATCAAGATTCCGCAGACGCTGCGCGCGAGATCAGGGATTTTTTGGCGAATATCTTAAAATGAGCATTATCACGATTATTCGGTGACATTGCACAATAGGGATTTTGAGTTGGGTGGGCTATGATAGACAGTGGAGACGGAACGAAGACACCTCCAAAATGCTCCTCTGTCTCCTCCTTTGGCGAAAGCTTCCGCTGGCGTGAACACGCTGGCGGAAGCATTTTTAATTGGAGTTGATCGAACCCCTCACTGAATATTTTCTTTTATGGGATTTTATTTCTTGGCAACTGGCACTGGTTCAGCCAGCACAGGGAGGATGACAAAGAAGGTGCTGCCTTTGCCGACAGTCGACTCGACCCACATACGCCCCTGATGAGCTTCGACAATGGACTTAACGATCGCCAGCCCCAGCCCAGATCCAGCTTTGGCTGTGATATTACTGCCTCGATAGAATTTGTCGAATATATGCGCTTGATCTTTGGCAGGGATGCCTGGTCCGTTATCGGTCACCTGTACAATGATCTGGTCGTCCTCAGCACGCATGATGACGGTCACTTCACCCTGATCATGTGAATATTTAATGGCATTGCCCACAACATTATCCAACACCTGCCGCAAGCGGACGGGATTCGCACGTAAAGCTGGTAAAGCTGGCGCAATTTCTGTTTGCAGGCTGATATGTTTGGCTTTGATCTGTCCCTGTAACATCTCAAGGGTGTAATTCAGGATGCTGTCCAAATGTACAAATTCACGCCGTATATCCAGCCCGGCTTCGATACTACCCAACTCCAGCAGATCATTGATGAGCGCGGTGATGTGTTGCACACTTTCCTGAATGCGTTTCAGGAACTCGCGTTGACTATCATTGAGCGAGCCTGCGCGCTCAACCAATTCAGTGTATCCGATCACGGATGTAAGCGGGGAGCGCAAATCATGCGAAACCGTGTGGATAAACTCACTGCGGACACGATCGATCTCTTTGAGGTCGGTAATATCCTGCAGGGTGAGGGCATATCCTACTTCCTCGATCGGTGTCAAATGGGCATTCCCGACTCTGCCATCCGGAAAGCTGACCTCATGGTAACGCAGAACATTTTGGACCTGTGGTTGTTTGATCAATTCAACCAGGTCAGGATTGGTTAGAACATCCAAGACCGGTTTACCGATCGAGTCGAACTCATTCAATCCAAACGCACGGCACATGGCTGGATTCACGAGCATCACCAGATTGTCATCATCAATGATCATGACGCCGTCATTGATACCATTGAAGACCGTCTCCAAACGCGACCGTTCGGCTTCAGAGATCTGGGCGCGTTTCTTCAACGATGAAGTGGTGCGTTTGACCTCACGGCGGAGCCAGTCGCCTATGCGGTGAGCATGTTTGAGACTGCTCTCGACTGCATCGACAATATCATCTGTTCTGAGCGGGGGTGCAAGATAACCATTGATGCCGAGCCGAAAGATGCTTTTGATCAATTCAGGTTTGACTTTATCGGTATAGATCAAAAAGGGCAGGGTGGGGAATCGCTCCAGCACTTCCTCGGCGATCTGAATACCTTCCTGCCCGTCAAAGGTTTCCCCAACCAATAAAAGCGCCGGGGTGGATTCCAGTAACAGGCGATTTAACGACTTAATATCATTCGCAATGGCGGTTTCATACTTAACACGCAGAGCGCGCTCCATTAATTTCGAAGTTGTAGATGCTTCGAGCGCGAGGAGAATGAGATCTGTTTTTGGCATATGGTTAATATAAGAATTTTACTTCTTTTTTAGAGTAATGGGTACAGGTGATGCAGTCTTCCCGGCAGTGCGCTCCAAACGTTGTAACGCTGAACGTGTGGTTTGCAATGCTTGTTTTTGTTCTTCACTTAATGGATCGGATTTCCCAGCCAATAAAACTTCCACAGGATATACGGCGGTCTTCAACTCTTCAGAGACTGAATTGCGTACCGCCTCAAGCACGGCATTTTGGCGTTTCTCGCTTTCCCTGGCAGATTGGACCGTATCGTTCAATATTTTGAACAACCTGGCATTCACCAGCGAGATCGAGGCATAATCAGAAACCGCCGCGAGCAAAGTTTGTTCGGTCTTACTAAATGGTCGCGCTTCCCTGCGGACCACGATCAGCAAACCGATCACTTCAGCTTGCACCTTGATCGGAACCACACAAACCGCTTTGCCCAGATTCGCGATCCTGAACTGCTGAAGCGGATCGCCTGCCATCGCAAGCGTTTCGCCGGAGACCGCCACCAGCGAGCTGACGCCATCATCCATGGGCATGTTCATTCTCTTTACCCAAACTTCAGGAAGACCACGCTGGGCAGTGAGTAGAAATGCCCGGGTTTCCTGATCGCGCACCAACAGCCACGCCATGTTGGCTTCAGCTACCCGCCCGGCCCCATCCACGATCTTTTGAAAAAGCATGCGCTGGTCAGTGATCGAGATGACCGCCTTACCGATGTTGATAATAGCAGTAAGTTCACGAACCGTACGTTGCAATTCATGATTAATATCTGTAACCTGCTTACCCAAACGTTGACGATCGCGACCTTCCTGAACTCTTTGCAACACATGTTCAACAGCAGACAAAACCTCCGCATCCCGCGAGGGCCACGCGATGTAATCAGACGCACCCAGGCGAAAAGCCTGGATAATATCGTGATCCTGTCCCTTATTCGCGATCACCATTACCGGCGTATGAACGCCCTGCGAATTCAACGCGTAGAGCAGGTCTTTGGTTGAAAGGCCAGGAATGTTCAAGTCTGCAATGATCAGGTCTGGGGGAGTCCGAAGCGCGAGTTTGATCGCTGAAGAGGCATCGGGCACAACCTCCACCCGATAACCGACGGAACGCAGCGTCTGTCTGGCGATCAAATCACTGATTTCAGGATCATTTTCAACAAGTAAAATTCGATCACCGGCACTGGGCATGTTCACTCACATTCTGAAAAAATTCGCGTCTTTGCGCATTGTACACCCATTGGATTGAATTGTGGCGGGCTTGGTAACCAATCGCTACTTTACATTTCTACATACGAGCACACAAGAAAAAAAATAAGGGCACAACGTTTTCGTATTCGTTGTGCCCTATTTTTAATCATTTTTCTACAGCTTAAACGCAGGCCGTGACTGACCGGTGAGAATGTTCTGATGATTCTTGATGGACTTCACGGGTCCGAACCCAGCCAGAGCCTGCTCCTGTTTCGAGGAAAGTGCTCCAAGCTGACGCAGGATCTCGATCGCCACCGCCGGGCGCACGCGATTGCTGGTGGTGAGATCGTCAGCCATGCGTGAGGCATCGCCATCCGAAACCTTGAACGCGATTCCCAACCCGGGCGCATCCGGTGCAATGACTCCGGGCATCACACCCACGATCTGAAATCCCTCTGCGCCGCGCTTGGTGACTAGTTTGCCTTCACCCACTTTCATCAATTGCTCATCGAATTCGCCATAGCCGCTGACCATTTCTGGGAACGCTGTCATGGCTGAGGTGATCTTGCGGCAAGCCGTTGCGCGCGCTTCCGTCAATTCATGCGGATCGCAAAGCCGCGCCATGCCCAGCGCCGCATTGTAAAGCGGTACTGCAAAATTGGGTGCAGAACAGCCGTCCGTGCCGAGTTCAATCTCAGCAACCGGAATCCGACACATCTCAGCAAACGTCGCGAGAATATCCTGTTGGATGGGATGATCGAGTTCGAGATAATTTTCAAGCGGCAGTCCACGCATTTTGGCGCAGGCCAGCATCGCAGTATGTTTGCCGGAACAATTATTATAGTTAGGCGTCGGCTTGCGATCGTTCACGATCATCGATTTGAGTTCAGCCACATCATCGGGCATGTGCGTGCCGCATTGAAGCTGATGTTCCTCAACGCCGATTTTCTTTTGCATCGCTTCGGCAGTCTGCACATGCAAAAGACTCCCGTTATGAGAGGCACATGCCAAGGAAAGCTCGCGTTGGGTGAACCCAAAGTGTTCCACGCCGCCGCGTTCCACAAAAGGCAAAGCCTGGAACGGTTTGGCACTGGAGCGCAAAAAGGCGACCATTTTCGGGTCGCCATAGGATGAGATCAATTTGCCGTTTGAATCTACGACTGCGATCGAACCATAATGGATCGATTCGACGATACGTCCACGCGTGGTTTCAAAAAGAGGTAACGCGGTCATGCTTACTCATCCACTGCGTGTCGCGAAGACGGCTGGTAATGGCTGATGTAATAATGCCGCAGACCATAGCTCAAACGATGCGCATATTGTTTCTGTCGCGCAGCGGGAGCCTTGTAATCTTTGAGCAATTGCTCAGCGAGTTTATCGGTAACTGTGATGGCAGCGCGTTTTTTGCCAAACGCTTCCAATTTTTCTTGAATATGTTTCAACGAGTCGGACTGACTGCGCACAGCCTGCGGTGTGACGATTCCACCACGTCCGCTGACGATCGTGTATCCCTTGTAATCAGGACTCTGTAAAACATCCAGTGATTCGATCCATGCGGGCAAGTCAGCATGCGCGAGGAACGGAGGTTGGCCCTTCATTACCGCATCGCCAACAAAAACAACTTTTTCATTCGGCAGGATCACCCAGATCGCGCCAGCGGTAGGACCGGCATGACTCTCCAACACCACCGGCGACTCACTCCAATGCAAGGTGAGTTGCTGTCCAAAGGAAATTTCAGGCGGCGCCCAGCGGACACTGCCCAGCCCGGGTATCGCTTCCCAATTGGCGCCGGTCTCATCACCCTGTGCCTTGAACGTGTTGGGACGATTATGAAATGCCTGTGCGGTTTTCTCATGCGCGATGACGGTGCAATCCATGCCGCGCACACCCAGCGTGCGATCGGGATGTGAATCAAGATTGATCAACATTCGTTCATGCCCGCCACCCATGCCCATCAACGCCGCGCGCCATGAACGTCCATCTTCCGGCGCGGGGGGGGCATCAATTTGAATTAATCCGCGTTGTTGGGTGATCACACCCAGCGTAACGCCGAGAAACCGGTCTTCCACATACACATTCTTTGCAATTGCATCCATTAACTAGCGCTCCTAATTTTGTCTTTTGCGGTTATAAACCCGCCCCTCAATCATCAATCGCTGTGTGCGATCTGTTCCTTGGTGGCAACCGGGAAGGTCAAGTGGAAGGTCGCACCATTGCCCGCATCGCTTTCCACCCAAATGCGTCCGCCATGTCCCTGCACCGCGAGGCGACAGAACGCGAGCCCAATGCCCAAACCACCGGGTTTGCCTTTACCGCGTAAACGCGTGAACTTATCGAAGATCCGATCCTGCTCGGCAGGCGGAATTCCCGGTCCGTTATCCTTGATCCAAATATGCAGCCAGCCATCTTCCGGGTAGGCGCCTACTTCCAGCGCGCCGCCAGTGGGCGTGTACTTGCTCGAGTTCTCCATCAAATTGATGAGCACCCGCCGTGACATGTCTTCATCCACCCAAATGACCGGGAGTTCATTCGGCAATTCAGCCTTAAGCGATTGACGTCTGCTATTTGAAGTCGGTCTCACGTCTTCAACGGCATTCTTGATCAACTCCAGTCCATCTACTACCTTCTGGTCCACCACTGGCTGACCAGATTCAAGCTTGTTCACATCGAGCAGGGAACTGACCAGGCGTTGGATCCGGTCGGTTGAGTTCTCAGCAATCTTGAGGATCGAAAGAACCGTCTCACGGTCATTCCCTTCAGGCATCATGTCCGCGATCACATCCAGGCTTGAAACAATGTTCGCCAGTGGTGAACGCAGGTCATGATAGATCATCGAAGTGAGATCTTCGCGCAGTCCATCCAGTTCCTTGCGCTCGGTCACATCGCGCATGATCCATTGAATCGAATCAGCTTCATCGAATTCCACACGGCGCGCATGCACTTCGATCGGGCTGTGGGTATCATCTTTTTTATGCATTGAAGATTCATAAGAACAGGTGCGGTCATCGCGCAACACTTCAAACTCTTCACCCGTTTTTGCCCAGTGCACTTCATGCAACTGATCAATGCTCAAACCATGCAACTCATCACTTGAATAACCGCTTAACGCCAGCGCCTGACGATTGGCTTCCAGAATGTGCCCATCCCAATCCGTGATCACCATGGGATCGATGTTATCTTCAAACAACTCGCGATAGCGTTTATGCGCGGCTTGCAAACGTTCGAACAACTGCGCATTCTGGATCGTAGTCCCCGCTAAACCGCCGATCCCCGTCATCACCAGCAAAGCATCAGGATCAAAAACCCTGGAGACCGGATTGATCGCTTCGAGCACACCGATGACCTTGCCTTGCGCCTGGATCGGCGCCACAAGCATTGCCCGGATCTCCACGCCCCCCAGGCTGTCTGCCTCCGTAAAATTCTTTTCCTGGCTGATATCTGCCACTACTACGCCGCGCCCCTCGCGTACTACATGGGACATCACACCATCATCCATTAAAACTTTCTTGCCAAGGATGAGCTCCGCGTTATAACCCGCCACAGCACGGAAGATCAAATGCTCGCCATCGACCATGGCAAGCGCCACCGTTTCCACTTGCAGAGCCTGCGTCATTTGCATCAAGATACGTTGATATACATCATCCATGCGCAGGGACGCGTTCATCGCGGCGGCGCCTTCAGCCAGTGCAGTCATCACTCGCGCCTGGCGCTGACTTTCAGTGTACAGACGCGCATTCAACACAGCCACGCCCGCCTGGTCTGCAATGGCTTGCATCAAGTCAAATTGTTCTTCCAAAAATGCATTGGGGGAAGGGTGTACCAGCGTTAGCACACCCACTAATTTTTCACGTGAAAGTAATGGCACACAAATGGCAGACTTCGCGCCGGATTTATCCACCGCATCATCGGGTCTCATCAGCCAGCGTTCATCCTTGCTGGTATCGAGGATGAGCGCGCCCTTGCGGTTGCGGATCACCCAACCTGCCAGCCCGCGCTCCATCGTATCGCGCATCTGTTGGGTGGTATGCTCGTGGACCTGGGTACCATATACAATGGTGGCATCCATAGCTTTACCGGCATCATCCAGCACCACAATACTGCACCGTTCCCCACCAACGTTTTGAATCGCCTCGTACAACACGCGTTGAAGCACCGTCCGCAGATCGAGTGCAGTGGCTAATTCACGGCTGACGTGATATAGAAGTTCAAGTAGGGCTTTTGCCTGAGTTTCTTGATTCTGTGACATGCTTTTTTTTAATTTGGAGCTTTCGTTAACGTTTCGAGTCTAACAACGCACAAACATCCAAAGTATAGCACAATCAACTCCCCTGGATGCACTCAGGGTAAAATAAATGCCATGACCCTTAATATTCCCCTCATAAAAGCCTTGTGCTTCGATGTCGACGGCACCCTAAGCGATACCGACGATCTCTACGCCCAGAAAGTTATCCGTTTTTTTCCGAAATTTCTATTCCGTAACCCCGATCACGCCGCCCGCCGCTTTGTGATGTGGGCAGAAGCCCCCGGTAACGCCCTGCTGGGACTCACCGACACCATCGGTTTGGATGATGAGATCGTCGCGCTCATTGACTGGTTATCACGTCACCGCAAAATGTCATCGAAAAAGTTTCTGCTCATCCCCGGCGTGGATGCAATGCTGGCAAAACTAAAGGGTAAATATCCCATGGCAGTAGTCAGCGCCCGCGATGAAAAAGGGACTATGCGCTTCCTGCACCAGTTCGATCTGGCAAAATATTTCGATGTGGTTGTTACGGGTCAATCTGCTAAACACACCAAGCCTTATCCTGACCCGATCCTATTCGCTGCGCAGAAAATGAACGTGAAACCAGAGGAATGTCTCATGATCGGAGATACCACTGTGGATATGCGGGCAGGCAGATCCGCGGGCGCGCAGACAGTGGGCGTCTTGTGTGGGTTCGGCGAAGAACCCGAGTTGCTCAAAATGGGTGCTGGGTTGATCCTAAAAAACACAAGCGAATTGGCAGATGTACTGCTAAAAGCTCCGAAGCCTGGGTGACTTCGGAGCTTTGGTCCATTATTTATTGGGAGCGGATCACTGAGTTTCGTTTTTCAGCAACAGATTCAAGTTTTCTTCTATATTCCGTAATGGCATGATCTCCAACCCATGGACCAAATAGACGGAACATGGCTGCAAGGAAAAGTAATGCCCGCAAAAGAATGGGGACGCGCCGGGTGGCATCTCCGGGCTTGCGCCCAAGGAAGCGCACATCACCAATATGAACATAGCCCATGACAAGCAAAGGCACGACCGTAACGATATCGGTTGTGTTCACCATGCGGTAAATCGGAGCTTTGAAATTTTTATCGTACTGGGTGTTGCCAACCCGCGGACTTCCAAATGTGTAACACGCTGCGATTCGACCTCGGATGCCAGGATTATTTTCAAGTTCCTGGGTGGCAACCGTTGCAAGCGCCGCGCCCAGGGAATGACCCGTGATATATAGGGGAATATTGTCCATTCCCAAAAGGCTCTTTTCAATTTTCTGCTTGACACTATCATAGGCTGCGCGAAACCCGCCATGTACCCGACCCTCAATATCGACGATGCGTTTTGCCTTCGCATCAGTCAGGACATCCTTCCGTTTGGTGACTTCGGTCCCGCGAAACGCCAGAACGGCATAATCACCGCTTACCGCCAGAAATGCCTGCGTATCAGTTTCAGGCGAGTTAAAGATCTCAAGCAATTTAAATCCGCCACCCCTGAGTTTGGCAGTAAATAATTCAAGGATCTTCGGGTTCTTTTCATCCTCAAACCGGTCATAAGCCAAATGTGACATCGACGCGAGTATCCACGCCATGCGATCTGAATAGGCAGCCCGCATGATGGGAGGATGGAGCAAAATGTCATTCGCCTTGAAATACTCCCTGGCTTGAGAAAGCTCCAGATCACTGCTCAATGCTGCCGGTTGGTTCGTTTTGATTTCAGCCATGTTTTCTCCTCTCAGAACTGATTATGAATACTATACAAAAAATTACATTTAAAGTCAACTTAATTTCCCATTGATCGCAAGCGGATGGCAAGCACTTCACACCAGACCAGAATCGCCAGCAGGAAGATGTAGAATGCGCTGCCTTTCAAGCTGAAAGTTGGTACTGCCAATAAAGCTGCTCCCCACGTATAGCCTGAGAGGCTTCGCCACTGCCCGCTGTGACGAAATGCCGCCCCAAGCAAGGTCATGGACGGCATCAGCGTGATGCCCAGAAGAACAAATGACAGATCATGTAAACGTCCATGCCAGGTGGCGGGTGTAGATCGAATCGTCGGGTCGGTGGTGAAGGCTAAACCTGCCAGCGCCAGCCCGGCGAGTGACAAGGCAAAGGTCGCGATCAAAGTCAATCGCGAGCGCGGCAGGCTTAGGCATAGTCCCGAGGCGAAGATGGTCATCATGAGTCCACTGAGGATGAAAGTCAGGGTCATGATCCAACCATAAGCACCGAGGGCGAGTCCGCTGGGCCAATCGAAGGTTGGATCGAAGCGTGGATGCCAACCCAATGCCAAAAGAAAATCATATTTGAGAATCGTCACAGTGGTTAGCACGAATCCAAAAAGCGCAGGACCAATGATGCCCGCGCGCGCCGCGAGCTTGATCATTTCGCGAGATAGACAGTGATGAGTGCGAGCAGACCCGGCAAAGCCTGGATGTAAAGAATCGTGCGCCGGGTGGTTAAGCCGCCATATATCCCGGCAACGAGGACACAGATCAAAAAGAAGATTTGCACAGGCGTATTGGCTGTGACCAACCCCCAGATCAAACCTGCCGCGAGAAAACCGTTATAGAGTCCCTGATTCGCGGCGAGGGAAGCAGAGGCTTTTGAATATTCAGGAGTCATCTTGAAACGCTTTCGTCCGAAGGGATGATCCCAGAAGAACATTTCAAGCGCCAGAAAACCGATGTGTAAAACAGCAACGATAACGATCAGGATATTGGCAACGATCAGCATAGTGGACTCCTTACTAACGATAAGATTTTTTGCCACAGTGCTGCATACTCTGCGGCAATCAACGAACTTAATTTACTTCGATATCACACGTGGTGCGATGAACCATAATACCAATAAAATTAAACCGCCCACCATGAAAGGCACAGGCGCACCGAACCATTGAAAGAGCGCACCATAAAAGAGCGGCGCGATGGCATTTGCAGCACTATACATGGAAGCTGAAACACCCAATATCCCGCCCACTTCACTTTTATCAGATGATTTGGAGATCATGCTGTTGACGGCGGGATGCAACACCCCGCCGCCCAATGCCGCGGGGAAACTGGCGATAACCAACCAGATAATTCCAGACCAACCGCGCGCGGCTTGATCTGGCAGTTGGATCTGAATGTTCTGGATCGAAACGCGGATCGCACCTTCACCAGCCAGTGTATCCATTACCTTCGTCTGCTCATACCATGGGACCGGGATCGCCGGTGTGAGCGCGGTTCCAATGAGACCGAGCGCCAATGTGGATACACCCATGATCACCAACCAGCGATCACCTTTTTGTTTGGACCAGCGCCCGACAAACCCACCCTGCACAACGATGATGAACAAACCGGCGAGTACGAACAGACCAGAGGTATCGCGCGCATCCATGCCGAGGCGCGTAAGTGTGAACAACGAAAAGAGTTGTTCGTAACCACCAAAAGCGACCTGATAGAAGAACATGAGGATAAGCAGAAATCCAATCTTCGGACGGCGCAAGGCTTCGCTCAGTGCATTGAAGGAGAATTTTTTGCGCAAGGCGGAAGCGGAATCCGCTGTGCGGGTTTCGCTGAACCAGAATGAAGTGAGCAGAATGGACGCGAAGGAGAAGAAGGCGGCAGTCCACGCGACGGCTTGATAATTTTGTCCCGTTGCGGCAAGGACGATGAATGCGATGATGGGACCGAACACAAATCCCAAACCGAACGCCGCGCCGATGAGCCCGAGCCCCTGGGTGCGTGTTTTTTCGTTGGTACTATCGGCGATCGCGGCTTGCGCGGTGGAGATATTCGCGCCGGAGAGACCGTCAATGATACGGGAGATGAAGAGCAGGGTCAGCGTGTTGGCAAAACCAAGCAAAATAAAACCAGCCAGCGTCCCGATCTGACTAATGACCAGGACCGGCTTGCGACCGAAACGGTCAGAGAGACGCCCCAGGATTGGCGCGCCCAGGAATTGCATCAGCGGATAGGTAGCTTGCAAGACACCGATCACAAAGGGCGTCGCATTGAAACGGGCCGCATAAAGTGGCAGCAGCGGGATGATGATGGATAGCCCAAGCAGGTCAACGAAGACGATGACAATGATGGGCAGGATACGTTTGAAGTCCAGTTTTTCGGAGGAGGTTTCGGGAGATGTCATGGTGAGGATCTTATCGGCAGGCAAGTAGATAAGTAGACAGGTATACATGTATATCTGTCTACTTGTTTCCCTGCGTACTTAATTAACTATCGGCTAAAACCGCCGGGCAGAGATGCAATGCCAACCAACACCAGAATAAGCGAAGCAATGATGGTGAACAGGTTATTGCGGAAGCGGGTCTTGTCATCGGCATTCTTCCAGCGCGCAGAAAGATGCGCGACGACCGCAGCAAGGATCATCACAAAACCATGTTCAAGGCGGTGACGCGGAAAACCTGCTCCGGCTCCAATACCAGACCACAACAGGAAGATGATTCCGAGTGTCGCTTGCAAATCCATAAGTCCGCTAAAGCCAGCCATGAGTCCACGGTCCATACCTTTGAATGTGCCGCCTGTCCGCCAGCCCAATGCAAATTTGATAATGGCAATTACTGCAATCAGCAAAATGATCCAACGCAGGATCGAGTGAAGCATAAGTAGAATGTTCATAAGGTTATCTCCATTCGCACGATTATACAGCAAGGCTAATCTCACGTATAATCTGAATATCTCTGGAGGCAATATGAACTACACATCCATTCTCGTTGAAACACGTGGCAAGGTGGGGTTGATCACGCTTAACCGTCCACAGGCGCTGAACGCGCTCAATACTCAGCTTATGCGCGAAGTGATGGACGCGCTGGAAGCCTTTGACAAAGATGACGATATCGGAGCCATGGTCATCACAGGCAGTGATAAAGCCTTTGCCGCGGGAGCAGATATCAAAGAGATGGCGGATAAAGACACGCTTCAAATGATGGATGCTGATCTCGTGGCGATCTACGGCAGGATTCGCACCATTCGAAAGCCGGTCATCGCAGCCGTATCTGGTTGGTCATTGGGCGCAGGCTTCGAACTACCCCTCTCCTGTGACATGATCATCGCCTCTGACTCAGCCAAATTTGGTCTGCCCGAAGTGACCATTGGCGTCATCCCGGGCGCTGGCGGCACACAAAGACTCGTCCGCGCGGTGGGCAAAACCATTGCCATGGAAATGATCCTCAACAACCGCATGCTCACTGCCCACGAGGCCCTGCACTATGGACTTGTGAATCGCGTCGTTCCGGTCGGTGACTATCTGAATTTAGCGATACTGCTTGCAGATGAGATCGCAGTCCGCGCTCCGTTGGCTGTCCGTGCCGCGAAACGCATGATCAACCACTCCTATGAATCCTTCCTCACTGATGGACTCGCCGAAGAGAAGCAGGTGTTCTACAACCTATTCGCGTCTGAAGATCAAAAAGAAGGCATGCAAGCCTTCGTCGAAAAACGCAAACCTGAATGGAAAGGCAAATAGACTCGTTGGATTACACTGAACTGAAATACGCATTTGAAGATCTTGATCTGGCAGATAAGCCCGTCATCGTGCATGCTTCTCTCAGACCATTCGGATATATCAAAAGCGGCGTGGACGCTGTTCTACGTGCCATGTTATCTTCCTTCAAAAGTGTGATGATGCCCGCCTTCACCTACAAGACCATGGTTACGCCCGAGGTGGGTCCACCAGATAATGGCATCACCTATGGCAGCGAAAAAGACCTCAACAAAATGGCGCAAGCCTTCACGCTGAATATGCGCGTTGACCCTATGATCGGCATCCTCGCAGAGACACTACAAATTCGCCCCTTCGCCACGCGAACGGATCATCCCATCCTTTCCTTTACTGGCATCCGCGCGGATGAATTTCTCATTAAGCAAACGCTGGCTGAACCTCTTGCGCCCATCGGTGCATTGGCAAATGCGGATGGCTGGGTGGTCTTGATCAACACGGACCATTCCGTCAACACAAGCATTCATTACGCCGAAAAACTTGCCGGGCGCAAACAATTTATCCGCTGGGCGATCAAGGGCGATCGCATTGTGGAATGTCCCGGCTTTCCCGGTGATTCGAGCGGTTTCAACGCCATCGCTGGATATCTCAAAGCCGATACGCGTCGTGTGAATGTAGGCAACGGCTTCGTTCAAGCTGTTCCGCTCAACCGTGTACTTGAAGTGACCCAGGAGTTAATAAAAAAAGATCCGCTGGCTTTGCTTTGCCAGCGGGGTGATTGCGAACGATGTGACACTGTGAGACGTGTCCATCCTGTGGGGTAGACTTACTACATATCTAATGCAGCATAGAAATTATTAAAAAACGCTGGCTTTGCTTTGCCAGCGGAGTGATCGTGAGAACTGTAATGCAGTGAGGGTTTTGTAGGACGAGATAATATCTCGTCCTACAGTTTTATTGAAACGTGATCTCTTCCACGCGCCAGCTTTCTTCGCCCATAAGTTTCTTCAGGCGTTCGAGCATTTCGGGGCAGACGCGCGTGGTGTCGTTGGGGAAATCAATCAGATGCCCTGAGCCATTTTCGAAAATTTGAAAACTGAAGCGGTCACGCCCGTGGAAGGAGATCAGTGTGCCGAAGATCGTCTTGATGCGGCGCTTGTCGCGTTCCTTGTCGCCCGTCGAGCGCAGCATCACCGTGATCTGTTTCGGTGGATGTTTTTGATCTTCCTCTTTTGCGAGCGGAACATACATGGATTTCAGGGAGGTGACCACCGCTTCGCGCTTCACTTCATCCTGTTCATCATCAATGGGCATCACAGGAGCCGTCTCAATAACTGGGCGCGGCGGTGTGATCTCTTCGCTTTTCTTGAACTTCGGTTCGGGCTTGGAGGCGATCACTACTTCTTCGAAGGACGGCTGCCATTGCGTATCCCAGTCGTCGGGGAAGTTATCGGGCGGCGGCGGCATATCGTCGAATTGGTCGTGGGGCGGGATGGCATCCCGCTCTACGGCATACGATGCTTTCTTTTCAGCAACTTGTTTTACAGGTTGAACAACCGTCGGCTTGTTCTCTTCGGGCTTGTTGGTTTGAGGTTTGGGTTGAACAGAACTCGATTTGGGTTGCGTTGATTGGATCTTGAAGTCTTTGACATGGCTGTCAGGCTTGGGCTGAGTCAAAGCTTCTATATTAGGAGCAGGCTTCGGCTTCGAATGAGGCGCAGAATCCACGAGCGGTTCCAGAATTTTGATCTCAGTCCGCACAGTATCCACTAAAATTTTGGGCGGCGTGGAACCAGTATCCACTTTGCCTTCGACGATGATGATTTGACCAACCGTCAGCGTCTCGCGATATTGCGCCCAGGTGCGCGGGAAGAGCACGAGCTCGATATTGCCCTGGACATCTTCCATGGTGACGAAGCCCATCGGCTTGTTGGTCTTGGTGGTGTAGGGTCGGACAGCTGTAACGAGACCCGCGACACGCACCTTCTCTTCGTGCTGCGCCTCACCAAGTTGACCGGAGAAATAACTGACGATCTGCGCAAAGGTCTGCTGATACGGCGTGAGCGGATGATCGGAGATATACAACCCGATGAGTTCGCGCTCCCAATTGAGCATTTCGCGTTTATCGACGTTGTTGACTTCAGGCAGGTTGATCTCTTCGACGACACCGGTCGCCGTACCGAAAAGACTCATCTGCCCGGCATCTGCCGCGCGGAAGTGATTATTGCTAATGGCAACAATGCGATCGAGGGAGGCAAGCAACGCGGCACGATTACCAAAAGTATCCAGTGCGCCAACTTTTACGAGACATTCCAAGACGCGTTTGCCAACCGCACGCAGATCAACACGCCGCGCAAAATCATTGAGGTCTTTGAACTTGCCGTTCTGTTCGCGTTCCTTGACGATCAATTCAACGGCGGCTTGACCGGCATTCTTTACAGCGCCCAAGCCGAAGCGAATATGTGGCTTGCCGTCGATATCTTCAATCGCAAAATCCCAACTGGAGGTGTTGACCTCCGGCGCAAGCACGGGCACGCCCATACTGCGCGAGTCAGCAACATACCAGGCGACTTTTTCAGTCTGCCCCGCCGAAGCGGACATCAACGCCGCCATGTATTCAGCGGTGTAATTGACTTTGAGGTAAGCCGTTTCCACTGCGATCACGCCATAATCGGCGGCGTGACTCTTGTTGAAACCGTAGCGCGCAAATTCTTCCCAATCGCTGTAGATCGCTTCGGCGATTTCTTTTTCCATGCCCTGGTTAACCGCACCTGTCACAAACTTATGACGATGCTTCTCAATATCTTCCTTCTTCTTCTTTGAGATCGCTTTACGCAATTCATCTGATTCAGAAGGTGTATAACCCGCAAGTTCCACCGCGGCGCGCATTAACTGTTCTTGATACACCGGGATGCCATAGGTGTCTTTGAAGATCGGTTCCATCTTCGGGTGACGATATTCCACTTCGGCTTCGCCGTGCATACGCGCGATGTAATCAGGGATAAACGCCATCGGTCCCGGGCGATACAACGCGACCATGGCGATGATGTTATCGAGCGACTTGGGCTTCATCTGCACGAGGTAACGCGTCATACCGCCACCTTCCACCTGGAAGACCCCTGCAGTTTGTCCGTTACCCATCAATTCGAATGATTTGGGGTCATCAAGTGGAATATTATCCAAATCAAATTTGATACCATGCCGCTTCTCGATCAAGTCACAGGCTTTTGCCATCACGCTTAACGTGATGAGCCCGAGGAAGTCCACTTTGAGCATGCCGAGTGAATCGAGAATACCCATTTCAAATTGGGTAACCGTCTTGATGGGCGTATCTTCCGAGTTCGAAGTCGGGCGATGCAACGGCAGATATTCCATGATCGGCTTGTCGGAGATCACCACACCGGCAGCATGCGTCCCGGCGTTGCGGACCGTGCCTTCCATCTTTGCGGCGGTATCGATCAACTCGTGCAAATGTGGTTGTTCATCATAGAACTTTTTGAACTCAGGCACAGCGAGCGCATCGTCCATGGTGGTGTTGCGCCCGGAAACAAACGGCACTAGTTTGGCGACACGATCCACTTCGGGTAATGGGATATCCATCACGCGCGCCACATCACGCAATGCGGCTTTCGCCCCCATCGTACCGAACGTGATGATCTGCGCGACCTTGTCACTGCCATATTTGCGCGTGCAATATTCAAGCATCTCGCCACGGCGGTCATCGCGGAAGTCCAAGTCAATATCGGGCATTGAGATACGACCCGGATTCAAGAAGCGCTCGAATAATAGGTCATGTTGAAGCGGGTCAACCAACGCGATCTCTAGGACATAAGCGACGATTGAACCAGCCGCTGAACCACGCGCGTTGTACCAGATGTCATTTTCTTTGGCATAGCGACACAAGTCCCATACGATCAGGAAGTACGCATCGAAGCCCATCTTGTGGATGATGCCAAACTCGTAATCGATTCTTTCCTGGACTTGTGGGCTGGTGGCGCGGTCCCCGTAGCGTTTCTTCGCCCCTTCATTACACAGGTGACGTAGATACGATTCCGGCGTAAAGCCTTCAGGGACAGTGAAATCAGGCAGATGATAGCCCTTGAAACTCAAGTCCACGTTACAACGCTCGGCAATGAGTAAGGTATTCTTCAACGATTCAGGGACTTCCGCAAACAACGCACTCATCTCCTGCGGAGTACGCAGATAATACGAGTCGTCAGTCATCTTCATGCGGTCAGGGTCAGTGAGCAGTGCGTTAGTTTGGATTGCAAGTAGAATGTCCTGCAAACGCGAATCCCCTTGATTGATGTAGTGTACGTCATTCGTCGCGATATAGCTCGCGGAATAACGCGCACCCATCTCAAGCAGTTTTTTATTTAGGTCGGTGATCTCTTTGATATTGTGTTGCTGAAGCTCAACAAAGAAGTTATCCTTGCCAAAGACATCGTAATACCAGTTCATCCGGCGGACAGCTTCTTCGGGATTGTCGTTCAACAATGCCCGCGGAATTTCCGCAGACATACAACCAGAGGTGCAAATGAGTCCTTCGGAGTGAGCCGCTAAAAAGTCACGATCGATGCGCGGATAGTAGTAGAAGCCATCCAGCTGAGCAGCAGATGAGATCTTGAGCAGGTTCTTGTAGCCGGTCTCATTTTCCGCGAGCAATAGTAGGTGAAAGGACGAACGGTCTAGTTTTGAGTCGCGGTCGGTCATCCCGCGTGCCGCCATATAGGCTTCCACGCCAATGATCGGTTTGATACCTTCGGCCGTAGCTGCTTTGTAAAAATCGATCACGCCAAACATCGTGCCATGGTCGGTGATCGCCACGGCGGGCATATCCAGTTCCTTGACGCGTTTGACCAGCTTCTTGATATTCGAGAAGCCGTCGAGCAGGGAATATTCTGTATGAACGTGAAGATGTGCAAATGACATGGGCAAAAAATATTATAGCACGCATGTTCGGGGATGAAGTGGGCGGTATGCTTAAAATATTCCTGAGTTAATAATCTTGCGCAATGTCATTCTGAGCGATAGCGAAGAATCTCTGAGATTATCGTAGAGACCCTTCGCTACCGCTCAGGGTGATATACCTAAGGGCATAAAAGTACCCAAGATGAGTGACTTAAACGAAAAATCCTCCAAATGGAGGATTCTCTTGTGAGCGCGGAGGGGATCGAACCCTCAACAAACGGCTTAAAAGGCCGCTGCTCTGCCATTGAGCTACGCGCCCATTGTTATGGGTAAAGCGGATTGCATTCTATCATGGTAAATATTCATCGTCAACACGAGGAACGTTTTTGTCACAAAGGACACTAAGGTAATAACTTGTTAACTATTTTCCAATGTAAGACTCGCACACTCAATTGCGTCCATCAAGTTGGAGGCACAAATGTCCGATTTAATCCACGTAGATGAAGGAACGTTCGAAACTGAAGTGTTGAATTCCAGCGAACCCGTGCTGGTTGATTTTAGCGCGGTTTGGTGCCAGCCCTGTAAAATGCTCGACCCGGTCGTCAAGCAACTGGCTGGTGAATGGGATGGCAAAGTGAAGGTCGTCAAGATCGATGCGGACGAGAATCCCAACCTGGTAATGAAGTATGGCGTGATGGGCATCCCCACCCTGTTGTTCATCAAAGGCGGCGAGGTCAAGGAACGCGTGACCGGCTACATGCCCAAGGAAAAGCTGTCCGCTAAATTCAGTCCCCACTTCAATTAGTACATGTCATTTTGCACTGGCATGCAAAAAGAGTGACAGGTCTCGCCTGTCACTCTTTTTTATCTGATCATCTTATCGAGCAGCGCCAGATCCACACGCGAGCTTAGATCCAAACTCAGCGGAGAAACCGAAACCCAGCGCTTCGTCCTCAAGACATACACATCCGTATCTTCCGGTTCATGCTTGAGCGAAGCTGATTCGCGATATCCCACAGCACCAGGCTCACTCCAGGATGCCCGCTCGGGCGCAACCGGCTCATAATATCTCTGCCGCGAAACACGCGTCAACTGCCAGGGCGTATCCTTAGTCGCATCTGAAGGCACATCCACTTTCAAAAGATTCACATCCTGCAAAAGTTTCTTGCTCAACAAGAGCCGTGCCATCCGTGCGGTGAAATCGGCAGCGACCGAAAAATCCACCTCATCCGAATAGGATAGATGATATTTCGAATGGGCTTCCAGCGAAACTGCCAGCGCTGGGATGCCCAGCGACGCGGCTTCCATTGCCGCACCCACCGTTCCTGAAATGGTGACACCCGAAGCGACATTCTCTCCATAATTGATCCCCGAAACGACCAGGTCTGGTTTGAATTTTAGGACTTCCAATACGCCATGCAGGACCGATTGCGCCGGACTGCCACCGACGGCAAACACGCTCCATGCCTGACCATTGACCTGCACCTGCTCTTCAGCAATGATCCCATCTGACGTATTCGGCAAACTACGCCCCGCCCCTGAAGATTGCTCGCGCGGCGCGGTCACAGTAACATACCCGATTTCTGAAAGAGCCGCGGCAGCAGCCCACAGCCCGGGTGAACGGATTCCATCATCATTGGTCAAAAGTATTTGTGGCTTCTTCATAGTATCCCCGATGATAAATGATATTTAAAACAGGCCTTGCATCTGCAATGACATTCAAACAAAAAGGAGCGGATCAACCGCTCCAATTTTTATCGTGGCGCCCTCGGCGCGACTCGAACACGCGACCTATTGCTCCGCAAGCAAGCGCTCTAATCCACTGAGCTACGAGGGCAAGCAGGGCGATATTCTAACGCGGTTGGATACGATGGTCAAGAGCATGGAACACTTTGTAAACTGCTAGTTCGGATGGGTGCTCATGAAATTCAGAAATTTTGGCACGATGGTCGGGTCAAAGTGCTTACCAGACTGGCTCTCAATGTATTGAAGTGTCTCCTGTTTCGACCAGGCGGCGCGGTAGGGACGATTGGAGGTCAGCGCATCATATACGTCCACCAGGGCAAACAACCTTGCCGAAAATGGGATCGCTTCGCCGCGTAAACGGTCCGGGTAGCCAGTACCATCCCATTTCTCATGATGCCAGTGCGGAATCTCCAGGGCTGGCGCAAGATAGGATACGGATGATAGCAAGTCCACTGCGATACCGGGGTGCCGGCGCATGACCATCCACTCATCATCCGCAAGCGGACCGGGCTTGAACAGGATGCGGTCCGGGATCGCCACTTTGCCAATATCATGCAAGATCGCTCCGCGTCGCATATGGATCAAGTCTGTATCGTCCACTCCCAAATGGACAGCCAGTTTGATGGTGATATCTGAAACACGGCGGGTATGCTCCTCGGTTTCCTTGTCACGCAAATCCAAAGCCCGTGTTAAGCCCTCAATCGTGGCATCGTACGCCAGACTTAGTTCGATATTTGACTTTTGCAATTCCCGGAACATGATGGCGCTATCAATGGCGATCGCTGCCTGCCCTGCGATCAAGTTGAGAAAACTCAACCAGTCTGCGTCAGGCTGCAGTTTGGAGCGATGGAACATTTCAAGCACGCCCAACACCCGTCCCTTGGCGATCAATGGGACACCATAATAAGCAACAAAACCCTCAACCTGAAATAGCGGCGAGCGCCCGAATTCCATTTGGTTCGCTTTGAGGTCCGGCACGTTGATCAATTTTCTTTCCAACGCCACACGCCCAGCACAACCTTCACCGAGTTTCAAATGGGTATATTGCAAACTACTGGAACGGAACCCTTTACCGGTTGTAAACTCCAGGAGCTGCGTTTTTGGATTTTGCAAAAGGATCGCAACCGCATCAACCTGCATCAGTTCATTTAAGTGATCCAGCAACATAGCCAGGAGCAGGTTCAAGTCAAGCCCTGAAGCGATCGCCAGATCAATGGACCGCAGTACAGCGAATTGCCGCACTTGGTGTTTCATCCGCTTTTCAGTCTCTTTGAATTTGGTGATGTCACGCGCAGTAAATATGATCCGGGATTCTGAAATCGGAACAAGCCGCGCATCAAACCAATATTCGTGGTCTGAAAATTCAAAAGCGTTTACTTTACTGGTTTTCCGGGATATAGATAAAGCCTGTTCAAACTTTTCAACCATTCCAGCTGAAAACACTTCCTGTATTTTTCGGCCTGGAATGATTTCAGGAATTCCAGGGGTAAGGAAATACCCCGGCTTACACTCCAAAATAACGCCATCTGGATCAACCACCAAGTTTAAATCAGAAAATGCCTGAAGAAGTTCTCCAAGATTCTGAGTGGCTAGCGGTGTATCGGCCCAGTTCGTTTTCATGATGAGTAAACTAAAAAGTTGACGTGAAGCATGGTCATTACCTTATCATCGCGCTGCTTGATAAGTGCATCAAGACGCTCTACTGGATTACAAATGGTAATGACTTTGCCTCTGGAATCAAAAACCTTTAAGAGCTCGATTCACCTTTTGCGCGAGGTCGGTCAACGTATCCGCTTGAATGGACTTAATCAGCGTCTTTTCCTGGTCGGTCAACGTGAAAGTCTGGCCAAGGTAGCCGTTTGCCAGTGCTTCATCAGGTTTGCTGAGCAAGGTTGCGCGAAATTGATCACTAACGATGGCTGCAGCAAATAGGCGATGTAATCCCGTACGCGCATTGGCTGGTTTTCCCAAACTGAAGTGAGGCGCAGAGTAGGTGTTCAGAGTAAGCATTGACATAAATAGCTCCAGTCTGGTTTAGCGCGTTCCACTACTACCATCTTCGGGTGACCCCTGGATAATAAGCATAGCCAACATAAACACAAAATATGCAAGCTGGATATATTGACGATCAACATTATTGAAATAAAAATATACTTGAGCGAGTTTGTTTTTCATGGGATACCTCTTTCTTGTTGAATTTGTCCCATGATACCGCCCCCCAGGATGCAAAACAGACTGCAAAATTTTCCGGTTTATAGCTAAACCAGGATCAAGTGGTCAATTCACGGAAAAGCAACTCCGTTTCTAGTGAAGGCGATAAGCCCAGCCCCGCACTCAAAGCTGCTTTGCAAGACTGGTATAAACGCGCAATGGATACACGATCACCTAAAACAGCGTAGGCCCGCATAGATAACTGATATAGTATCTCATTACATTGATCGAGACTAAGCCCTAACTGACAGACAGAGATACATTTTCCCAGTTGATTAACATTTAAATACTTGAGTGCCAGTTCTTCCAACGCATTATTATAGGCTTGCCCTAAACGCGCACGTTCATGCATAACCCAATCAGCATCCACATCAGAAAGATATACTCCCTGAACAAGGTCAACAGCCTTTTGATACCACTCAATTTGTTCGGCAATATCCCTAGATTTTTGAGCGCGCTTCAGATATGTATCGAATGCTTCCACGTCATATTCATAATCAAGTGCACGATTGAACAGATAATACTCTTCATCAAAAACAATTACGTCTCTTCCTACTGCACGACGTAAACGATAAATTTCATTTTTAAAGCGTTTTTTCAGGGCCTGCGGGTCGGATGTTTCAGGCAATAGCACTGCACCAACCTGTTCTTTTGTGACTGCATCTCGTTTATTCAGAAAATAGAAGAACAGGTCCCGGACTGATTGTGTTCGCCAATCTGACATATTAACAGCTTCCCCATTTACAACCACCTCAGGCCGTCCAAACGCTCGAATAACTAGGCTTGCTACAGGCATTTGAATGGATTGCACATGATGCCGCAACACTCTGCGAATGGCAGGTAATTTTTCCTTCAACTTCTGGGATTTTTCAAGCAATGCACTTACCGAACGACCAATCTGCGCATCATTCCTTAAACCAGACATGAATGGCGCAGCTTGCAGGATCGTTATTAACAAGGCATGGTCCGGCAAGTTAGCTGACTTGAGCACATCTCGAATCTCATCTCTAGCCATCTCGATCTGCCCAGCTTGATCGTAAGCACCAGTCAGCCAGATGGTACTCCATAAGGTTTCAAGGTCACGCCCATCTTGTGTAAAAGATCTTTTGCAATCTTGTAGAAGTAATATCGCTTTCCTGGGCTTTTTTTGAAGAAGTTGAAATCGGCCTTCTAACAGATTCCATAAACTATGGTCATATACTGATTGACTGTTTTTTATTTTCTTTTGAGCGGTCTTAAGAATTTGGCTTGCTACTTCAAGGTTGCCCTGGTTTATTGCCAAATTTCCTTGCATTAATGTCAAATAATTGGAAATGAAGAAGCCTGATGGCTCAGTGGTTAATGCTTCGACCTGCTGATAAGCTTGCAATGCGGCATCATACTCTTCAACTTCACTATATAAATCTCCCATGCCTGCAAGAATCAAACACACTGTACGTTGGTTACGACTTTTCCGCGCACAGGCAAGTCCATTTTCAAATGTTTCGGCTGCAAGTTCATACTCACCAACCAAATGATATAGAACAGCCAGATTATTCAAAATCTCGGCTTGATGGTATAGATTCTTTTCAGATATTTGAATCTTCAATGCCTCCTGGTATGAGTGCTTGGCAGATTCGATATCTCCGATCGCACGATGTGCCATGCCAGTCTCCATCAATACGGTAGGGATGCGACCCGTTTCGTTCATGGCGGTATAGAGCGAAAGCGAGTGCTCCAGCATACCAACCGCCTGCCGCGACTCACCAAGACGATAAAGATTCAAACCTTTAAGACGTAGCGCCTCCGCGTAATGGGGTTGAAATGCAGAATTGGCTTCAGCCAAACGCAGAGCTTCATCAATATCATGCATCGATTCATTGTAGCTCCCCAAAAGCCGTAGGGTATTGGCACGGCGCGTTAAAGCGAGTGTAAGCCCAGCTTTATCGCGTCCCTTCCGATATACTGACACTGCTTTATCGAGCAATTTATTGGACTCTCGCAAATTCCCTTTCATCGCCGTCATGGGTCCAAGCAAGGAAATCAAGCCGGGACGTTTTACCACAATGGATGGCGGCAAGGCATTGACCCAGCCCTCGAGCGTCACCAGCGCCGATTGCAACATGGCGGTGCCGGCATGTTCAATAACATCTGCCAGAGCTTCCGGGTTATTCAACTGTTTACAGATATAGTAAGCTTTTTCCCATTCACCAGCCTGCTCATAGGTTTTCACCATCCGTTCGAGCATGGGACGGATCTCGTTCGGGTGTTCTTCCTTCAAACGAGTTTGCAGGAACTCACGAAACAAGGGATGATAACGAAGCCAGCGACCGTCTTCGCCAAGTGGGAGCACAAAAAGATTTTTTTCGAGGATCAAGCCCATTAAGGCGAACCAGTTTTGAGGTCCAGCATAGAACGGAGCCAGGACATTCTCACAGAATTCAGCATTGAATTCTTCAGGCAGAGAAGTCCGCAAAAGAAATTCACGCACATGGGCAGGCTGTTGATCAAGCACCTGACGTCCCAAATAAGAGAACGTATCCACACCTGAAATACGCACGCCCTGCAAATTCGAAAGCACCATGCCGGTGATCCAACCGCCAGTTTGTTCAGCAAGCTCTTTTGCCATTTCATCAGAAAGATGCTGATGATGATTTTGAGCATACAAAGCCTGGATCTCGCGCGGCAGAAAAGCCAGTTCGGCATGGCTCAGACCAGCCACCTGCTCGCGGGCGACCATCACAGTGACATCTTCAAGATCGGGCAGGGAACGCGAGGAGATCAAAACGTGACAGTTCTCATCCACCAATTGGAGGAAGCGGTTAAGCAAGGCAGAGATGATCGGCGCTTCATCGAGCAGATGATAGTCATCGATGATGAGCAGGTAATCCTCTTCCACGTGTTCATATAATTCATTCGTTAATGTAACCAGTAGAGCTTCGGAATCTTTCTCGATCGACTTCAGTTGATTGAGGATGAGCTTGGATAATTCACCCACACTTGGAAAACGCTCAGCGAGGGAGGCGATCAGATAAGCGATAAACCTTTGGGGATTACGGTCCAGCGGATCAAGCGCCAGCCAGCAAACCTGCATCTCAACGTTTTGCGCCAGATCAATCAGCAGGGACGTTTTACCATACCCCGCAGGCGCCGAGAGCAACAGCAACTTGTTGTTCAACAAACCCTGCATACTCTCCAGCAAACGCGGGCGGGAGAGCAGTTCAGGGCGGCGCTGCGGAACGATGATTTTGGTCTTGCTAATTGGGATTAGGGTTGCAGACATGATTTCAGAAGAGCCTCCTACTATTTTACATACATTTAGTGGAGGAATTCCATCTGAATTTCATTCCAATTTTGACGAACCAGATTTTAACTGCTGTGCAGCTCTGCGAGCATCCTCGCATGGATTCCCGGCGTAGTGGCCAGAATGGACTGCGGCGCAGAAATAAAATCCGCTGCGCCATGAATATTAGTGACAACCGCCCCAGCTTCCTGACAGATCAAGCCACCCGCGGCAACGTCCCACGGTTTGAGCGAGAGTTCCCAAAACCCATCGAAGCGCCCAGCCGCCACATACGAAAGATCCAGTGCGGCAGAACCGAGCCGGCGCACACCTTGTGTCAGCTTGCCGAACTTTTCGAAGTTGGCAAAATTATCCAGCTTGGTATTCCATGTATCGTACGGAAAACCGGTCACCAGCAGGCTCCTTTGCAATTCAGCAACAGCAGAGGCATTTAATCGTTTGCCATTCAAATAGGCGCCTTTACCGCGCTCGGCGGTGAACATTTCGTCGCGCAGGGGATCGTAGACTGCACCCAAAGTGAGCGCACCTTGAAAAGCATAACCGATCGAAACACAAAAGATCGGAATATGATGGGCATAATTTACCGTCCCATCCAGCGGATCAATGTACCAGATGTTTTCCACATCTCCCTGAATGATGCCGCTCTCTTCTGAGAAAATATGGTGTTCAGGAAAATCGCGTTGCACTTCACCCAGTAAATAAGCCTCAGATTGATGATCCACTTCAGTCACCAGATCGATCACACCCTTGTAGCCTATCTGATGTTCCTGGTTATAGCCAGCGCGTAGGATCTCGCCAGAGCGGCGCGCCAGATTTTCAATATAAGTTAACGTTGGTTGCATGGTATTCATCCCTTAAATGCTTAGCGGCGGGCTTTGCCCGCCGCTGAAAATATTAATCCTGCTTTTTTAATTCTTCGACCGTTTTGTAAATATCAAAAAGCTCTGTCTGAATTTCATCACGATCACGCACCGATTGTTGCAGTAAAGATTCAAAGGCTGGTTTTTGATCGGGCGGCAGGGTGGGTAATAACCGTTCTGCACGCGCGATCTGCGTATTCTTGTGGCGTAGTTTATTCTCAAGCCGCGTACGATACCCATTATAGAATTTTTCCATATCGAGCGGATGCGGCGTCGTAAAAGGCTGTTGCGTCACCAACTCGGCAACTGTCAACAAAAAGTCCTCGGTATCGATCGGCTTTTCCATAAAGCGCGCCGCACCCAGGCTCAAAGCGAAATCTTTATCCTCGGGTGTCACATAGGTTGCCGAAAGAAAAACCACCGAGATGCCGCGCGTTTCCGGGTTCAGCCGCAACTTCTGCACAAATGCGTACCCATCCATCTTCGGCATCAAAATATCCGTGATGACCAACGCCGGTCGCGTTTTCGAGATCACTTCCAACGCTTCTTCGCCATTGCGCGCAGTAAGCACTGCATAGCCCTTGAATCGCAACGTGACTTCAAGCAGTTCAAGCACATTCGGGACATCTTCAACGATCAGGATGGGTCCATATAAATTTGTCATAAAGATATTTTAGCCTCATTCGGGATGTAGAACAAGTCCGCCTCTTTCCTAGACTTGAACCTGCTTCAGTTTCAAAATGCTTGATCCACTCTGACACCGTCGTGGGGCGGGATGGTAATCCGCCTTTAGCGGGATAACATCCCGCACCACGAATAACTCTTACGCACTCCAGATCCGTGAACCCAGCGCTGAGCGGATAAATTCCACCGCCAGGATCGCAGTTTGATTCTGCTCATCCAGAATCGGGTTCACTTCCACCATGTCCATGCCGATGAGCTTGCCGGTTTCAGCGATCACCTCGCAAGCCAGATGCGCTTCACGGAAGGTCAAGCCGCCAGGGACAGGAGTCCCCACGCCCGGCGCATGACGCGGGTCTAATGAATCCATATCGAAGGATAAGTAGATCCCATCCACATCACGGCTGACACGTTCAATGGCTTTCTCCAACGCAGTGACCATGCCCAGCCGGTCGATCTGCTCCATGCTCTGTACCATCACACCGGCTTCACGCAGGTTTTTCTTTTCGCCCGGGTCAAGGTCGCGCGCTCCGATCACAGCGACCCGCTTCGGGTCCAGAACCGGAGGCGTTTCATCCCAGAGTGCAGTCAGGCGCGGATCGCCGAATCCGCATAAGGCAGCAAGCGGCATTCCATGAATATTTCCAGAGGGAGTCGTTTCATGGGTGTTGAAATCGGCATGCGCATCCACCCAGATGACGCCCAGCTTCTTATGTTTCGTCGCGCCGCGGATCGAACCCACCGATAAGCTATGATCGCCGCCCAACACCAACGGGAAGCGCCCGCCCTGAATGGAAGTAGCCACCGCACCGCCAACGCGTCGCCCCATGGGAATAATGCAATCAATGTACTTGAGTTTAGGGTCGGTGATCTTGCACATCTCTTGAATGGGCACTTCGATATTGCCCTTATCTTCGATGAGATAGCCCAACTCCTCGAGTTTATTTTGCAAGTGGGCATAGCGAATGGCGCTGGGACCCATGTCTACACCGCGGCGTCCGGCACCCAGATCGATCGGCACGCCGATGAGGTCGATTTGCATGAATTTGCTCCTAAAATTTTTATAAGGGTTCTTGTAACACGACATGTTTTGCAATGCCGTCATTCAAGAAAAGCGACATGAATGTCGCATTACGAACAACATCATCCATCAATAACTGTATTGGTTCACTTTGTTTTTCCCCGCATCCTTGGACCAATACAAGGCTTTATCTGCGGCTTGCAGAATCGCATCACCAGTCTTGCCATGTTGCGGGAAAGTTGCCACACCTGCAGAGAATGTAGCAGACAGCTTCATGCCATCATAATCGATCACACTCTCTGAAAAATCCTGCCGCCACATTTCGGCGCGTTCAAAACCGATCTCGAGCGAAACATTCGGCATGAGGATGACAAACTCCTCGCCGCCATAACGGCAGACAATATCACCGCGACGTGAATGGTCGTTCAAAAATCTTGTAATGGCTTGCAGGATCATGTCGCCGCATTTGTGACCATAGGTATCATTGAATTGCTTGAAATTATCCATATCCATGATCACGACGGTGACCGGCGTATTTTCGCGCTCGGCGCGCCCAATTTCCTTATCCAGAAACTCGGAAAGATAGCGGCGGTTGTAGGCATTGGTCAACGGGTCGCGGATCGCCTGTTCCTGTAGTTCATCACGAAGTTTGTTGATCTCATCCAGTTGATTGCTGAGCACTTCATTGGCATACTTCAGGTCATCTTCCAGCCACTTCCGTTCCGTCACATCATGCGCCACGATGACGCGCCCCTCCAATTGGTTAAACTGGTTATACAAGGCAGAAACGTTCAAGTCCAAAGTGCGCGGCGGGTCGCCGGGGATCTGGATCTCTTCATGCGTCTCATCGGCGGTGAGGAAGCGATTGATGAGTTGGGGCCACGCGCTAAATACTTCCAATGGGTCTTTGCCAATGATCTGATCCAATGACTTGCCCAGCATTTTTTGCGCCACGGAGTTCGCATCCAGCACGCGGTCATGCGCATCTACAACAAACACCATTTCAGGAATATGTTCCAAAACCGTATGGCGCGCGATCGGGATCAAGTCAAAAAGCCGTAGACCAAACACGCCCGCACTCAGCAGGAAGGCGGTCAACGTGAACGAGATTGGTGTCAGGTCAATGGGAATGGATAAAGCCGGTATGATCCTCGGCGTAAATTGATAAAAAACATTAACGATCAAGGGAATCAACACCGCCCCGATCAGGATCGTCAATTGCTTCCGATAAATATTCCGATAGTATACAAAACGCCAGATGAGCACACCCATGCCTATTAGATTGAACAGATAAGCCTGAATGGCGGCAACCAGATACCAGGGTCCGCGTTCGATGACTAAAGGTCCGCCGCTTTCAGAAATCGGGTGAACTGATGAATAAAAGTAATGAAACCAGTCGTTTGAAAACAGGAATATTAGTGAGATCAGGGGAATCACAAAAAGCAATGCGCCCGTATATCTATTCAACCATCTATCAACCTGCGCATATTGCACTGTGAAGATCAACCACAAAGCCGGAACCGTGAGAATGCCAACATTCTCCATTCTTAACCAAAATCTTTTGGCTTCCAGTGATGGGGAGAGCGTGATCATGGCATAGCAAAACGCCCAGACTGCCAAACCAATGAGCATCCATCGCATCGCATTACGACCGGGCGCGGAATGTTTACGACCGAGCAGGATCGCAATCATGGAGGCAATGATTGCATTCGAAATCAGAACAATGACAAACACGATCCACTGCGTATCCAAGAAAACAGACCTCCTTCTAAAAAAAAGACTGGGAGTCCCCGTCAGATGAATTTTACTACGCCGTCCGATAATACCCAACATCCACAGTGTAGACCCTCCCCCGTTTGATTACCTGCTTGACCAGGTTCGTGCCGTAGCGATAACCAAGTTGACGATAATCCGGCACAGACAGGATCAACATGTCCGCTTGTTTACCAACTTCGATGGAGCCGATCGTATCGGACTTGCGGATGGCGTGGGCGGAATTGATCGTGGAGGCGGCGATGGCTTGGGCGGGAGTGATCTTCATCGCCCGGCAGGCAAGCGCAATAATAAATTGCATGGACTCGTTCCACGTGGTGCCGGGGTTGCAATCGGTGGCGAGGGCGAAGTAGGCGTCAGCCGCGATGATCTTTTGCGCGGGGGTGTAGTCTTTTTCCGCGAGCCCAAAGGGAGTTCCGGGAAGTGATACAGCAACCGTTTCTGATTTTCCCAACGCGGCAATATCGGCATCGGAGGTTACAACCAAATGATCAGCGGACGCCGCTCCCAACTCGACCGCGAGACTCGCACCGCCGAGATTGTCGAATTCATCAGCGTGGATCTTGATCGGGAATCCCAGCGACACAGCTTTGGTTAAGATCTGACGCGATTGATTGAGGTCGAAGGCTTTAGTCTCGCAGAACACGTCCACAAAAGGAAGTGCGAGGCGCGGGGCATGAGTCCCCCACCATTCTTTGAGCATGGGCAACATCGTATTGCAAACGAGATCAGTATAGCCTTGCGGATTATCTTTATATTCGGGCGCGATGGCGTGCGCGCCGAGGAAAGTGATGGCGAGATCGAGCGGGGACTCGTCGTCGAGGGCGAGCAGGGCTTTGAGGAGACGCAGCTCAGTGGCGGTTTGCAAGCCGTAACCGGTCTTGGCTTCGGCGGTGGTGGTGCCGTGGACGAACATGCGCAAGAGACGCGAACGACTCTGTGTGATGAGCGTCTCCATGCTGGCGGCGCGGGTCTGCTTGACTGTTGAAATGATACCGCCGCCTGCCGCGAGAATATCGAGATAGGGCATGCCAGACATTTTCAACTCGAATTCGTTGGCACGGTCGCCCGCCCAAATGAGATGAGTATGCGGATCAACAAAGCCGGGCATGAGAACGCATCCGCTGGCATCCAGGGTTGGTTCGTTGGGAAAGGATGCTTTGAGTTCGGCGGTGGTGCCAACTGCGACGATTGTTTCATCGTGGACAACGACCGCGCCGTTTTCGATGACGCCGAGCGTGCCGAGGGCATGTCCGCGTTGGGGACCGCCTGCGAGGGTAAGGAGTTGGGAGGAGGAGTGGATGAGCATGGGAGGTTCCAGAGAGTAGAGAGTAGATGAGTAGAGAATAGTTGGTGGGGTTATTTAACCACAGATATTCTTTCTTGCGGATGCTATAATCTGTTTAATGAATAAACCCAAATGGCTTAAACGCGGAGCATTGGTAAAAGTTCAACACTGGTATGGACTTGTGGAAGATGTGGCTGTATCGGATTTGCATGTGATGGCTTTAATCAAATCACCAAAGGGAATATGGCGGAACCAGCGCGATGCTTCTGAATGGCTGGAGTATATTGAGGGGCAAATCACTCCCGCAACACCCGAAGAAATGGAAAAGGAAATCACCGTCCACGCCGAGCGGATTCAACGTATGCTGGCTGATTTGAATGAGTTTCGAGAAATTGCTTTGAATAAGCAGTTGGTGAAGGAATAGCAGAAGTCCCCGTCAGTTGGCGGGGACTTTAAATTTAGCGAGGGTGAGAAGTTGGGAGGAGGAGTGGATGAGCATGGAGGTTCCAGAGAGTAGAGGATTAGAGACTAGTCGAGTAGATTTAATTTAACCACAGATGAACATTGATAAAATACTTGACAGCCATGCTATACTATTTTTGATATGTTCTGTTTAAACTTAGGTCGATACCAATTCTACAAATCATCATGGAAAATAATATGCCAGCTTCTTGGAATAAAGAATATAATCCCGCTCTTCTCGCAGAAAAGATTGAAAGCACCCGAAAAGTAAGTGATGATGGCAAAATTCGCTTTGAAGGTTTGGGCTTCAAAGAATTCGCAGCTCTACTTTACAGCATGCTTAACTTCACACAAGATATTCCTGAAATCGACTTACGACAAATTGTATCGAAGGCAATTTTCAATTCTGGTGCTAAAGGAATAATAACAGCTAAAAGCCTTTTAGCTGAAGTGAATAAACTTGAACAAGAGTATCAAAAACTCTCTACACAAAGATATGTTCTTGTTTCTTCAATTTCAATCGACCCATCTTTAGAGCTTCATAAAATTCATTTAGGAAATAAGTTAATTGTTTTTGAGAAGAGTTTACCAATAAGATTCAAACAAGAGGCAGGCAACTTATTAAGAGACGCTGAGCAATCACTTTTCGCCAATCCACCAGCTAATTATATGCAAGTCAGAGTTCATGTGTCTGCAAAATCAATTCATGATGGAGCAAAACAAGCCTTGGAAACTCTCGATTTTGTGAGAGGGGTATGGAATTGGGCATACAACAGACGGCACTTCATTCGTGAGACATGGGGCGGAAAACCAAAGCCAGTCAATCAAATTATTCTAGGACCTATACATACGCTCCACAACAACAATGGCTATCTCGCAGCAACAAACAATTGGTGGTATGAACCAAGTTACTTAGGAGCTATACAAACTCTAAATCCCAAAAGAGATGAAATCGATGGGATTTACAACGCGCTGAATCACGTAAGAAAGAAGTTTGAAACGCATAAATATTCCGACAGTATAAAGGAAGCATTTATTAGATACACAAGGGCACTAGATGAGCGAAACTGGAGCATAGCTTTCCTGAAATTATGGAGCATATTAGAATTACTGACAGATACCATTGGAACAAGCTATGAAACAACAATAAAACGAGCATCATATATATATGAAGAGAGAGACTATCATCTCCAAGTATTAGAGCATCTCCGAAAATATCGAAATTCGTCTATTCACTTTGACAAGGATAATAGCGAGATGGAAACATATCTATATCAAATCAAAAACTATGTTGAGGCATTAATTGGTTTTCACATTAATAATAGGCTTGGCTTCGAATCCATCCAAGAAACAGCATCATTTCTAAACCTTCCATATGACAAGGAAGTAATTAATCGACAAATAGAAAAATTGTCGTTCGCTAAAAAGTTTCATGGCTTTTCTAAATAGAATGCCAACCTCAACCATCCTCCGCGACGTAACCGAATCCGATCTGCCCATCCTCTTCGAGCAGCAACTCGACCCTGAAGCGACGGCTATGGCGGCGTTCCCATCACGGGATCATGATGCTTTCATGGCACACTGGAAGAAGATCATGGCATATGAAAAAAACCTTATCAAAACCATTCTCCGCGATGGTCAGGTAGCAGGGTATATTTTGAGTTGGGAAATGGAAGGCGAGCGCGAAGTTGGTTATTGGATCGGGAAAGAGTATTGGGGCAAAGGGATCATGACGCAGGCGCTGGCTGAATATATCAGCATCGTGGAGACCCGTCCACTGATGGCACATGTGGCGAGACATAACATCGGTTCACGGCGCGTGCTTGAGAAGTGCGGGTTCGTGTTTATTGGTGAGGATAAGTACACGAATCCCGCCGGAGTTGAGGTGGAAGAGTTTGTTTTGAAGTTAGCGTAGGGGCGACCCGTCAGGGTCGTCAAGAATTAAGTTGCGCCAAGGGCGGGTCGCCCTGGTCTTGAAATCACACATACATAGGGCGACCCGCCTTTGCGAATAGTGATAGTTTGAGAGTGATGTTGCCACATAGACGTGTTGTTGAATAAGTATGGACGGGTCGCTCCTACTACATTGAGGTCAAACATGCAAATCACAGAACGCTCTTTCTCAGGCAAAGCAGATCTGGATGCGATGGCGGAACTGGTCCGCAAGTTCCCGGCTGAGAATATTCACGTCGTGGATTTGCCCTATCGCTTCTGTTCCTGGTCTTTTGATTTCCCTGAGAACATCAAATTGTGGAGCGATGGAAACGGCAAATTGTTGGCATGGGCGATTCTGCAAGTCCCATTTTGGAAAATTGATTACGCCTACAATCCTGAATTCCATCACCAGACCCATCCTCAAATTTTGAAATGGGTAGACGAACAGGCTCACAAGATCGTCAACACACCCAGTGGACATCCATCATGGTTTGTGCCCGTTCTCGCAAGTTGGACGGACCGCATCCATGATCTTGAGCAGGCTGGCTTTGCATCACATGCAAATGTTGGCGAAAATTCATGGTCACAAGTGCTGATGGAACTTTCCATGCACATCCCCTCCGATATAAAACTGCCAGATGATTTTCACATCCGCCCGCTGCACGGTGCAAATGAAGTAAATGCCTATGTTGAATTGCATCGGGCAGTGTTCGAAAGCAAGAACATGACCATCGAATGGCGCAGCCGCACGTTACAACGCCCGGAATATATTTCGGATCTCGATCTCGTTGCAGTAGCTCCAAACGGTCAACTGGCTGCGTTTTGCATTTGCTGGCTTGCAAAAGATGATAATGGCAATATCAGCGGACAGATCGAACCGATGGGAGTCCATGCCGATTTTCGCAAGTTGGGTTTGGGGCGTGCAATTCTATCGGAAGGCTTGCGGCGATTAAGCGCAAGAGGCGCAAAACACATTTATGTTCAAACCGATAGCTATCGCGATGCGGCTTTCAAATTGTACGAATCAGCGGGCTTTCATGTGATCCAAGATATACTCATGTATCGCAAAGACTATGAGTGATAGCCATCACATACAGACGATCAAAGACCATTGGGAACGCGAAGACTTGAGCGCGGCGATCCTGGCGGCATTACGCGAGTCGGACAAGGATCTCGATGCGTTAACCCTGGATGATCTCGCGCCGCTCGATCAATTTCATGGCGGCGGTAAAGGCTTCACGTTGCGGCTTGCGAATCTCGCCGGGTTGAAACCGGATATGCACATCCTCGATGTCGGCGGCGGGCTGGGTGGACCCGCGCGCACGCTGGCGCTTGAGTTTGGTTGTCACGTCACCGTGGTCGATCTCACTGAGTCTTACATCCACGCCGGGCGCGTGCTCACCTCCCTCATGAAGCTGGATGACCGTGTCACCTTTCAAGTCAGCGACGCGCTCAAACTTTCCTTTGAAGAAAACTCCTTCGACGTGGTCTGGACTCAAAACTCGGGCATGAACATTGCCGATAAAGAATCTCTTTACGCTGGATTCCACCGCCTCATTCGACCGAATGGCTTGCTCGTGTTTCAAGAGCTGATGTCTGGTCCCAATCAGCCGCCCGTGTTCCCGGTCATGTGGTCGCGTGACGGGTCGAATCATTTCCTTCGAAAGCCGGAGCAGATGCAGGCTGCGATCGAAGCGGCGGGGTTTCGTCTCATCAAATGGGAGGATGTCACCAATGAAAAAGAGGCGCCTGCGACAGTCCGCCCGACTCACAGTATCCAGAAACTGGTGATGGGTGAAGAGTTGCTAAAAGAGATCACGAGCTCGAGCAAACGCAACGATGAAGAGCAACGCCTCGTGATGGTTCAGGCTGTCTTTGAAAGGATATAGCATGAGCACACTTCGTCAACTTATTGGTCGCTTCAAACTTCAGCTGCGCGGAAAAAACCATGTCGTTGGCTGGAATATGACTGCTGAAGAGGTAATCGCTTTTTTCTTGCGTCAAAGAAAAACCGTGCTCACCTTTTACGGATATTCTGGTATGGGCTATGAAGATGAAAAAGCCATGCTTGAGATCGCAAGGAAAGTATTATCTGGATATTCTCCAGAACCCACGCTAGTCAACATTGGCGTGACCAGTGTGGGTATCGGCGCGGTCTATCCGTTGGCAAAATCAATGGGGTTTACAACCACGGGCATCGTTACCAACCAGGCGCTTGATTATCCCGCAGACATCAGTGAGGCAGTCGATCACATCTGTTTTGTAGCTGACAAACAATGGGGCGGAAATTTACCTGACTCAGATCAACTCTCGCCCACCTCAAAAGCCATGGTGGAGTGCAGTGATATTTTGGTGGGCATCGGCGGCGGCGGCATCAGCGAGGCTGAAATGCTCGCAGGCAAAGCGCAGGGGAAGCCGGTCTATTTTTATCCAGCTGACATGAATCACACACGGGCAATTCAACGTGCAAAAAGAATGGGACTGCCACCACCCGAGTCGTTTGACAGTGGAAACCCTAATCTGTTTAAGAAGTAAGTAAATACATAGCCCACCGATGACCTTGTGCGCTTAACGCCAGCGCACAACTATGATACAAATCAAAAAACATGGAGGCTCACAATGTGGATTTGGTATCTGCTACTGCTCGTCGTTCTTATCGCGGGGGGAATCTATTTCTGGCGTAACATCAAACCTGATATCACAACACGCCGCAATCTGGCATTGCTTGGCAAGGAAGCGCCCACACTCACACAAGCAGGCATCACTTTCCGTGACCTGAACAAGAACGGAAAACTCGACATCTACGAAGACCCGCGCCATCCCCTTGAAGAACGCGTCGAAGGCCTGCTCAAACAGATGACGCTTGAAGAAAAAGCAGGCATGCTGTTCCACACCATCATCGGTATGAACAAAGACGGCACAATTATGGAACGGATGGGTTTGTTCCCGTTCCCGCCAACCTCCGACATGATCGCGAAGCGCCGCATGAATCACTTCAATCTCCTCGAAGGCACAACCCCGCGGCATATGGCGGAATGGCACAACCGCGTCCAGAAACTTGCGGAGCAAACCCGCCTTGGGATCCCGGTCACGATATCGTCGGACCCTCGGCATGCCTTTTCCAATAATCCATTGACCGGCATGCTGGCGGAATCTTTCTCCCAATTTCCCGAACCGACGGGACTCGCCTCAACACGTGACGTGGAACTGGTTCAGCAATTCGGAGACATTGCCCGGCAGGAATATCTCACCGTGGGAATCCGCGTGGCACTTCATCCCATGGTTGACCTTGCCACCGAACCGCGCTGGTGCCGCACCAACGGTACATTTGGCGAGGATGCTGAACTCACTTCACAAATGGCTGCTGCTTATATAAAAGGCTTTCAAGGGGCAACCCTCGGCACGAGCAGCGTTGCCTGCATGACCAAACACTTCCCCGGTGGTGGTCCACAAATGAATGGTGAGGATGCGCACTTCGCATATGGACGCGAGCAGGTCTACCCCGGCGATAATTTTGACTATCACCTTAAACCATTCGATGCGGCCTTCGCAGCAAGTACATCCCAGATCATGCCGTACTATGGCATGCCTGTTGGGACACCCTATGAAGAGGTTGGTTTCGGTTTTAACAAGAGCATCATCACAGGATTGCTGCGTGAAAAATACGGCTTTGAGGGCATTGTCTGCACGGACTGGGGTCTGCTTTCGGATTCTAAGATCCTTGGCATGAATATGCCCGCCCGCGCCTGGGGTGTGGAGCATCTCTCGCGGGCAGAACGCACCCAAAAGGCACTCGAAGCAGGCGTGGACCAGTTTGGAGGCGAGGCTTGTCCCGAAGTCATCGTTCAATTGGTGCATGAGGGCAAGGTCAGCGAGGCAAGAATCGATCAGTCCATCCGCAGGCTGTTGCGCGAGAAATTCAAACTTGGCTTGTTTGATAATCCCTATCTCAATGTGGATGCAGCGGAAAGAATCGTTGGCAATCCTGAATTCCGTAAGGTTGGTGAACTTACACAGCGCAAGTCCATTGTGCTGTTAAAGAATGAAAAGCAGACCCTGCCGTTAAAAAGTGGGTTGAAAATTTATGTGGAAGGGATCAAGCCCGAAGCTATCAAGGGATATGGTGACGTGGTGAACGACCTGTCAAAGGCAGATATTGCCATTCTGCGTTTATCCACGCCCTACGAAAAACGTAAAGGATTTATCGAAAGATTCTTCCATGCGGGCGATCTGGATTTCAAGGAACCTGAGAAGACTCGCATCTTGAATATTTTGAATAAAGTGCCCACAATAGTAGATATCTATCTCGAACGTCCTGCCGTCATCCCTGAGATCGCTGAGAAAAGCGCGGCATTGCTCGGCAACTTCGGCGCAAACGATGAAGCTGTGTTGGATGTCATCTTTGGGAAATTTGCACCGCAGGGAAAACTGCCATTCGAGTTGCCATCATCCATGGAAGCGGTGCGCAAACAAAAGGAAGATATGCCGCACGATTCGGAAAATCCGCTTTTCGAGTTTGGGCATGGGTTGAGTTACTGAGTTACAGGCATGGATAAAATCCCGAAGGGATGAAACGATTATAGTTTCGACATCAACCACAATTTCAATCCCGGAGGGATGATATGATTCAACAAGGTCATGACACCCCTTCGGGGTTAGGCAACATACCACGACCAAAGCTATAATATTTTCACTCCTTCGGAGTTACCTTTCATACAGAAATTGAAAATTCCTAAAGGTATAAGAGCCGCTCCTTTCGGAGCGGCTCTTGATACAGTGGTCTCTCTATTCAATTTGCGATCTCTGCCATTCGATCGGGTCACCTGCTCCAAAGTCTTCGATCCCAAAGTATTCGAAGGCTTCGATCACTGCTGTCCGGCGATAGGCAGAGAATGTAGCAACGTGAGCGATCATCCCGCCATAGGTGAACGTTTCAGCTGGCTGGCATGCCATATCGAGAAAACTCGTTT
>Ga0210377_10000040_pt1 | contig 118891 bp, 106 predicted proteins | sample PLM4_65_b1redo_FD_155480 | JGI IMG/M metagenome (GOLD analysis project Ga0210377, IMG submission 155480) | Groundwater sediment microbial communities from an aquifer in East River, Colorado, USA - PLM4_65_b1 redo | ecosystem: Environmental > Terrestrial > Soil > Riparian zone | place: USA... | reverse complement strand
TCAAACATCGGGCCGAACGCCTCGGGAATATCATTGAAAAGCGATTTGACGATTGCCAAGAGTTCGTTGGCGATGAAAGTTTTTTGTTCCGGTTTGGTCGGATCGAATTCCAACATGTTTAAACCGATGGGAAATTCGGTCCTGCCCGGATTGAAATAGATAACATCATCAGCCCGTGCCTGCGGCACCATTGATAATGCGTATTGGGCTAACTCGCCGTGAGGGTCAATGAGACAGACGCCTCGGCCGGCGGCCATATCCTGGGCAATCATATTCTTTATCAACGAAGATTTACCGGTACCGGTTTGACCGACGACATAAAGGTGCCGCCGGCGATCATCGTCGGCGATGCGAACCATTTTCTCTTCCCCGCGAAAAGAGCTGGTACCGATTATCACGCCTTCTTCCGGCAGATTGAGCGGCGGTTCAGCCGCTTTAGCCTTGACGGCTTTGATTTTCGGCGCCTGGGTTGTCGACAACGGAAAGTGATATATGCTGGCTAGTTCTTCGCTGGAAAGGTATACTCGCTGGCTGTCATCAAAAATCCGGAACGAGAAATTAAAGACTAAATTTTCTAAAGATTGTACCCGCAATTTCACGCCTTCGAGCGTATTGCGATCCGGCGCTGATAAGGCCACGAATGAACCTAGGGCATCATTGAGAATTTGCTCGGCCCGAGGCTGACTGTCAGCGGATGCTAAAACGCGGATATTCGTGTCGAACAACGGCCGGGAGGCCTTGCTTTGCAGCGCTTGGATCATCGCTGCTTCAAACGGTGTTGCCGACCGCGGCACCTCGGCCACGTTTATGGCATCTTTTTTCTGGGCCTTGCTTTTCTTAGCGGCCTGCAACGCTTTATTGAAATCATTGCCTAATTGCATTTCATGCGCCACTTTTTGAGAGAGTGAACGGATGTCTTCGCGGTGCGAGGGGCGGAGCAGGATTTGGATGGCGGCACCCTCACCTTCCTTTTCTAGTCTGGAAAGAGATGTGACAAAAGCACCCAACGGGTCGGCTTCGAGCTGGGCGTAAGTTTTAATCGGTAAAATAGCGTTCGTTTTTTGTTTCAAATACGCGCCGGCCACTGCGCCCTGCGGGTTGAAAATATTGTAATCTTTAACTTTGGTGACATCCGCATTCGGATAGATACCCTGCAATTGCTGCTGGAACGTTTGTTCGTAGTTGCGCGGTACTGCCACGTAGAAATGGATTTCCTCACCAACATGGTGTACGGCCATCTCCAGCGTGATGTATGGCTCGCCGTAAACAAATTTATTCCATCCTTTGGCATGAATATTCGTAAAGGCCGCGAAAAGCTGCTCTATGGCCGAGATAAGTTCTTTATCGGTTTTCTGATCGTCGCCGGCGACATCGCGCGGCATCGCCACGAGGAAGAGCGACATATTCAAAGCCCGCGCCACAGCGCCCTTGGTCCGAGCCGAGCCAGCCAGCACAATCACCGCCGTCGCGATTATGACAAATACCAGGACATAGGTGGCAAGGAGAAGCACGATTTAAGTTGGTTGGTCTATTTTTTTGCGGGTTACCAGTTCATCGTAGAGGTTGTCCACGAGCGCGTCGTGAAAAGCATCAATCAGGGCGGCATTGTTGGTCTTAACTGCTGCCGTAATCGCTTCTTTAACGCTCGAGGTCAGGGCAGTGTTTACCAGCGCTTGAACCTGGCCGCTAAAAGCATCGTCACTGGCAGCTTCATCCGGCAGTTGCGTATCATCGGCAGTGGCTGGATTTTGGATTTGATCGTCCGCCAGTGACTGCTGTTGCAGCTGTTCGCCGACTATTTCATGAAGCAACTCCCGTTCCTGGTGGGGTTCTAGCGGTTCGGCCTGTTCTTGTTCGAGTTGGGTTTTCTTTTCTTCGAGCTGTTGCTGTAACGCAGCAATCTCCTCTTCGAGGTTCTCATTCATCCCGTTAGAAGTAGTACAAACCAGAGTGAGTCATCACTTTGGTAGATACTAAGATTATTAAGTGACATGTCATGATAATGTTTCCAAACCCGCTAGGGCTATTTCTAACGGGATTCATCCCATTAGTATATCATAAAATAACCGAGGTGTGGATAAGAAATGTGCTTAAAAATGCTAAGATAGTGTCAGTTTTATGAATCATAGGCGAGAATTTCTGATCGTCATTCTTATCATCTCTATCGCGGCTTTTTTTCGCCTGTATAAACTCGATGTTTATCCGCCGGGACTCTATCCTGACGAGGCCATGAACGGCAACAACGCCATCCAGGCGCGCGAGACCGGCGACTATAAAATTTTCTATCCGGAAAACAACGGCCGCGAAGGCCTTTTTATCGCGATTCAATCCCTCTCGATTCGAGTTTTCGGCAATACGCCCTTTGCCCTCCGGGTGGTTTCGGCCATAGCCGGCATCCTCACTGTCCTAGGCCTTTATCTATTAACCCGCGCTCTTTTTAACTGGGAGGTGGCAGCAATTGCCAGCTTTCTGATGGCGGTGGGTTTCTGGCCGGTCATGTTTTCCCGGATTGGATTTCGGGCGATTATGTCGCCAATGCTGATCGTCTGGGGCACTTATTTTTTCTGGCGCGGATTAGTTTCGGCAAAACTTCGTAATTTTGCCGTGAGCGGGCTGATTTGGGGACTTGGTTTTTATACTTATATCTCCCATCGCATCATGCCTTTGATGCTGGTTAGCACGCTCTTGGCGTACTGGCAGGCCATCCGCCGCGATTTCAGCTATGACCGATACATTCACGGTCGGAACAAGCTTGTCGAGGGGTTTGCGTTATTTATGCTGGTAGTCATAGTCGTGGTTTTGCCGTTAGCATGGCATTTCTATGTTTATCCGGAAGACTTCTTGGGCCGCTTAAACAAGGTCTCCGTATTCTCTGCCGATAATCCCGTATTAACTATCATTAAAAACTTCGGCAAAACTCTGGGGATGTTCATTTTCGTCGGTGACCACAACTGGCGCCACAACATTGCCGGCCGAGCACTTTTGTTTTTGCCAGTCGGATTCTTCGCCGTGCTTGGATTTTTCAAAACTATCCTCAAGCTTGAACGGAGCCGTAAACAGCACGGCCATTTTTCACCGCCCCATACGCTGCTCCTATCTTGGTTCTTCCTGGGATTATTACCCGTCGTTCTCTCCACCGAAGGTATCCCGCATGCCCTTCGAGCGATCGTAGTCGCGCCAGTGGTATTCATTTTCGCCGCGGAAGGCTTATGGTGGATGTTTGAATATGCCCGCAGCCATCAGCACCGGGAACACCACCTAGCCCGTTCAGGCGTGGCGGCTTTTGCTGTTACAGTATTACTACTTTCAATTGGCGCCTATGAGTTTAAAACTTACTTCTATGACTGGGCACCTCGCCAAGAAGTCCGGGACGAATTTAATCAAAATTACGTTGACGTTGCCTCTAGACTATTGGCGCTGCCCCAATCAAAAGTGAAATACGTGCTGGTTAATCGCGATACGGGAGTGCAGGTCAGCGGCATCCCCGTGACTGCCCAAACGGTGATGTATCTGACTGATACCTGGACAACAGAGAAGCAGCGCCTAAAAAACATATTTTATCTGACCGAGGATCAGTATAGACGCCGTCAGTATCTTCCCAACGCCATTATTATTCCCCTTGAGGAGAAAAAATAGTGCCCATCCATAAACTATCGAGATTTTTCCCAGTTTTTTTGATCGCCGCCGCGGTCTTTTTTGCGGTGATGAGCATGGTTAATGATTCCCAAATCGTTGACGAAATTCCGCATGTGGGCGCGGGTTATTCTTATCTCGTCAAGCAAGACATGCGCCTGAACCCCGAACATCCGCCATTAGCGAAAGATTTGGCGGCGATTCCGCTTTTGTTCATGGGCCTTAAGCAAACAGCCTTTGAGAGCGCGCATTGGCTCAATACCATTAATAGCCAGTGGGAATTTGGCAGACTATTGATTTATAATTCCGGGAACAACGGTGACGACATAAAATTTTTTTCCCGGCTGCCGATGCTGTTGTTTTATATCCTGTCGGCGATAATTATTTTCAAGTGGGGCGGCCAGCTATATGGAGAAACGGGCGGGATCATCGCGCTGATGATATTCCTCTTCTCACCGACGGTCATGGCGCATAGCCGGTTTGTGACGACAGATGTGCCAGCGCTGTTCGGTGTTTTGTTGAGTATCTATACTTTTACAAACTATCTGAAACAACCGACGCGGCGACATCTGCTCATCGCCGGTTTGGCGTTCGGCGTGGCGTTGCTGCTGAAATTTTCAACATTTTTATTAGGACCGTTCCTGATTGCCATCGGCATTTTCCACGGCTTGATATTTGATCGCCATAAATACGGCCACTGGAAATACGGTTTAAGGACAATCTGGGGCTCCCTAGCTATTTTTGCGATTGGATTTTTCGGCGTCGTCTGGCTTGTCTACGGCTTTCATGTCTGGAACTATCCGCCGGAACAACAATTCTATGACACTAAAGCGTTATTAAGTTCATTTGGCAACCGAACAGTTGCTGATGCAGTCATCTGGATGGCGGATAAGCCTTTTATCCGAGCCCTCGGCCAGTATTTATTCGGATTTCTGATGGTGGTGCAGCGTTCTTCCGGTGGCAATACGATTTATTTTCTCGGTGAGATCGTCAATAAAGGCGGTCCGATATATTTCCCATTCGTTTACTTCATCAAAGAACCGCTGGCTTGGTGGATTTTGGCATTTATCGCGTTGGCTGGCGCCACTTATCGGGTCGCCAGTGTCCGCCGAGGCTGGAAGCGAACCTTCCAATGGGCTCACGATCACTTTGCTGAAGTCGTAATGGTCGGCTGGTTGGTTTTCTATTGGATCATCAGTATCCGGAGCACTCTCAATATCGGCGTCCGCCACCTCCTGCCGACTTATCCTTTTGTAATTATGCTGGTAGCAGGCCAGATTGCCAGAACCGCCGAGTGGCTGCGACATCACGAGAAACCATTTATAAAAGCGTTCTCAGTGACAATAGCACTTCTTCTGGGCTGGTATATGTATGAAAATATCCGGATCTTCCCCTACTATCTCACGTATTTTAACCAAACAGTTGGCGGTCCGTCGGGCGGTTATCGGTATGTTACTGACTCCAATCTCGACTGGGGACAGGATTTAAAGCGGTTAAGCTTATATGTGAAGGAAAATAATATCGAAGCCATTTCATTGGATTATTTCGGCTGGGCCGATCCCTATTTTTACATGGGCAATCAAGCTATCGGCGTATCGGCCGGGAGTTACCGGGACGCGCGTGATTTTCTCCGACGTAATCAAACTGATGGCTGGATTGCCATATCGGCAACATTTTTCCAGCAAGCTACCAGTCCTTCGGCTGATAATCCGAATAAAAAGTTGGATTACCTCTGGCTCAAAGCTTACGAACCGGTTACGGTCATCGGTAACTCGATCTTCGTTTGGCATATCACTGAATAATCAGGCGCCCACTATCGTCGCACAATAACCGCTTTCACCCAAATACGATCGTATTTAAACGCAATCTTCTCTTTTTTGAATAAAAAAATACGCCCCGACCTTCTTCGGATCGGAGCGGCTCAAAACCCTAGAGCAGAGGGGCTCGGCATCTTCGGCCGAGACTTAACTAACGAAGAACTTATGAGGCAGACCTCGCCACGCTGTAGCAGTAAAAGTAGCCCAAGGCGTGGCGAGGATACGTTGAGTTCTCTCTCCGTGACCAGAAGGAAACTGACTAGGCGCTCACTGCCTACGTCCTCCTCTCCCTCTTTGGTTTACAACGTGATGAGGGCGACTGAAATGAATATTATTTAAGAGGTCCGGAAAAAGCCAACAAACACTTATAACTTCTCGAGAGAAATCTTACGTACTTCTTAACGGCCTAATGAGTTCTTACTTGAATGCCGGAAACTACGAGATTATTGGCTTTTTTCGGGCCTCTTTTGGAGACCCAAATAGTAAAAGGAACAACTAACTTATATAGTATAGCATACCTACCCCATAAGTCAACTAGCAACTACTTAAAATATACCCGGCCGTTTAGACGTAAATCAATATACTGCTGGGGATGAAAATTGGGATCGCTTTTTTTCTGGTCTAAAAAAATGCGCAGAACATCCACCTGGTCATTGATATTTGAATCAAGAGCAAAAAGGAGATAGTAGCCACTGGCGGTATAAACTTTAAACTCATTAAAACTATCGGCGGGAATCTCGATTTTTTGCAGAACTACACCCATAGATGGCAAACGCGAGGTTACCGTTTGAATCGCTTTGAAAAATACTGGGTCGAGGGTGGTTTGATTGGGACGTTCATCGGTCACTGAAGTAAGTAACACGCCCACAGAAGCGATAGCCCTGCCCCATCGGTAGCCGCCAGCATCGTAATAGGCACATTCCTTCTCTAAACACCAGACTCCGACTGGCATACGTTCGGTTCCTTTTACAGTAATACTATTGGGATATTGTTTGGTGATCTGAATGTCTACCAGCGAAGGGAAAGTATTAGCTAACTTAGCTTCCGCCGCCGATGTCCGGAAAAATAAAATATCCTGGCGGATCGGCAGATACAAAGTTTTTTTATCAATCCAGGATTGAATTTGGGCTCTAACCGTTTCCTCGTTTGTCTGATCAAATCCCTGAAGATTTATTGTTTGGATGGCAAATACACTAGTATACAAAAACAGATAGGTGCTCCCGCCCACAATCAACGCTACCAGCAAAAACCATTTAATCTTTCGTTTATCAAAAGGACGCCTCACATCGAAGCTGCCTTGAAACCTAACTTGTGGCGTCAGCATCCGTCTCATCTAATTTCCTCCAAGCCACCCATGTACGGCTGAAGCACTTTCGGAATGCGTATCGTGCCGTCTGCCGTTTGATAGTTCTCAAGAATTGCAATAATAGTTCTCCCAATCGCGAGGGCAGTGCCATTTAAAATATGAACTAGCTGTTTTTCCTTTCCTTCTTGATATTTAACGTCTAACCGCCGAGATTGATATTCAGTCGTAGTAGAAATAGAATGCGTTTCTCGATACACGTTCTGCGAGGGAATCCATGTTTCTATATCAATCGTTTCTGCTGCTGGAGTACTGAGGTCTTTGGAGGCCAGCTGAATGGTCCGATACGGTAGCTCAAGATCTTCCAATAAGCTCTGCGCCATTTCGAGCATTTTTCGCCGTTCGGTCTCATCATCCTGGGGCCTTACGAAAGCAACCATTTCAACTTTATCGAATTGGTGTACGCGCAAGATCCCATTAGTATCCTTACCATAGGTTCCTGCCTCACGCCGGAAACAAGAAGAAAATGCAGCGTACTTTTTTGGAAGCTCCTCTACGGGGATAACTTCTTCGCTGTGCATCGGCACAACTGCATGTTCGCCCGTGCCAACAAGATATAGAGGGTTTGCCTGTTCCTTTGAATTTTCATTCTCTTTTTCGAAATCGGAAACAAGATAATAATTTTCATTCCCCCCTTTTTGCCAATAGCCCAGCTTCTCAGTAATGCCCAGCCGGATAAGTACTGGTGGAATAATAGGAATAAATCCTTCTTTTACCAGTTTCGACATCGCGTACTGGACAAGAGCAAATTCAAGCAAAGCACCCGCGCCTTTTAAATACGCAAAACGACCCCCAGATACTTTAACTGCGCGCTTAACATCAATAATATCTAAAGCTTCACCAAGTTTCAGGTGGTCTTTTGGCTCAAAGTCAAATTTAGTAGGCTCGCCATGAGTTGCAAGGACTTTATAATCTTTTTCCCCGCCAAAAGGTACAGTAGGGAGAATGAGATTTGGAATTTCTAGAAGAAGTTGCTTATATGGCGCATCAATTTCATTTAGATCCTGTTCCAGTTCAGCGATGTGTTCGCCAACTTCACGCATACGGAGGATATCCTCATTCGAGGGCTTTCCTTTCGATGTCTTATTGCGCAATGCCCGTATTTCATCCAGCTTCGCAATATGCGAACGGCGCTTCTCATCGAGATCGATGAGCTGATCGACATCAACATCCACACCGCGGTTGCGATTGTTCTTTTTAATCAGGTCGGCGTTTTCGCGGATAAATTTTATATCAAGCATAAGGGGTAGTTTCTAGTGTTTAGTTTCTAGTGGCTAGTTTTCAGTCTCCAGAATTCTCTAGAAACTAGAATCTAGCAACTAGATGCTATCTCTTGGGTTTCATCGTCGGGAACAAAAGCACTTCTCTTAACGAATGGGAATCGGTCAACAAGGCCACCAGACGGTCCATGCCAATGCCGATCCCAGCAGCTGGCGGCATGCCATACTCAAGCGCTTCAATAAAATCTTCATCAAGCCGTTGGGCTTCTTCACTGCCTTTCTGGCGCATCTTTTCCTGGGCCTCAAAACGCTCACGCTGATCATTCGGATCATTAAGTTCAGAAAAAGCATTGGTAAGCTCCATACCACCTACTAAGAACTGGAAACGGGCGACGTTTTCAGAATCGGGCGATAATTTTTTTGATAACGGTGAAATTTCGAGCGGATGGTTGATTACGAAGACCGGATCGGACATTTCGGGCCGGGCAAGTTTTTTGAAAATCTCATCGGCAATAACACCCTTGGTCATCGTTTTATCGATTTTGATATTTAATTCCTTGGCTTTAAGCCGAAACGTTTCCTCATCGGCATGTTCGTAATCTAACCCGGAATATTCTTTGATAATGTCATTGAATTCAATTCGCTGGAACGGTTTGGAAAAATTTATTGCTTTTCCCTGGTGCATAATCGAAGTCTGGCCGAATAACTGCATCACTAAAAAGACGAAGAAATCTTCTGTCAATTCCATGAGCCATTCGTAATCTTTATACGCCGCGTAGGCTTCTAGCATCGTGAATTCAGGGTTGTGTTCTTTGTCCATGCCTTCATTGCGGAAATTCTTGCCAATTTCAAAGACCCGCTCAAAGCCTCCCACCAGAAGACGCTTGAGGTAAAGTTCCGGCGCCACGCGCAAGTAAAGATCGATGTCCAAATCATTCATATGCGTCTTGAATGGCCGGGCTGTAGCGCCGCCGGCCAGTGGCTGCAGTATCGGTGTTTCTACTTCCAGATATTCATGATCGCGGAAAAACTGCCGCGTTAAATCAAGAATTTTAAATCGCAGCTGGAAACGCTCTCTGACTTCCGGGTTGAAAATCAAGTCGAGATAACGTTTTCGAAAACGCTCTTCAACATCCTGGAGGCCGAACCATTTTTCCGGCAATGGCCGGAGTGATTTTGTCAGCAGTCGGTATTTTTCCACCTGGAGCGTGCGCTCTGACTTTTTGGTTAAAAAAAGCGTACCGGATACTTCTATAAAGTCCCCTATATCAATGGTATCTAGAAATAACTTATATTCTCTCTCGCCGAGAGCATCTTTCTTAAAGAACGCCTGCATTGTGGTTTCTGCGCCGGATATCTTGGGCCTTCTTTGTTTAATATTTAAAGATAGTTGCGCCGTACCATCATATATGTCAATAAAAGTCGAGCCGCCGTGTTCGCGAATTGCCATGACGCGCCCAGCCAGGACTAGCATTTTTTTATCTTCCATCAGTGCCTCGAATCCATCAAGAACATCGGCGATACCGTGGGTACGCCAAGATTTGGCCGGATAGGGATCAACGGCTGATTTCTTTAATTTTTCGAGCTTCTCTCGCCGAGCAGCGAGGATTTCATCCAGGGGCATAGTTATGAGGTTAATGTATACCACCATTTCTACTGCAATTCCAGAATTATGGCTGCAAGGCACTTGATTCTCGGCGATGTACACCAGTACACCTTCTGCGATCTCGTGCCTTTCGCTCAAAATTCTGAAATTTCGTAACGAAAGCGGATATACACTAACCTCAAGTATAACTGGCCAGATAGCAAAAGACAACAATAAAAACGGCCTTCTTCGGGCCGTTTTTAGATTACTTAACTTCGAGAATTTTGTATTCGACGGTCCCTTTCGGTGTTTTTACTTGGATGTTATCGCCTTTCTTGTGGCCTAAAAACGCACTGCCAAGAGGAGATTCATTTGAGATGAAACCTTTTAACGGATTTGATTCGGCGGCGCCAACAATGATGAACTGCTTAGGCTCGCCGTCCGATTCCACTCTAATGCTCGACCCGACTGCCACCGTGCCGCCGCTTTTGGCTTCACTAATCAGCACCGCATTTTCAAGGACGGTTTTAATCTCTTCAATACGCCCTTCATTGTGGGATTGGGCTTCTTTGGCTTCGGTATATTCGGCATTCTCGGAGAGGTCGCCTTGTTCCTTGGCCTCGCGAATCCGAGTAGCGATTTCCGGGCGCGTAACGTTTAGCCGTTCGTCGAGTTCTTTTTTGAGTTTTTCCAGGCCTTCCTGGCTGAAATACTGGTTTTGCATAAGATTGAGTATATACTCTAGCGGGTTTCTTTTAAAAAGTAAACACTTAGTTATCCAGCGGTGTTTTCCGAGTTGGATTAAAGTACCACTTCAAGAAATCGTGAGCAGCCTGAATAGCGTAACCTTCATTCGATGGTGACCCTTCCACCAAAACAGTAATCGTAACTTCTGGATTTTCCAGAGGCGCAAAGGCCGTGAAAATAGAGTTAATACTCTTATGTTTAATCACTTCAGCGGTACCTGTTTTGGCGCCGGAAGTTACCGGCAAATCTTGAAGGATTTTAGCGGTACCCGAGAGCACAGTTTCCTGCATATCCTGTTTGACAGTGAAAATTACCTCCTCGCGGAATGGCAGTTTGCCTAGTGATTGCGGCTGGAAAACCTGAAGAGTATTTTTATTCCCATCCACGATCCGGTTAGCGATTCTCGGCTTGTAAATCGTTCCGCCATTGGCTATGGCGCTGATGTAGCTGTTAATCCACAGCGGCGAAACTAAGAGATTGCCTTGACCGATAGAGACGTTATAAGTATCACCAAGATACCAGCCTTCATTTATGGCTTGTTGCTTCCATTCGGGCGTAGGCACAAAGCCTCTCGCTTCGCCGGGCAAATCAATGCCTAAAATCGTATCGGCGAGCGCGCCTTTGAGGTATTTCACAATCCGACTGATACCCAGGCCACTGATATTGTCATGGCCGCCACCGAGAGCAAAAAAGAAAACATTGCAGGAATTCGCGATTGCCCGGCGAAGGTTAAATAAGCCCAAATCTTCTCGCCAATTGCTAAAAATTGATGGCTGATCCGGTTTAAACGGGTTGGGAATCGAGATATTAACGCAGTCCCGAATGGTTGTTTGCGGCGATATAATTCCTTCCTGAAGACCGGCCATGCCAAAAAAAGGCTTGATCGTGGATCCCGGATTATATAAGCCGCTAACAGCGCGATTAAATAGCGGCTTATTTTTGTTTAAAAACAATTTTTCAAAATCCGCCTGGGAAACTTGGCTGTTAAAAAGATTGTTGTCGTACCCCGGGAAACTTACCATAGCCAATACGGCCCCGTCACGAGGGTCCTGGACAATGGCCGCAGCGTTAGAAAGGCCGGCACCGCGCAACACGTCATAGAGGACATTATAGAGCGTTTGCTGAATATCTTGATTAACATTTAGCACCACGTTCTCGCCTGATTCTGGCTCTTTTCGGACGCTGCCGCTTTCCTCTTGGGTGAAAAATATCCGGCCATGAGTCCCACGGAGCGTTTTTTCGTACATTGCCTCGATACCAGCTCGGCCAATGGAATCCGGGGGCAAATAGTAGTCATCTTGCGATAAATCCTCCCGATTAACTTTACCAGTATAGCCAATGACCGTTGATGATTGATGGCCGTCAACATAATCGCGTTTTGTAGTAGCCGCGACATACAGGCCCCGGGGATGAAGTTGAGTTATATCCAAAACTTCTTGTTTGGTAATATCAGAGACGACTACAAAAACTGCGTGTTTTTTGGTATTTTCGGTGATAAACTCTGCCAGCTCATTAGGGTTTTGGCCGATGATGCCGGCTAGAAATCCGATCGTAGAGTAGAGTTGTTCTGATTCTTTCGGCAAGTCTCGTGAAATGGCAATAACATCGAAGCTGGGGACGTTTTTTACTAACACTCGGCCCTCGTTGTCAAAAATAATTCCTCGCGGCGGGGAAATCGCAAAATTTACGGTTTTATTCTGTATCGCCAAGTCGGCATATAGGGCGTTGCCCAAGACGCTGATTTTAAAGCTGAAGAAAATTACTACCGCAAATAAAACTACGATTACGCCGGTAGTCGCCCGGAATACATTTACTGAAATCGGCTGTTCGAGATTGGAATATTCACTGTGCGAGTCGACAAGCGTTTCCTCCGGCGTAACCCAATCATCCTGACCGACGGAAACTCGATAATCGCGTTTTCGGGAAAAAAATCTCATATCATTGTGTGCTCTTTCTTTAAGTTTAGCGAGAAAAGCGCTATGAAAGCCAAAAATAACAGGCTATGACCGAGAAATACTTGATTACTAGTCGCGAGGGTAAATCCCGAAAACCACCAAGGCTGTTCATTGAATAGTAAGTATTGGAATATTAATTCAGTGTACCACCACAGTATTAGCATGATTAAGCCCAAAAAAAGGCTTAACCCGATATTAGCCCATCCGGGTTCCTTCTCTATGGGACGTATATTGATAACTTTTTGCAACATCATTATGACCGCTATATTTGCCAAAAACGACAGGGAAAGTATCCCTAGGTGTTGGCCTAGAAGCATCTCACCCAGCGTCGCATATATCAGGCCGGCAGCCAGAGTAGAATTAGATGTGCCGAAAAAAAAGATAACCGCAATTAAAAAAACAGCTATGCTTAAGTGGCTTTCAAATCCAAAAAGAGCGGGTAATATTATCTGCAGCCCGACAGCGATCAGAAATCCGGATGTAATAAATATCCATTTTGAAATCACTGTTATTTCAGGATGAGAACAGCACCCAATGGTACCGTAGTCATGCCCGGTTCAATCCTAATTTTTTTAAATACTTCGGATTCGTTCACTTCAACGTGCGTTACTTTGCCAATGATAAGCCCCGCGGGGAAACTATCGTGTCCGTTCGATATCACCGTATCACCCTCGGCAATCTGATCTTCCTGAACCACCAGATTCATGGAAATGCCCTGATTAAGTTCGCCTTGGGTAATGCCAAGCGTGTTTTTGCCAAGTATTTGGACAGCTACTTCCAGTCCCGGATCTGTCACCAGCTGTACTTTTGATATATCAGATAGAGCTTCCTTAACGCGGCCGACTAGCACACCATCGCTTGTCACTACGATATAACCCACTATCACACCGTCTTTAGTCCCTTTATTGATTAGAACTTGATATCCGGGCGCTGACAAACCCGACATAAAAATACCGGCGGTAATTACGGGTTGAGCAATCTTCTGTTGAACTTTAAGGGAGCGCCGCAAAAAATCATTTTCTTTTTGAAGTGATGATTGTTCGGCGAGCCGGCTTACCAATGTTATGTTATTCCGGCGCAGTTCGGCATTTTCGGCTGTCAAACGTCGCCATCGTTTCAGTTCTGATAAGACTGTCTCGATACCGCTTAACCGGGCGAACAAATAACTGCCGGGTTGCTTAAAAACTTGGGACATTTCATTGGCGAGCGCGTCATGAATAAAGTAACGATTAAGCAAGCTCAAAAAGAGCATTAAGACGAATAGAATTACCATCAAACGCGAGGAGGGCTTGACCATGGATATGAAACTATAATTACTCTTTAAATATACCCTTCCTTATGGGTGGATAGAAGCACGGGTTTTAGCTCATCAAGATGTTCGAGTATATAACCGCAGCCCCTGGCTACGGCCGTTAGCGGATCATCAACAATTTTCACGTCTAGTTTGGTTTCATGGGCCAACAGTTGGTCCAAGCCCTTTAATAATGCCCCGCCGCCCGAAAGGTAGATTTGGCGATTAATCAGATCGGCCGTTAGTTCCGGCGGAATTTCTTCAATTGTACTCTTAATTGCCACCACAATCGCTTTAATAGAGCGCTTCATCGCTTCGCGGATTTCTTCCGGAGTTATAGTAATTTGCTTGGGTAGTCCGGAAACAAGATCGCGGCCGCGGACAGTGCCTTCAAGTTCTTCTTCAAACGGATAAGCCGAACCTAAAAGGATTTTTAAATTTTCTGCTGTCGCCTCGCCGATAAGTAAGTTTCTCTCTTCGCGAAGGTAACGGGAAATGTCTTCATTCAGTTTATCACCCGCCACCCGCAGCGATGTCGAAGCAATCAATCCATTCATGGAAATTATGGCAACTTCGGTTGTACCGCCGCCAATATCAACAATGACGTTCGGCACCGCATCTGTGATTGGTAAACGGGTGCCAATCGCTGCTGCCATCGGTTCTTCGACAAGATAGACTTCCCGCGCGCCGGCATTATAAGTCGCGTCTTCAACAGCCCGCTTTTCAACTTCAGTTACGCCTGATGGCACGCCGATAACGACACGCGGCCGGGGAAGAATGGCAAAACTCTCTTTATGCACTTTATCAATAAAATATTTGAGCATTTGCTCCGTCACCTCAAAGTCGGAAACTACGCCTGAAACAAGGGGCCGAGTTACGGCAATATAGCCCGGCGTGCGGCCAACCATCCGGCGGGCGCCGACGCCGATGTCGAGAATTTTGCCGGTTTTTTGGTTTATGGCGACGATAGACGGCTCATTGATGACAATGCCTTTGCCGCGGACATATACCAGCGTGTTGGCCGTGCCAAGGTCAATGCCGATATCTTTAGACCAGACGCCAAAAAACCTGTTGAGCATAAGACTCAACAACCTTATCAGAATCCCCATCAACAAGCAAAAACCTAGGAAAAGTTTGGACTAATAAGCTTGAGCAAACAGCCAATGATGTTTTGATGGTTTCCCGCAAGCAATACAACTACCATCTTCATCACTGTCTATTCGTTCGAGTTCAAGTATACGTGAGGTGGCTTTTGTTTCTTCTTTAATTTTTGCCTCACAGGCAGCATCCTCGCACCAAGGCGCCCGGATAAATGAGCGGCGGTTTTCGATAACTTTTTTAAATTCGTCGTAATTTTCAACGTCAACAGTTAATTGCTGTTTATTTTGTTCCGATCGAGCCCATAAGTCAGCCTGGACTTTTTCCAGAAGATTTGTAACTTCGGAGGTGAGATTACCTAAGGAAAAATTTCCTTTTTCAAAGCTATCGCGACGGATGTAAGTAACTTCTTGTTTATCTATTTCTTTCGAGCCAATTTCTAAACGCAATGGTACACCCTTAAGTTCCCATTCGTTGATTCGATAACCCATCGAATGTTTAAAATTTGCATCTACTATTACACGAATATCAGCACTTTTCAGTTGTTGAGATAAATCTTTGACATGTTCAGTGACGGCTTTTTCTTTTTCATCGCTACCACCTATTGCCAATATCACTACTTGATATGGCGCAATCTTAGGCGGCATAATCAGGCCTGAATCATCGCCATGGCTTAAGATTAGTCCGCCAATGGCGCGAGTGGAAAGACCCCAAGAGGTTTGGTGCGGAAGTATTTTATTGCCACTTTCATCGAGAAAATTAATATCAAATACTTTTGCGAAGTTATTACCCAAGTGGTGGGATGTTGCTGCTTGCAATGCTTTACCATCAGGAATAACCATTTCGATCGAATAGGTCTTATGGGCGCCAGCAAACTTTTCGGCTGAACTTTTTACGCCGGCGTAAACTGAAATCGCAAAATGTTCTTCGTAGAATTTTTTGTACCAGGCGAGCGCTTTTAATGTCATCTCAATGGCATCTTCTTCGTTCTGATGAACTGTGTGACCTTCCTGCCAAAGAAATTCAGATGTCCGAATAAAGGGATAGGTACGTTTTTCCCAGCGCATGACATTGCACCACTGATTAATTTTTAACGGCAGGTCACGATAACTCTGGATCCAATCTGCAAACGTTTTATACATAATCGTTTCAGACGTAGGACGGATTACATATGGCTCGGCAAGTTCTTCACCACCAGCATGAGTTACAACGGCTAATTCCGGAGAAAAACCAGCCAGATGTTCTTTCTCTTTTTGGAGATATGAAAGAGGAATCAATAACGGAAAATAGGCGTTTTGAACTCCGTCGTCCTTAAACCAACGATCTAAAACTGCCTGGACATTTTCCCAAATCGCATAGCCGTAGGGTTTTATGATCATGCAACCCTTCACTTCGGAGTAATCGGCTAGACCGGCTCGCAGAACAACATCGTGATACCATTCCGAACTATTTTCGGATTTTTTGGTCAGTCCTTTTTTTTCAAAAGTTGTCATGAAAGTTAGAAAAATTTGGTGATGTCGCGAAACGTGATGAAAGCCATCAACGCCAAGAGAGCAATAAAACCCGTCGTGTTAATCATGCCTTCAACCCGTTTGTTTATCGGTGAGCCGCGAAATTTTTCGACTATCAGAAGAAACGCTCGGCCGCCATCAAGGGCCGGGAATGGAATGGCGTTGAGTACGGCCAGATTCACGGAAATAACCGCCATCAGCTGCAAAAGGGCGACAAAGCCAATCTTGGCCGCATCGCTCGTCAATTGAGCAATGCCCACCGGCCCGGAAATATCAGCCAGTAGTTTGCCTTGAGTGAAAAGTGTTGAGAATAACAGCCAATAACCGTATAACGTATTCACAACCATGATCGCGCCATCAGTCACGCCGCGCCAGATTGATTCGTACCAGGGATATGAATATGTTCCAGTTAGGATCGGCGCAATCCCCATCGGACCCTGGCCGCTGGGATAAGACGATCGCAGCCGAATTTCTTTGTTGATAATTTCCCCGGCCTGCATCAAGACGACCGTTACCGTTTCGCCTTCATGCTGGTGGACAAAATCTGAAACTTCTTTGGCATTTCGGACATTCACCATAGCGCCGTTGCTCGTTTTGAACCCCATAATTACGTCCAGAACATGAATACCAGCCGCTTGGGCCGGACTGTCCGGTGCGACTTGGTAGACTTGAACTTGCAGATCGTGGGCTTGTGAAGCGTCAGTGTCTTCGATTACTTTCCGCAAGCCAATACTATTGCCGATCATCAGCAAAAACATCGCAAATAGCAGGTTCATGACCACGCCGGCCAGTATAACTTTCATTCTCGGCCAGAATGGTTTAGAGCCAAAGCTTCTAGAATTCTCCCGATCGTCTCCGTCTTCGCCAAAAATTTTTACAAAGCCGCCAAACGGAATCCAATTTATGGAATACACGGTTTCGCCTCGCCGGATACCTGCTAAGCGCGGCGGAAAACCAAAACCGAATTCCTCAACTTTCATGCCAGCCCGTTTAGCCAGCACAAAATGCCCCAATTCGTGGACAAATACTAGTACGCTGATAACACCTAGAAAGATAAGTGTTGTGACCATTATGAGTTCATTAGTTCCTGTTCTTTTTTCTTAACAAGTTCGTCAAAACGCTTATTCAGGCCATCGATGATTTTTTGGAGTTCTTCCTTGGCTTTGCGATCATCGTCATCCCGCGCTTTCTTCTCGCGGATTTCAGCAGTAACTTTTTTGATAACATCTTCCCGAATTTGGCGGATCTTAATTCGAGCTTCTTCAACTTTATGATGAAGAGACTTAATAAATTCCTTGCGCCGTTCTTCTGTTAGTGACGGCAGGACAAGCCTCACTGAAGCGCTATCAACCACCGGATTTAATCCCAACGAACTTTCTCGGATTGCCTTTTCAATCGCTGGTAACGCTCCTTTGTCCCAAGGTTGGATCATAATCATTTTTGGTTCTGGCGTCGTAATACCAGCCACCTCTTTTAGGCGAATCTTACTGCCTAAGTATTCAATTAGTAGGTCCTCGACGAGAGCGGGATTTGCGCGGCCGGTTCTAATCGCGGCAGCCTCGTTTTTTGCGTATTCAAATGCCGCGTCAAAATCTTTCTTGCGTTGCAGAATAAGATCTTTATACATGTGAATCCATTAAGGCTAGCACGAAAAATAGCCTGGTTCAATGCTAAAGTTTGAGTAGAAAATTCTCGATCGCGAGCCGGTGATTATACTGCGGCTGGGAGATAATATAGTGCAGTTTCATCAGTTCCCGGAGGACATTAGGAAACTTGGTTTGCTGTTGGAGATGTGCATGGAGCCAGCGTAGCCAGTAATCGACAGTTTTAGCATAATCCCCCTGCTCGCTGAGTTTTTTAGCATATTGCATCCGATCAGCAACTTCCTGTTGCATAAGTTTTTGAAAATCTCTGACAGCCGCCCGAATTTCTGGCGTAGAATCCGATTCTACCATTCGTAAGGCCCAGCCCAGGCGGCCGCCGGCCGTCTCCGTTACCAATTTAATGGTCTCGGCATCAATGCGCTTTACCGCTAGCACTTTACTGATTATATCCCGGCTATGGGGCAGAAATGTTACCGGCTGGCAACGCGAAATAATCGTTGGCAGAATTTGCCGCGGTTGCGAACTAATCAGAATGATTACCGTATTAGCCGAAGGTTCTTCAAGAACCTTGAGCAAGGCGTTGGATGCTTCGCCGGTCAGCTGATGGGCATCGTCAATAATTACAAACTTATACGGACCGATCAGCGGTTTCCGCGAGAGAAAAAGGTTAATCTCACGAATATCTTCGATATAGATTTTTGATTCGCCTTCGCTTACCCGAGGCGCTTTTTCCAGAATATCTTGCGGCGCTTCGTCCCGATTGGCGCGTTGATATACCTCATAAGCAAGCTTTTTCTTGCCAACCATTTCTGGCCCCGAAAATAAGTACGCATGAATCAGCTGTTTTTTGGAAAGCAGCCGTTCAAAATACTCTTTTTGGGCATCAAAGCCGATCGTAGTCCACGTCATATTTAAATCTCGGCCAGGATAGCCGAAGCAATATCTTTCGCCGCACCAGGCTTAGCAAATAATTTAAGTTTCTCTCTGACTTCAGTAGACCGAGACGGTTCCAGAAGGGCTTTTACTTGGCTGACCAGAATATGGGTCGTCATATTCGCCCCCTCAATTACCGATACTCCTGTCCGGGCAAACTCAACGGCATTGGAAATCTGATGGCCGTTAGCCGCACTGATTAGCGGGATGATAATCGCCGGCTTGCCAAGCATAGCGATTTCAAAAAGTGATCCAGAACCCGCGCGGGAAATAATTATGTCAGCAGCTGCATATGCCATTGCCAACTCCTGGGAATGGAGAAATGGATATAGCCGGTATCCCCGTTCGATTGCCGTACCATAAAGATTTCCTCCCTCTTTAATAAACGTATCCACCGCTGCTCGCACGGTTTCATATTGAGTATCGCCGCATTGATGGATAATCTGATAGTCGCGCACCAGCTCAACTAGTGAGTTAGTGATAACGTCATTGATTTCTTTGGCTCCCTGGCTGCCACCAAAAATAAGAATCGTTCTTTTATCGGCCGTAAAACTAAAATGCTGCAGCGCCGCGGTCCGATCAGCGGCAAATAGCTCCGGTCGCACCGGATTGCCAGTTAATACTGCTTTGCCGGGGAAATATACCTCCGAAGAAGCAAATGAGATGAATATTCGGCGGGCAAGCCACGCCACAATCCGATTAGCCAGTCCGGGAATAGTATCTGACTCGTGCATATAAACGGGAATGGCATATAAACGCGCGGCCAGCGCCGGCGCCACAGAATCATAGCCACCCTTGGAAAAAACTGCGTCAGGCATAAACCAGAAAACGTACCATAGGGCCTGAATCATACTGATTGGAATTTTAATCAAGTCAATGATCAAGCGCGGACTAAAGTAGCGGCGGAGAGCGCCGGCCAGAATAAATTTAAAGGGCAGGTCGCCGTCTTTAGCTGCTCTTTCCAGAAAACCGCGATTATCTCCCATCAGCAGGAGCTTAAGATTAATTCCTTTTTGCTTGGCTTGAGTTGCAAGCGATTGGGCGACCGCCAAGAGCGGATAGGCATGGCCGCCGCTGCCCCCGCCAACCAAGAGAATCCGCTTTTCCATAAGCTATATTGTATCTTATTTAAGTCCGAGCTGCTATTTCAATCCGAAGTTGTCCGATCGGGCAAAGGTTTAACTTGTCCCCGGGAAACTTTAGCTTTGAGGTCCTTAAAAATTCGAATTTGAAAAAAAGCCCCCATGATGGCCAAACAACCACCGATCAAAAATAGGTTTTCAAAGCCATAGCGCTGGGCGAGAAAACCGCCTAGGGAAGAGGCGGCGGCGGCCGAAATACCAATAGCCACCGATTCGAACGACCACTCAATATTTTCTTTCATCTTATCGATATGCCGCGTAAAAATCGCAAACCAGGGCGGCACAGCTAGGGCTAGACCCAATCCGTATAGCGCCTGAATTACGTAGATATGGCCGGCTGTTTTCGCAAAGAAATATAAAAATGGCACACACGCTATTAATACACTCCCCAATAAAAGTGAATAAAAATCATCATATTCGCCATGATTTTTGTCTAAGTACCTGGCAACTGGTATTTGGAAGCCGACCTTGAATACTTGGCTGATCGCGGCCGCGAAGCCGACTACTTCCAGAGAGCCGTCTTGGATCTGTTTTGTCACGAATACAGCAAAAATTGGAGCAAAGATAGAAAATCCGGAGTTGATAAGAAAATCAGATGTGATTAACGTCCGAACAACATGGCTGATGCGCATACAATTATTGTACCATAAAAGCGCCTCGCGACGCTTGATGTTGAAATGCTATTTGAGTGTCGGCAAACCTAGGCCCGAATCATTATCTTCGCCGGGTGCTCCGATATCCTGTACCAGCGCTTGAATTGCTTCCTCCGCCGCCAATGCCGGGTGTTCGACGGCCGAATTCCAGAGCAGCGCCGCTAAACCCACAATATGGGGCGTTGCCATTGAGGTACCCGATAAAGTCGCGTAGCCTTCTTTCCAAGTTGATTCAATATTGACGCCAGGCGCAACAAACATTAAATCATTTTCATTATGTTCACCGAGTGTTGAATCGCTATTAGCGCCGCGGGAACTCCAGTCAGGAACATTGCCCTTGTCATCCATTGCGCCGACGCTAATCACGCGGCTATTAGCGGCAGGATAATCAATGCTGCCATCATAAGGGCCATCGTTACCAGCTGCCGCGACAACGAGCGTGTCATGATCACCGGCATAATCAATGGCTTGATGAATAAATGGACTTTCCTTATCAGAACCTAAACTTAGATTGATGATTTGGGCACCATTATCGACGGCAGCCTGGATAGCTGTGGCGATATCATCCGCCCAGCAAGAACCGCTAGCATCACAAACTTTATATACGAAAAGTTCGGTTTCCGGCGCCATCCCATAAATTCCCTTGCCATCGCCGCCGCCATCAGCCGCAATAATGCCGGCAATGTGTGTACCGTGGCCATTTTTATCATCACATTTGCCGTTGACGACGGGTTTGGGGGTTGTAAAGTCTTTGCAGTCACTCACGCGCCTGGTCAAATCAGGATGATTTCGAGCAATACCGGTATCAAGTACAGCAACGGTAATATCCGTCCCGCCGCTAGTGCTGGCCAACTCTGAATCGCCATACATCTTACCGACGCCCCAGGGCACTTGCAGATCTGGGGTAGTGCGTATCGGTCGCTTGCCAGATGTATCGCTGTTATCGGAAAGAATATCCGGGGCAATTTCCGGAGAAACATAAAGCTTATGGACCTTCTCTATTTCCACGCCAAAAAGTTTTATAAGCCGAAGTTGCCAATCATTCAGATCGGCCGTAAAACCGTTTTCAAAATTGTTCCTGACACTAAGACTATTCTTCCAAAGAGAAGCTTTTGATTTGATGAAATAGCGGTTGTCGGGTGAGTCAGACTTAGCGGCTTGAACTGGGGCAATAGTGGCAAAAAGGAAGGAAAAAACCAGCAAACACGCGAAAAATTTTGTCTTCATGTGCTTAAATTCAAGGTAGCATATTTTAAGATGCCCGTACAGGCACTAATCAACAGCCTATGTCCGTTCGTTTTTATCATCCATTATTTTATTCACCCCCTCTTTGATTTTTTCATTCAACGTTTGCAGCCGGTCGTTAATAAAGATTGTTCGGGTGAAAATCGCACTGCTGATGTGTTGAGTCGTATAAATTATTATGCCAGCGATAACCAGAAAAACGATAAGGTAGCTGATGTTCTCGAAATAGCCCAGGTAAAGCTTATAACCTTGGCCGAAGAAATACCCAATACTGAAAGTGATGATAACCCAACCGATAGAACCGACAAAATTATATAAACTGAATTTTCGGATATTGTATTTCGTAGAGCCGACGAGAACTAGCGTGATAATCGTCAGCGAAAATGTCAGCTTTACTAAAAGAAGTATCTGGCTGGTATATTGTTCGATATAGGATCGGAAGCGTTCGACAAATCGGCGTTTCCGGGGACTATTGCGAGTCAGCCAATCAATTGAACTGGCACCGCCCATACGACCCACGCCATACCAGAAGTAACTACTGATGGTTTCGCCAGCCAAACAAATCAAAGCTGCTGGCAATAATTTAAAAGCGCCCACTGAAATCAAAAAACCCGTTAGAATCATCGTATTAAAGCCTTCAATCGAAGAAGCAATCAAAAGAAAAATATATTTGTGTTCTAGGATGAAGGGGAAATGATTCTGCAAAATTTCCAAGATATGTTCCATGCTAGGCGTATTTTTTTAAGATTTCGAAATCTTTTTTTAATGTTTCCTTGGTATTGCTATTGTACACGGCTACCGCCGGGTGATACAAAGGCACGACTATTATCTCGCCATATGATGTTCTGCCGATAAAACTTTTGCCGTGGGCCCGACTAATTGGTTCTAAGACATCGCCCAGTCCCATCTTTTGCATAATATATGTCATCGCGAAGCGACCCAGTGTCGCGATAACCCTCGGCTGAATAATCTCAATTTGCCGATCTAGAAACGGCCCGTAGGCTTCAATCTCGCTGGGCAACGGATCGCGATTGAATGGTGGGCGGTCTTTGACAATATTTGTGATGTAGACTTCTTGGCGACCAATATCTACTGCCTCGAGTAATTGGTCGAGTATTTTCCCGGCCGCGCCGACAAAAGGGCGGCCGGTTTGAGCTTCGGTTCGGCCAGGCGCTTCTCCCACAAACATGATTTTAGCGCGATGATTGCCTTCGCCGATCACCGGATGCACTTGGTTTTTCACTCGCTCCGAATAAAGCGGCGATTCTTTAAGGTTTACTATCTCATCACGGATAGCCCGTAAAAGCTCGGTTCTTTCCTGTTCCTCCATAGATTTTTAAGTGTATCGGGATTTGCCGTAATGGGCAATCACGCCCCATAATCCCCACCATAAAAGTATCCCCTGCTGTAATGTCCAAAAAAAGTGATCGAATAAACCGATGAATAAAAAACCACCCGCAATCAGCAGACCGAGATTTCTTTCAAGGGTCGGCGGCGTTCTCCGAAAAAAATTATAAGCCACCCAACCGATTAATCCCAAAAATGCTAATAATCCCAAAATTCCGATTTCCGCATAGACGAGCAGGTAGATGTTGTGAACTGGCTGATACAGAGCCGGCACCAGTCTTGGCTGGTTGGCCATTAACCATGGTACAAAATTGCCAATACCGACGCCGAACCAATTAAGGCCGGACTTAGTCTGGAGCGCTTGAGAATTATAGTAGGTTCGCAAGGCTATTGCTTCATCGCTTTGGGCAATCGTGAACCGTCCCATAACATCTTTCCAAAGGATGCCAGTCAGCAGTAAGCCCACGATGACCGTGGTGATAATGATGGGGCGGATTTTAGGGATGTTCTGTTTCCATAACAGCCATACTGCCAGAATTGCCCAGACTAGGATAATGGTTCGCGAAAACGTAAGAAAAAAAGCTGTCAGGACGACCGCATAAACCGCATGCCACCAAAAGTGGCGAAACCCCTGATGCCACAGCATGTATAAGCTGCTAAGCGCCACCAGAAGGTATGTCGCCAAAATGTTCGGGTGAGGCGTCGTACCGTATGACCGCAGCACTTTGACATGATCAGAATTGAAAAAAACAGCCACGCCCCGCATGTCAGTATTTAATACACTCTCCCCAAGCACTTGGAGACCAAGATCGCCCCGCTTCACAAACTGTGCAATCCCCAATAAAGCTTGAATAAATCCACCAGCCGCCACCGCCACTAACATCTGGCTGGAAGAAACAATATTAAATGCTCGGCTCCGAATATAAATCAAAAGACCAATCCCCTCCGCAAGTTTTATGAATCGGTACCAACTGATGCCTGGCTCTGTTGCCTGCGAAATAGAAAAAGCCGCCAGACCGAGAAAAATACCGATCAACCAGCATATCTTGCTAGATGCTTGCCCCGCACCAAGCCCGCCCCTCTCCGCCAACTGGCGGATGGCGGTCAGCGGATTAGCTTGGTGCGGGGGACGGCTGACCCCAGCATTAATAAGCGCCAACAAGAATAAACAGGCCAGCAAAATATCGGTGCCATATAGTGCCATAGCCGTGTACTCATTGAAATACCAACCCTGCGCGGCCAGAATATGACGAGCTTGAAATGGGATGGCAAAAAGGAATGCCAGCCAAAAGTATCGTTCGATATTTAGAAACCAAGTTTTCATTATGCGCGGATAAAGAGGGCAAACGCCATTCCTACCAGAAACAGGATGCCTAGAATATACATGGCCCAACTGGGAAGTTCAAAAGAAAATTCCGGTTTACGATCGCCGGCACGCTTTGCCTTGCGAAACATAAAGAGCAGAATTATCGCTTCAATGCCGATAGCCACGGCGCCGACTAAGCTGATAACATCAACCGCGCTTCGCAAGCCACCCATATACAGAATAAACGGCGGTAAAGTGACTAACGCCCAAGCAATCGATTTACGGACTTTATAATCTATGTAGAAAATATCAGTCATTACTGTACCGAGCATTAGGAATGAAGTGATAATCGCGCAGATGCCAAAAAACGAGCCCAGCCAAATGATTTTAGGACCGAGAGATTCCACCAGCCCCAAGAGAGCGTCATCAGATGTCGAAAAGCCCGATATGCCGACAACCGTGAAAGCAAAGAGCAAATATAGAATACCAGTGATAACAACGGCCCAGGTTATGGCCGGTCGGAGATTTTTTTCTTGGCCTTGGAGTAACTGCCGCTGAAGCGGTATCGAGGTTAATCCCGCAAACGCGAACATCAACACGCCATAAGGTAAATACCAATATTGCCAGGTCGTAGACAGATAATTATTCCAATCAATATGCGGCACACCGAATCCAAAGATAATAACAATAACCCCTATAAATAAAGCGGTCAGGAAAAATTCTACCGCCGCCACGGTTTTGAAACCAAACGGCAAAACCGCCGCAACGGCAATAAAAAATACGATGCTATAATATTCCCGCTGAATGTAAAAGAACTCCGAGAAAATATTACTTAGAAAACCACCGGCGTAGTGGATATACACTAGGAGAGCGCCGTAGATGCCTAAGACATTGGCGAAGAAAATAAGACGGCGGGCCCACTTACCTAAATATGTGTTGGCGTAGCCGACAAGTTGGTGCTTACTCTTCGTTCGGAGGATAATCTCGGCATAAATCAGATTAAACAGCAACGTTATATAGCCGACGAGAATCGCCAGCCCGAGACCGATAAAGAAGCCGGATTTAGTGAACGCCAGCGGAATACTAAAAATCCCTACGCCCACCATTGTCCCGATAAGGACTGCGACGGCATGGAGGAAATTTTTATTCCGCAGAAGTTCCCACATGCCCTGATTCTATCACAAAATTTTCGCTCGATGTCCTTTGATGCAGACCGGGAGTTCATTGCTCCAGCGGCAATGCCTCCCTATGCCTTTCGGCAAATTGTCCTTCGGAACCAAGCCAATTCGCCTGCGAGAATTCTGCACTAAAGAACATCTCGCTCCACATTACAGGTGGCTTGTACAAACCATGCGATATTTCTTCGCGATATTGCGCGATAAGAACTAAAACTAAGCGAGCATCAGAATAAGGAATGCTTAGAGCGACTATCAGCAACTCAAGGGGAATGACGAGATTTGGGAGAAACAAAAAACTGGTCCGAGAAACGCAGGGGTACCAGTTTTTTGTCTTCCAGAATGAGGAATGAGCAAAGAGTTGCCCAAGGCGCGAACTGCATTCTGATTCTGATGCGAGCGGTTATTTGAGGGCGACCTTCAGCACATCATCCATTGTCCGAGCGAACATGAACTTGATGTCTTTTTTGATTTCTTTTGGAACTTCCTCGAGGTCTTTTTTGTTTTCGTAAGGTAGGATGACAGTTCGGATACCAGCACGGTGAGCGGCCAGAACTTTTTCAGTCACGCCACCAATTTCCATAACTTTACCGCGGAGAGTAACTTCTCCGGTCATCGCCAGTTCCTTGCGGACTGGTATATCTAGGAACAGCGAAACCAGCGAAGTCGTAATGGCTGTACCGGCGGAGGGACCGTCTTTCTTTACTGCTCCGGATGGAACATGGATATGGACATCATATTTATGGAATTCGTCTTTATAGTCTTTTTGTTTTTTAGCAATCCAAGCTCGAGCATAACTTAAGGCAGCTTGAGCTGATTCTTTCATGACGTTACCCAACTGACCTGTGAGGATCAGGTGTCCTTTGCCTGGCATCCGCGAAGTCTCAATAGTGAACACCTCGCCGCCCACCGGTGTCCAAGCCAGGCCCATAACCATGCCTATCTCCTCTTTCATATGAGCCGTCTGATGGGTAATCCGATTCGGACCCAGATACTTCTGGACGGCGCTGGCATCGATGTTAACTGTTTTAGTAGATGGCGATTCAACAAGTTTCTTGGTGACTTTTCGGATAATCGTTGCTAGTTGGCGCTCAAGATCACGGACACCGGCCTCGCGAGTATAATGACGAATGATATCGAGAACCGCAGAATCTTTGAAAGCAATAGCTTTTTTAGCCAAGCCGTGTTCTTTCACAAGTTTTTGAATAATAAAGTCAGTAGCAATTTTCAATTTTTCATGTTCGGTATAACCGGGAAATTCAATAATTTCCAAGCGGTCGCGAAGCGCCGGCGGCACCGACTCCAGCGTATTGGCGGTAGCCACAAACATCACCTCGGAGAGATCAAATGGGACTTCTAAATAGTGATCGGAAAACGCATGGTTTTGAGCTGGATCAAGCGCTTCCAGCAGTGCCGCTGACGGATCGCCGCGAAAATCCATGCCAATCTTATCAATTTCATCGAGCATGAATACTGGATTTTTAACTTTGGCCGTATGAACGCCTTGGACAATCCGGCCGGGAAGAGCGCCGACATATGTCCGGCGATGGCCACGAATTTCCGCTTCATCACGCAAGCCGCCGAAAGATACACGGACAAATTTTCGGCCTAAAGCCCGGGCAATTGACTGCCCGATTGAAGTTTTACCGACGCCCGGCGGACCGACGAAACACAGGATGGGGCCGCGGAGTTTATTGATCTGCTTTTTAACCGCCAGGTATTCAATGACGCGTTCCTTAACTTTTTTTAAGCCGTGGTGATCCTGATCGAGTACCTTCTGGGCTTCTTTAAGGTCAATCCGCTCTTTAGTTTTTTCACTCCAGGGCAACTCTACTAGCCAATCAAGATAGGTGCGCAGATAGGAAACCTCGGGACTAAAAGTTGGCATTTTAGCCAGGCGATTCAATTCTTTCATGGCTTTATTCTCGGTTTCTTTAGGCATTCCCGCCGCCGTAATTTTTTTGCGGAGGATGTCGTACTCGGCCTGTTCGTCTTCAACGCCCAGTTCTTTTTCGATGCTTTTTAGCTGTTCCCGCAGGAAAAGTTCTTTCTGCATCTTGCCGATTTTCTTTTTGGTCTCTTTGGCAAGATTCTTTTCCGCCTCAACGATGTCCAACTCGCGGGTAAGCGTAATATTTAATTGTTCGAGCACTAACTTTACGTTGGTTGTTTCCAATATTCGCTGCTGATCTTGAACTTCAAGGTTCAGGTTAGCCGTGATCAGGCTGATGATTTGTTCGGGATCTTTCAGCTGCGACATCATATAGATAACTTCCGGCAAAATGGCGGGAAATGAACGCATTTCCGAAATTTTGCGGAATTGATCTATCACCCGCCGCATCAAGACTTTTTCTTCGATGTCGTTGTCGTCAACCTGCAACCCGCCGGGATGAACTCGGACATTAAAAAATTGGCCCTGGTCTTTAAGCTCAACCATGTTCGCGCGAGTAATACCCTCGACATCGATCTTCGAGGAACCGTCCGGAAGTTTAAATACCGAAATTACTCGGCCGATAGTACCTACACGAAATAGATCATCTTCCGTAATCTCGTCTTCGATATTTTTCTGGGTAACGAAGAAAATGAGATTATTGCGTAGCATGGCCGCATCGAGCGCATTCACTGATTGCGGCCGCTGGACAATCAGCGGCATCACGATTTTCGGGAATAAGACTGTGTTTTTTAGTGCTATCAGGGGTAACTCTTCGGGGATCGTAAGATTGTTGATTTTGTAACTAGGCATTGTGGTAAAAATTATACATCAATTTTCGATAAAATCAATCCCGTACGAAGCAGTACAAACCGGAGTGAATCTCAATACGAGGATACTGCTAAGTTTATGTGGCACATATAAGCTTTGTACACGAACCCGCTAGGGCTGCTTCGTACGGGATCAAATTACAGATCAATGGTTTCATCTTGGCTGGGAACATAGGCGGGGATATTTAAATCCGATGTAATTTTTTGGGCCAAAGCATCGGCCGAGGCCTCTTCTCCTTGAACCACAAAAACCCGCTTTACGCCCCGGCCTTCATTGCTTTTGGCTACAAATTTCAGCAACCCCTGCTGGTCGGCATGAGCCGAGTAGCCGCCAATGGCCTGGATACGGCATCGAACCGGAACTTCTTCTCCTTTGATGCGAACTTTCGGCTCACCGTTGAGAATCCGCCGACCGAGACTACCCTCAACTTGGTAGCCAATGAATAAAATTGTGTTATCAGCACCGGGGAGATAACGCATTTCATGGTGGATGATCCGCCCGCCTTGGGACATACCCGAACCGGCAATTATGATTTTCGGCGCCTCGACATCGTTAATGCGCTTTGAATCCTGGACGGTCGGCGTAAAAGTCAGCCAAGGAAAACGGAAAAATCCGCCGTGATGTTTAAGAATGCTCATCGCGGCTGCGTTGAAGTAGCTCGAAAACCGGCCGTATATCTCCGTCATTCGGATAGCCAGCGGACTATCCAAGTATACCGGAATCGGAGGAATCCTCTTGCCCTCCATAAGGATATCAATTTCAAGGAGCAATTCTTGGATTCTCTCAACCGCGAATGAGGGAATCATTAAGACGCCGCCGCGCTGGATTGTTTCGGTGATTACCCGCTGGAGAATGTCTCGCCGGGTATCGCGATCTTCATGGATTCGGCCACCATAGGCTGATTCGATAATCACATAATCGGCATCTTTGACGTAATCAATGCCATTCAGTAACGGTGCCGGCGGATTGCCCAAATCACCAGTGAAAATAATCCTTTTTTGATTAGCAACAATGATTTCGAGAATCGCCGCTCCTAAAATATGACTTGACTCGTGGAAGATAACGGTCACTGAATCGTTTAGGGTAACAGGTTTCTGATACTGCGCCCCGCGAATAAGTTCTGTTGCTGCCAATACGTCACTCTCTTTATAAAGAGGCGGGTGGCCCATGTCTTGAGCCTCGTCCAGAATGTGTTCAAGTGTATCTTTTAAGGCCACGGGTAAGATTTCCCGCACTGGCTCGGTACATAGTATTACGCCGCGAAATCCATCACGATAAAGTTTCGGTATCCGCCCGATGTGGTCGGCATGATTATGCGTAATTAACAGATAATCAATTTCGGACGGATTATAGGCAAACGGATTGTAGTTGAGCTCCTCGCTGAATCGCGTTCCCTGGAAAAGGCCGCAGTCAACGAGAATTTTGAGGTCATCCACCTCCAGTAAGTAGTTAGCTCCGGTAACGGTTTTTGCTCCTCCGTAGAAATTTAAGCGCATTACACAAAGAGTGAAATGAAGTAACCGATAATGCTTGCCGTGGCGATGGGTGGTAACGCGGCCATCGGTCGGCGACTGCCTTGATTTACGAATAAAAGATGGGTGATGAAAAGTCCGATGACCGAAAAACTGCCGACGATAATCGAACTTTGCAGCGAGGTAGTAATTAATGACGCGGCAAACATTATCGGCAGCCCGATATCGCCGGACCCAAGAATCATGCACCGGTCACGAAAATCGCTCGGGCCGACACGAGTGAAAAAATCGCGCGTCCGCAACGGAATCAAAAATCCGAATACCGCCCCGCTTTGCACCATGTTTTCAGCCAGACTCACCATATGCTTCGTTTTGTATACGGAAATAATATCGTAAATAGAAAGCGCCCCGATAATTAAAAGCGCCGCGATCGGCGTCACGCTTAGGCCAAGTAGTGCCGAAATACCGGCGATGCCTAAGATGATGCCAACATCATGAGTCAAAACCGTCTTCACCAACATCATTATGGCCGCGACGGCGATTGCCAAAACCAAATCAAGCGGCGAACGCAGAAACGAAGCAAAAAATAGCTGGGTACCGGAGATGACCACCAGAATCAAAAATAGCCGGAAAGAAATCGTGGCGATGCGCTTAAATCTAGCCAGAATAAAAGAGAAAAAAAGAAATGACGCGACAATTAGCGTTATATTTTGCCAAGAGAACTGCAGCGGTTCAACAATAATGGTATCCGGCGCGTATAGCCCGTAATGATAAGCGACGAAAAGTCCGATCGATAACGTCGCCCCAAAAAGCACGAGTTCTTTAACAAACAGTGAGAGTCGTAGTTGCATCCTTACTAATTATGTAGCTTAAATTTTCTTTCGAGTAGACTAGCGAACCATAATCGTCCCGGTTTCATCGGCATTCTTACCATTATGATACCCGAAAATTCCTTTCGCGGCAAAAGTCACGCCAAAACTGCTGCCTTGGGGGACGTCGCTGATGCTGTCGAAGCCCGGTACTTGATCATCATCACCGACAATCCGAATTGGAAAAAGACTGTCGTTACGAAAACGAACCGTATCGCCGGCATGAATTCTAAGATTAGTCGGACTGAAGACGCCGTTCTTATACGAAACCGTATAAATTCTGGGTATATACGCTTCACTCGGTGAGGGGGAAATTGAATTAGCAGCACTGGATAGATTTTCGCGGCTACCAAGTATGGTTACGGCCAACGCCAAAAGAATGAGCACTAGAATAATTAGAAGCCAAAACATACCGTTGGCACTAAACGTGTTTAATCGCTCCTCTTCCTTTCGTGCTAGTTGAGGATTGAAATCCGGATCCATGTTGCCTCAATAGTATTACGACGTGCAGGCAGTTGCAATGCCAGAACTAGAGAGCTTCTCGAGCCACGTCGCGATCAGACCACGGGATTTTTTTTCTGCTGGCCAGCGCCATAGATGTTTCCGAACCCTTACCAGTAATAATGACGATATCGCCCCCGCGGGCGAATTTGATGGCTTGGGCAATTGCCGCCTTGCGATCCACGATGCGTTTAATTTTGGCAGTGTTGGTAATGCCGCTACTAATTTGATCGAGAATTGTTTTTGGATCTTCTTCGTACGGATCTTCGTCGGTAAGAATAATTTCTTGGCAGTATTGGTCGGCGATGCGGCCGAACTCCGGCCGTTTCCAGGCATCACGGCCGCCGCCAGCGGCTCCTAAAACGCAAATTAATTTATTACCTTCTGGCAACTCGTTAGTGAGCGTTTCGTAGACCGCCTCAAGCGAATCGGGTGTGTGGGCGTAATCTATCACCACACCGAACGGCTGTTTTTGTACAAATTCCATCCGGCCGGGAATATCTTTAATCCCCTCCAGTGCTGGCATAGCTGTCGGCAAATCGATGCCGTACATGGCACCGACCGCAAGCGCGGCTAGAGCATTGTAGACATTAAATTTGCCGCCGAAGTTCAGTCTAAAGTGTGTCGAATAAATATCGAACTCTGCTTTATCCAGTGAAAGTTGAACATTACGGGCGCTCATATCGCCCCGGCCGATGCCGTAGTAAATTTTTTTATGCGCTGAAAAATCACCGAATAATTTTACATGCGGATCGTCGGCGTTAATAACGTGTATATTTTTAGTCCGCTGGAAGAGTTCTTGCTTAGCTCGATAGTAATTTTCAAATGAACCATGGGATTCGATGTGTTCCTTATGGAGATTCGTAAAGACAGCGCAATCAAAATTAATTCCCAGGTGCCGTTTCTGTTTAATTCCTTCCGAGGTTACCTCTAAAACGACATGGGTGCAGCCAGCTCTTTTTGCTTGTGCTAAAAATTTATGGAGTTTAAACCGGCCCGGCATGGTCATTTTGAGTGTATTCGGCCATTCCTGGTTTTTGATTTTATATCCTAACGATCCGATCGCCGCCACTTGGTGACCGCCAGCTTCAAGAATTTTTGAAACAAGGTAAACGGTCGTCGATTTCCCCTTGGTGCCAGTCACGCCGATAACTTTCAGAGATTTTGACGGAAACCCGTATATCAGCGCCCCAGTATATGACAGAAATATGTGATAAGTCGGCTGAAAAAAATTAAAAACCGATTTCGGAATAATCTTTTTTATCTGATATAAAATTTTATCTAACAATCCTTCTTGATACATTACAGTATTTTCCTGGCCAGATTGTAGGCGAAATACCAAAACTTGGAAATAGGCAGATCAAACGCACCGGGATACTCCACGGTTTTACCACCAAAACCGAGTTTGAAACGAGTTACGCCCGGCCAGTGTTGGGCATCGATGCCCCAGAAATCATAATTTTGGAATTCACGGGCTTTGGCTTGCTTAATCACCTCCCAATGCATGAGGTAGGGCGCCATAAGGTTCTTACACTCTCTATCCATCGCGCCATGAAGATAATACACGGTTTTTTCATACTCAATCGCGATCATGCTCGCAATCGGCCTTTCGCCCATCATCACAATATAAAGTCTGGTTTTAATCTCATGGTGATCTTTGAAAAAATTATAAAGCTTTTGGTAATACGAAAATTCATGTGTTGAAAAATTATCGTGTTGGGATGTTTTTTTGAGCAGCTCCCAAAAAATTCGGATATTGTCGTTTTCAATCACAGTTAATCCCTTCTTTTGGGCTAAATTGATATTATAGCGTGTCTTATAGTGCATCCGGGATAAAAGCTGTTCCTCCGAAGGCAATAAATCTAAAATTACCGTTTTATGCGGTTGGATTTCTTTTTTCGACTTACGCAAGCTGAATTCGTAAATGAGTTCGATGACGGTGTCGTGCAGCGGTTCAAATTTTACAAATATCGATTTTTCCTGCTGGGCAATTTTAGAAACATTGCCCATGAAGCTCGCGAGCTTTTGTTTCAGACCGCCCTCGATTTCATCAAACTTAATTTCCGGGCCATGTGGGATGTAAAGATAGTTTTTGCCGAACGGCAGATCGTGTTGAATGATGTTGGCCATAACTTTGTCATCGTCAAGATGCCAGGCTTTTCGCCCGATTGATTTTTGAAATTCGAGCCACGCATGGGTTTGGAGGAATGATTGTTTCATACTATCGCTTCGAGAGAATCTTGAGTGCCTCCCGGACCCGATCTTGAAGGTTGTCGGCTTTTGATGCTTTGAGTGCTTCTTGAGCTTGGCCCTGAGAGTAGCCCAAAGCTAACAGGGCTTCGGTGGCCTGCGATTCCTGATTGAGCTGGGCGGCGGATATATCGCCCAAATCAAGGTAGTCAATTTTGTTTTTGAGTTCCAAAACCAAACGTTGGGCGGTTTTTGGCCCTAGCCCGGATACTTTTTTGAGGTAATTTGGGTCTTCGTTGACTATCGCCGCTTTCAAATGCTTGGGTTCGATTGTGGCCATGATATTCATGGCGTTTTTGGGCCCAATGCCTTGGACCGATGTAAGTAAGTTGAACAGGTCTAAGTCTTCTCGTTTATTGAACCCGTACATATCGAAGGTACCCTCCCGAAGGTTGATTTGGGAATGTAAAAACAGTTTGACTTTGGTATCCGATTTTGCTAAACTGGTTAGCGTTTTGGGTACGATATGAACCTTGTAGCCGACACCCCCGGCATTGACGATTACAAACCGATCACCGCTATATTCGATAGTGCCTTCGACGAAGGAAATCATGGATTTAGACTAGCATAATTGCCTATAAAACGTAAACTTTTGTTTAAACTCACCTCCAAATACAAGCCGGCAGGCGATCAGCCGGAAGCCATCACACAGCTGATGAAAGGTCTTGGGCAAGGTAAACAGCACCAGGTGCTTTTGGGTGTCACCGGATCCGGCAAGACATTTACGATGGCTCACTTGATTGAGAACTACAAAAAGCCGACCCTTATTGTTTCACATAATAAAACTCTAGCAGCGCAACTCTACAAAGAATTCAAGGAATTTTTTCCTAATAATGCCGTTCACTACTTCGTCAGCTATTACGATTATTACCAGCCGGAAGCGTATATTCCCCACTCGCACACCTACATCGAGAAAGACTCTAAAATCAACGAAGAAATCGACCGTCTCCGACACGCGGCCACGCAAGCGCTGATGTCCCGCGATGACGTAATCATTGTAGCCTCGGTATCATGCATCTATAATTTGGGATCGCCCGAGGACTACCGAAAAATGGGCTTGGAGATATTCGAGAAAAAGAAAATTAATTCTGCCGAATTGATCCGAAATCTCGTTCGGTTGCAATATACGCAAGATATCGAGCTCAAGCGGGGCGCTTTCCGCAAAACCCGCGATGAGTTGGAAATCGTGAACCCCAGTGGTGAAGAGGTCATTAAAATCAAATTTAAAAACGATAGTATCATTGGTATTAGCCGGGCCATAATCAAAGATCTCGACGAACTGGAAATGGATAATCCAAAATTCGAAAAGATTCTTCAGACCACAATCTTCCCCGCTAAGTATTGGATTACTACGGATAATAAGATCGGCTTAGCTATTGAGAACATCAAAAGTGAGCTTCAAAAACGAGTGCTTCAGCTTAAAAAGATGGGTAAGACGGAAGAGGCGTTTCGACTCCAGGAGAAAACAATGAATGACATCCAGATGATGCGCCAGACCGGTTACTGCCATGGTATTGAGAATTACTCAATGCACTTAGATTTCCGTAAACCGGGCGATCCGCCGTTCACGCTGCTGAACTTCTTCAAATCGAAAGGGGAATTCCTGACTATTATTGATGAATCCCATATTTCGGTTCCACAGCTGCGAAGCATGTATAGCGGTGATTTCTCGCGCAAAAGTACATTAGTCGAATATGGATTCCGACTGCCGTCGGCAATTGATAATCGGCCGCTGAAATTTCCGGAGTTCCAAAAACTAGTCCAAAAAACCATCTACGTTTCAGCTACCCCCGGCAAATACGAACTAGAAAAAGCTGGCAAACAAAATACCGCCGAACAACTAGTTCGTCCGACCGGGCTGCTCGATCCGACGATTGAAATTCAACCATCAGAAAATCAGATTCCCCACCTTATTGAAAATATCCGCCAACGCACATTGCAGGGTGAACGGGTCATTGTGACAACCCTCACCAAACGGATGGCTGAAGACTTGACCGAACACCTGGCCGATGAGGGTATTAAAGTTAATTACCTTCATTCTGAAATCAAAACATTAGACCGATTGAAAATTTTAAGAGACTTCCGAGTGGGAACATACGATGTAATCGTCGGCGTAAACTTGCTTCGCGAAGGATTGGATTTGCCGGAAGTTTCGCTCATCGCGATTCTCGATGCGGACAAAGAAGGATTCCTGCGCAATACAACCACTCTTATCCAAACTATGGGTCGCGCTGCCCGTAACATCAACGGCCACGTAATCATGTACGCCGACAATGTTACAAAATCAATTAAATCGGCCATCGGCGAGACGCAACGCCGGCGTAAAAAGCAAGAAGCGCATAACACCAAACACGGTATCACGCCAACGACGATTATTAAACATATTTCTAGTTTCGACTTGCCTATTTCGAGCCGAGCCTCTACTAGTAGTAAATCTGCTGGCAGTCCCAGCAAGAACGATCTTGGCATCGTATCATCAGATCCACGCAAACAGGCCCAGATCAACCAACTTACAAAAATAATGGAGAAGGCCGCCCGTAAGCTCGATTACGAGCAAGCATTAATGATTCGCGAGCAGATCCAAAAGCTTAAGCATCAGGAATAGTTTTTAGTTGCTAGGTTCTAGATTCTAGAAAGAAAGAGGCCCGGTGGTGAGTACCGTAGCACTCCTTCCATCCGGACCTTGTCCGAACTATGTTCGACAGTCGGGGCAGTAGTTACTCTCGTTGAGATGCTTATTTAGGGTGACTCGCTTGCATCCTGAGCACCTTCTCCCCATACTATTGACGACAATTGCGAAATCGTCGAGTACATCGCTGGCACCCGCACCCCAGGGACTGACACCCTGTCGGGGCTGATCGTTACTGGTCGGTTGTCGACTCAAGTATCCCATCGTTACCCCCAATGACTTGCATAAAATAGTCTATTATCGTATACTTTTCAAGTTAATTTATCCAATATGCCTAATATACGGTCCACAATCAAAGCTCTGCGACAATCAAAAAAGCGAAATGCGCGTAATCTTCAAAAAAAGACTGAATTTAAAAATGCGGTCAAAGAGATAAAAAAACTGGTAGCGGCGGGGAAGATCGATGAAGCCAAGCAACTCTTACCCAAGGTCTACCAGAAGCTCGACAAAGCCGTTAAAAGCGATGTTATCAAGAAAAACAAAGCTAGCCGATTGAAATCCAAGGCTTCTCGGCTGATTGCCGTAAAGTAACAAAAATCCTACCGCTGGTAGGATTTTTGTTTTATAAAAACTTTCGGACTTAGATACCACAACTAAGTAAACCTAAAATTTAAAAGTTTTAGCCTCGTTTAGAAATATTAAAGACGATACCCAGACTGCTCAAAAGGGCAAACATGGCCGTGCCGCCATAGCTGACAAATGGCAGTGGCAGACCCGTAATCGGCCCTAGGCCAGTCGCGGCGGCAATATTAATGAACGTCTGGGCCATTATCCAGGTTGTAATACCCATGACATAGAGCTTGGCAAATTTATCTGAGGCATGGCGCGCGATATTTGTAAGGAAGAAGCACTGCAGCAAAAATAAAACGATGAGACTGCCGGCACCAACCAAACCCAATTCTTCCGCCACTACGGCAAATATAGAATCCCCCACCGGTTCAGGAAGAAAACTGCCATAAATCTGCGTACTCTTCCCGTACCCAACGCCAAACAACCCCCCCGAACCGATTGAAATCATGGATTGATTTACCTGGTAAGAGGCGCCACGGGGATCAAATGACGGATTAAGAAATGTTTTAATTCGATTTAAACGATACGGTTCTAAAGCAATTAGGCTTCCGAAAATTAGCACACCCACCAGAGCCATAATTGCAAAATCTTTCCATTTCACCCCGGCAACGATGTAAATTCCCATCGCGATAGCGACAACGATAATCAAAGTCCCCAAATCAGGCTGGAGCATCAGCAAGAGTCCGATGAACCCGACGACAATGAAGAATGGAATAATTCCATACGCCCAATTTCTCACCCGTTCAGCTCGCCCACCGAACCAGGCGGCAAAATAGATGACCAATGTAATCTTAAGAAGTTCGGCGGGTTGGAATGTCCGCCCGAAAATTCTGATCCAGCTCTGAGCGTTGTTAATTTTTAGCCCGATCCCCGGCACGAAGACCATAATCATGAGCCCCAGTGCTAAGAATAATAACGGCAGAGAAAATTTCTTCCAATAGCGATAATCTACTTTGGAAAGAATAAACATGGCTGCCAAACCAGGCAGCACCGCGAAGAGAAGCTGGTGCTTAACATAGTAATAAGATGAACCAAAACGCTCTTGACCATCTTTGATACCCGCGGAAGAAAGTATGATCAGTCCGAAGACAATCAAGATGATGGTTGTCCAAAGCAGCTTTTTATCCATTTGATTTAAAAGATATTCTTAATCTTTGAATCAACGAGGAAAATAATCAATCCGATAATAGCACCCAGGGCACTGATCATCCAAAACCGCATCGTGACCTGGGTTTCCGGCCAGCCTAGTGCTTCGAAATGATGATGGATTGGCGTCGAAAAGAAAATCTTTTTACGGCGTAATTTCTTGGAAATTGTCTGTAGAATCACCGAAACAGCTTCAATAAATGGGATAATCGCAATCAATGGTAGAAGAAATGGCGTATCGGTTAGGGCAGCGACAACGCCCAACGTTGCTCCGAGCGCCATAGTGCCAGTCTCACCCATGAAAAATTTAGCAGGATAGATATTAAACCACAAAAAACCCACGAGTGCGCCCATCAATCCGACTAAAAATACAGCTAAATCCATTTTTCCCTGGTCAAAAGCAATTGCGGCATAGGCACCGAACATTGTTAAGAATACACCGCCGACAAGGCCATCCAGGCCATCGGTAATTTTAATTGAAAAGGATGTGGCATTGATAAGTAAAATAAAAAATGGAATGTACCACCAACCGATAGGAACCTGGCCCAAGAAGGGAAAATTGAGATAGTCCCAGCCCAGTTTGAAATAAAACCACCAAGCACCGCCAATAGCTACAACGGAATAGAATAATAAATGCTGTCCCAGACTGAAACCTTTGCGTCGAAAAACGCCGGAAATATCATCCACCAGGCCAATCATACCGGCAATTACGAGGAACCCAAGCGGCAGTAAAGTCTGCGGCCGCGAAAGAAAATTCACTTTTGACCAAAAAGTCGTGCCGGCCAGTTGAGCGATAATCCAAGTGACGATTGCCAATAATACCATCGTCAACCAAACCGGCAAACCGCCCATAGTAGGCGTACCTTCTTTTTTCTTATGCAGCTGGTTAAACACTGGCGTCTCTCCCCAAAAAGTTTCCTTTTCCCGTTCTATTGTTTTGCCAGGTCGGAAGTATTTGTATAAAATCTTCAGCCAAATATTCGTCAAAATAATATTAAGTAAAAATGCCAAAGTACCGATCCCGAAGATCCGAACAACATTGAAAATATTAAATGTTTGGAGATTAAGTACGGTATCCATGGATAGTAACTAGTTTCTGGCTGCTAGTTTATAGAAATAACTAAAAACTAGAAACTAATGACTATAAATTATCCTTACTCCCAGCGATAAGCCTCGATTATCCAATCGACAAGTTTGCGGGTATCCCCAAATCGATCAGATGATCCAAGAATGATGCTGATAATTGTATCCTTGTGACCGGGGATATCGACCATTAGGACCATACATCCTAGCGCCAAATCGGTATAGCCCGTTTTCCCGCCGGAGATATTGGGAATTTCATCTAAAAGCTGATTTGTGTTCTCAACCGTGTGAATAACTGCTCCATCTTCGGAGGTAATTGTTATTTCTTTCTCTCGCAGCAACTGCCAGATATTTTTATAACGATTAGAGTAAACTACTAGTTTCACGAGATCTTGCACTGTTGCGTAACCGTTGTCGTTGAGGCCGGCCGCATCAAGAAAGAGCGTATCATTCATGCTAAGTTCTCTAGCCTTGGCATTCATTTCTGCTACAAAATCAAAATTCTTTGTTTTAGCGTGCGTCACAAGGGCATAAGCGGCATCGTTAGAAGATTTGATCAACATCATTGCTAAAAGATTACTGACTTTAATCCGTTCGCCCGCCGTTAAATCCCGCTTATCTCCGTCCACCCGCACTGATTCTTTGCCAACTGTCACCACGTCATCGAAGTTAAGTTTTTCAAAAACTATGACCGCGCTCATGATTTTTGTAAGCGACGCGATCGGCAATCGCTTTTTCGTATCCATCGCGAATAAGAACCTGGAAGTTTGAGTATCGTAGACGATGGCCGACTTGGCTTTCAGATCCGGACGCTTTCGGCTTGAATCTAAAAAAGGAATATATGATACCTCCGAAACCGGAAAAATATACGCATGGGCGTCATTGGACAGCGCCGGCGAACCCTCTTTCAATACTGTCTGCGGGTCCGTGGGCGCTGACTGCTCCGCGCTTATTACCCTAAATAAATTAATACCGGCGATCGCAATCACCAGAATCGCCACAATCGTCGCCGTAGTTCGGATAGAAGCTGGTTTCATCCCGTTCAACAAAAGTCGCCCCGAGGTGACTGGAGCACTGCCTTCGGCAGGGCGTTGTTGAACGGGATTCATTTTTTGATTTCCAGGCCTAGTTCTTTTAGTTGCTTTAAATCGATCGGCGATGGGCTTTCCATCATCAGGTCGCGGGCATCGCCGGTTTTAGGAAAAGCAATTACCTCGCGGATATTCGGCTCATTATGCAGGAGCGACATCAACCGGTCAAACCCCCAAGCAATCCCGCCATGCGGCGGCGCGCCCGAGTCTAATGCGCGCAACATGTGGCCAAAGTTTTCATTAATATCCTGGACGCCTATCAGTTGAAAAACTTTTCTTAGAACCCTTGATTCGTGGCTCCTAATGCTCCCCCCGCCAATTTCTGTGCCGTTCAAAACTATGTCATACTGGGAAGTTAAAATTTCTCCGATATTTTTGCCGTTGAGAAGGTCTTCCAGAAATTCAGGTTTCGGCGCAGAAAAAGGATTGTGAGTGAAGGTCCAGCCATCGTTATCTTTTTTCTCAAAAAATGGAAAATCAATCACCCAGCAAAACGCTAGTAGGTTCGAGTCGTCCTTGTCTTTGCGTAAATCCGGCCGATCAGTTTGGTATTTATCCATCACCTCTTTGTGAGTAAGGCGCGGAAATGGAACTTCTTGAATCTTTTTTTCGGGATAGTGTTCCTTAATTAAATCAATTAACAGCCGCTCGTTGAGAGTCATAACATCTTCGCGCTCCACAAAGCTCATTTCTAAATCAAGCTGAGTGAATTCCGGTTGGCGGTCGCCACGAGTATCTTCATCACGGAAGCAACGGGCAAATTGAAAATAGCGTTCAATGCCTGCAACCATAAGCAACTGTTTGTACTGCTGCGGCGATTGCGGTAAAGCATAAAATTTCCCCGCATAAAGCCGGGAGGGCACGACATAATCGCGGGCTCCTTCGGGCGTTGATTTTGTGAGAATTGGCGTTTCGACTTCGATAAACTGCCAATTGCTAAGCCAAGTGCGGATAAATTGCTGAACATTGTGGCGCATAGCCATGTTCCGGGCCAGACGGTCACGCCGCAGGTCAATGTAGCGGTATTGCATCCTATTTTCATCACCGACTTCATAACCATCGGTATCAAGCGGGAACGGCGGGGTAGAAGCCTCGTTAAGAATTTCCAGTTCGATAGGTTCGATTTCAATTTTGCCAGTTGCGATTTCTGGGTTGACCATATTTTCGGGGCGGCCTCTTACTAAGCCATGAATTCTGACTACCCATTCTGATCGAAGCTTTGCTGCCTGTTCATAGTCCTTCTGCGAAGGTGTAAAAACAACCTGGATTACTCCTGTACGGTCCCGTAAGTCTATAAAAATGATTTTGCCATGGTCCCGCCGGTTGGCTACCCAGCCGTAGAGGTCAATTTTTTCGCCGATTAGGTCTTTTGTCTCGAGAATTGATAATTCTTTCATAAAACAGGCTATATAACGAACTTATGGTAACACACAATTTATAAACATAAAATGGCGCTTTTCGGCCATTTAAGAGTATACTTAGAGCAGTAGGAGGTCCCTATGACGAAGCTGCCGTTGCAGGATCCGCCCAAAACACCCTTGGACCTGGTACTGCTTCAAATCGCGGTTAGGCGGGCAGCGCGGGATGCCGAAAAGCAGGTCCATGGCCTTGACGAAGCTCAGCGTGTGGATCAGGCCACCATGAACATCTGGTTCGGTCCGCTTCCGCATTCTCATGCCGAAGTGTACTGAGATGCGGACAACATAAAGCCGGAGGTCTTTATGACTCCGGCTTTGGTAAATCTATACGTGGTGCGCCCACCAGGACTCGAACCTGGGACCTTCTCCTTAAAAGGGAGCAGCTCTACCAACTGAGCTATGGGCGCATAATATCAAACTATCTTAACAGATCTGTCAATAATCTTCAACGACCCTAATGACTCTTTCAGACATTTTTTGTATTATAGTTACATGGCACGATACAGTAAAAAATCACAGGAGAAAGTTGAGAAGACAATGCATGAGTTTAAGCGCGGCAATCTCAAGAGTGGGCGGAGCGGTAAGAGAGTTAAAAATCGGAAACAAGCAATTGCGATCGGTCTCTCGCAAGCTCGGAGAGGGGGCGCTAAAGTTCCAAATCCACCCCATAAACGTCCGAGACAATAGCTATTTTTTATTGAGCGCTTCGTCTAATAGTTTTTTGAGCTCGCCCGAATCAACCGCTTTGCGTGGCCGTTCCTCTTTCTTTTCTTCTTGGCGGGCAAGTTTTTTACCCCTGAAATTCACCGGACCGTTACTCAACGCGCTTCCCAAGGAAGTTTCTGTGGCAGTTCGTGTTTCCTTGGGTTTGGGCAACCGGCGGCTAGATCCTGGTCGGGCAGGTAGGTGCATGGGCGACGAGTAGACGGCAGTTCTCTGTCTGGGCGTTTCGGCAAGAGGTTCGCGCCAGGTGGCGATAGACTCCTCAATCCCGCTTCGATCATGCCCATAAAGCTGCCTTGACGATTCAATCACTGCTTCCCGGTTACTGTGGGTCAGTGGTTTGATCGTATCCATAGTTCTGGCCGAGAAGGCGTGCGAGGCGATGCCGTCAATCATTAATTTCAGATAGATTTGGCGCTTACCGAGATCAACAATATCGGTAGCGGTAAATTCCGGCGCAAATTCCTTTTCCAGAAGTTCAGCATCTTCGGCCCCGACCCGGAATGAAACAATCGTGCCCACGTTGCCAAAGACGGCATCCTGGACAGCTTCATCCATCTGGGCAATGTACTGATGAGCAATCACGAGGCTTAGATTGAATTTGCGGGCTTCCGATAGGATATTAGCAAATGAAGAGGTCGCAAAATTCTGGAATTCGTCAACGATAAGCACAAAGTCTTTTCTTTCATCGCGCGGAATATCAACCCGCGACATGGCTGCTAGCTGGATTTTTGTAATAAGCAGCCCGCCCAATAGACGCGAAGCATCTTCCCCTACTCGCCCCTTAGAAATGTTAATGAGGATAATCTTCTGCTCGTCCATCGCCTGGCGGACATCAAATGATGACTTCGGCTGACCGACAATGTTGCGAATAAGGGTATTGGAAACGAACTGGCCGATCTTATTTTGAATAGCGGCTGTGGCTTCAGTCGCGAATTTTTCATTATATTTAGCAAATTCCTGATTCCAAAATGCTTTAACCTCTGGGTCTTTAACCTGGGAAATCACCCAATCCCTATAAGCTTTCTCGGCAAACATCCGATTGATTCCCAGGAGCGTGGAATCCGGCACTTCTAAAAGCGCGAGAATCGTGTAGTTTAAAATGTATTCCATGCGAGCTGACCAGAGGTCGACCCAAAGTTTTTTGAAAACGGCCATGATTCCGTCAGCGACCAAATGCCGTTTATCAGGATCGACTTCTTCCATGACGTTAAAAGCGATGGGGTATTCGAGATCGGCGGGATTGATGTAGATGATATCTTTAATACGGTGTTCGGGAATATGATCCAATAAATCTTCCACCGGGTCACCATGCGGATCAATAAATGCTAAGCCCCGTCCCTCCTGAATATCCTGGATGGCGATGTTTTTTAAAAGTTCAGACTTGCCCATGCCCGTTTTACCGATAATGTACATGTGTCGGCGGCGGTCATCCATTTTAATGCCGAAAGGCACATCATTATTGCGAAAGTTTGTTTCACCGAACAATACGATTGGATTATTTTCGTCTTGGGTCATAATTTATTTCATGGGCAAGCCAGCCGGTGGTTGGCCTTTCTTTGATTCAACGCGTGGGAAGAATGGCGCTTTGACATTCAATCCGGGCAGATGAAACAGCGTTGCCATTTCTTCAGTACATAAGATAACAATACCAGTCTCGCGAAAACCCCGCCAGCGATACTTTTTATAGATATTCGCTTTGCGCTTAAATTCTTGTTGTGCCTTTAAAAAACCGTTGTTAGACGGAAATAGCCAGGGCATATAACCATCCGGACTCGTATTTGTTTTGGAGTTCGGTTTGAAAGTATTTAGGTTATTGGAATATAGCTGCTTGAACATGCCGATCACGTTTGTCACGCGGGATTTATTGAAAACATCTTTTTTGGCAATATACAAAAATCGCGGCATTACTTTATAAGCCAGCTTGGCTGTTTTATTCTCAATCTGGTCTAAGATAAATTTCTGGCCAGAGGTAAGTTTCTGAATAGAAAATTCCTTATCTTCTTTTTTCTCTTCTACCGGCAGCGGCATCAACTGAAGTGAGACGGCAGCCTGGTCAATTGCTTTTTGAAGAAAATTATCAGGTTTGGGTTTTTCTTTCTTGCCAGTGATTTTATTCTTTTCCTTTTCAGCTTCTTTGGCCCAGTCGTCACCGGTTGGACGCGCTACATACTGGAGCCAGACGTGTTCACCCGGGCCCAAGGTGCTAAGCGCTTCCGCCAGCGGCGCCAACGGATCGCTGCGGGCAAATTCATCTTTCCCCTTCTCTTCTTCAAAGAATGGATATGTTTTAATCGGGTACGCGTCCGGTTTTGTAAATATCAGTTCTGCACCAAATAAATCATAGTCATCATCGGGCAATTTCTCTGGCAACTGATAAATGTAATCATCGGCAAGGGCAATTTCGGCATTGGGATATTGGGCAAAAATGTGAGTTTCAACCACATTCCGATTACTTTCCAAAGTTCGAATATAAAACTTAACATCCCCCTGGTTGCCAACGATCTCAAAAGAATACCAATCCTGTAACTTACCCTCGAAGAGCATTTTTTTTGTCTTGATCGGTTTGGAATATACGCCATGAAGACCGGAGAAAAAATTTTCGGCGATTTTAGGGCTTTTCTCCACATCCGGCGGCGGTTTTATTTCTAAAACTACCCACTTGAGTCCAAGTAGGTATTTAGTCTGAACATAGTTTTTCCAAATTTCAAAAACTGCAATCGCCAGGAAGATCGGCGCATATATCCACCAGTATGCGATAAGGATAAAAAAACCGTTAAGAATAGCGCGGAATATCAATTCCATGTGCCTAAAGTATAACTCAAACTGTCAAAAAAACTAAGCTTTCCGGAGAGTATAGGTACCGTCTTCGTTTTTCACGAAGCATGAACTATCCTGAAGATTGAGGAGAATGGTATTTTCTTTAACCATTCGCGCATCCATGACGCGAGCTACTAAGTCGCTTTTGGGCAGCGGCTGGGGAGCATTTTTAAGTATATCCATTAGCACTTCTTTAACGGTCCCGGCTTTATAGCCCCATTCGGCCAACGCATACATACCCCGGCCGACAAGCACGAACCGATCATCTTTAATGAGTTCATTATGGACCGTCTGGACGTTTACGGCTTTTCGATCATTAAAACGAGCCGTATTAATCAGCTTGGCAATTTCGCCGAAATGACGGGCTTCGCCTTCTTTTTTCATTATTAAGTATGCTTTGTCGCGGACGCCTTTTGGTTTTACTTCGGCCCAACTTACTAAGCCGGCTTCGCCAAAAATATTCCTGTCGATTTGCTTTGAGATCGACATGAGATTCGTGAGTGTTTTGTCTGAAAACTCTGAACCATTGCCGGTTAACACGCCATGCTCACGGGCAAATGGAAAAAGTTGGGCTTCAGCGATAACAGTTCCCCGGTCATTGAAAGCATTGGTAAGTGCGGCCACAACATTGCGAAACTGATCTACTTTCTTCTGATCCGCCGCCCAAAAAGCATGGAATTGATCATTTTCTTCGGATTTAACGAGTTCCTGGTTCAGAGTCAGAATAAAAGATAATGCCGCGTTCGTGGCATCGTAGTTATTGCTACCGCTGAAAGAAGTAAAGAGATCACGCTCCTTCATGATGCCGCCTTCTTTCATAAGCATCGCCCTGACTGCCGCCACATATTTCAAAACATCTTTGTAGTTGGCAGCTGACTTAGTTAATTGGGCCAGAGTAGACTCTTCAATCTGCCGGACGCGTTCCCGAGTAATACCATAGCTCCGGCCGATGGCTTCCAGAGTCTCGCGTTTGCCGTTCTGAAGACCAAAACGCCGAGCAATAATATCTCGGTTTCGTTCGGAAAGAGGTTTAATGATACCCGTTGCCGTTGCTTTCAAAGTTTTCATATCTTTCTTATTCATAGATTCAATTCAGGGCTTAAAAATAATAGCATCTTTCTGGAATTAGGTCAACCCGCCTAAATAGAGCTGCAACTTTGGCGGGTCAAATCTTGGCTTGTGTCCGGCGACGCGACCACCAGATCAAAAGTGGAGATGCCACAGAAATTGATGAGAAAGCTCCCATCACGATACCGATGATCAAAGCTAGTGAAAAGTACCGCACGCTTTCTCCACCAAAGAAAAAAATCGCAACCAATGCCAATAGCGTCGTAATATTCGTATTAATGGACCGGACTAGAGTCTGCTTGATACTACGATGAACTATTTCCTCAAACGGTTCCCTTGAACCTCCTTTGATGAGATTCTCCCGAACACGATCGAATACAACTACGCTATCAGATATCGAATAACCGAGAATAGTTAATAGAGCAGCCACGAAAACAGCACTGATCTCCACCCCTCTATAGTGACCTAGCCAGGCAAAAACACCCATCGGAATAATTAAGTCGTGAATCAGCGCTATAATGGCGGCTACACCCATAATCCATGGCGAAAGGGCCCCGCCAAGCTTGCGGAATACAAAAGCAATATAGATGCTAATTGCCAATAGCACGACGATAATGGCGGTTAAGCTTTTCTGCTTAAGTTCATTGCCGATTAGCGGCCCCACGGAATCAAACTGTTTTTCAGACATACCCGATAGAGGGAATGCCTTGTTGATCGCCGCCAAAAGCGCCTGATGATCTTTTTCACTAAGCTCATCAGTTTTAATAATAAAATCTTTTGATCCGACGGGAGTGATACTAGCATCTTTAACTATTCCGATCTGGCTTAATTGAAGTACTTTAATCAAATCATCGTTGGTTGGACGCTCGATAAAAGTAAGTTCGGTGACGCTGCCACCACGGAAATCAACGCCAAAGGTAAGTCCGTATGCTACCAATGCTAGCGTCGACAAGATAACCAACGCCATCGAAACATTGAATAGAATTTTATATATCTTTCTCATTATTTAAAAAGCCAGGTTCGCTTCTGAAAAGCCGGACCAGCCACAGTTTCTAAGAACGACCGAGTCACAATGGTAGCAGTGATTAAACTTGTTAGTACGCCGATACCGAGCGTCAGGGCAAATCCTTTCACAATCGATGTCGTAAGAATATATAGACCAAAAGCACTGATGAGTGTCGTGATATGGCTATCCCGAATCGCCAGCCAAGCCCGGCGGAAGCCTTCCTGAAGTGCTTGCTGTAAAGAACGGCCGGCTGTGAGTTCTTCTTTCATACGCGCAAAAATTAAGATGTTCGCATCAACAGCGATACCTAGCGATAGCACAAATCCAGCAATACCCGCCAATGATAAAGTCACCGGAATGAGTTTGTAAACTGCCAGAACAATTAAAACGTACACAACTAAAGCCAGCACCGCCATTATGCCAGACAAACGATAAAATAAAATCATAAACACGGCGACAAAAAGGAATCCGTACAAAGCAGCCTTGAGGCTTTTATTCAATGACTCCGCGCCCAGCGACGCACCTACAGTTTGCTGTGATACAAGTTTAATCGGTACGGGCAAGGCACCGGAGTTCAAGCGCGTGGCTAAGAGCTTAGCTTCGTTAGGATTAAAGCTACCAGTGATAACGGCATTGCCATTAGTGATAGCCGATTGGACTATGGGCACGCTGATCGGAAATCCATCGAGATAAATCGCGACAAGTTTACCAACATTGCGTTGAGTTATCTCGGCAAATAATTTCGCGCCTTCTTCGTTAAGTTCAAGGCTCACCTGAGGTTGAAATGTTTGAGGGTCGAAGACAACCTGGGCGCGCTTCAAATGCCGGCCGTTGAGACCCGTGTCCCGGAATGGATCTTCATTCAATCGCTGGCCCTGCCCTTGGGCTTCTAATATGGCCCTAGTATCAGCCTTTTCTTCCTTGAATTCTAGAAACGGTGTTTCACCGATGAGCTTGATGGCTTGATTTACGTCACTAATACCAGCTAATTCGACAATAAGACGATCATTACCGCTGACTTGGACAATCGGCTCAGCTACGCCAAAAATGTTCACGCGGCGTTCGATAACATCGCGAATACCGGCCATAGCATCAGAGGCACTAGTCACAACTCCCGATAGATCGGCTTGGTATACCAAATGCGTACCGCCAAGTAGATCAAGGCCCAAGCGAAATGGCACGACTTTCACGCGGGGCAGATGAAGCGAAAATTTATTATTTATCGCGTCGATGCCCTTATTAATGAACTGGGGGGCAACAAATGCTAACAGGACTAGAGAGATAAGGATAATTGCGGTGAGAATATATCGGTTGTTACGCATAAGAAAAGTATCTACGGCTCAAGGCCATCAGATACGCTAGAGCGATTAAAACACATCGGGGAGAGTGATGCAAGAAGTCCGTTCGCCGATCCAGCGCTCAGACCAGGAGTTCTCGCTTCCTGCGAGCTCGCCTCCTGTAGTCCCTCGGCAAGTTGCTCTTCCGCCTGTTGGCGGAGAGACCAAGCCAACTTGCCTGCGATACTTCTTCGCTAATGGATCGGCTCACTTGATAGACTGCGCGAATTCCTCGCTTAGCGCCAGGCTCACTCATTCCGTTTCGGAAAGTAGATACTTTCGTTCAAGATCAGCTCGTATCTTTTCGGTATTGCCATGCTTCATTAGGCCTAGGTACGACTGTTTTGTTTCATTCGTCGGATGCTCTTGAATCCGCTCTAGCATCCGACGTTTTGTGGCTGTCCGCAGAATCCGGTGGTCGGGAAAATGTATCCAGCCCAAAAAATCAACACCTGATGCTAAAGTCTTGATATAAACTTTCTCCGGGTGCAAAGTCAGACGCAGTTGTTCGGTGAGAAAGCTGTCAATCCGAGGAATGAGCTCTTCAAGCCAACTGCGGTCCTCGGAGAGAAACACAAAATCATCAGCATATCTGATGTAATGCTTTGCTTTTAGTTGATGCTTGGCAAACTGGTCAAATTCGTTCATGTATATATTTACAAAAAGTTGGGAAGTGAGGTTGCCTAAGGGTAGACCAATGCCAGGTCGAGTTGAAAAACTCTCGATAATGTTTCCGAGGAGATTTAGAATATCTGTATCTGGTATATACCTGGCAATAATTTCTCTTAAAACCATGTGGTCAATATTGGCAAAGAACTTTTTGATGTCACATTTTAATACCCAACAGGTGCGGGTATGATTCTTACTAACCTTCTGATTAAACCTTCTAAAACGATCTAGGGCTTTATGCGAACCCTTGTTTACTCGGCAGGAGAAAGAGTCTGAAATAAATGTTCGATCAAAGAATGGGTACAAAAGCCGATGCAGGGCATGGTGCAATAAGCGATCTTTAACACTGGCTTTATGAATATTCCTTGGCTTAGGATCATTGATGTTAAAAGCTTGATAAGGACTATGTTGATAGGTATGATGTGTTAAATTATCGTGCAGCGACAAAATATATTCCATCATATCAAGCGAGAATATCTGGACATCTCGCTTGGCACGCTTACCGGATAAAAACTCCTGCCACGCTTGCAGTAAATTATCTACCGAAACTATCTCCTCAAAACTATGACCAAAAACAATTTCTTCCAACCCCCCCCCCCCGCCCCGCCCGCCCCGCCCGCCACGAGTTGCCGATTATTCATAAGATAGTTGAGTGCTATAAGCTTTGGCAGCAGTACCTTCCTCATTTTCCAACTACTTCCCGTAACACGCTAGGTGCTCGCACTGATTTAATTATGATCGAAATAGCAGAGATCACTTTCTCGGCCAGTTTTATCAGTGGAAATAATAAATTGGTTCTACTTGAAAATGTCTCGACAAAATTAGATTCGGTGAAGTTTCTTCTAAGACTAGCGTGGGAAATTAAAGCCCTTGATAATAAAAAGTATATAGCACTTTCAAGAATAGTTAATGATATTGGCAAAATGTTAGGCGGATGGCTCAAACAATTACATCAATAAAACTTTCCGCCTACCTAGGCGGAAAGAAAACATCCACAGTTGCGGGGCTCGACGAACACCCAACGGTTGTTAGCGTTCCAGACGTTGTCAGGGTTGCCGTAGTTGCTGTTCAGCCACAGTTCGTTGTCGTCGTGTTCGACATTGAACACGTTCAGGTTGCCGTCCGAATCAGTAATGTATAGAATGTCTCCTTTGTCACTGCCCCTCGAATACTCTTAAGGCTGTATCTAATCCGGCATCAAAATGCCCTAACACTCTATACCAAGTATTTTGTTTTTTTTGAGGCCGCTCAAAGCCGTAACCGTGAGCATGTCGCCATTTTTATTATATTTTTCTATTTTAGAAAAGTAAAAGGCCCGACCGGATTTCTCCAGTCGGGCCCAAGGACCAAGATCCTAGCGGACCAAGAGTCCTACTTGCGGGGCTCGACGAACACCCAACGGTCGGAAGCGCTCCAGACGAAGTCAGGGCGGCCGTAGAAGCTGCCCAGCCACAGCGCGCTGCCGCCGTGCGCGACAAGGAACACGAGCAGGCGGCCGCCCGAACCAGCGATCGGCTCCATGGCGATGAGCAGCCACTCACCGCGGAGCTGATTCTTGTAGGCCAGGCGGAGGGCGGGACCGACTTCGGCGGGGCAGAGCTGGAGACCCAGCTCCTTGGCTCGGTCGTAGATGGCATCACGACGAGCGCCGTCCGGGGGGAAGCCCAGGTCGCCGACGGTCATGACGACCAGGTCAAGCTCGATCGGGGTCTGGGAAACCTCGATCTTCTTGAGGATCTGGCCGGCGTAGTCGCCAATGCGGTAGCCGTCCGCTTCCAGGGCCTTGCGGTAGGACTTGTGGTCCTTATGCAGGCCGAGGGTGATGGTCTTGAAGATGCTGGAGGTACGCTCCAACGCCTCCACCACCAACTCGCCGCGGAGAAACTTGTTCAGCCCTTCCATACCGCCGAACTTGTTGATGACGGCCTCGAACTGGCCCATCGTCGCTTCACCGTACTTCATGATTTCTCCTCCCCGACTGTTTGCCGGGAGCTTCCCTCTATCCGAGGTTATGGGGGCGCGGAATGCGCCAAGTAAAGGTACTTAAACCTAACCTTCTAATTATACCATATTCACAGGTTTTTGCAAGTACAGGAAGATGGTCCGTTTTTGGCTTTTAGTAACAACAAGGTGAGCTATCCAGCCACGCAATATCGCGGCTGGATAGCGAGTAACTACTCATCGAGCGATTCTTTTTCTTTTCCTTTCTTTGGTTTCTGTTTTTCCAACCATTCTTTTACGGCCAGTGTAGCTCGAACGTCATCCTCATTGTAGCGGAGAAGCTTTTTGAGGATGGTTTCATCTTGTTTTTCTAGCCATTCGTTGTACCAAACGACGGATTCCGCACCGCCGGCGTTGGGATCATCCCACTTATAGCCGATGTATTGGGCGATATCTTTGAGCGTATAGAAATAAACCGGGAGAATTACCGAGTCTACGAATCTCATTTGTAAATCAATCGTGTTTTCTCGAAATTTGTTTATCAACTCGCTGGGCGCGCCATAGCGGACCACCATCCGATTAAAAACTTGGTTTTCATAATACGCGTAGTGGTAAATCACAAAGTCATCCAGCGTGACCAGGAAATCTAAAAACTTCTGCCATATCTGCTGCTCTTCGCTTTTATCTTTCGCCATAAAATATCGGTAATCAACTTCGGCGGTCTTAGTATCTTTGATGAGTACGCCTAGCAGATAATCTACGTCCCGCGTCGGATCGCTTTCGATGTCGAAATAAACTTCATACCTGACTTGCGGAAATTCTTGATGCTTTATGATCATCGGCTCCCCGGAGATAAGCACTTTAGCTTGGTTCTGAAAACGAAGTATCTTATCAAACGGCCATTCTTCGAGCTTGGAACGCAAATCATCTAAATCGGCATTAGTCATATCCGTTACCGTGCGAATACCGATGTTGTAGAGCTGGCGCTGGTCGGACTGACTTAGGCGATGGATAAGCGATACGTCATTGCACTCCTGGGCACCTTCGAGGCACAGCGAATACCAGGGTGTCCGTTTGCAGCCGCTTTTTAAAAACGGCGCTGGTTTCTCGCCATTGAGAATTTTTTCGATTTGAATTCGGGTGAGATGGAATTGGTCAACAAAATCATCCACTAGAAACGCGCGTTCATTGCCATTAACATCAATTGTGTATGCTTCTTTGGGCCGGACACCCTGCAACCGCTCCAGAATCAGACTATAAAATACAAGCGGAAATTTGAATTCATCGCGTAGATCAAGGGATTGCTGAGCATCGTAGGCCACATAATGCCAATCACCCAGTTCTGATTTTCCTGGCCTGGCTTCCAGAAGATCTGGGATACCTACCCACTCTTCCGACATTAGAACGCCATGATAGATATTCTTACCTTGCTTCATAAGTTCTAATGTCGCCAAGAACGCTTCTTCCAGGTCATTGAATAATTCGGGTTTAATTTCTTCGAATTTTTTATGAGACCGCAAAACACCCGTCGTGTCTCGCATCTTCCCTTTATAAATAATCTCCAGTAGCGGCGCCATCTGGCGCTTCTTGCCCTGATCACCGTAGATGTCATACCAAATCCAGTGCGGACACTGAAAGAATTTATAGAAATGATCGGCGATGAGTTGCATAGCTTAATTATAGCCTATTTTCCATGACACTTTTTGAATTTCTTACAATCCCCGCTTTCGGTATTCTTTTTTTATGCGCCAATATTCACTCTCTGTCCCGGGTTCTTTGATCTTATTAGTCTTCATGAGCTTTGCGGGATATTTTTTGGCCGCATATGTTAACTTACTGCGAATGATCTTTTCTGTATCAAGTTTCAATAGTACTGACATTTCTATGGCATATATCAGTACATCGGCAAGCTCCTTTTCAACCTCCTTGACCTTGTCTTTGTGTTTTCTTATCTCATCAAGAGAAAGATTTTCCCACTGAAAGAGTTCTAGAAGCTCCGCTCCTTCAATCATAATTGATTTTGCTATGTCTGAAGGCCGGAGATTATCCCACCCTCGTTCCTTGAGGTGCTTATAAATCTTCTTCTCAAGAGTTTTCATATCCCTATTTCCCATGGCATTTCTTATACTTTTTGCCGCTACCGCAAGGACAAGGATCATTGCGGCCCACTTTTGCTCTAGTGCGAGCTTCGGCGGGCAAGCCATGAATAGTTTCATGATGCGTTGCTTCCGGAGCGCTGATATTTAGCGGGCCGCTTTCATAAATTGGCTGCGCTTCAGACGGCTGAACTATGTCTACTTTATAGATAATATTGGCGACCTGGAGTTTGATGGATTGGAGTAATTGCTCGAACATCCGTTGGCCTTCGAGCTTGTATTCGACAAGTGGATCGCGTTGGCCATAGGCCCGCAAGCGCACCGAATCGCGCAGATATTCCATTTGGTCAATATGATCCATCCATAACTGATCTATGGTCCGGAGTAAGACCATGCGTTCTAGGTCGCGCATTTGCTGAACTCCAGCCCTAGTTTCCTTTTCGCCATAAAGGCGATCGAGTTCGGCGTTAACATGGATAACTAGTTCTTCAGAACCCAAAGTCTTTATTTTTTCTGGGAGTTCGGGCATAAAAGGAGCCAAATTCATCAGAGCTTCGGTTATTTGCTTAGATGTTTCTTCGCTGTCACCCTCGGTTGCCGAGTGAGCTCGAATTATATTTTCGGCAACATCGTGAATATAGTCCAAAGCAATCGAACGGGTATCTTCGGCATATAATGCCCGCCGGCGCAAACCGTAGATGCTCTCACGGTGTTTGTTCATAACGTTATCGTATTCGAGCACGTATTTGCGAATATCAAAATTATGACCTTCGATCCGAGTTTGAGCCTGGGCAATAGCATTGGAAACAAAACGGTTCTCAATCATATCATCATCGCCGACGCCAAGCGTTTCCATAATATTCTTGAGACGATCGCCGCCGAAAATTTTAACCAGTTCATCCTCCGTCGAGACAAAAAATTGAGAGGAACCAGCATCGCCTTGCCGGCCGGCGCGGCCGCGAAGCTGATCGTCAATGCGACGGGCTTCATGGCGCTCCGTACCGAGAACATGCAGCCCCCCCGCCATCCGAACTTTCTCGGCTTCGCTTTCATCGGGCGGATTACCCGCTTCGCCTGGTGGACTCCAGCGAGGCGAGCCGCCTAAAATGATGTCAACGCCTCGGCCGGCGATATTGGTAGCAATCGTCACACCGCCGAATTGGCCGGCTTGGGCAATTAATTCGGCTTCTTGTTCATGATTTTTAGCGTTTAAGACATTGTGCTTAATCCCTTCGCGTTCCAACAGCGCCGAAAGGATTTCATTCTTCTCAATGGAAACAGTGCCAACAAGTACCGGTTGGCCCTTGTCGTTTCGTTCTTTAATTTCTCGGGCAATGGCTCGGAATTTACCGGTCTCTGTTTTATAAATCCGATCAGGCTGGTCGGCTCTGATCATCGGTTTGTTCGTCGGCACGGCCATCACGTCCAGATTGTAAACTTTATGGAACTCTTCAGCCGAAGTACGGGCCGTACCAGTCATACCGGCCAGTTTTTTGTAGAGTCGAAAGTAATTTTGAAACGTAATCGTCGCTAGTGTACGAGATTCTCTGGCAATTTTCGCACCTTCCTTAGCTTCGATCGCCTGGTGCAAGCCTTCGGACCAACGCCGGCCGGGCATCAACCGGCCGGTAAATTCATCGACGATGATAACTTCACCGTCTTTCACGACATAGTCTTTGTCGCGTCTGAATAAAACTTGGGCCCGTAGGGCTTGTTCCATGTGATGGACATATTTGATGCCGCCTTCATCATAAATGTTGCCCATTCCCAGCTGATGTTCGACCTTTTCAATACCGCTTTCAGTGATTGAGACAGTTCTAAGCTTTAGATCGATGATAAAATCTGTACTGTCCTGAAGATGCGGTACGATTCGGGCGAATGTTTCATAGAGTTTTGTTGATTCCGTGTCCGGCGCGGAGATAATTAGCGGCGTTCGGGCTTCATCGATAAGGATAGAGTCGACTTCGTCCACAATCGCGTAGGCATGCGGCCGCTGGACGACTTCTTGGGTAGTAGCGGCAAGATTATCGCGAAGGTAATCAAAACCAAATTCATTATTTGTGCCGTAAGTAATGTCAGCTGCGTAAGCTTCTGGCCGGGACACCGGCCGGAGAAATTCGTGAACCACACGAAAGCTGCCTTCAATATCGCGTTCTTTATCTAAGGAGTCATTAGGGTTTTGATGAGTTGGGTCATATCGATAGGCAGCTTCATGATTGATGCAAGCCACTGACAAACCTAACGCGTGGTAGATTTGTCCCATCCAAACCGTGTCGCGTCGAGAGAGATAGTCGTTAACAGTGACAATATGGACGCCTTCGCCAGTGAGCGCATTAAGGTACGCTGGTAGCGTAGCTACCAGCGTTTTGCCTTCGCCGGTTCGCATCTCGGCGATCCTGCCGCGATGCAGAACAAGGCCGCCCATGAGCTGAACATCGAAATGTCGTTTATTAGATACGCGCCTTGATGCTTCCCGAACCGCTGCAAATGCTTCCGGTAAAATTTCATCTAATGACTCGCCCTCTCCTAGTCGCTTCTTGAATTCATCGGTTTTATTTCGAAGCTTTTCGTCAGAAAGCATCTGGAAATCTTTTTCCAGTGAATTTGTCGCATCGACAATGGGTTGGAGGGACGCAATATATCTAGCATTCGCGTCACCAAATAGACGAGAAAGAAAGGACATTAGAATGTCCCATGGTAGCAGAAAAGTTGCGGTTATTCAACCTTATTGCGTAATATCGGGACCAGTCCGATAAGCATCTAATTCCGCTTGATTGATAATAAAAATCGAGTTCCAGTCGCGGCCAGAGGAGGTGAAATGTTCGGCTGACATTTTCAACCAATGCTTGGTGCCGTCGGGCCAAACGGCATAGACTTTCTGGTCGTTTAGGTAACGGACGTAGTTCGAAATACGGTATCCGTTAAACACGGTGTTATTGGCAATGATAGTTGAAGCCTGATTCAGATGCCCATATAAAGCAATAATCTCCGGACGAAGGTATCTTTTGTACGCGCTCCGAATGACATAAGACTCGGGTTCAGCATTATCACGCTTTATAAGCGAGCCGTCTTGAATCGCGGTATTGGCGGTTCCCGCGGCAGCCTGATTAGCAGCCATTGTTGTGGCATCTACCAGCGATGCCTTCATCGAAAAAGGAAAACCAGTAAAGCTACCCGGGAATCCTGATTGCCACGCCGAATATGTCGTCGCGATCATAATCTTACTCGCTGGCTGGCCGCTCTTTAGCGTGGGCAGATAAAACGTTTGAGCATTATTCTGAATTGCGATTCGCTGGACATCGTAAGTGCCGTCGCCATAAATTGTCACGACGGCAGTAATTGGCTGTTCGATTGCATGAGAATCAATTTCCACTTTCATGCCGGCAGCACTGGCATCACCGACAATCATTTCCATCCAGGTTGGTTGCCAGTATTTCACTTGGGTGCTAAGCGTGGATTCAATCCCAGAAGCAATAGTCTGTCGAAAATTAGGTTCAATATGGATATTTTTCAGTTCGGGGCGGAGATAACCATAACGGTTACCGCCAGGAGCGTTTAAATAGCTAGCGACCATCCAGTCGGCAAAGATATCGGGAAAGCGTTCTTGAATATTGTTGCTTGCTAAAAAATTATTAATCGAAGTGATTCCCGCGCCAGAGCTTTGAAGCGTTTCACTAAGAATACGCTGGCCGTAACGACCGGCCATATAATCACCAAAAACCGCCGCAATCCCATAGTCCGTAGTCATGTTGGCCCATTCTACTAAACTATCCGATGGTGTTTTTAAAAAACTCTGAACTCGGCGATAGAGACTTGAATTAGCATACGGCACATTTTGATTCAGTAATGTCGATGTGAATTCCGATCGAAGTTCGTTTAGCCAGATTTCCTCACTGACACCCCTGATCATTTCTTTCTGATTAGCCGAAATAAGGTGCTGAAACTCATGACCCAGAAAGACATTCGCCAAATCGGTATTCAGGGCATCAATATTCATCACGATCATGTCGCGTTCATTGGAAGTCCGGCCTGGCGCCAGAGGATAACTATTGACGCTATCAAAATAACCACCGTTACCGCCGATCAATGCTTCCAAGAGTAGTGTTATTCGAGGATCGTTATCAATACCCGGCCTCGGTTCCGCGCCCCAAAAGCCGGTTTCTATTGGATAAATGCGAGTGTCAAAGTCGGTTGCCAGTGATTGCATTCGGATTAACAAATTGTCTTGCTGGGACGTAGAAAGTTGGCTCCAGGCGTAATCATCGACATAAAAATTCACATAACTGCTGAAATGCTTAAGAGTGGCCGTAATTTCGGTGCGCGAGTAAAGATCGTAGTTTTTATTTACGAAGAATGTTTCCTGTTGCCCTAAAATATCGGCATAGGCGTTAGAAGCAAACGAAACCAGACTTACGACGACGGCCAGAAAAATAATAAAACAGCTCTTTGTACTCGTACTCATTTTGGGCATCTTGGTAGTAGGACGGTTAAAAAACAATATTATTTCCCTATTCTATCAGATTTTGAGATACTTTTCGTGTTTGACATAATACCTAAAATTAATTATGATTTTGCGCAGTATTCGCCGCCTATCAATCAAATGAAAAAACTTTCTCTCTTTGTAGCTGATATTTTAGTCTTGTATCTGACGCTCGGCATAACATTGTTTATCCGATATCCGAATACTTATGACCAACAATTAGCGCTTCATCTGCCGCCGTTCACGGTGCTTTTCGTTCTTTGGATTGCTGTTTTTTATACTAATGGCCTTTTTGATCCGCAGAATCTGCGCAACAATTTGCCATTTTATACCAGTTTATCCCGCTCGATTGCCGTCGCCAGCGCTCTCTCAATCGCGTTCTTTTATATCACCCCCATAGTTGGTATTACGCCGCGGACGAATCTCTTCCTGTTTATCCTCATTTTTACGGCTTTATCCGTTGCCAGTCGGGCATTTTTTAATTCCATCATCGAAAAACGCTTTCACAAGAGAACGATTATTGTTGGTATCAATCCGATTGCCCGGGAATTTGCCCAGTTTTTGAAAAGCAATCCCCAGCTTGGATATGAATTAAAATACATTGTTGATATTAATCCGACAACTTTTCTTGACACAGCTAACGAGTATCAAGAATTCGGCATCATTCAAGGCATCGATAATATCGAACAGGTGATTCGAGAAGAAAGAATTAGCGTTGTTGTCTTGAGTCCGGAGGCTTATCGGGCCCAGGAAATTATCGATATGTTTTACAAGCTCCTTGAGTACAGAGTGAATTTTTATAACCTGCCAAGTATTTACGAGCGGCTGACTGGTCGGGTACCGCTAGATGCGATTAACCAGGTTTGGTTCTTGGAGAATATAAATGAGAGCACTAAGCGTGTCTACGAAATATTCAAACGAGGGGCAGATGTAATTTTAGCGGTCCTATTGGGCTTAGTCACGGTCGCACTGCTCCCGTTTATTGCCCTAGCGGTCAAATTTTCTTCGCCAGGTCCCTTGTTTTACAGACAGCAAAGAGTGGGCCGGCTTGGGAAATTGTTTGAGGTGATTAAATTCCGAAGTATGGTAGCGAACGACCCGCGCGGCGGTGCCGAAAAAGACACGGGTGCCGTTTGGACTCAAGAAGATGATCCCCGGATAACTGCGGCCGGCAAATTCCTCCGAAAAACTAGGTTAGACGAGTTGCCGCAACTTTGGAATGTCTTGAAAGGCGAAATATCTTTCATCGGCCCCCGTCCCGAACGACCGGAGTTCCACGCTACTCTAAAACAAGAAATCCCCTTCTATGAAGAGCGTTATTTGATCAGGCCGGGGCTGACGGGTCTTTCACAGCTTAATTTATATGGGGCATCGGTCTCCGATGCAGCCCGTAAACTTCAGTACGACCTCTATTACATCAAAAACCGTTCCTTGGCATTGGATCTAGGGATTTTTCTTAAAACACTAAATTTGGTAATAAGGGGTGGTGGCCGCTAGAGTTCCCGGCCTAGTTGGCGGGCAAAAGCCTGAGCTTCAGATAAAAATGCGGGATCGAGCATAACCGCTCTACGAGCGGCATCAATGGCGTCGTCAATCCGGCCAACATTTGCATAAGCTACGGCCAAAGATGCAAAATACTGCGGTTTATTCGGGTTCAGATTAGTAAGATTTTCGTAAATTGTTACCAGCTGGCTGTAATCTTTGCGTTTTACATAGATATCGGCAAGCCGGAGATAATCATTTTCGCTGGGAGCATAGCCTTTTTCTATAGCAATTTTAACAATTCGAAGCCCCTCGTCAGTATTGCTGCGGGTAATTTCAATTAGGCCCCAGTACCAGTAGGACACGCCGACATCGGGGTTTAATTCAGCAGCACGTTTGAAATACTTAATCGCATTTTCGTAGTCTTTTTTATTTAGATAAACCTGACCGACCTCATAAAACGTGCGAATGAATGTCGGGGAAATCTCAAGCGCCCGCAACGAATGCTGCAACGCTATATCGTTATACGGTGATTTCGCATCCTCGCGTCCCAGAATAATATTAAGCCGAGACAAATAAAGTTCGGGTAGATAGTCATTCGGAAAGTCATCGCGATTTTTTGTAATTTCCTGAATGGCTAGTTCGATAGCTGCTTTTATCTCGGACGTTAGGTCCCGATCATTAGCATATTCCAACATAAATTGGCCATAACGATGACGAAATTCATATTTACCAGCTACATTGTACTGCATTGCCTCTTTGAATTTATCAACGGCACCCTTGAAATCTCCCGACCAGCTCCGGATAATACCCCGCGTCGTGGCGTAATTGGCCTTAGAGGGTATGATATTAGTTTGATAAACAAGAATTGTGGTTGCAATTAAAAGCAGAATGCCCGCCAATAAACGAAATCCGGCATAGCGTGTTTGCGGTTCGCGCTGAAGAACAATATCTGAACCTTGGCCCCTCATCACTAAAAACGCGATGAATCCAAGTATCGTCGTAAAAATAAGGAGATTAGCCGAAGTATCAAAAATAAATGAGTTGTGAATAATATAAGCCACAATCAACGACGAAAAACCAATTGTATAAACGTAATTATTGGATTGCTTATCTTTTATTTCAATAAGTGAGTGAAAACTGGCATAAAAGATTGAGAGATAAGTCAGCAAACCAAGCAGACCCATCGTCACCAATATTTCCACAAACATATTGTGAGCACGATCAAAAAGGGTTTCCGCGCCGTAACCCGTGAAGAACTTCGGATTAAAGTACTTTGAAAATGGAATATTGAAATTCTCGGGTCCCCAACCGACGATGATTTTTTGGGAACTTTCGCTCCATCCTTTCAGTCCCGCTTGCCACGCCCAAAATCGGGTTTTGGTAGTTGTCGCTTGGAAAGAAGTATCAACAATACGCCTTAAAAACCTTGATTCCTGGAAAATACTGCTCTTTTTTATAGGCGTAACAATTATTATGAGGCCTATTATAGCCAGTGTCATAAGCGCCAAAAAAGATTTTTTAGCGCGACTAGATTTGGTCTGTAAAAAATACAAAAAGGAAAACATTAAAAATCCAGCGCCAAGGCCTAGGAGTGATCCACGGACAACCGTCATTATTACAGCAAGACTGCCAAAGATAACTTCCGCCACATAAAGAAACGCAATACCGCTGGTTTTTTGTTTTCGCACCCAGAGTGTCAGCGCCAGAAAAACATTGACGATTTCATAACCAGCAAAGAGGGCGGCGTTGCCGATAGTGCCAAAAATACGTTCGCGGCCACCAGAACCTATAAAAAAATGGATTTCTGTTTTCTGGCCAAATCCATACAACGCAGACAGTAAAGCTGTAAAAATTGAAATATTCAAAAATTTTTCCCAGTGTTCTTGTTTTCGGAGAACAGAGGTAAGTATCACAAAAAAGATCAAATAATGAAAAAAGGTCCAAAGCCCGCCCATGCGCTCGAGTGTCCCCCAAAAACTCATGTATGGCTGGATGCTGGTGATAGTAGCTATGGAAAATGCGGCCGTGAATGCTAGGAAAGACCAAAGAATAATATTAGTTCGAGGTTTGTAAGATTTATCTTGCCACCAAAGCATTAAATACCCGACAAGCATAAACTCGACGATACTCCGGAAAACCACGATCTTCCCGAAATGAAAAGGCGAAATAAACTGCGAAAAAATAATAAGCGGCATTAAAGCCGAAATATAGATCGCATACCGAAGTAACCGAGCTAAAAAAGCTTCACGCATGAATTTCTACTATATCTTATTTTCGGGATTTTTCAACCGTGATGCCAAATACAAAAACGATACTACTTGCGATGTCGTATACCATAAAGTCACCATAACCACCGCTCCCCAAAGATGCCATTGTCGAACCATAATGATACCTAGCGGGATGCCAATTAATAGGGTAACCGTATTAATCATGATAGATGTACGCACTCTGCCCAAAGCACGCCACATCGGACCAAGTCCAACGCCCAATCCGAACAATGCGCCATAAACGATGAGTCCGAAGACGTACTTAACGCTGGGCAGGAAACTTTCTCCGTACAAAATCCGAAACGCGATTGGAGAGATTATTATTGCAGCCGCGGTAAGAACAAATGAAATAGCAACACCATAGGTCGAAACTTTAAGAAATAAACTACGAAGCTTGGAAGGTTCAATCGCCTGCGTACGCGGAAATTCTACATTCAAAAGCGTCGAGATCGGGCCCAAGAGCGTTAGCGCCAGATTCACAAATCCGAATGCGAGTTTGAAATAGGCTACCTGGGCGGGAATAACATATATACCGACCAAAACTACGGGCAGTGACATGAACAGTATATTAATGTTGCGATCGAGCATAACCCAGGCAGTGAATCCAAGGTATGTCCGGATACTGACTGACCGAGCTGCAGCAACCAATGCAGTTAACGAAGGCATGAGTGAGTTTCGCATTGCTGTCCGACGCCATACCATCACTGACACCGCAAACAATGCAACTGCTCCAAAAAGCTGACCAAGGATAGCGCCGCGTATGCCGAGACCGATCCAAACCAGCAAAACGGATAAAGAAAATCGCAAGACTTGGTCAAGGGCACTAAGCACCGTCATCGTGCGAATACTACCTACGACCTGAAGACCAAGAACGGTGGCCGTAAAAAGGATTGTTGATAAGGCCGAAGCAGCCACGACCACCGCCGCGTAAAGACCGATGGCTCGCGAGCCATACAGGGCGTAAGTAACGTATGGCGATACAAGAGAAATGACGAGCGCGACGACGCCAGTGATAGCGGCAATCTTCACCAAAAAACCAAAGGCGTTTAGAATAATATCGGTATTTCGTTCCGCATAGGCCCGGCCAATAATTGTACTCATTGCATCCTGCGCCCCAGTGCCAAGCAGGAACCCAATCACTCCCGCCACACCTAACGCCAGTGTATAGACGCCGAAGGCATCCGGTTGCAATAGTCGGGCAATGACAACACCGCCTACTGCCTGGGCGAGTGTGCCGATCATGCTGCCAAACTGGAGAAACACTACACTCCGTATAAAATGATGCTGGAAAATCCGCTGACTGGCGGACCGAAAGACCGAAAACATATATCGATGATAGCTGATAGCTTAGTTAATACACTTATACGATTTTAACAGTCGGAACGGGAATAATAAACTTGCCGCCCGCTTGCCTGTATTCCTTCTCCTTTGCCAAAATGGCTTCCGCATAATTCCAGGCGAGAAGAAGTGCGTAGTCCGGTTTGGTCTTTTTAAAATTAACCGGGTGTCGAACGGGGATATGTCCACCGGGAGTATAAAGTCCTTGCTTGAATGGAGTGGAATCAATAATGAAATCAACAACATCGTTGCCGATTCCACATGAGTTCAGAAGTGTATTTCCCTTTGCGGGCGCGCCATACCCAACAATTGTTTTGCCCTGCTTGTGAAGGTCCAGCAGAACTCTCCGAAGCTCCTCACGGTTCTGGTCGACCCTTGCAGCAAACCGGTAGAATGTGCTAACGGAATTCAGTCCTGCTTTCCTCTCCGATGAAAGTATGCGCGCTACGGATGCGCGCGGATGTTGTTTTTTTGCAAAGTAGACCCGCAAGAGAGCCCCGTGCATGGGAGTCAATTCCGCATCAAACACGGTCAGCCCCATTCGTCTGCCAAGTCGGATCAAAGACCCGAGAGAGAAGTATGAGAGGTGTTCGTGGTAGATCTGATCGAACCCCCCATCTCCAATGAGATTCCCTACCCAATGCACCTCTGCCACAAAAATACCGGAATCACCAATGAGACGACCAACGCCCTCGAATAAATCTTCGAGATCATCAATGTGTGCGACAACATTGCTTGCTGTCACCACTTTCGCTGGCCCATGGGAGTCGTAAATCGCTGATGCAAGTTTCGCGGAAAAAAATTCGTTGATAGTCTCCACCCCACGCTCGCGTGACATTGCAGCAATATTACGAGCTGGTTCAATGTTCAGTACCCGACAGGAATCCTTAATACTGCCTAGCAATACCCCATCATTGCCACCAATTTCAACTACAAATTCGCTGCCGGATCGGATAAACCGCCTCAGTAGCTTCTGTCCGAATTCAACAAAGTATGCGACGAGAGGTCCCGAAACTGATGTCATATAGTCATAATGAGTGTATAAATAAGCAGGATCCACACGGTCGAACAACTGTATTAGCTTGCAGTTGCCGCACATCGCAACTGCCAGCGGAAATTCTTCTTCCGGCAGATTGATCTCTTTTTTATACAAAAAAGAATTAGCTGAAGGCATAGTGCCCAAATCCAAAATTTTAACCAGGTTTTTAGATTTACAAACTCTGCAGGAAGTTTTAGTGATAAATTTGCTCATAATTTATTGCGTCCACTCTGTCGATAAATATTCTCTTAAGGCTTCCTGCCAGGGCCTGGCACTGCTAAAAACATTTGAACCAAGGCTTTCATTGATCAACTGATTGGCGTAGCTGGGGAAATGACTTGAGTCTACTGGTTTGACCTCAATAGACTTACCCGAATGGTTAACTATTTCTTTAACCATGTCATAGCGGGAGCATTCTCCTTTATTTGCCACGTGAACCAGACCGGCTGTGCCGTTAAGTATCAGTTCTTTTGTTGCAACTACCAAATCCTTGGCAAAAGTCGGCGTACCCAGCCTGTTACTAATAGCTTCGATGACTTGCTGGTCTTTTTTGAGAAGCCCCATAATCTTAGCCACAAACTTGCGGTCTTTTCCAGTACCGCCGCCAAAAATCCAGGAAGTCCGGACTATCAAAGAGTTTGAACCCAAATGATTAACTGATAATTCACCGAGATATTTTGAACACCCGTAAATATTCTGTGGGTTAGGAATATCTTGTTCTACATACGGACTGGTCTTCAATCCGTCAAATACACCGTTGGTAGAAATGTAAATGAGTTTAGCCTCAATCTCTTTGGCAGCCAAGGCTAAATTGAATGTGCCGACGGCATTAATCTGGTAAGCAAGCTGCGGCTCCGCTTCACATTTTTCCAAGTCGGTCAGTGCGGCCAGGTGTAAGACAACTTTTGGTTTATACTTAGAGAAAACTTTCCAAATTTGTTTTCGATCAGTTATATCTAAAGATCGTCTATTGGTCTTGATGCCAAAATCAATATAAGAACCGATAACCCCATCAGCTCCTGTTATTATAGTGTCATCGAGTATATCGGACATAGGTTTGTTCTACCGCCACAGCAGTAAACCTGATGTTTTGTACCAGTAATGAATCAGGGAGTCAATGGTGATTTTATTTAATATTTTCACAAAATTGTTTGAGTTTTTGCCACGATTCTTCATTCTCAATTTCTTCAGGAGCGATATCAAACTGTTCTTTGACATCCGGACTCCATGATGGATATCTGTAAATCAAGACGTAAGCGTCCTCGGCCCCAATATTTTCGATAGCATGAGGACAGCCCTTAGGAACGAAGATGGTTTTAAAATCTTCATCCCCGGTTTCTGTAACCATCTTGCTGTCCTTATTAGTATAGACAATTTCTCTTATTTTGCCTTTTATACAAGTCACGAAGTAATCAGCTAATGCGTGGGCGTGATATCCTTTGAATAACCCCGGTGCTGCAACTGTCAGGTAGGTCTGGCCTTGAATGTGGTCAGTAAACCCATCACGGTCGCTGTTGATTTCAAGCAGCCAACCATTTGACTTTCCGCCACTATCTTTTGTATCTATTCGACGGTGAGGAGTGACTATTATTTTATTTTTCATATTGAAATGGTAGCAAGTGCTCGCGTCGTTGTATATAGCTCCTCAATTGTGATATGTGATTACGAGTATTGACACCTTTTGACACCCTGTTATACTTTGCGGACATGGAAGAAATTAGACCATTGGCAGTATATACAACCACCGAAACCCAAAAAGTACTCCGCATCAGCGAAAGTACGATTAAGCGCATGCTTAAGAGAGGTTTCATCAGAGCAAACAAGGTGGGCGGACAATATCGTATTCTCGGAAAAGAGATTCTGCGTTTAGTTTCACCGAAGTTTGAAAAAAAGGCCACCGCCTCATACTTACGTCTGAAGAAAAAAGCTGTAAGCGCAATCAATAAATGGTAAATCGTATGGAAACAGTCATTAAGCCTAAGAAAACCTTCTCCTTAAAAGATATAAAGGAAATCTGGCAATATAAAGAATTGCTTTATTTTTTTACTTGGAGGGATTTAAAGGTCAGATATAAGCAAACGGCTATTGGCGCCCTTTGGGCCATCTTCCAGCCGTTCATGGCGATGGTCGTTTTCAGTGTTTTCTTCGGCGAGCTTGCCCGCATACCCTCCGACGGAGTTCCATATCCTATCTTTGTCTATACCGGACTTCTCTTCTGGCAATTTTTCTCATCGTCGCTCAGCGCTGTGAGCGGGAGTCTCATTTCTAATCAAGCCATAGTTACCAAGGTGTATTTTCCGCGGCTTATCCTTCCACTCGCGGTTATTACAACCGACCTCGTCGACTTTTGCGTCGCATCAGTCGTACTCGTCGGCCTTATGTTCTACTACGGATTTCTCCCGCATCTCATCGGAATTATCATCATTCCCCTTCTGTTAGTCATCACCTTTTTCGCGGCGCTCGGTGGAGGATTATTTCTCGCTTCTATTAATGTTAAGTACCGCGATGTGCGTTATATACTTCCCTATTTCCTTCAAATGCTTCTGTTCGTCACACCGGTTATTTATCCCTCAAGCATCGCTGGCAAGTATGCATGGATTCTAGCCATCAATCCGATGACCGGAGTTATTAAAGCGGCGCGTGCGACCATCCTCGGAACCGAACCCGTCAATTGGCTTTTATTAACATTGTCCTTTGTGGCAGTCTTCATTTTGCTTGCCATCGGCGTCGTGATGTTTAAAAAAATGGAGCGTTATTTCGCGGATATAATATAGATACGAAAATTATGGAAAGGCCAATCATAGAAGTAAGTAATATTGGGAAGAAATATAACATCACACACCAAAGGGGCAGGTATGTTGCTTTGCGCGATGTCTTGGCTAATGCATTTAAAAATCCTTTCAAATTTGCCAAACATAAGGCAAAGCAAATTGTCGGATTCGAAACTAAAGAAGAATTTTGGGCGCTCCGCAATATTAATTTAGAGATAAAAAAAGGTGACATTGTCGGCATCATCGGACACAACGGCGCTGGAAAATCCACACTCCTTAAAATCCTCACCGGCATTACCCCTCCGACTGAAGGTGAGATCATCTTGCGCGGAAGTGTTGCTTCTCTCCTTGAGGTTGGAACTGGCTTCCACCCTGAACTTACGGGCCGTGAAAATATATTTTTGAACGGTGCTATCCTCGGCATGACCAAGGAGGAGATCATACGAAAGTTCGACGAGATTGTCGCCTTTGCTGGTGTTGAAAAATTCCTCGATACTCCCGTCAAACATTACTCGAGTGGGATGTATGTTCGCTTGGCTTTTTCCGTAGCCGCTCATATGGAACCAGACATTCTACTTATTGACGAAGTTTTGGCAGTTGGCGATGCGGAATTCCAAAAGAAGTGTCTGGGCAAGATGGAGGAGGTTACAAAGAAAGAGGGGCGCACTATCCTTTTTGTAAGCCATAATCTGGTGGCTATCCAAAGGTTGTGCAATACTACCATTTTATTAGAAAACGGTAATGTTAAAGAAATAGGAGAAACAAAAGATGTAATTAATGCGTACCTGAAAAGTAGATCGGGTGCACAATCGGGCCAAATTCGATCAGAAGAGAGGCACAATACTGGCAACATAAAAATTATAGATATAAAAATAGCTGACACAGAGGGATTATCTTTAATAAACAGCGACAGTAAGTTGCGGATTAAAATTAAATATAGTAGTGATTTTAAGGAAATTATTCCTGATGTGCGGGTGCTTATTTCTATAACAAGCGAGCGTTCACAGAACATGGTACTACGACTTGATAGCCATGGTACTTCAAAGACACTTGGGGAACACATTGCATCTCGTGGAGAAATCGTGTGTGAGACAGGAGTGATCAACCTTGTTGAGGGAAAGTACTCCATAGAAACTGCATTTTATTTGCAAGATACCAGCCGTGGTTACGTTAAAGCAATGAGTCAGTTCGATGTGATTACCAACATCGACAAATATGACTATCGGCTCCCTCCAGATAAAAATGTATGCGACCATATAGTCAAATATCTTTTTAAACAAGATATTTAATAATCCTATTATGAAATTACTAAGCGTCTGCATACCAACATACGAAATGCACGGATTGGGAGATAAATTCCTAAAACATAGTTTAGATGTACTTGTAAATCAAACGTTTAAAGATTTTGAGGTGGTCATATCTGACCACTCAAAGACGGATATGATAAAAGATTTGTGCGAAATGTACAAAGGCAAGCTTGATATCGTCTACTACCAAAACACCAAACATCGCGGCAACTCATCGGCAAACATTAATAGCGCTATTAGACTTGCGCACGGAAAACTTATTAAATTTCTCATGCAAGACGATTTTCTCTTTACAAATGACGCCTTGAAAGAAATCGTTAAGCACTTTGATATGGAAAAAGACCACTGGCTTATAACTGCTTGTGAGCACACCACAGACGGTATTCATTTCTATAGACCATTCTACCCCACATACCACAACAATATACACCTGGGGAGAAACACTATTAGTTCGCCCTCTGTTTTAACGATAAAAAATGATGATCCTCTGCTCTTTGATGAGAAGTTACTGCAAAGAACGGACGGTGACTACTATAAAAGATGTTACGATCGTTTTGGAGAGCCAAAAATTTTGAACGCTATAAATGTCGTTAATAGAGCCGGCCCACACCAAGTATCTAACACAATGATCACTGAATCTTTAGAAGATGCCGAGTACCAATATCTATTAACGAAATATAACAAGAAATTTCCTCGGGTTTTGATGCTACTAAGAAATCTGAAAAAAATCGTCAGTCGCATAAAAGGGTTTTGCCGAAAAATAATGTGATAATCACCGAATTATACAACGGCCAAGGCTTTGGAAATCAGTTATGGTGCTATGTAACCACGAGGGTTATTGCAAAAGACCGCGGATATGCTTTTGGGATTAAATCTCCAGAGAAATTCAAGGGGAGTGATTTCCTTGATTTGGATTTTGGAAAAGAAGTTATCGGCGGTGACGGTCCCGAAGGCGAGCAGCCGCGGACACTGCCTGAAGGGATAGAACATTACTACATGGAGAAAAAAATAATCCACCCTTTAAATGGTTCTGATATAAGGATATATGATGGAAAATTAGTAAACATAGAAGATAATACCAAGATAGACGGATGCATGCAGGACGAACAATATATTCTGCACAGGAAAAACGAGATCAAAGAATGGCTTAAAGTGAAAGAAGCATATGAATTTTATGATTTTTCTAATGATGATATTTGCATAATCAATTTCAGGGGCACTGGTTATGTCAGCGAGAAGGAACTTTTTCTCGCTAAAACTTACTGGGAAAACGCAATAAACAATATGCGCAAGATAAATCCTAATTTAAAGTTTGTTGTCATTACCGAAGACGTCAAAAACGCGAAAAAGTTCTTCCCTGATTTCGATGTTTTTCATTTCGGTATTGCCAAAGATTATGTCGTTTTAAAAAATGCTCACTATCTAATCCTCTCAAACTCCAGTTTTGCATGGTTCCCTGCCTGGCTGAACGAAGATTTAAAATTCTGCATAGCTCCGAAATATTGGGGGCGACACAACATTTCGGATGGCTATTGGAGTCTGGGTTATAACCTAACTACCGGCTGGATGTATCAAGACCGAAAAGGAAATCTTCAGGATTACACTACTTGCTTGAAAGAGTTGCAGGTATATCAGAAACACCACAAAGATCTGTACACGGATGCCGCTATATTCGAGCCATCGATATGGACAGAGATTAGAAATAAAATACATATATTCAATACGCTGCGCAAAGAAACCTCTATATTCAATGCGGGTACGCATATCGCCGTTGTAACGCTAATCCAGGGAATAAAAAAAATGAAAAACAGAATCCGAAGAACTTTTATGAAACCCTTAACGGGAGTATCTTCACAGGAAGAACGGTGGATTTTCAATGCCCTTAAGGATAACTTCAAAATCGTATTTGACGTCGGCGTGCGGGACGAACTCTCATTCTATCATATGAAGAATGATTGCTCGTATCACCTCTTTGAGCCCAACACCGATTTTACAAAGATGCTCAAGAAGCAAATAGCCTCATTTAAAAATCCAGACATAATCCTCAATGAATATGGGTTATCCGACGAGAACGAAGATGATCAGGTTTATTACGAAAAAAGCCAAGCGTTTATTATTAACCCGTACTTTAAGGAGGGCGATGTCGACACCGGCCGAAAATTCTCTCTTAGGACACTGGATTGGTACGTTTCTGAGAAACAAATACCGAAGATAGACTTCTTAAAAATTGATGCCGAAGGGCTGGACTATAAGGTAATCATGGGAGGCCTAGACACGATTAAGAACAACAAAGTTTCTTATATCCAGTTTGAATATTGGGATGGCGTGAAGAAATTTGTGAATATCTTAAAGGACAATTTCAACCTCTTCCTCATAATGGAACCGAGGCTACTTAAGGCAATAACGGAGATAGACCCGGCTATTATGACTCCTGGTCAGAAAACTATCGATTACAAAAAATCTATTATCCCACTCAATAATGAACTCATAGACTTGATTGATAAAAAATTATCGCCGGTAGGATACGGTGGCAATATTTTCGGTATAAACAAGAACATGAAGGGTCTTGATATTAAAAAATTAATATTTGACGTATTACTACCCCCTTCTGCGCCAATCCCTTCACCTGATATGAAGCACACGAACAAAATTAGATTATTGATAAAAGGAATGTTAGATACACAAGGGTACTATTAAATACCATGTTCACACTCAAGAAAATAATGGATAGCCCGTTTATAAAGAATGCTAAGAGAATTGCAAAAAAAGCAATGAATTCGAAATCCGCGCTACAAGACCGCATTGGGGAATGGGTAGCAAAACGTTCGTGGCTTTCGCCGAGTGAAATAGCTGAATATCGAAAAGGTATACAAATATACGATATTTTTACTTTCTTCAATGAATTAGATTTACTCGAAATACGATTAAATGTACTAGACGACTACGTTGATTATTTTGTCATCATAGAAGCCACGGAAACATTTTCAGGATATCCAAAACCACTCTATTACGCTGAAAACAAAAGCCGCTTTAAGAAATGGGAGCACAAAATAATTCACTATATAGTCGACGCCGTGCCAAAAGACGAAAATGACCTGCGAAATAGGCTTCGCGATAATACAGTGGACGAACTGGAGAAACAAACGATCAAATACATTCTAGCAAGCAACACTGTCGGAATAGGCGTAACGCATTGGTTCAAAGAATTTTATATAAAAGAATCAATCAAAAAAGCGCTTATTAATCTTGATGATAACGACATCTGTTACGTATCTGATTTGGATGAGATTTGGAACCCTGATTTAGTGATAGACTACAGCAAAGATGATGTCTTTAGGCCGAAACAAGTCGCTTACATGTATTATCTGAATAATCGCTCCGACGAAAACTGGCTCGGCTGGACCGGGACGATCGTAACGAAATATAAAAATATAAAAAATGCCTGTCTGAACGATCTGCGAACGCATAGTAAAACCAAGTGCACGGTCTTAAAAAACGGCGGGTGGCACTTCAATTTTCAGGGTGGGGTCCAAGGAGCTAAGAGAAAGATTGAAGAAGCTAATCACCCGGCATATAATCCCCAAACAACTCTCCCGAACTTAGAAGCGAGGGTCTCATTTAATCAGGATTATAAAGGAAGAAATTTAAAATTGTGGACAGATGAACGGGGATTGCCTAAATATATATTAGAGAATAGAGACAAATATAAGAAATTTTTTAAATGACCCGTTCCTAACTCTTTATATGATTATCGCACATTTATCGGGAGGACTTGGCAATCAAATGTTTCAGTATGCTTTTGGGAGAGCTCTGTCATTGCGAAAACATACAAGTTTAGCATTAGATATATCTTCTTTTACATATACAAATAACAAGGAGCTCGGTCGAAAATATTTACTGGATAATTTTAATATTTCAGGAAAGATTGCTACGAACAAAGACTTTGAAATGATGGGCATACCATCACTCTTAAATCAAGGCGCGTGGAATAAATTTAAAAGAAGGCTCTATAGATTTCGTGAATCCTTTCAACCTCTCTCAAAAAGAACATTTATTATCGAACCACAATTTACCTTTCGTCCTGAAATGCTGGACGTTTCTCAAGATTCTTTCTGTGTGGGTATTTGGCAAAGTGAAAAATACTTTCTCGATCAAAATGAAACAATCCGAAAAGATTTAGAACTCAAGGCCCCCCTTTCTTTAAACGCCGAGACGCAATTGGTAAAAATAAATAATTCCAACTCTGTTTCACTACACATACGACGAGGAGATTATGTCGTAAACTCCCTACCAAATAAAAAACATGGTCCCCTGTCTTCCGAATACTGTGATAAATCCATCCGTCATATTCTTACATTGAACCCGGATTCTACGTTTTTTATCTTTTCAGACGATATGAAATGGGTAAAAAATAATCTAAAAATTGATTATCCCAAATTTTATATTTCAAACGATAACATTACGGACTGCGAAGAATTAATACTCATGAGTAAGTGTAGACACAATATAATAGCCAACAGTTCTTTCAGTTGGTGGGGAGCTTGGTTAAATACCAATAAAGAAAAGGTAGTTATAGCTCCCAAAAAATGGTTTAATGTCGAGAACATCAATACCGACGATTTACTACCGCATTCTTGGATACAGCTTTGAATAATCCTACTGTTTGAAAAAAAGTGCTTGGCCGGTGGGCAAATGCAGGAGAATACCCTTTTTGTCAGAGAAAAATGTATCGACCGCTATTTTTGTGTCGGTGAAACCTTGCCCCGCGTAATCGTCAAACAATATGACCCCTCCCGCAGATAGAACGTCCAAGAAGTGATTCAAACTTGCTGTCGTCGGCCGTGATGCATTGAGATCTATATGCAACCACATAATACTCGTGGGATTTTCCGTGCCCTTGAATGATTCTGGTATAAATCCTTTAATAAAGACCGTGTCGAATTCGGATAAATTCTTCTTTGTATCTTCTATGTTAAGATATCCATAGTCACCCAAGTGTGATTTCTCAGATGCCAGCAGATAGTCTCCGGTCATTCCTTCCCATGAGTCATAGAGAAATGCCCTGCAGTTCTTTTTGAGTGCAGTCATGGCGAAATAGACAGTGAGACCATCACATACACCGCATTCTACGATATTTTTTCCTCCCGTCAATTGAGCATATCGTGCCGACCAAAAAACAATATAATGTCGCCACATCAGCCCGCGTAAAAGTGCTTCTTTGTCTTTAACATCCTTAATAGCATCCCATTGGGATAATTTAAATCTGCCTTCAGTAACAGCTTCAACGATCGCTTCGTGCGTTTTTAGAAAGTCTTTTGCTAGCTCGTTTGCCGGGTCACGCCACGGAGGGAAAGTATTGGTCGTCATGCCCCAACCCGAAAATTCATGCAGTCCGGGCTTCCCTACAACCCATCGCGACCATAATGCTCGGGCACCGGGTATCAGGTAAATAATCTTTTTTGTATAACGCTTAATAGATGTTTCTCGTGCTCGTGACATCTAGATATAATACATGTCGACTGCGAAATTACAAATAGTTATTGATTTTTCTTTAGGATATATACTTTTTCGTGAAATAGATTAGGCAGTAACAGCCTAAAAACAAACTCAAAAAGAGGCTGTAAAACCCTGCCGACAGCGGGAACTTTCCATATGAAAGGTACGTAAAAACCTATTGGGATAACTTTGTTTATTTTGAAAATATTATCTATTTTATTCTCATATTCTGAATAAGATAAAAAGTTACTGTACCCTTCCCATGTACCAAGATATTCATTAAGAGAACCCTTTCCCGCAAGAGAAAGAACATAAATACCTTCTTCCTTTAAATTGTTTTCAGCATACTCTAATTCTTCATCGATGTGCGCATAATTAGCCACGCCAATCTCAAGAACAACATCAAGTTTATTACTGACTACCTCTTCCCCTCTCAAAAAATATCTTATCTTTTTATTTGTTGTAAGAATTCCGGCTTCTTTTATCATTCCCTCCGATGTATCTATCCCAATCATCTCCGAAAAATTATTACCCATTTCTTCCAAAATTTTTCTTAGAACAACCCCGTCCGCACACCCAATCTCTAAAAGATTTAATCTCATTTTATTCCCGAATATTTCTTTAAGCTCTCTTAAAACTATATCTAATCTTTTTTTAAAGAAAAATTGAATATAATTTGAAGTTGTCTCCGGATATCTCTTTAAAGAATAACGTGCGCTTTCCTTATCGTAAAAATATTTATCTTTTATCATGGTTTATAAAATTTATTATATTTTCTGCTCTTTTCTCCCATGTATAATTTTCAACATCCTTTAAAGCTTTTTCAGAAATATTTCCAGATAACTCTTGGTTACTCATGATTTTTTGAGTAGCATCAGCCAGACTTTTTGGATCATCCGGTTCTACAAGAAATGAATTAGTATCATTCAGTATCTCTCTAATTGATGACAAACTTGAGGCAACGATGGGAGTACCGGATGCCATGTATTCAAACATTTTCAGTGGTGAAGTATATATTCGGGAGATTTCCTCTTTCCCCGAATTCGGTAACACAACAAGGTCGGCGGCTTTTAAATATAAGGGTATTTCCCCGTGCGGTCGCTGACCAAGAAACATCAAGTTATCATAACCGCCATATATTTTTTTATACCGCGCGACATCTTTTTCCGTTCCCCCGACAAAGACAACGACATACTGCTTGTCTAAGTTCTTTGCTGCTTCGGCCAAGACGTGCGCTCCTTTCCACTCATACAAATGTCCGGTATAGAGCACGAGTATCTTATCTTGTGGTAATGCTAGTGTCTTTCTGCATTCCGCCTTCGTTGTACTGACGGAAAATTGCTTTAGATCCACGCCATCATGAGCAACTATCACTCTTTCGGGCTTGTATCCGAATCGAATGAATTCATCTCGTATCCCGTTTGAAATGGCAATGACTTTCATGTCGGTCTTTTTAAACCTCTGATAACATCCGAGGCGGCGAAGAGAAAATTTGTGAGCCTCAAATATGAGATTCTTTTTGAAGAAACTTATGAAGTACAGGGGTAATTCATCCCTAGAATAGATAATGTCCGCTCCTTTCAATAGCGCGTAGATGACCAACACCATGGCCGATATGGTGTTTTTTGTGAGAACGGCAATTCGATCCAGTCTCCCCGGCAGATAAAAATCCGGGGACCACAACTTTTTTACCAGGAAATTCTTTTTTATCTGATAATAACTGAACAAGTCTTCCGCAATCGGATTTCTGCGGGTTGGCAATAGGAGCTTTACGCGGACCCCCTGATCAGCAAAGGCTTCGCACATTTTCGTTATTTGGATGCCATACGCCTTTTCTGTCGGTAAGCGTTGACTGGCAATATATAGAATTGTATTCATGTTCATTCAGACCTTCTTATACATCGCGAGTACCTCGTTATCTTTATTCTTCAGGGGTGTCATTAGGCGGTCTGCGGACCAAAGGATGGTGTAAAGAGAGAATGCAAATACAGCAAAGGAAAGGTCGAGCAACCTCCGGCTTTTTTTATATCTTTTGACTAGGTGTAGCGAACCAAGCTCGTACATAAGCGTTGGAGGAAGCTGGAACTGATGGTAGTCGAGTTTATAGCCGCATTGATTGAGCAGCTGGTTCATATTATCCCAAGAAAAAAAATGAAGATGGTGCGGCGGCGTAACAGCTGACCAGGGAATCCCAAACAAATAATATAGGCGCAGTGTCACCCTTGCCCAAAGACAGTCTATATTAAGTGTTCTAATAATAACAATTCCTCCGGGCTTTAGTATCCGCCTGCATTCTGTAAGAAGTTTACGGGGGTTCGTAACATGCTCTAGGATATCCCCAAGATGAATAATGTCGAAATAATTATCTTGGAATTTTGCATCCTCCAAAAAACCCACGAAAATATTCAAACCTGCCCGGAGGCCGGCATTCGCGGTTTTGGTGTTAATTTCAACGCCATAGGTATTGGCGCCCTTCTTTCTTAGTAGATACAGAAACTCTCCGTTGGAAGTCCCGACATCAAGTATTTTCTTATCTTTTACATTTTCTCCGAGATACCTGAACACTTCGTCGAATCTGTTCGTAGGTGGCAGCAGCTCAAGGTCTCCCTTCCTATGGCCTTGATAGCCGGATTTCGCAGAATACACTTCTTCTTTCAGGTACGTGTCTTCCAACATTGGGTATAAAAAAACGAGGCCGCATTCCGGGCATTGATATAGGGGATAACCGTCCTTCATTAGCATGAAATTGGACTCGCTATTACAGATATGGCAAGGCGGTTTCATAAGAAGAGTTTTTGTTTTTATGCCCGTATGAATACGGCATCCTGCTGGAGAGATGACCCGTCTTGAGGACTGCGAAAATCGGGATCCCAGGCGCCCTGATAGGCGAATCCTTGCTCTGTAAGCAGCCGATAGATATCACCGAAGAGTGGTTGGCCTATGTATAATTCCTTAAATGACATCTCGATGATAATTAACTTCACCCGTTGTAGCGTCTGAACAGCACCAGCCAGTACTTTGTCTTCAAATCCCTGCACATCCATTTTCACCATAATATCTTCTTCGAGGTCATAGCCGCTTAGCGCGTGGTCAAGAGTATCCACCGCAACAACTAACGGCTTCTGACCGGCAGTGATAGGAAAAAGATTCTTATGCAAATCAGCCATCTGTCGAAGCGAGGAGCTCCCAGAATACGAGCTTCGCTGCATCGTCACCGTACCGGGAGTATCACCAAGCGCGATATTAAACGCATGAAACCGCGGAACGTCCTTCATCCGCTCCTGCATCAGAGCAAAGCAGTCAGGCAGGGGTTCAAAGGCATATATTTGAGCGTGTGGAAATATTCTATGAAATTCATATGAGAAACGACCCTTGCTTGCCCCTATATCAATGACCGTGCGAATGCCCATATGCCGGAGCCATCGACGGTCATGAACGCCCCCCGCGGAGCGTGACACATATAAACCAAACATGCTGAAAAATGCCTGAATCTTTTTTTCTACTGCTTTTTTATAATCTTTCATCATTGTAACGCACGCGTAATATCAACCAGAACAGCGCACCGCACAGTACCACAAAAAAACCTTACCCTCAAGATTTGACTTAGTAGCATCCTGAATGCTTTGGATAAAATCAAAAAGCCCTCAATGGGCTTTTTGATTGCTAGTTTATGGCGATAACGGTGAATGTCCCGCTAGAGATGAAAGTGTGGATGGTGTTTCCACCTGAAGTCGTAACTGTCCCTCCGGTGGCAGTGATTGAGCCAGTTGGATAGCTTATGATAACGATTCCAGAACCGCCTGCTGCACCAGCTGCGCCACCATTCTTTGCAGAACCTCCACCGCCTGAACCTGTGTTTGCTGTTCCAGCTGTCTTAGAAGTATCATTTGGACCGTCGCCTCCATGACCCCCGCCACCATTACCCCCTGCACCGCCAACACCCGGACTGTATCCGCCACCTCCACCGCCACCCGCTATGTGGTCAGTATCAGGAGCAGAAGCCATTGAAAGAAGTCCCCCAACGGATGCATCGTCAATACCAATACCGCCAGCTCCACCTGTCTGATTTGCAGTTGCGTCGCCGCCGATACCCCCCGCACCGCCACCACCGCCAACGCCATCAGCGGTGCCATTGTCTCCCCCATTACTGCCGTAGCCTATTCCTCCACCAGAACTGCCTTGTGTCGCAGAACCGGGTGTGCCTTGATAGCCAGCACCACCTCCGCTACCGCCATTTGACCCATTCACGCCACCACTTCCGCCCGCACCGACACCTCCACCACTACCCGCTATTGCCGTTATTGTATTTACTCCATCAGAAAATACAGAGTCATTACCATCTGCTCCATGAGCATTAGAGCCACCACTACTACCGCCAGCACCGATTGTTATAGTATATGCTTGACCAGTAATAGTATGGTCAGTATCATAAACAACTCCGCCAGCCCCGCCGCCGAAATTATTATTATCTCCGCCACCTTGTCCTCCACCTGCAACTACTAATACCGATACAGTTGCGGTGGAAGTATCCAAGAAACTTACCCAAGCAGTCCCATTATAACCCCTGAATTTCTTTAGGGTTCTATCGAAGTATATTTGTCCAGTTGAAGCAGATGATGGTTGACTTGTTAGTCTTGCCACTACTCGAATCCCCACCAAATAATACTTTGCCTGTTCCTGTAGGATTTAGGGATATGGATTGATTGCTGCCGGTCGCGGATATTGTGTTTGTTGTAACTTGTGTAGCCTTTACTTCTCCGGCAACATCTACTGCGGTTGTGGGCGTATTGGTGCCAACGCCCAGTCTTTTGTTGGTGTTATCCCAGAACAAATTCGAATTATCTTGAGAGATTGATGCCCCGAGAGCGAATAACACAGAGCCATTTGTGAATGCTCCATTTCCCGTCCCACCCCGAGAAATGGGTATGAGGCCCGTCCAGCCCAACGTATGCGTATTATTTGCCGCACTCGTGGTGATGGTTATATTCGTATCGTTTACAAAGGTCTGCGTATTGCCTGTGGCTCCATTCAAGCTCTGCACGACCGCATAGACAATAATCGGACCGGCAAGGAGACCTGCAATGATGCTAATGGCAAGCTTTAGTTTATTCTTCATATACTCATTGTATTTCTCATGCTCCAGTCCCACAAGTGAATAACTTTAGCCACAATCCAAATCATACGCGACCAGCGCATGTCATCGGACGCCTCTTTAAGCCATCATTAAGAGCGAGAAAGACATTGATTTCAGGCCTAGAGTTCGTTTTTTAATTTTTTTTCATTAAAAAGAGTTGTCTGACGGGTTGTCTCAAGCGACGATAACATCGTCCTGCTACCTGTCTCCAGGATTCCTTATAGGTAGAGAGGTTTGAGTGGTTAAATTTATCGCGGGGAAGTATCCTAATGATATCGTCCTCTATTACAAAGCGAAGGTTTCTGTTTATTTTATTTATGAAAGAAAATAAATCTTTCATGGTAGGATACCCATTCTCTCCGACAAAACACCTTGCATCATCAATCAGTATCACATGACTCTTGATTGGGTGATTGAGGATTGCCTTCAACTCACCCAGTATCGGAGTATTGAATTCTCCCTTTGCGGTGCCGGTCCCAGAGTAGTGACCATCAAGCCAGAACAATGCGGGTTCATGTATTGATGCAAGATATAGTTGTAATATCTGCGAACTGTTCCCGTGAAGAATTGAAATGTGAGAAAAATCTCCGAATTTTGCTCTGGCTTTTTCAAATAGCACAGTATCAAGTTCAATCGAGATGAGTTTCACGAATTTATTTTTTAATGCGTCAATAGTCTCGCCCAAATAAGTACCTGTTTCGATAAGAATATTTATCGAAAAATTCTTTGAGTATTCCTCGATAGTTAGTCTTTTGACCTCATCAGTAGGAGGAATGACCCGTTTGCCGACGATAAATCTATACAGATTATTATCAAGAGTTCTCAGAAATTCTTTCGCCAATAAGAAGCTTTGCACGTCTGACCGTACCATAAAAGATTGCGCCCTTCAAGAAATGCTACCGTCTTAAAGCGTCTGGGTTCTTGCCTGTAGTGAGTATCTTCTTTACTATACGCAGTATATGCCTGAACGAATCCTCTTTGTTGGAATATCAGATGCCTTGAGCGGCGATATTATGAACGCGCTGGAACATCTGGGGCATACCTGCGTATTCTTTAATCAGCGCGGGGGCATCGTATTCCGATACTCGTTCGTTCGCAAAGTGTTGCGTGCAATCCCCCAGCTCCAGCCCCTTAGAGCATGGGGCATCGATCGCATGAACCGACAGCTCTTGAAAGTTGCCACTCAATATAAGCCCTCTATCCTGTTGGTCTGGAACGGTGAAAAAATATATCCGGAAACCGTACGGACAATTCACAATCAAGGCGTCATTACCATGAACTGGTTTCTGGATTTCATGACCCATTGGCCGTCTATTAAACGCATCGCGCCCGCCTATGACTTTTTCTTTTCTCCCGACCAGCGCGTCATCGAGGCACTGCGAGAAATTGGCATACACGCACACCACGCATCATTCGGATGCCGACCGGTATATGAGCATTTCCCCGAGGGCCCGCGACCCTATCCGGTAACATTTATTGGCAGTTACGGCCCACAAGCTTGGACGAAGCGTGAAGATTTTCTCACTGCCATTCAGCAATTTGGTGTGTACATATGGGGTCCGCCGGTATGGCGCCATACTCGGTTGAAGAGCTGTTACCAAGGCCCGGCCCAGGGAGAGGTGATGATGAACAAATATAGCCAGAGCAAAATCGCGATTGATGTCCCCTGGGACCACTTAGAAGCAGACGCGGTCAGTATCCGTCCTTTTGAAGTCACCGCTGCGGGTGCGTGCTTGTTTTTCTATGATATCCGACCTGAAATGCAACGCATGTATGAGGCTGACCGGGAATACATCCCGTTCAAAACCGCAGAAGAGCTACGAACAAAGATTCAATACTACCTCTCGCATCCCGAAGCACTGACGGCCGTCGCTCGCGCCGGATATCAGCGATCCATGCGGGACCATACATATGAACACCGCCTTACCGGAATTATCGCGACGGTTCGGAACTCAGAATGAGCCGGAAGAATTCGAAAAATTGTTTGGCAACAACAGTATGTGAAAAGCGTTCTGTGATATACGCGCGACCAGCTTGCCCCATATGCTGACGGAGCGATGCGTCAGTCCCCAGGCGCACCATAGCACCCGCAAGAGCATTGGCATCTCCTGGAGGCACCAATATGCCGGTCTCGCCATTTAGGACGACATCGCTAATTGAACCTGTCTGCGTTGAAATGACAGGCAACTCCATCAGTGACGCTTCAGCCATAGAATACCCGAATTGTTCCGTCCAACCGCCGTGGGGAATGCTTGGATAGAGAAAGACGTCAGATACGGATAACAGCTGCACCAATTCTTTCTGCTCAACCCACGGCAGGCGCGTGACACAATCGCTCAACCCGAGCTCTCCGATGAGTGTTTCTATCTGCTTTTCGTATTCGCCGGCACCCGCGAGAATCAGATGTGCGTTGGGAATCTGTTCGATGACCGAAGGTAGTGCCTTCAGAATATACTGAATTCCCTTGCGATATCCGATAGCCCCCACATATGTGTATACGGTCGCAGCTGAAAGGTGCGATGGGCGGCTGGAATTGGCCTCCTTACTGAAAACATCCGGATCCACACCGTTCATCGGAATCACAACAATCGGCTTTGAAGTATACTCGCGATGGATAAGGGCACCGGCCTGATTACCGCAGATAAGGCCGTCTGAAAGAGCAAGGTTCATCCGCAATAGCAGTATATGAACCCAACGGGAAAGGCCCCGAAGTTTCTTTTCGTAAGGAATATTTTCCCACGTGAAACAAACGTGCTTCTTTCCTAACATCTTGGACCAGGCGGCCTGATAAAGAGTCGTTAGAAGCGTGGGCTCACTACAACTATATATCAAACTTACACCACGCCGGTTGCGCCACACATGGGGAACAAAACCGGGCATCCATCCTTTCAGCAGGCCACCGATGACCGGAGCATCTGAATCATGAAACAACGCGCGCGCTGTTGAAACATTTGCGTCCATGGGCGGCGTAAAAACAACTTTTCCCTTTTTCGCCGTCCACACGCGAGGCAAGAGAAAAGAAATCTCGTTCTCGCGAGGCCAGTGACGAAACGTAGCAAAATATCGTTCACGAACGTATGGGAAGCCGGCGATGAGAATTCCTTTTGTGTTCATGCGATTACCTTCTGTAATACATCCAGGAGCGCGGCACCGATGTGACGCTCCGTCAGATGTTCAGAGAAATAAAAGTATCCGTTCTCGGCAATCGTGTTGCGAAGTGATGCATCATCCCGCAACCGGATGATTTTTTGCGCGAGGTCTTTGGGGTCGGCCTTACTGCACGACAGATAATGCGTTCCGTCGGTCAATAATTCTTGTATTGCAGTTGTTCGCATAGTCAGAAGCGGTTTTCGGGATGCTAATGCTTCGTAAATCTTATTCTGGATGGTGATATCCGCCTTTATCCCCTCGCCGAATGCTCCCAAACAGATGTCGGCATCACGGATATACTCCACAAGCAGTTCATCGCTCACCTTGCCCGGGAATTCGACATGTACGAGGCCCAGTCGCGTGACCTCTTCCATGTTACGGGCGCGTTTCTGACCATCTCCGATAAGAATAAATCGAATTGACTCATCGCGAAGCAGTTGTGCGGCCTTAATAATATACTCCGTACCCTGAAGCGGAATGAAACTCCCCCAAAAAAGCACCGTGAATAATCCACCGCTATACTGTTTTGGTCGGGGATAGTGAAGGTCGGTATTTGCACCAAGAAAAATCCTGTGAAACCTCGTACGGGGCAATCCAAACTCGCTGACGAAGAAATTAATATGCGCATTCGTATCCAGCACAATGGCATCGGCCAATCGGCACGACCATCGGTCTAAAAAACGATATATCGTAGCACGAAAACTTCCAGGCTTGAAGTAAGCCCGGTCAAGCACATATCCCATGTAGTGAGAGGTAAAGACATCGAACACGATGGGCGCTGAAGAAAATATTCGGGCGATAAACATTACTTCCTGCCCAGGAAAGCCAACAAGCATGATATCGTAGGTTCCGCGTAGACGGAAGAGGCGGCGGGCTAATCTGAGATATTTCAAAAGTCCGATGCTCCGTTCATTGCACTCCGTGACTATTACGCCGTTTCTTCGCAAACCGTCAATGAATATTTTGTTCCGCGAATACGACGGTTTGTAAGATCCGACATAGAGGATGCGAAGGGGCTCATTCATAGCAATGAGATAATTTTCCTGATAGTAATGGGAAGATTATGATCACGGGCGACCACGCGCTGCATATCAGTTCCGATACTTCTCAAATCGGCCGCAAATATCCGCTCGAGTTTATCAGCAAGCTCCATAGGATCGCCATATCGGAATATATACTCATCCGCATATGCTGGAACAAAATACTTACGCATAACTGCATTTGATGTCACAACTGCGCATGCTGCCGCCATGCCTTCGAGAATCGCTTTGTCGATACCTCCGGGCGGGGTACAACCGACGACAACATCGGCCCAACGATAGTGACTAGGCACATCACGATATGGAACGAATCCGAAAAAATGCATCACATCTCCTACACCAAGACGCGCCACCAAAGCGCGCAGTTGCTCCTCATACTTTTGGTCGTTTGGCATAACCGCCTTTCCCACGATACGCACTTCGCATATGACTCCGTTTTTCCGTAGTCGTTCGACTGCATGGATGAGCGTTTCAAACCCCTTGATTGGTGAGAGACGCCCGACTGACAAGATATGCGATGGCCGCTCGGCAGGTGGCATCCGATCCGGCACCGCGAACCTCGCGATATCGATGCCATGGCCAACCGCTACAATTTTCGGACTACGGATAGTAAGGCTTTCTGAATCCGCAGTTACCAGAGTATCCACCAACGCCAATGCAAAACGCAGTTTCAGCGTGCGCGAACGATGGAGATACCAGAGCACTAATTTCTTATGCCATATGAATGTGTACGGCCATGCTGCGATAGCGAAGATAGGCGACATATGCGTAAACACCGCATCGTGGGCACGCACTTCGCGCCACAACACATGTATAAACCGAAACGCCTGGCGCCATTTAGGTAGATGTTCCTCTTTGCCCAGCGACACCACTCGTACATTTACGGGAAGCGTGTACTCGCCCTTCGCCATGGTTATGACCGTCACTCGGTCATAATGCGATGCAAACTCGCGAATCCATGAGACGAAAAATCCGAGAAGGTCGTCGTTCTCGTCCACCTTCTGACAGATGACCAGTAAACGGCTACTCATGGGGTAAGTCGTTTAATCCCCTCGACATAGGCCTTAATCGCCGCAACGCGCTCGAATTGGCGGACGGTCATAAGCCCCTGCCGTGACAATCGTTGATACAATGACTCATCCTGTAAAATATTGCGCATCTTTTTGGCGATGTTGTTGGCATTCCATTCTTCGATACACTCGGGTGGAAGCACATCGGGGACAATACCGACTGGCGTCGCCACTACCGGCACGCCACAGGCCATTGCTTCCAACACCACCCGCGGTCCGCCTTCATTGTACGATGGCATAATTAAAACTCGAGATCGGTTCATGATCTGGGCAATTTCTTTGGCATTGGCGGCCCAGCCGTGAAGGTGGATTCGATGTTCGAGCCTATGTCGAACAAGATACTGTTTTATGCGCCCCCGAGCCGATCCTTCACCGATTATATATGCCCGACCATTAAGTTGTCTCACCGCGTCTAGAAAAAGAAAGATGCCCTTATTATTAACTAAGCGTCCTACAAAAAGATAGTCTATATCCTTATTCACGTTTTGGGGCACAAAAATTTTCAAATCGATATAGAAAGCCGGGATATAAATAATTTTATCTTTTGGAACGCCAGCTCTAATAAGAAATTCTGGCGTCTGGCGGCGATTAATGACCCTAATTTTTGTGGCTGGCTTGGCATCGAATCGAATTAATAATTTCGTTAAAAATCTATAAATGACTTCTTTGATATTACCGGCTCTGGGATAGCCGGTGATATGCATAATTTCTAAAAGGTACGGTACGCCGATTTTTCGATGCAGTAGCCAAGCGCCAATGCCATTATAAAATGGCGGATATTCATGCACCGTCACGACATCAAACGGCTGTCTATTAAATAGCTGCAAGCCTTTTTTAAAAATGAACCAGGGTTGCATCAGAAGCGGCCACGGCGATGAGTGGATGGTGACGTTCCCGAAAAAAACTTGAGAGATATTTTTTCCTACCGGAGGCGTAATAACATTGATTTGCTCCCAATAGCCGTGTAGTTCTTGAAGTGTATTATAAAATGCGCCCCGGTGACCCTGGGCTAACGTCCTATCACCGCTGATCATTAAAAGGCGTTTCATTATAGTGATTCGATAAGTTTCTCTGTTTCGTTAAGCATGGCCTCAACATCGAAATCTTTGATTGTCTTTTTTCCGTTTTCGGAGAATTTTTCCCGCAGCTCTGGTACTCGCCATAAAGTCTTAATCGCTTCGATGAGATTAAATTCGTCATTGTATTTCACCATGAATCCGTTCTCGCCTTGTTCTATGATTTCTCTGTTCCCGCCAACAGCGGTTGTGATAACTGGTACTCCTGCCGAAAACGCTTCCAAGATTTGATGGGAAAAACCCTCATAGCCGGTGTTAAGCACAAATATGTCAGTAGCAGCTAGATATAATGCCAAGTCTTCCCGATTTTTCTTCCCCACTAGATATACTTTTCGATCTAGACCAAGGTTCTTTATCATTGATTGGAGAGTAGAATATTCAGGACCGTCTCCCACGATAACCAAGCGAAAAAATTGATTGACTTGAAGTAATTGGGGCATAATTTTAATGAGCATGCGGAATCCTTTCCACGGCACCATCCGCCCAATCGAAGTAATTATATTGCCCGGAATACCGATATGTTTGCGAGCTTCTTCCTTTGTCATCGTTAATGGTGCAAAATCAACTCCGTTATAAATAACGGTAATTTTCTCTCGTTCAATCCCCCAGCCCGTCACAATCTCGGCCAAATATTCAGAAGGCACGATAATTCGACTGGCATTACGGCACACCCAGATCTGGAGACGGTGAAGAATGCCTGGCCAGCCAGTACGATTAGTCTTCTGAAAATCATTAATCAAAAGCGTCGTGCGATTTGAGTTGATGGCCATTTCCCAGGCATAGTCACCGACCACTTTCACCACAAATTTTCGCTTGAAGAAACGAACAGCTAATAATGCCGGTACGCCAGCACTCACGGCATTTAATGAAAACACGATATCGTGGTTTCTGACCTGATTTAGAGCACAAAAAAGATACAGCACGTGCCTTATAAATCTGGGTATTTTTTTCCAGACCCGAATTACTTTAAATGGTTTCGCTTTATCGGCTTGATGACGCCAGACGGCCGAGTACGTCAGCACGCTTACATCAAAATGCTGGGAAAGATGTTCGGCGATCGTCGGGGCATATGATGCTGGGCCGCCGATATCGGGCGGATAGATGCCGGTTGTGATTAATATTTTATGCATAAAATATTAATAAACTCCAAATTACAAATAATAAATTATAAGAAATGTTTAAGCGTTTTGGGGTCGATATTTCAGTCATTAGAATTTATTTGAAATTTGATGCTTGTTATTTATAATTTGATCGTATACGCTTCGCATCTGTTCGGCGATATAATCCCATGTATATCGCTCATTTACCATCGTCTTGGCATTCTGCACTAGTTCATTTTGAAGAGTCTTATCATTTAACAGGCGTAAAATCTGACGCGCAATGTCGTGTGGGTCATGTGAGATACAGACTAATCCAGTCTTTTCGTTGATGAGAAAATCGGTAATGCCACCCACGGCTGGGCCAATAACCGGTACACCAACCGACATGGCCTCTATAAATGCCGTACCGAATCCTTCTGAAAGAGATGGCCTTATAAATACATCAGCTAACGACAGGTATAAAACCACTTCTGCCGGTGGACAAGCTGATATAAAATGCACTAAGTGGCCTATATCAAGTTCTTTAGTGAGTGTTTGGAGGCTTTTTTTCAGTGGACCATCCCCAACGATTACAAGTGAGCTTAAGTGCTTAATACTTACTTCCTTGAAGGCGCTTATTAAGTATTCAATTCCATTTTTCTCGACTAAACGTGAAATACTGACAATAATCGCATGCTGATCCGGAATATTTAATTGTCCGCGTAGAAATGAAGCATCTCGTCGAGAGAACAGATTAGTATCAACTCCGTTTGGAATTAGATCGACAACAATATCTTCCCGAATAGATTGAACATATTTTTGTAAATAGGTACTAATAACCGTGGCACGATCTATACTTTTTAAAATTGTAGAACGCAAGTATCGGATAATCCACGGCTGGGCGCCTAGATTTTTTCCTTCCTGAACTGTCAGTAAAAATTTCAAGGAAGGATAAACATGTTTAATAATCCATCCCGCACCTGCGGCCTGGGAGGCTTGATACGCATGCATAAGGGCATATTCATTTTTTTTTAACAGCTGACTCGCTTTGAAGGCAATCGCAAAAGGCAGGAAAATCTTCGGCACCAAAAACTGACTCATCGCCAAAGGACCGCCTACTCGGTATATAGTTACATTGCCTTGTTGTTCTTTCTCGGGAGTACCCGGCATTGTGTGGCCGGTAATAATGTCAAATTCATACTCGTCCAGGCGTTCGGTTATGTTTTTGAGAGCCAGTTCAGAACCTCCGATTGCTGGTAAATATGCCGTTGAAAGGAGCAGAATTCTCTTTACTTTTTCAGACATTGAATGCTAATATAGTGCCACAAATGTCACATGAAGGCAACTCTTCTGAAGTAGCTAATAAACCGCGAAAGAAGCGGATTTTATTCGTTGTCACGCAATCGGAATTCGGCGGCGCCCAGCAGTTTATTAGCCAGCTTATCAGCCATTTACCAGCGGATAAATTCGAAACCGCCCTGGTTGTCGGCAAAGATGGTGGTAATGAGATTAAGTCGCTTCTGCCGGAACATACCGCATATATAGTTGCCAAGCACTTAATAAGAGAGCCGAATTTATGGAGCGACGTCCGTTCAATTTTTGAACTACGCAAAATCTATCGAGAGTACAAACCCGATGTCGTGTTTCTCAATAGTTCCAAGGCTGGTTTTAATGGCAGCTTGGCAATTAGCGGACTGTTTTGGCGATTGCCGAATATTAAAGTCATCTATCGCATTGGCGGTTGGCAATTCAATGACCCGATTCCCAAATGGAAACGATTTTTATATATCGGACTGGAAAAATTGAGCGCTCGATTCAAAGATGAGATTGTCGTCAATAATTTGAGTGATTTCCACGATGCTCAACGATTAAGCATTCGCCCGCGAAACCAAGTTCACCTAATTCACAACGGTATCGATCCCTATATAAAATTTCCTAACCGCACCGAAGTTCATCAAAAACTTCTTAGTGAATTGCCAAATGACACTTTACTTCGATCGGACGTCCGAATTGTAGGTACCATTGCCAATTTCTATGAGACCAAGGGCTTGTCATTTTTGATTCAGGCAAGCGCTCAACTACCGGCAGACACCATCACCATGATCATTGGCGATGGTAAGCTGCGGTCAAAACTTGAACAGGAGATTAGGAACCTTGGCTTGGAAGAAAAAGTTTTTTTAATCGGCCGGCGATCCAATGCCACTCAATATCTGCCAGCGTTGGATGTATTTGTTCTGCCCTCGGTTAAAGAAGGTTTTCCTTGGGTAATTTTAGAAGCTATAACAGCTCGCGTACCTGTCGTGGCTACGCGAGTGGGGGCTGTGCCGGAAATCATAGAATCCGGCAAAAGCGGGATTATCGTATCTCCCGGTAATCCAGATGAACTAGTCCGGGCGATTATGGAAGTAACGGCCGATAAGTTACTGGCTGATGAGATGACCATCCAAGCTCACCAGAATCTTATTCAAAAATTCAACCTGCGAAGCATGGTTGAAAAGTACGAATCACTGCTGGATTCCTAAGCTTATTTGATACTTTCTAGAAAATCCGCAAATCTCTGCTCAAGTGCGGTATCTTTAACATACGCCAGGCCGGCCGCGAGGCTGACTCTGGCTGCGCTTAAATCGTCCATGGCAGCATATAAGACTGCTGCGTTGTAGTATACAGCCGGATCATCGGGATGTTCGGCCTGCATTTGATCGATTAGGCTAAGAGCTTTTTTGAATTCTCCGCGTTGGGTATAGATACTGACTAGCTGGCCATTGGTCAAGTATGACGCGGAGGCATATTGAGACGTCTCTCGACCCGCCTGAAAATAAAAAAATCCGCCGAATATTCCAAACGCCGCAAAAACTAGAAAAGGAAGTTTATATTGGCGCAAGAAAGACATATGTTCACTATACATGAAAAAACCAAAACTTAACTGTGCACAAACTAAACCCCGCCCTTTCGGGCGGGTTGTGGAGCTAAATCTTACTTATCAATTCGGCTGGCTACTTTATCAGCTGTTCTAATCGTGCAATCTGTTCCTTTGCTTCTACGTTATTCGGTGCAATTGCTAAAGTTCTCTTCCACTGCTCAAGAGCGCCGGCCAAATCACCCTTAGATTCCAGATAATTTGCATAAAGCGCTATCACATCGGGACTGTGATTGCTTTTCTCTACAGCAAAGATATGAAGATTTTGCAGTATCTGTTCGCTGGCCTTAAAATCATCCCGCTCAAGAGATACGAGCGCTCGCCAATAGTCTGCATTATCCGGTATTAAATCTATGGCCTTTCTAATCGACTCGCGGGCATTTTCATAATCCTTCATATTGTACCTGACGGTGAATAGCTCATACCAGGCATTTCCCAATAATGGTCCCTTGAATCCTGTTTCGACGGCTTTCTCATAAGATTTTTCAGCATCAGCAAAATTACCTAATGAGAATTGGGCTCGTCCCAAATCTATATACGTCCGAAACTTTTCCTCTATTGGCGTGCTATCACTAAAATTTTCAATTTTATTCTGGCTATCTCTGACCCGGCCCTCAAAAATTTCCCGGTCCATTTGAGAGAGTCCCATATCTTTATATTCGATTAAATCCGGCTTCGATAATTATGATAAGCGCCGTTATACCCAGGCCGATTAATATTACCGAGATTATATAGGCGATTTTCTTCATAGTCAGGAGTATACAATCCCGAAGGCATAATTTCAAATATACTAAAACTCCCCTTGCGGGGAGTTTTAGTTGGTGGAAACCGTAGGAAACGGATTTCCCCGACAAACCTGTCAGTCCTAGTCCGATAGACTCCAGGAGTCTAACGGCAGGTTCTTAACTAGGTAGTCGTTGTTCCAGTCAGGCGTGTTTTCCGTATGCGGCAGGGAGAACCTGTCAGTCCATACGAGCGTCGCAGTTGCGCCGACCGAGTTCGAAGCTGTTGGAGCTACGAATCCGAGGCCACTGCGGTTCCAATTCACGGTGACATTATCATCACCATTGTTGCCAGCAACGGTAGCCTTGGCAACATAGTCGCCGGCAGGCAGTTCGTTTTCAGCAGTAAATGTGATGGTAGTGCTCGTGCTCGCGACGGTACCGCTAAGAGCAGTGCTCTCGTTGGCGGCGTCGTAGAAGCGCCATGGACCCGTGAAAGTCACGCCGGAGCTCACAGTGTAATTCAAGATGGCCTTAGACCAGCCAATCGTACCGGTCCCGCCTGCGTCGATGTGGAACTTGGCAACGGTATTCGTACCGGTTACCAAAGCTACACTTGGCAGGCTAAGACGGGTCACCATTGGGATAGCCTTATAGGCGTACAGGGCTTTGCCGACGATGTTGGAGCCGCTGAACGCGCTCTCAACACCAGAGGACTGGGCAACCTTTTTGGAGTTAGCTGCCACAAGTGTCACCGTATGGTTGGCACCCGAGAGGCCGCCGCTTGGGCTGGCAATAGTTGACAGCGCCAATTCCACCGTCAGTTTCTTTGTTGTACCTGGCGAAACCAGAGGCCGGCTTCCTTCAGCGATATTGAAGGTTACGGTCGTGGCGGCCGGCAATGACATGACCACCGTGCTACCATCCTTAACTGTCACCGCGCTGATACCCGTAGCACTGGGCATTGTGAATTCTAATTTGCTAATCTTGTAGTTCTCGTTAACCGCCGTGAATTCATAACCGACGGCTGTGACTGACTGTTCATCGCCGACGATTACGTCGTTGTTAGCCACCGTCGTGTCGCGGGCGGCCGTAAAGCTGCCTGCGCCGATAGTGTGGGTCTGGCCATCCGTCGGGGAAATAACAAGCGTTGTGCCCGAAGGCGTGGTCGAACCATCTACATCCAGCGTTGTCTTGAAGGTCTGGCCGGAAGTCGATGCTGTGCTTAGAACCTGCAACCAAACTTCGACAGGAACAACCTGGTTGACGCCCATCGAGAAGTTAACTGAGAAATCCTGGGTCGCATTTACTGTCGAGCGGATGGTCGTCTGCTGGGCGCCATACTTAACGAAGATATCGCGCATCTCGTTCTCGTTGGTCGTACCAGAGACCTCATCAACGGTTACTGTAAAGCCGCTGATGTTGGCGCCTTCAGTATTGGAACCGGTTAAATTCCAATCACCAACCTTAATGGAACCTGTGGGCGCCACTAATGTCTGGTTGGGGAAATTGAGGTCTTTTGCCAGTGCGAGGGTACCCGTCGCAACCGTGCGGTTGTTGCCCTCAAGAGTCGAGCTAGGCGCGTCAAGCACATTGCCGGAAGAGAGACCCTCTGCGTTATCTACACCGACTATCAAGAGAGCGGAGATAACATCATTGTTCGCAAGAGCGGAACCGGAGTTCTCCTTTGCATCTGCACGGATTTCAACCGTGGCGGCTGAACCCGGCTGGAGGGTGTAATTGACCGTGTACGAGACATCGGTACCGTCGGTCAACACCTGCGTACTGCCATACTGCGTGCCATTAATGAGCACGCGGCCATCCCGCAGGTTCGCAACCGTAGCAGAGACAGACGCCTGGAATGTCAGCGTCTCAATCTTGACGGCTTCGCCGTACGCGGTAAACGAGTACTTAGCGAGCGTGAAGTCATCGGTCGTTAACACGACTTCACCCGAGGGTGAATCGATCGCCTTCGTGATGGTGAGGCTGGCGGCACCGATAGTGCCGGAGGCCGGACCAAATGGGAATGTACCCGTCACTGGTGGAACACCAGCATTGAAGTCGGCATCAAACAACTCAATGTCGTAACTGCCCAATGTGGTGGAACCGCGGAGCTCAAACTTATAGGTCTTGCCCGGGCCACCGACGATATCACCGACCACTTTCACGATACCAGCGTCGCTGGTGAGGATCTTTTTGTTCGCGAGGAAGGTGACATAGTCGTTACTGTCAATGCCATCGGCTGTCGCAACTTGTGCGCCATCAATGTAGAGGCGGAAGTTGGCGAAGTCGTTCGCAGCGGCAGAACCAACCATGCGCAGCTGCAAGCGCTTGAACCAGACATCGTTGACACCGCTGGACAGGTCACCCTGCCAGAGCGTCACATCTGGTTGCGGATCAAGCGAACCACCGCCGGCCGCCGAGGTAATCGCGATGTCGGAGAGGTCACCGTTCTCGGCAGCAATCAAGTGAACATTGCCCGAAACTGAAACCGTCGAATCGTTGACCATGATTAACTGAATTCCAACTGTTTTACCAGACGTGGTGTCGGCTATGTTCGCGCGCACCGCGACTGTCGCCGGAGCGTTGAAGAATCCGCTGGCATCGTTGAAGGTCAGGGTGTTGTTTGAGAAGGTATTGCCGTCCGAAACGCGCTTGCCGTTCACAAACAGGTAGACATTCTCTAATGTAGCATCACCGGAAACACCAAGGCGGTTAAGCACCAGCTTGGTAACCATACCGGCACCGTTCACTTGGAAGTGAACGAGGTCAGCGAGACCCTGATCTTCAAGTAACGTAGTGGAGGCTGGGTTATCAGATGCTAATGAAGCGGACATGGGGCCGCTTGGGGTCCCGGGTCGGGAGTAATCCGGTATCTGGTTGACATTTGTGTAGTCAGCACCTTTTGGATACCAGTTAAACTCGTTGTTGTTAATGCAGAAGACTTTCTTGAAGAAATTGGGGTCCTGCTGAACGGCTTGTTCGCCAGTGACATTTACCCAATGTAGAACACCAGTGTCTTCGGCGGTAACTTCTACACCATAGACTTTCGGATCGTTCGTCTCGCAGTTTCGGAAGATACCGGAGGTGGGGAACGCATCGCGAGTCGTGGCTGATACGGATTTCACAGCGGGGAAACCGCCGAGGTGGCCGTAAAAGTTGAAAATGACTGGGTTCAAGAACAATCGCTTGTACCCGAGGGCATTTACAATGTAGATATCCGGATCAGATGAACCGGAGGCAGAAATCGTGTCTCCTTCTGTGAGACCATAATCTCCTGGGACTGCTGCCATCACCCGTTGAGGTATAGCCGCAAATCCCGCTAACGACAGCATTGTCGTTAGAGTCGTCAGAACAGCTAATGACTTTTTTAAAGTCTCCAGCCGTCCTCTTGATACTTTACTCATGTTAAGTTTATTTTTTTCCTTTGCGTGGGCTGCGTATCGCCGCTTATGCAGCAATGCCTACGACCAGCGCCCGCAAAGAATTTTATTGATCTTTCTTATTACGTGCTTTCTTTTATCAATCTTATTTCGCTCGATCCAATTCGGAGTCGAGTAGAGCCCTGGTAAAACCGCCGCTAGAAATTCTAGTCTCCCGGGCATATGTTTCGACCAATGCCGCTGGAGGTGACAGCTTTATCGACTAAAGGCTCTCTGCTAATAACAATTGGAATAACTCTTGCCAATCAATCTTGTTTTCGTTTCAACCGTTATAGGGACATCAATTGTCAACGTTCTTCCCTGGACCCCACACTCAGTTAGCGACAGCTGCGAGGCTTGTCGCAAATATCACCAATTGAGTGTGGGATGGACTACCTACTTCTCGGCATATCGGTTACGCGGAGAAGCAGATAGTTCAGCCTGCCCAGCTAGGGCCCACCCGATTAACAAAAAATAACCAATTACAAAAACTGGTTACTTCCGTTCCTTAGTGGCACCATTATTTACCATATTTTAATTTTCGCTTTTGACAACGATTTTCCGGTAATTCCTCGGTTCTCACTAGTGTGTTCAGAATACTTATTTATAGCAGGAAAGTCAACTAATACACAAATAGCGGTAAAGAGCCTTATCCGGAATCTTGTTGTAATTATATGCTACCGTTTTATTAGCAACAATAGCCAAATGTGGATAATTTATCAACGTAATTACCCAACAGTTCAGACGCATGACTTATAATATTATTACGACGTTACTGGGCAACGCTGTTTTTCGACTTTGGTGTCCCCGTAATTGCATTCCCCTGAGCATCTTTTCCGGTACGAATTGCGCCGTTATTACTAGCCCAATTTGAGGCATTTGAGCCGGTAATAAGCGCGTTAATCCTCTCCATACTCGCCTTTGGCGTGTTAGTTCCTGCAAACCAGCCTCCTTCGACCCTGCAGTTGACCAAATCAATCGGACTTCCAGTCGCATCATGTAGTTCAAGACTCTCGCAGGCGTTAGAAAGACCAGCCCCAACACCTCCACCAAAAGAAACAAGCAAATCCGATGGAATATCGGAAATCGGCTGATTTACTGAGCGTCCAATGAGATAATACTCACCCGCCATGATCGAACCCGAAAGCACGATGTCCGGCTTGCCGTCTTGGGACACTAATCGCCAACTCGTCATATCAACGGGGGTATTTCCTGGGTTAAAAAGCTCAATCCATTCATCAGAAGGATCTGCATCCGTTCCCATCCAGCCAATCTCGTTGATTACCACATGCCCCGTCGTCGGCAGCGGACTTGGCGTGGGAGTGGCGGTGGTTGATGGTGTTGGCGCCGGTGTAGGTGACAATACTTTAATAACCGCGCTAATGGCTGGTGACAGCCGTGGTGACAGTGATGGTGACAGTGGTGACAAAGTTGGTGTCACCATGGTTGTCACCATGGACTTTGTCGGACTGGGCGAACCAACGGACGAACCGTTTTGAAGCGCCACATTCAAAAGAGCTGCTTCTTGGTCCGTAGTGGGTAATGGGGCATTTGACGACTCCGGCGAGCCTGCCCGAAGAAAGAGAATTACGAGCGATAGCGTAATTATGCCCACTCCCCAGGTGATAACGGATTTATGGGTGAACTGGACCATGGAGATATACTCCTGACTAGAATTCTCTGACCCATCACGAACTTCCCGAAGGAATGTGTTGAATTAAGGAGGGATAATAATCCAATACGTTCGTGACGGGTCAGAGAATTCTATAAAAACGTAATATCAAATTGGGCGATGGCCGGCAAGCCCGCCTAAATTTTCTTTGATAAGAAAACTTGGGCGGGCAAGCACCTATTTGGCAGCAGTATAGATCACGCCCCGGTCTCTCGTTTCTTTTTTCACCAAACCGGCTTCTATCAATTCTCTCAAACTTCTTTTGACGGTCCTAGACGAAAGTACACCGAATTCGTAAACGATATCTTTGGTCCGAGCGGGTGATTGTTTAATGAAAGTAAGAATTTTTTTCTTATTTTGATTAAGTTTGGAACTGGGCTTTTGTTCCGTCGCCGCGGCGAATTTATCTTCCGCTGGCTTGGCAAATAATTCAAGTTCGGGCATTTGCAACACGGCTACTCTGAATTTAAGCAGACTGTGCTGAGCATGGGCTAGAAGGACGGCATCAGCTCGATTGGTGTGCTGGGTGTATTCGATAATATCGAGGAGTGATTCGATCCGAGCCATTAATTCACGCTTGGTTGATTTGGCCGGCTTGCCCGGCCAGGGCGTGACTGTGTGATCGTGATAAGTTTCAGCCAGATCGAAAAGTTTTTGATAAATTTTTTTGAGAGTAAATATATCCGAGATGCCGACAGTCGCGCGGGCTGCCGCGATAAATGCTAACGCAAACAGTTTAGAGTTTTCATTCATTCTTTTCGGAAAGAGTCGCCGACACATCTTCCTTTTTCTCCGTTGGATAAGTGGGTTCTTCCATAAAATATAATCAAAGCTATTGTAGCGCCGGGGAATAAAGCTTACAAGAAGGGGATTTGTCAGCGTCTATCCGAGATTATGCGATACTTGTGTTGCATAATCTCGGAATGATATGCGACATCTCTCGATGTAGCATATCATAAGATTGTGCGACGTTCTCTATAAAACAGCAACGATGTGCCGGGGGGTTATCTAAAATAAACAATGATTCGACTCATGCCACTCAACACAATGTATAACGATAAAAGTCAACAAAAAAATCTACATTCAGTTACAAATAGAAATTCAAATGACTTCCCTGCCTTGAAAAGTTATCCACAACCTATCCACTCCCGTTTCAGGCTGCAGGCAACCTATTAAGGTTTATGAATCCCGTTAGAGAACGCCCTCGCTGGCAGCGAGGGCTTCAGTCACCTTGGGGCGACCTTTCTCTAACGGGATGAAGATGAAGATTTTTTACTGACTTTTCGTATCTAAGAGTTCAACCTCGAAGATGAGGGTGCTGTTAGCCGGGATTGGTCCATTGGCTTGGGCGCCGTAGCCGAGTTCGGCTGGAATAACCAGCTTGCGCTTACCCCCTACTTTCATACCGGCAACGCCTTGGTCCCAACCCTTAATGACCATGCCAGTACCAAGTATGAATTGGAACGGCTGGCCCCGATCTCGGGAACTATCAAATTTTTGGCCGTTGGTCAGAGTGCCGACGTAATGCACGGTTACTAAATCCCCTGCTTTAGCTGCAGCGCCAGTGCCAATAATAATATCCTGTATTTGCAATCCGTTAGGCATAGTTGTGGTCCCAGTAGAAGCTGACGGTGAAGGACTGCTTGAGTTTGTTAATAAACTGCTCTTATTATCAGCGCTCTCCCCTTTCTTGAACAAAAGCCAGGCTGCCGCTGCGACAAATAAAATTAATACTAGAAAAATAAAGAAATTTTTCGTCATTATCTTTGATTACCGAGATTTCACCGGGAACCGATCCGGATCAATGATTCGGTCGAAGCAATACCGGCCGGAAGGATGTTGCCAATTTGCTGGTTCGATTCCATACGATGAATCAACTGCGGGCATAGGTACGGATTTTGGATCATTCTGATTTCCTTCGCTGGCCGTATTGAACGTGGCGCAAAGACTGAATGATTTGTCAGCTGTAACCCGGTACTCGTAAGGTATCTGTGATTCCGGATCGATGGGAGCCACAAAGCCGTTGATGGTATCCGTCAAAGCATCAAGGTTGGGCGGAAGAACTCCCTTCGCCTGCCAATAAGAAACAATCTGCCATTGGATTGTCTGGAGATGCTGGACACGCTGTTCGTCGAATCGGTTTTGCCGCTGGGCGGCCGGCGAACCGGCGACGACGAAGCCGGCAACGATGCCGACGCTCACTAGAGCGATGACAACTCGCGAAAAAAGTTTCATGGAGCGTAGCTGTTCCCGAAGTTCGTTGAGGTAGTAAAAGAATACCGATCCGGCGATAGCCATTATGCTTAGTATTTTCAAGACAAACCGTGTCGTCAACTCACCCTGCAGAAAATTATAAACCAGCGCGATTAAGTCGCCGATTACCACCACTCCCGCCACGAACAAAGTCAGATACAAAAGCCACTTGCGGATGCGAAGTTCGCGTTTATCCGGATTGGCAAGAATGTCTTTTTTCAAAAAGCGGGAAACCCAGAGAAATACCGGAAATACGATGACGAGCGAGGAAACCGACCAGCGGACTGCCTGATAATATTGCTGGTCGCTGAAATAGGGTGATTCAGTGATGGCATCGGGCACGTAGATATTAATGAATTGGAACAGTAGCGTCCCAAAATTAACCGCCAGCATACCCAAGGCGACCACTGACAACAGATACAAAAATACGTCCCGCGGCAGATTTTTATTGGTTGTTTCCATGTTGGGTGAATTGTAGCAAATCAGTCAGGATATTCAATTATTGAGCTCGAGCTCTATCTATTTTATTTTTATGCTCGGTTGGGATAAGGCAGAAATGTAAACCGGTATTGATTCGACGCTTTCAATCTTTTCATTCTGGAGTGTGACCCGCAAGGCCAAACCTTGCTTTGTTTCTTCTGAAAAATTTTGATCAAAAATAAAATTGCCGAGAGAATAGGCAATCCAGCCGTTTTTATACTGCTCAACTTCCTGGACCACATGCGGATGATGGCCGATAACTAAACTAGCACCAGCATCAATCGCTTCTTTAAAAATTACTTCTTGATTCTGATTATGCTGCGTTTCATATTCATCACCAGTGTGAAATGAAACAATAACGAAATCACTGCTCGCCTTAGCTTGGACAATATCTTTTACCATCTGGGTTCGATCTAAATAAGCCACGCCGGGCGAAGTGGCAGTTGCTGCCAGCTGTTTTGATAATAAATCGGTGTATGCCAGATAAGTAATTTTGGTTCCTTTGACCGTGCTCGTAATTCCGCGATGAACATTGTCAAAATTTTGACCTGCGCCGACGTAACTGATTCCGATATTATCTAGGTAGGTCATCGTATCCAAAAAAGCGTCCCGGCCATAATCCCAGATATGATTGTTAGCTAGGGAAACAATATCTATACCCGCATAGGTCAAACCTTCTAGCGTGCGGGGATCGGCCCGAAAAGAATAGATGCTGCCCATTTTGACGCCCCGGTTTGATACGGGATTTTCTAAATTTGCAAAAGTCAGATCGGCCGATCCGAGAAAATCGGCTATTTTCAAAAATGGAAATCGCCAATCGCCCGAGGCGACAATATTTTCACCGACTTTCCGGGAAAGCATTATATCGCCCACAAAAAGCAGCTCTATATTATCGGACATGATCTCCGGCGCTTGAGGGTCCGCGGCGACATAATCAATCTGCCGAGTTTCTTTAAAAAGGTAAGGGAAAACTAAAAGCGCGCCCGCGAAGGTGATGCCGATCGCCAAGAGAAGCGGTTTGCGCATGCGATGTTTAATTACGCTAAATAGCGTGCTCCGATTCTAAGAGTAGGCGTTTTTGATCCGCGCCGCGGTTATATTGGCCGAGCGTACCATCCGCGCGAATCACCCGATGGCACGGTATTACCGGATCAAAATTGGTTTTCAAAATAGCGCCCACTGTCCGGTAAGCCCGCGGACTACCGGCCAGGAATGCTACATCGCGGTATGAAAGGGTACCGCCGCGAGGAATCCGTTTGACAATCTCCAAGACTTTTTCTCGAAACGGTTTCATGGATTTCTTTGATGCTTATTTAAATTGAAGCGTATCGGCAAATACCTTAATGTGCGCCGGGTCCGCGACTACCAGCAAGTAATTATACTGGCTTGAATTGATTCTCATTGGTTTGGGATATCTCACAATTAGCGCCACTTCTTTTTTGTCGTTCGCCTGGTCTTTGGATGGAATAATGACACGCGCATCTTGGTCACCGGCCGTCAAAGTTACAATTGTAGGCCGCTCGCCATATGGCTTAAGTTTGTGATTCACCAAATTGCTCGTAATTTTCGCAATATCATCCGAAGAAGCAATGGCATCGAGACCAAAAAAGCCATTATCGCCCTCGTAACGACCCGATAAATCACCTATTGTGCCGTAGCGTAAATCAGGCTCCCACGATGTCGGATACCGGAAAGAAATACCCAAAAGTGGGTTCGCATAGGTCGAGAGGGGTTCAAAACTTAAAGATAACCGGCCGGTGTACCATAAAAAACCTGTCATTACGAGAATCGCCAATGCTAGGAATGGCAGTACACTAAGCATTTTTCGAGCCGCATTATTCATGTCTTTCATTATATCATGAAAGACAAAGGGCTCCAGATGATCTTTGGAGCCCCCTTTCTTTGACGTTTGTGACTTATTTACCTTCCGGAACGAACGTACTTGATGCCGGCGGCGACGCCCAATCCCAGACCGATAATTACCCAGGGCACCATCGCTAGGGCAATAACAGTCCGGATCGGATGTTCCTGTGCCTGGTATCTCGCTTGTTTCATGAACCGGTTTTCGCGGAAGCCGGTCGGCACTCGCCGGTCGTAAAGATCAAGAACTGCCGCACCCAGCTGTTTCATCTGGCCCCCTATTGATTCTTCGACTACTCTACCACAGTTTCGGGTATCGGCAATTTATTGCACCGGACACTTCTTATTATGATAGTTTAGGATAATGCTGGTATGAGGGAATAAAAAAAATTGAGTTTGCCAATCGCTTGACTTGCTTTATTTCTGGGCGGCGAATTTTACGAAAGTTCGCGACCGCTCTTCTATTTCAATAATTTAAAATCTTTTGAGAACACCGACTCGTTCTGATTCCGGTCGCGGCGCATCAGTGGGTTGGTTGAAAATGAGTTCAGCAGGTTGCATCAACTGCCAGAGAACCATAAGTTCTAGCAGCATCAAACCCACCGCACCGATTAATTTCGCCTTGGTTTGAGGTGTCAGCGTAAACGGCAATTCGATTCTGGCTGCCTGCTCGAGTTTATTGACCAGAAAATTCATGGCCAATAGTATGTCACACAATAAATTTATTGTCAAAGAGTATCGATTCCAAACAAAAAAAGCTTCAGTAGAACTGTCCCAGCTACTCTTCGATAAGCTCGATGTCATCCAACTCTTGGTTTGCATCGGATTCAATCAAGTTGATGTTTGCATCAAGAAGATTCAGTTCCATTTCTTCGCTTCTTCTAATAGGATTCAAAGCGGCATTAGAATTTTCAAAATCATCACTCATCTGCTTCGTCTGCCACCAAATCATATCGCCTGCCAAAGCAATTGCAAATATAGCAACAAAGAAAAAAATATTTCCAAGGTCGTAGAGTTTCCTTGCTTTAACCAACGGCTTCACAGTTGGTTTCACAATTGATTTCATATTCTAATTATACTCCGTGTGATATCCACATCCAAATCTCCGATTCGCGTCTCACTTATGAAGCTAAACGAATTTTTGTTACATCTGAAAGTTCTGGATATTTTCTGCAAGTCATCCGCCTCTCGAGCTTCAATCGTAAAAAATACTATATGTTTTAGAAACTGTGAGGACCTTCTCAATCAAAAGATAATACCATCATAACATACATAAAGGATAATAATCAATTATGAAGGTTTGTATACTATTATAAATATTTATACTTCTCGTATCGTTACCGGTATTATTATCGGATACCCTTGATCCAATTTATTCCCAATACAAATACTCCCTATTCAACCTACTTCCAGTACTGATGTTGAATACCTTTAATCCAACCCGAGATCTGACGGGCTAAAAGTGAGCTAGCTTTGACCCTGATTCGAATAAAGCCTTGCGCGGCGCGAGAACCGGCTTGCGGCATGTTCAATTTTTCTTTCTTCACTCCTTGCTTCACTCCTTGGCTTTTGTGACGATATATTTTTTGAAAATAGATATGAGTGAATGAATGCTTGGGAACATCTATGGAATCTGACCAATATGAGATGATATCATTAGTTGAATTGCGGCGATCGGCGTTAACAAAAATATCAAATTTGATTTCATCAGTTGTAATTTGTCCGACTTCCTTCAACCATTTTAAAAAAAATTTAAGCAGCAATGGGTTGCTATTGGAAAATCTAACACCTCGCGTGAAGTCATCACTCAATCGTTCACGCCAGTATAAAATAATTCCCATCAACCATAGGTCACGTTGTGAAAGTTTACTAATCTCTCCACTAGAAGTGTTTTGTATAGTTTCAATTCTTGACTTCAGATGTGAAACTCTCCTCGCTCTGCTCTTTCGGAGAGCATCGATTCGGCGCTCATGCAATTTTTTTATAGCCTCCGCATCCAATTCCATTTTTCCCAACCAAGAATTGAGTGTCGATTTCGGAACTCCGAGTCGATTTTGAATTTCTGAATACGAAAACCCCTTCTGACGCATCTCGATCGCAATTCCCTTTTTGTACCTTATTTGTTTCTGAACCACGTCAGTGTTTATTACTTAACTATATTAACAAAGTACAGAAATAATGTAAATAACACTTATAAACAGCCAATATCAATAACGAAGATTACCAGATTTTTGCACGTTCTACTTTCGGTCTATAGAGGGCATTGTCTTCCTTAACATCGAAAATTTCGTAAAATATGTCGCAGTTCGAAAGTGCTCCGTTGACCCTGTACTTAGCCGGTGAATGCGGGTCCACTAGGGTTCGCTCACGCAGTGCTTTGGGTCTATAGGCCGCGCACTCCCCGATTGCAAAGCCGATGAAAAACCGTTGTTCAGGTGTAAAGCCCGCGATTTTGGCTGACATTCGGCGAGGGTTTGCTATTTGGAAAGCATCGTAGCCAATGGCCAGGCCGCCCAGATCGGCAATATTTTCGCCGAGCGTCAATTTACCATTCACATGTAGATCATCTATAGCTACGTAAGCATCGAATTGCTTGACTAGAACTTCAGCTTTCTTCATAAAACGCTTCCTATCCTGTTTCGTCCACCAGTTCCGAAGGCTACCTTTCTCATCAAAATGGCTGCCCTGGTCATCAAAACCATGAGTTAATTCGTGACCAATTATTGCGCCGATGGCACCGTAGTCTAAGGCATCATCGGTACCGGAAAAATAGGGTGACTGCAAAATGCCGGCCGGAAAAACAATCTCATTCATGTTTGGACCATAATACGCATTCACGGTCGGCGGCGACATAAACCATTCATCTCGATCTATGGGTTTGCCGAATTTAACCATTGTCCGTTTGAATTCAAACACCTCCGCATTAATAATATTCTGCAAATGAGAATCGCGATTAATACTAAGTTTGGAATAGTCCCGCCACTTTTTGGGATAGCCGATCTTACAAACAATAGCTGAAAGTTTCTTCAGGGCTTTTTTCTTGGTAGGAGCACTCATCCAGTCTAATTTTTTTATTCTATCGGCATACGCGTTTGTCACATTCACTACGAGTTGATCCATCTTTTGTTTAGCTTGGTTGGGAAAAAACTTCTCGACGTATAGGCGCCCGAGTGCTTCGCCAAATGCGTCGTCTATAATATTTACAACCCGTTTCCAGCGAGGCTTTATTTTTTCAATACCATTAAGTATCGTGCCATAAAAATGGAAACTCTCCTTCTCGAATTTATCGCCTAGATGCGCGGAAAAGTCGGAAATGAGGTGGAATCGCAGATATTGCTGCCAGCGCCCCAGGGCGACGTTTTTAGCCATTAAACTGACCTCTTTAATGAAGTTTGGCTGCGAGACAATGGGGTCTTTAACTCCCCTAATGCCAATGCCCTGAAAGTATGCGCCCCACTCGATATTTGGTGAAATTTTCTTGAGTTTGGCCAGCGTGAATTTGTTATACATCTTATGGACATCACGCTGTTCGACGCGGGTCATCGAGGCACGGGCTAACCTAGTTTCAAACTCGATTATTTGATTGGCCGCCGATTTTGCTTCGGCTGGTTTATATCCGGCTAATTTAAAAATGTTGCTTATGTACCAGATGTATTCTTTTCTAACTTCTTTCGATCTCGGATCGGTTTTTAAATAGTGATCTCTATCCGGCAAACCCAGGCCGTGCTGGTAAAGACGAAAAATCATTCGGCTGCTGTTTTTGTCGTCTTGTTCCACATTGGGATACCATACTGAACTTACGCCTAAAGTATGCAGGTGAGCTATAACTTTAATAAGATCGCCTACGGATTTGATCGCGTTGATTCTGGCAAGTTCTGATTCAAGCGGTTTCAAACCTGTGGCGTTGATTTTCTTTATGTCCATCGCCGCCCTAAAAAAATCGCTAATCTTTTGGGCATCGCTGCCTGGCCTTTGATTTTTCTTTGCAACTTGTTTAATAAGTAAGTGGAGATTTTTGAGATTACGTTCCCAGAGCTCATAAAAACTCCCCCACTTCATTTCTGTCGCCGGAATAGGGTTGTGCTTGATCCACCCACCGTTAACAAACTCGAAGAAGTCATCGCCTGGTTTTACTTTACGATTGAAATTACGAAGATTGATTTGGTTCATAGTCTTCGTACTGTAATACAATCAAACTCTCTACGCAAACAGCGAGCCGGAAGCTCGCTGTTTGAATTTATTACTTACCGATCATTCGAGAAAAGAGGGCTTCGCAGAAAAGAGGAACCACGCGGGCAGCAGGAACGCAACAAAGTGCACCGCCATGAATATGAATACGAAATCGAGCGAGTACCCCATAAAGTAATAGCGGGTCTGCAATAACACAGCGACGATGAGCGCAACCCAGAATGCCAGCCATCGGGGATTGCCCGTGAAGCGGCGGGCGATCGCGAGAACGACAAAACCAAGGATGACGCCGAAGATGACTTTGTTGCGGTAGTACCAGAACGGCACCGCGTATTCCTCGTTTACCTGGTGCGCAATCCAATCTAACCCGGTGCCGATCAAAAAGACGAGCAGTAAGACCCCAAGTTGTTGTAGCACCCGCCTTACCATAGGTATCTCTTATCATACCACATCGGCTGGCCTCCTCGAGCTAGAACCGTTGGACGGTCAAGCCCAGCAAGGTGTTTTTAGCTATCCAAATCTTACCACAACCAACGCGTCTCGAGCAGGCTACCTAAATAATGCAATAAGCCCAGCAACTGCACCTAATAAGAATATAACTTGCACCCATGTTTTTTCCCACCACTTTTTGGTGTTTTCACCGAGATCGCTGGGTAGGTCTATTTTGTCGTCCTCGTTATAGAACTTAACAAAATTTTTATGATTAAAACTAAGCTCTATTTTTAATCTTTTACGTATTCCCTTGAAATGATCTGGAAAAATAGAATTATAGATGCCTTGATAAAATAAGCGGCCATCTCTAATTTGAGAGGATAGCTCGCTAGTCACATCAGTTCCATTTTTGGGATCAAGATTAGGATCAAAATATCTTGCTTTTGTTATTTTTAATACCATATAAAAGTTTTGGTCTACTTAAGGCTCTAGAAACCAACTGTTATTTTCTGGGTCATAGATATAAGCCTGCGGCAGCTTTTTTTCAACTAAGCCGCCGGACTCATCATGAATACTACAATCTATTTGTATTTTAATTCTTCTTCCTTGCTTCGCAGCATCCTTTATTTCTTCTGGAATTCCCAGGCCAGGGGCCTGAATTCCAGTTAAAGCGTTTAGATTCCAGGCTTTTGTTCCGCCATAGTAACCATCGTCTACTTCTTTGAAAAAATTGCCATCAACAAAAAATCCAATCTTTATATACGCCAAGTATTTCTTTTTCTCGTGATTAGAAATCCAAAACCACACTCTTCCGTCTTTCAAAAAATCAAACGGTACCGAATTAGGCAAAACAGAGGCAATTTGATAAGAAACTATTGCAGTATTAGATTCTCCACTAATCCTATGGTCTGCAGTTTTTCTTACTCTTTTTGGTATTCGCGCCGATTCGTCGGTGGATCCAGTAGATACAATTCCGGACTCAATAATTCGGGATGCTTGATTCTTGATTAATTTAACTTCGTTCTCCAGTTTTTCATCTAGTAACTTTTGGTTTCTATACCATTTTTTTCCTGCCCAAATCATAATTCCTATCCCGCAAACACTTAAGATAACCAGTGGCCATGAGGTGCCTCGGAGAAAAATCCCGATTACACCCATTACAAATAAAATCGCTCCAAAAGAGACAAGAAATTTATAGAAATCATCGTAGACTAATTTGGGTATTTCCATGATGTTTATATACGTCTCGGGCGAAATAACCTATCTCAACTTGGCTGACGACCTCGAGCTAGAACCGTTATCCGGTCAAGCCCAGTAAGGTTATTTAAGCTATCTGGATTTTATCACAAATGACCCATCTCGAGCGCTGGTAAATTTGGAAATTGCACTATCTTGCCCATATTTAACCTAATAGCATCTCGGCAACTTTTCGCAAAAGTTTTATCATTTGATTCTTTTATGTATTTTGTGACTCGGAAAAGATCAGTAGTTCTTACCAACACACAATTTGACGATTTAGCTGTATTGATACACTTGGCCGTAAATTGTTCTGCTCGTTCAGAGGGTTTTGTAAGTCGAAAACCATTTCCAAATAAAATACCAACTGCAGGTTTTTCAATTTCTTCCCTTTGTAAATCTTCTTGAATGTTTGTTGCCAGTTGCCTGAATTTATCAATATTTATCGCCGAAGTATCTTTCCCCTCGGCTTCGCCGATAAAGCGGTCTCCCTCTGGCGAAGTAATAACATGATCCAACTCAAGGTTTCCATCGTTGTAATTCTCCGCTTTATAGCCCAATATCTCCAGCGCTAAATTAATTGTACTTTCAAGTATTTTTCCTTTTTCAAAAAGTAAATCCCTCAACTTGCCCTCTTGATCAATTTTTGTCAGCAACTCATTCTTTTGCAAAATAAGCTCATTGATTTCTTTTGATTTATTTTCGGTCTCTTTCTTCAAAATCTGTTCTTGGGCTAACTGAAAATCCGCCTCGTTTGTCCAACCAGGAGACGGGGTTCTGTCTCCGCCCTTACTGAGAGCTTTATCTATATCTATAAAAGCTTTAACTAAAGATTTTCCAAATTGTGTTGCCTCTTTTGTCCAATATTCTTTCTTTTCTTTTCCTTTACGTTCCGTAAATTTTTTCTCATCGTATTTTATGAAAGGCAAAACCACAAGGTGTCCATTTTTTATTTTGTAAGTTGCCCCTAGAATTTTGGTTTTATCTTTACCAGTGAAAATTATTTGAGCCCCACTCGGATTTTCTATGTACAGCTGATATTCCAGATCTTTCCCAAATTTTTCATAAAAATCACTGAAAATCGGGTTTCCATAAAATTGGATATTCTTTCCGGAGGCAGATGTTAATGTGCCCGCATTAATTGGCAGAAAATTATAGTTGTAGTGTGTCTCGGTATTATAATTCTGTACTTTTTTATCTAGAGACACGCCGCGTGAAAGACGGTACTCTTCTTTTTTAGTCAAGAGTACAAAAACAGTTTTCCCAGCGTTTAAACAATCTTCTATTTCTTTTCTCAGGTGAGCTATTTTTTGTATATATACCCTTGAGGGCTCAACATTGTAACAACCTCCACCGCCCATAGTGAAGCTTACTTGATCTCCTCTTGGTTCTAATGAATCTGGAGAAATCAACAATATATCAGCGTCCATTAGAGATACGCCGTCGTAAAAATCAATCTGATTTTCGTCAAATGTTGGTATTGTATAGCCAAGCGTAAATATTTGTTTTTTATCAGCCATTTAAGGCAACTCGAGCGTAATAACCTAGCTCAAATTGGCTGCGGGACTTGGACTCGAACCAAGATACCAAGATCCAGAATCTTGTGTCCTACCATTAGACGATCCCGCAATGAATCATCATTTCACCAAAATGTAATTCATCCTGAGTGAAACGAAGGATTACAATATACACGAAAACGGACGTTTATTCAACGCCCACATTCATTTTTTAATCACGACTTATTATAATGTTGGGCCGAAACTAACGGCTAGATCTTGATGAATCGGCGAATCGCGATGAAGCTGGAGAAGACACCTAGCATACTGCCAGCGGCAAAGGTGAGAATTATAAATTCCCAGGCATTGTGCTTGAAGTAGCCGAATGTGTCGACGCCGGGCATCAGCCGGGCGATTTTCGGCGAAGCGTAGAGCATGGCGGGATAGAAAATCATCAGCGCAAACAGCCCGGCAAATAAGCCGTAGAGAGCGCCCTCAACAAGATAAGGGAACCGGACATGGCGATTGGAACCGCCGACCAGTTTCATAATTTCGATTTCCTGTTTCTGATTGTAGATTGTCAGGCGAATCGTGTTGAACGTGACCAGCACGGCAATGAATGAGAGGACCACCGTAGAAATAAGGCCCCAATTGCGCAGGCCGTTGGAGATGCGCTCGATGCGCTGGATAACCTGCTCGTTTTCGTAGAAATTGATTTTATCGATGGATGAGCGGAATTTATTACCTTCGATAGCGGTAGCAATGGCCGAGTATTGGGAAGTGTCATTGGCTTTGACATTCAGCGAAGCCTGAAGGGGGTTTCCCTCCAGTTCGGCCAGGGACTCGTTAATGAGGGCGCTACCGGCATGGCGTTTTTTGAAATCTTCGAGCGCCTGGTCTCGAGAAACATAGCCCACGCTCCGGACGCCGAAAATCTTTTCAATATCGCTTCGGATTGTGGTTACTTCTTCTTCCGCGGCAGTCGTTTTGAAATATACGGTAATATCTACTTTTTCCTGGAGAGCAGTGACAATCGTGTCGGAAATAAAATTCAAGGCGATAAGGCTTAGGAATACTAACAATACCAGGGTCATGACGCCGGTGGTGCCCACGGTCACATAACTGTTACGTTTAAAATTATTCCAGCCGGTTCGGAAAATTCTTTTGAATGTTTGGCGCCACATGTTGGGATAGTAATTAGTTGCTAGTGATTAGTTTCTAGTGCTTTCTAAAAACTAATAACTAAAAACTAGAAGCTATATTATATATTTACCCGATTCAACCTGATCCCGCACGATATGGCCCTTTTCCATGGTCACTACCCGCCGACCGACTGTATTCACCAGATCGCGGTTATGCGTCACCATGATTACGGTCGTGCCCAGTTCGTTGATCTTCATTAGTAATTTTAGCACGTCATAGCTGTTAACCAAGTCGAGGTTGCCAGTGGGTTCATCGGCCAGGATAATCCGCGGGCGGTGAATAAGCGCGCGGGCAATCGCCAGTCTTTGTTTTTCGCCGCCGGATAATTGGTGAGGGAAGCTATCAATCTTATCATTAAGTCCAACGATGGCCAATACCTTGGGCACATCATTGTCGATTTCATCGCCGGTAGCACCCACCACTTCTAACGCAAAAGCAACATTCTCAAAAGCATTCTTGGAAGCGAGCAATTTAAAATCCTGAAAAACCGTGCCTATCTTTCTTCGTAAAAGCGGCACTTCTCGGGAGGAAATTTCGGCTAAATTAACGCCATCAACGACCACTTCCCCATTTGTGGGTCTTAATTCGCGCGTCAGCAGCTTCAAAAGAGTTGATTTCCCCGCGCCAGCCGGGCCGACAATGGACACAAATTCACCGTCTTTAATATCTAAACTAATCTTATCGAGAACCTCGATGTCGTTATCGTACGCGGTCGATACATTTTTTATCTCAATCATGCGATAGTTGGCCTGCGAGCTGTAGTACAGCGAGTAGCTGCAACTATCAGCACCGAGCACATAATTCTTATATTAAACTGTAGCTTAATCTTTCCTTCAATCGTCTAATGCCATAACCACGCTGTTTTAACTTTCTTTCGCGTATCCGAGCATCTTTTTCGTGTTTGTATGCTTCATAATAAATCAGTTCGGGATTTTTATGTTTATGTTCTTTAAATCTTCGTCGAAGATCACCTGTATATCCGATGTAAATTCCTTTTGTTTGCACGTCCCGAATGATATAGACGAAAAACATAGAATTATGTGCTCGGTTGTGTCAGCTTATGAGCCTCCACAAATTTATCTAAATCGCCATCGAGCACCTTGTCGGGCTGGGACGACTTTGTGCCCGTACGATGGTCTTTAACCATCTGATAGGGATGCAGCACGTACGAACGGATTTGGCTGCCCCATTCGATTTTCAGGTCCGGTTTGAGCTCCGAAAGTTCCTTGGCCTTGGCGTCCTCCATTTTCTTGGCCAGTTTTGAGGCCAGCATCTGCAGCGCTTTTTCCTTATTCTGCGCTTGGGAGCGTTCAGACTGCACCGCCACGGCAATGCCCGTCGGCAGGTGTGTCACTCTCACGGCTGTTTCGACTTTATTGACGTTCTGACCGCCCTTGCCTGATGCCCGATAGGTATCGATGCGGAGATCTTCTGGATTAATATTTAATGCCCGCGGAGTGATTTCGGGCATTACCTCCACCAGTGCAAACGATGTGTGCCGAAGATTTTTTGCCGAATATGGCGAGATGCGGACGAGACGGTGCACGCCAGACTCTCCTTTGAGAATTTGGTAGGCATTTTCGCCGACAATCTCGCAAGAAGCATTTTTAATTCCTTTCTGTTCGCCTAACGATTCACCGAGTACCGAAAACCGCCAACCTTTGTGCTGGGCATACCGCTGGTACATTCGTAAGAGCATTGATGCCCAGTCCTGGGCATCTACCCCTCCCGCTCCCGCATACACCGATAACAGCGCCTTATTCGGTTCGTACTCAAACACTTGTTAATGGTAGCAAATACAGTCCCAATATTCAACCAAAAAATGAACTACTCCTTCTCTTCTTTATTAGAATATTCCTGGTCCACTACCCTCATTCTTTCACGGATCCGGTCGGCAATATCAATTCGACCATGTCCATTTGCACAATTAATCGCATCGTAATAATCATTCCAAGCGTCATTTAGAAAACCGGCGGCAAGTTTCATTTCGGCAATTCGAGTCAGATAACCTATTTCGCTTTCGGAATTTTTCGGAACTAGTTTTTCTTCTTGAGTTTGCCAAGCTTTAATTTCTTCAACTCTTGCTTCTTCAGAAGACTTCGCGACCCACATTTCTTCCAAGCGTTTCTTAAGGGCGAGGTCTCGTTGTTCTACAGATTCTTCCGATCCTTCTTTGACTTTAGATTTTGGAAATTTTTCCATTACGCGATGGGAGTCTTATCAATACTAAAATCCCAACTTCTCATTGACAAAAATAACGTAGACCTTCCTGCCCATAAAGACGGGTTCTCGCTCGAAGATAAGAAGCTTGGAAATAGCGCTCCCGCCCATACCTACATCTTTCATCCGCGTATCCTCAAGCGGAAGCACATATTCTCGGACACGCGCTAGTGCCGCGTCAAGATTCGGGACTAACTTTTGCACACCCACAACAAATATTAGGTTTGGCGAGGTAAAAACAATGTGCGGCAGTTGACTGCCGGAATTCGAGGCAATAACAAGCTGGCCTGTCTCCGCGACCGCGTGAGCACTTCCCAGATAGTAGTCCGATAGAACTGTTTGCTTGCGGAGTATCGCTTGTTTTGCGGGGTCTTTCTCGGCAAGGATTTCCTCATGCAGATTTTTCCAGCCGTGGTCTTCTGATTTCAAATAGTCGATAAAGCCGATCTCCTCAAGCGTGCGCGAGGAACCGTTCATCACAGACGCACCCTTCGGAATAAGTGATTTCACTTTCTCAAGCGCTTCCGGGCGGTTGTTCACAACAATCCCTTCGATGCCACGCTGCGCCAGAGCATCGATAGCCTTATTAACTGTTTCCATATTTGCCAATGTTTCGTAGTTCATAATTTTATATATTTTATCACTTAAAGCCGGTGCGCGGAAAAAATCGGAAAGTCTAATTTTGGAGCCACCTCCCGGGATCGAACCGGGGACCTCTGCTTTACGAAAGCATTGCTCTACCAGCTGAGCTAAGGTGGCGTAACGATCCCCCAGTATACCTCAAGAAAGCGTTTTTTCAATGGATCTACTTCCGGGTCAACAAGGTCAATAGAGGATGGTATTGTAATCCGAGTTGCCAGAATAAAGCTACTGCAATAATAATCGATGGAACTATATAATCTAAAACAAGAAAGAGTTTGCGTTCATTGCATTGAAATCCAAACCGAGAAAGATAGTGATGAAAAAAACTTTTTTGTGTTTCTTCGGAATTAAATTCCATCATTGAAAGAATACACGATCCAAAAATCATCAGTTGGACATAGTAAAGGCCTATGAAAAGAAGGGTTATCTTCCAGGGTAAGAGAAACGGGGATGCATACACGAGGATTATTAGAATGAGGTGCAGCCAAAATAGCCAACCAAAATCTTTGTGCGTCTTCATGTTTGAGCGGGTAACGGGAGTCGAACCCGTTTCTTAACCTTGGGAAGGTTACATAATACCGGTATACGATACCCGCGACCTAAGTTATTCGAATATAACCATCTTCCACTATTTTTTCAATGTAGTCTCTACGTTTTAGTAATTTAATTTTTCTTTCTATTCGTCGTGCTATAAGCAACGTTGGATATTCTTGCATCAATCTAACCTCAAACTCTCCCAGCCTCTTTGTTGTTGCCGTAGATCCAATCGAGTGCTGATAAAACCTCCGTGACGGATTGTCGGTGCTACCCACATAAAACACCCCAGATTTTTTGTGTTGAAGGATATAAACAAAACCTTTCATATTATATGTGGATTACCTCGACGTTCTTGAGAAGTCGAGGAGCCGACCGAAGCGTCGGCTTAGAAACCAATTCTTCATTTTGACGAGGAAGTTAATTTGTTCTTCCGTCGGATTTTCAGCCGATAATTTTTTTTCTTCCGGGTAGACATAGGCAACTTGTTCATCCGCGGACTTATAATTCAATTTTAATCGCGCTTCTTTAGCTAGGAATTCCGGGTTTTTGAGATAGCTAATGAATTGCTGGATATAGCCGTTTTCTTTTTCAAGTGAATTCATTTTCGCTCGAACATTGTCTACTTGCTCGGCGCTGATTTTTTTATCCTGTTTCACCTGATAGGCCGAAACAAAAAGCCACCCGACCAGGAGTATTAGGCCGATAGTTACGAATTTTGACTGAAAAATTCTGATCATGGTATCCTGGGTTATGCTGTTTGATCAAAAAGGCCTAAGGATTATCTCGATTATTGTCGCCGTACTCACCATTGCAAGCATGGTTCTCCTTCTTATTATACCGCTCCTTTAGCGTTTAAGCATTTTCAGGAAAACATCATGCGGAATATTAACTTTGCCGATTTCTTTTAGTTTTTCCTTGCCTCGTTTCTGTTTTTTAAGCAATTTCATTTTGCGCGTCACGTCGCCGCCGTATAGATAGCCTGTCACATCTTTGCGCTGGGCACTGATTGTCTCCCGGGCAAGAACTTTACCACCAACTACCGCTTGAATTGCCACCGCAAACAATTGGCGGGGAATTACTTCTTTGAGTTTCTCGACTGTCGAACGACCCTCATGATACGCGGATGTTTTGGGGACAATGCGCGAAAACGGTTCAATCAGGTCATCAGCTACCAAAATATCCAGACGAACTAGGTCATCGGTTTTAAATCCGATCGGTTCATAGCTCATCGAAGCATAACCGGAAGATACGCTTTTCAACTTGTCGTAAAAATCAGTAATAATCTCGGAAAGTGGTACCTCATATTTTAGCAATGCGGTTTCCTTGCCTAAATAATCCGTGGCAATATAATTGTTCCTAAATTTTGAAATCAAATCCATCACGCTCCCCAAATAAGCTGATGGCGCAATAATTTCCAAAGCTACAATCGGTTCGGCGATGCTTTGCAGTTGATTGGGGTCCGGCAGCATGGCCGCCGACCGAACTCTCACCTCCTGGCCATTTTTGAGTGTTACGGCATATTCTACCGAAGGCGATGAGATAATCATGGCCAGGCCAAATTCGCGCTTCAAACGCTCGGAAACAATCTCGACGTGCAGCATTCCCAGGAAACCCACTCGAAAACCTCTGCCTAATCCCGTGGATGATTCCGGCTCATACGTCAGCGATGCATCAGTAAGTTTTAATTTTGAAAGCGCGTCCTTGAGGAGATCGTAATCATCACTTGATTCGGGAAAGAAGCTTGCGTAAACCATTGGCCGGACTTCTTTATATCCGGCTAAGGGTTTGAAACTTTTCTGCACATTTTGCAATGTAATCGTATCGCCAACCCGAATTTGACTCGGATCTTTCAGCCCCGTTGCCACATAGCCAATCTCGCCGGCAGATAATTGCTCTCCCTGGATAAGCTGCGGCGAAAAAATGCCGACTTCCAAGACGTCAATATTACTCTTGGTGGCATAGGTCATAATTTTTTCAGCGCGCTTGATCGAACCGCTGAAAACACGCACGAATGCAATAACGCCTTTATATGCGTCGAATGTTGAATCAAAAATCAGCGCCTTCAACTCGGAGGGGGCTGCGCTATCGCTTGCCGCCCTTCCGACCTCACTCGCAATGCCGCTTTGCGGCTGCTCGTTCCTGCCTCCCCCAGGTGGCGGTACTTTTTCAATAACACATTGGAGTACTTTTTCAACATTGGTCCCATCTTTTGCCGAAATGGCTAGAATTTCTTCTGGGTCAATACCCAAGAGGCGCGAAAGTTCTTCGCGTACTTGCTCCGTACGCGCATTTGCCAAATCAATTTTATTGAGCACGGGGATGATAACCAGTTTCTGCTGCTGGGCGAGGTGGAGATTGGCCAGCGTCTGGGCTTGAATACCTTTTGTTACATCAACTAATAGAATGGCGCCCTCGACGGCGGCCAGCGAACGAGACACTTCATATGTAAAGTCCACGTGGCCTGGAGTATCTATGAGATTGAGTTCGTATTCCGCGCCATCGTACTCGTAGCGCATGCGGACCGGCTGCAATTTGATAGTAATGCCCCGTTCCCGCTCGAGATCCATCTGATCAAGGTACTGGGCTTGCATTTTCCGCTTTTCCACGGTTTTTGTTAATTCTAAAAATCGATCCGCCAGGGTCGACTTGCCGTGATCAATATGGGCAATTATTACGAAGTTACGGATATTCTTCACAGGCAGACAGTGTATCAGAAATATCTGGTTCGAAAAAGGACGTATAGCACCAGAAAGTTAAGATTGCCGGCAATGGCAAACGCCAGCGCAAGTCCGTACACATCCATATCAAAGCCGTATGTAAACCATAGCGCCAGGGCGATATTTATTAAGACAGAGATAATCGTCACAATCGCGGGGGTTTTTGTATCCTGTAATGCGTAAAAAGCGCGGGAAATGATAGGCAGAAGGCTTTGAGCCACAACTCCCAGCATGAAAATACCCAATACATTCGCCGTAGCCTGGACGTTTGTGCTCGCAAACGCCCCGGCTGAAAAAAGAATACTGACTAATTGCTGCCTTAAAAAAATAGCTACTAGCGCAATTGCTCCCACGAGTAATCCTGTGCGCCACAAAGCTCTTGAAAGTTTTGTTCGAAATTCTTGATATTCTTGGGCGGACCCATGGCTGGAAAGTTGAGGAAACACCGCCGTTGCAACCGAAATACCCAAAACAGAAATTGGAACAAACTGCAAATTATTGGCAAGCGAGAAGACCGCAATTTTTCCGGCGCCAAGCGTCGACGCGATTGCGCTCATGGCTACCGTATCCAGACTATACGCGCCAATACCCAGCGTACGCGGAATCATAAGGCGGAAAATCTTTCGCAAACCCGGATCACGAATGTTAAATACAAATTTAAATCGAAATCCGGCGCGCATAGCGGCCGCAAGCTGTAGGGTTAGGTGCAATAACGCTCCTAAGATTACGCCCAAACCCAGTCCCATGGATTCGGACCAACCATACTGTCCGGCCCAGGGAACAATCCAAAGCGCACCGGCGATAATGCCCAGGTTGTAGAGAATCGGAGCAATCGCATATGCCATAAAACGCTCCAACGACTGCAGAACCGAACCCATGATGGCGCTGATGGAAAATAAGACTGGACTCAAAAGCATCAGCCGAAGCAGGGGGATAAGCCGTGCCAGATCGGTCTCCGAAAAACCCGGAGCGATCGCCCGCGCGATTGGTCCGGCGAATATGCCTGCGACAAGTCCTACGACAATAACCATAAGCGTTCCTATCGTGAGAAAATTTTGCGCTATTCGCCATGCACCATCACGATCTTGGCGGTAATGCTCGATAAAAACTGGAATAAATGCAGACGAAACAGCCCCCAATATAAACAGGTTGAAAATAAGGTCGGGGATATTAAAGGCTGAATAGTAAATGTCTAAAACCCGGGACGCCCCGAAGTGAGAGGCCAAAATCCGGTCGCGGAATAAACCGGTGAGTTTTGCTACCAAACTAAAAAAAGCCAGCATCATGCTCGCCTGAACCAGCTTACTTCTGAAAAAAAAGGGCCTCATTTCAATTCAACCGATATCGGTAAATCCTTCTCGAGTCTGCCACTGAAGGTAAATAAATTCCCGACTTTATGCAAGCTTGGCAATGACGAGACAATTTCGATGTTGTCCGGCTTGGAAAACTCGAAATGGAAGTTGCGGACTTTGAGTCCGGGCTGTTTCTGGATATAGAGCGCGTAATCGCTGGAAACAACCGATGCCGGAACCGTATATTCCAGTTCGACGGTCCGGCTGCTGCCCGGATCAACAATCATCCAGAATGCAAATCCGGTTTTGCCTGCTTCTTCGTATGTCCAAACGCCTGGCTGGGGTGCCACAGTAAAGCTCCGTTCAAGTCGGACTATATCATCATCACGCACAAAATGATCGTCGTATGTTACCAGCGGATTGTAAGCCGGTATGCTTTGACCGTTAATATGCACCAGCGAAGAATCTTTCGGCACCAGAATCCGGATGAAGGCCGGATTCTGTTTATTATAGAAGCCATAGGGCGTGGAACCACCGTTATTGGTCCGACCGATAGTCAACGTGTGCTTGAGTTCGCCATTTGCAAGATTCGTCTCGAGTTTCATCACCGTATCCGTCACAGCATCGGTTTTAGATCCTTTGATATTAGTGGCCGTTACCATCAAATAGTCGCCCGGCACCGGCCTGACGTCGCCGGCAAAACCTTTTTCTACTGCAAAATTCTGGAGATTAATGTCTCGGAAATACATAAGCACATCTTTTCTGTCTAATCCCGCAACAATGGCGTCGAATACCTCCAGCCATTTCTCGTGGTCGGCGGAATAGAGGCGCTCCATTACAATCGGTGCCATGTCCATAATAATCTGTTTGGGCCTATTTTCTTTTTTATGATCGCCATACTCAACCTCTTTCTGGACAGTAGCCAAAAAGTTGTCGGCTGTGATTGTTAATTTGTACGCGGGCATCTCAATCGGTCCGATTACTTTAAGAATGTCGGTAAATACGTCGGTGGTAATGGTAATCACGCCATCAATATTGAGTCCTGATTCTTTTTTATAGTATGAGATGACTTTTTTGGCAGAAGTTGGGAAGTCGATGAACCAACTTACGTCGCGCATCGCTAAAGTCGGCGTGATATGTTGAATCTGCTTGGGCGGTATGATTAGTTCTTTAATCTGGCCGTCGATATTATAAACATCATCAACTTTGTATTCTTTAAGTTTGCCGTTCTCGAACGTGAGCAAAGCGTAGCTGCCAGGAAATCCGCCGGTCGGCCGCAGTTCGGTTGAATTCTGAAATAGAATCATGTAACGCTTTGTGCCCCTGACGCTGACCATCGTCTCCAGAAATTTAGCAAATTCCGATCCTTGGCTGACGAGCTCCTGAAGCTGGGGAAATTTTGTTTTGAAATCTTCAAACACGGCTCGCTTATCCTGCGGAATAACCGCCATATCGATATCGGCCAGGAGGACACGCACTTTTTTTAGATTTGTATCTGATTCCGAAAGCGCGCGATTCATTGGATCCACGATTTCAGCCGAAAGGATGCTGGCATTTCCTTTTGGATTCAGAATCAGCCCGGTTTTAGAGATTGCCGCCATTGCCACCGACATTGAGCGCCCCGTGTCGGCGATAAGTTTGCCGATTTCAATCATGTTTTGTGCTGATTTCAGTTTCTCCGCCCCGGGCAAGTCAGCGAGAAGCGATCCGAGATTCGCGCCGACAAAATTCAGCTGATTGCCCGCTTTACTGAAATCTTCGTAAGCCGAAAGGAAATTTTCCGATGCCGCCAAAAAATCCAAGTTAGTTAAATTATCCTTAGCACTCTCTAAACTCTGTACGGCTTGGGTACCATTTTCGATAACTCGCTCCCTCAACCCAAGCATCCGGTATGATACGAACGCAAGCGGTACAAGAACGGCAATAACCCAAAATTTTCGAGCGCGTGACCTAAATGGCCGTTCGGCAACGATTCTAGCCTCGGTTAGAGATGGGTATTGGCTACGGTTAAACCATCCCTCGACAGCCGCTGCGGTATTCGGCGGCAGGTCAATCGAAACCAGGGTCGGCATCACTGTTGAATCAGAGATTGCCCGCGGCGCGGGTTTAGGCGACACATACCGGGAGCGATGAAGTTCCGATAGAATGCTGGCGTGATGACGCTCGACTGAATCGGTTTTCGGCGGCAGGACAGACCTATATCGCGGTCTGGCGGACTGTTGGCCACCGGTAAGATGGCCTCCGATTTGGGTAAGTATCGCCCGGTGGTCTTGAGGAGCATTCAGCGTCGTTTCTAAATCACGCAGCACATCAGCCTTAGTTAAGGCTGCTCGAGAGGGCGACTGCCATGCTGGGAATTGAGCAGCGTTAGTTAGGCGCCTAATTGCCGGCCCGGCTACAGCCCTATTGCGCAGATTGATCTTCCCTGGAATAATTTTTAATTTTTCAACGTCAATTAAACCGGATGGATTCACCGGTTTAACATCAAACATTGCCCCACTGACGTTATATCTTGGCGGGGGCATACCTCTATTATAAATGTAGGGAGCCTAAATAAGAAGTGGAGATCTAAATTTTATGGCCGCAAGAGAACTTCCAGTGTTTTTTGGGCGCATTTTTGCCAAGTGAAACGCCGGATTTGTTCCAAGCCCGCATTTTTGAGTTGATCTAGGAGATGGCGGTCCGTTAGGACAGAACTTATCGCCAGGGTCAGATCATCAGTGTGATATGGATTTATAAGAATTCCGGCGTTGCCGACGACTTCCGGCAATGAAGACGTATTAGAGGCAATGACCGGTGTACCGCAAGCCATTGCTTCCAGCGGCGGAAAGCCGAATCCTTCAAAAAATGACGGGTATACAAACAGTTCTGCTCCCCCGTAATAGAACGGTCTTTCGTGATCGAGAATCTCTTCCCGAATATGTATATTCTGGGCTTGCTGAGATTCGTTTATGGCACCGCGCACGCCTTTATTGAGCCAGCCGCGGGCACCCGCCAGTACTAGGTGAATATCCTCAAAACCCGGCAATCGTTTTAAAAAATTAAACGCCCGGACAAGACTTTGAATATTTTTTCTCGGTTCAAGGGCGCCCAAAAAAAGTATGTATCGGGCGGGTAGCTGTTTTCGTTTCCGAAAATCCTCAATTAAAGATCGGGGCAGCGGCCGGAACTGGGGCGCTATACCGGAGTGAATTGTCGTAATCCGAGCAGGATCAATATGATATCGACTCACCAAATCCTGCCGGGTTGATTCCGAAACACTGATTATCCGGTGAGAAAATCGAGCCTGCCGCGCAGGTTGGATGAAACGGTGCCAGAGCCATTGCTTCCACGAAAAAAATTCGGGAAAATGTTCAAATGAAAGATCATGAAACGTAGTGACCCGCCGCACATGCGGCGAGAGGGCGGTGATTAGGAAGTGCGGCGAGAAAAAGACATCCACGCCGTCTATCATTTGATCGACATATGGCCGGTCAAATACCCGCGAACTATAAAATAACAATTGGTTCGGCGTCTTGAATCGATACACTTTAACATTCTGGCCGTGGAGCCAATCATAGTCCCACAAGGGGTGTTTAAACGAGGTATAAAAAAGCTTATAGTGAACAGACTTATCCAGCGATAGCAAGTGGGCGAGCAAATTTTCAACATATTCCTGCACACCGCTTCGACCGCGAACGCCTAAGACACGAATATCGATGCCAATTGTCATATGATTGCGGCAAGAAGATTACT
>Ga0210377_10000039_pt1 | contig 119523 bp, 104 predicted proteins | sample PLM4_65_b1redo_FD_155480 | JGI IMG/M metagenome (GOLD analysis project Ga0210377, IMG submission 155480) | Groundwater sediment microbial communities from an aquifer in East River, Colorado, USA - PLM4_65_b1 redo | ecosystem: Environmental > Terrestrial > Soil > Riparian zone | place: USA... | reverse complement strand
CATGAGAATGTCAGGCTTGTGTCTGCGAATTTCGCGGACAACCTCACGGCGGAGATCCAAATCAGGTACGAGATAGCCATCGGGATGATCCATGATATGAACGGATTCTGCGCCAATGACCTTTGCTGCAGCATATTGTTCTTCGTGGCGAATCGCGCACAACTTTTCAGGTGTCATTTCGGGATGTGTTGTGGGGTTGAAACCTTTGTCGCCGCAGGTGAGCAGGAGATATGTGATGTGATGTCCCGCGCGTGCCCAGCGGGCGAGTGTTGCACCGCAGAAGAATTCGGGGTCATCAGGATGGGCTAGGATGACGAGAATGTTTTGAGGGGAGGTCCAGTTGTCGGGGAGAGTCATGGTTGGGAGGTTGAATCAGGTTGAGGGTTGGAATGAGGCGTAGCGTCCAAGTTACAAAATACGGAGTACTGCGTGATGCGTACTCCGTATCTGTAGGTGTTAATTTCGGCGGTTGTCTCTGCGCGGGTTTTGATTTTGTTTGCGGGGCGCAGGCGGTTGGTTGTCCTTGCGTGGGGCAGGGTTGTCGTTTTCTTTGCGGGAAACCGGCAGGGTATTCTCTTTGATGGGGCTGGATTTGCCGCAGGTGCATCCGCCGCTATCGTGGCGATCACAGGGAGCCGCGGATTTGCGGCGTAATGCTTCGAGCTCATCCCAGGGTTGGATGTCATCACGGTCAAAGGTTTCGGTGAAGCGTTTTTCTTCGGTCTCGATGAAGACCATCACCTTGTTGCTCATGGGAAGAACGTCAATGACTTTGCCTTCGCCCTTAGGGGTGATGACACGCTTGTTACGCTTGGGAAGTGTCTTGCGCGCTTCGACATATTGCTCATATTCGTAGATGAGACAGCAGCGCAGGCGTCCGCACATGCCGGTGATCTCGTTGGGGGTCAGCGAGATGCCCTGGTCCTTTGCCATCTTGATGGAGATGGGGGAGAAGTCGGTCAGGAATTTGGAACAGCAGCGGGTTTCAATGCCGCAGGCGCCCATACCGCCGATGATCTTCGCCACATCACGCGGACCGATCTGCCGCATTTCGATGTGGGTGTTGGGGTAGATGTTCTGCATGTCCCGTTTGAGGGATTTGAGATCGACCTTGTCTTCGCTTTCCGTGCTGAAGAGGAAGGCGAGGCGTGAGCCATCGTAGTTATATTCGGCAGTAACGATCTTGACACCTTCGAGATGCAGTTCGGAGGCGCGGGCGCGACAGTTGATCATGGCTTCGGTCTGTTTGGATTGCCAGGACTGGAGCAATAACAGATCACGAGGGGTAGCCCGCCTCTCTACGGACCTCCAGCCGCCTTCGGGCTTCGGAGGCGTTTCCTTCACGACCTGGATGACTTCGCCCAGGTGTTTGCCGCGTGAGGTATCCACAATAACGTGCTCGCCGACTCCCACGTCTGGAACGGCGGATGTGTCAAAATGATAGATCTTGCCTACTTTGGTGAAACGTACACCGATAATGTTTGGGTTCATAGACACAAATTATACCTTAGTGGGAGGGTAGAAAGTAGAGAATAAGATAGGGTAGTTGGAAGAAAGGAGTAATCAAGTGAAGGAGAGAATCAAAATATGCCCCGTTATTTGGTCGCGTGGCGGGTAAAGCTTGATTTAGTGTGGAATTAGGAGCTCGGCAGCTATAAAAGTAATTACATTGAGCATAGGCAAAATGGACAAAAATACGAGCCAGGAGCGTTCCTGCTGGCGGATGATGGCGACCAGGGCGATGATTCCGCCAGCAAGCCCACAGATGAAACTGAGCCACGCTCCTCCTGGCAGGATGCTCCAGGCAAAGAGGAGCACAATGCTCGCCGCCGCCAGCCCAACTGCCCACCACCCGAGTTTCGTGTGCGGTTTTTCAAGGAAATGACTTGAAACAGTTTTCATGAAGCGCCTCCGAGTTTAGCAATATGATGATCTCATTTACCGAGTAGCATTTCTACGCCTTGCCATAGTTCATTCAGAACAAGGAGAAGAACAAACAGCCCGGTTAGGATTGCCAGCCATACAAGGGACGAGTGCTCGTGCTGGCGAATCACTGTAACCAATCCAACAACCCCGCCTGCCAGTCCGCATAGCAACATGGTGATTGCGTAGAAAGGCAAGATCGATCCCCGCCAAAATGTTTCATCCGTTACGAGCGATAGAACGGCTACGTTGACAATGAACATTACTATGAACACAACTTCCAACCAGACCGACCACCAGCCGAGCTTTGTTTGAGGGATTTTAAAGAAGTGACTTGAAATGGTTTTCATTTCACACCTTCATGTTCAGCGTAGCACGCAAGCATGCAGATTTCAAGTGTAAATTGTCAGGTCTTCAAGACGGTGATCTCATTCGTCAGTAGATTATCCGGTGATCAAATGATTTGGCAAATGATCAGTGCGGTTCAAATAGCAGATGCCGACTTCATTTTTGTAAACGGAGATGCGGCTGATCGAGCAATTGCTGAGCATGAACCAAGAGTTGAGGCCATTGGAGGCTTGGCGCCAGGGCAGGTTGAGGATGGCACACATTAAGTGCATGAAGAATCCGCCGTGGCTGACGAAAGCGACGTGCGCTTCGGGTTGACCATCCTTATCTCCATGTCGCTCAAGTAATTCCGTCCAGACGCGTTGTGCGCGCAGTTGACATTCATCTTCTGTTTCTTGTGGACGTTCCCGCCACCAGCCTGTGCCATCCAAATTGACAGGGACTGTGAACTCAGGGATGTTCGCCTCAAACCATGACCGAGGCTTGCCCGGCAATCCGATAAGTTTTGTTTCCCCGTCACGCCCGAAAATGCCACCCGATTCGTGAATCTCTTCCCACGCCGCAAAGGGGACACCCAACTTCCGTGCGGTAAATGAGGCAGTGTGCGCGGCACGTTCCATTAAACTCGCGTAGATGTGGGTGATGCCAAAACCATGCCGGTTGTGCAGATCCCAACCTTGATGCTCAGCAATGGGTTGCAGTTTTTCAAGATACTCTGAAAGGATTTTTGCCTGCTCAACGCCGATTTCGGTGAGCCATGGATCAGGACTTTCCTTATAGTTGGGGTCGCCCCAACCAGCATTGTTAACGGATTGTCCGTGACGGATGAAGTAGAGTTGCATAGTAGATTTGTTAGCCTCATTCTTTAGTTTGGTTGATGGATTATAGCTGGAATGAAATAGGAAAGCGGGAAATATGTCACTTGTAGCAGAATAATTTTGGCTGTATGCTTGATTTAATACATGATTATCTTTACCATCTATGGTTGAAAGTCCGATATGTCTGATGATGAAATTCTGGAGAAGTTGATATCCCTGAGTTAAGGGAGGGAGAGGTGGATTATGGCAAATCAACAACAGTTAACGATTTTGAAGCAAGGTGCAGATGTTTGGAATAAGTGGCGAGGCGAGCATCCCGATGCTGATGTTGACTTATCCAAAGCTGATCTCAGCAATATCAATCTCATTGAAGCCTTTGCGGGGTCAAGGTTTCCTTCTTTTCATCGAGCCAATCTAGGCGGAGCCCATCTGGGTAAAGCCAATCTCAGTGAGTCCAACTTCCATAAAGCCGACCTCGCTGGAGCTGATCTTAGCGAAGCCGATCTGCGAGGTGCTGACCTCAGTGAAGCCTACCTCAAGGGTGCTGATCTTCGAAAAGCCAATCTCATGGGGGCCCGTCTCAGCGAAGCGGATCTCAGAGGTGCAAATCTCAGCTTTGCTAACCTCACCGAGACCCATATCAACGATGCTAATCTCTCCACAGCCCATCTGATCGAAACCATTCTCAGAAAAGCGAATCTTAAGAACGCCGACCTCAAAGGGGCCGATTTCATATTAGCAGATCTGAGAGATGCCAATCTTAGTAAAACCTATCTCAAGGCGGCCGATCTCAGTATGGCTGACCTCAGAGGCGCAAATCTTACTGCAGCGATATTAGTAGGCACAAAGATCGAGAAGGCAAAATTATCAGGAAGTTCAGTCTATGCAGTGAACGTCTGTGATTTGGAAGGTGAGTTTGAAGAACAGAATGATTTGGTGGTCTCGCCGCATGGGTCTCCAATGATATCCGTGGATAATATAAAAATTGCACAATTCATTCATTTGATTTTGAATAATGAAGAGATCAGAGATGTGATCGATATAACCACATCGAAACTCGTGCTCATACTGGGCCACTTTGTTCCTCTGGACCGCAAAGTGATTTTGGATGCGCTTAGAAGTAAACTGCGTGAAAATGATTTCCTGCCTATCGTTTTCGATTTCGACAGATCCACAGAAAAAGATTTTACAGAAACAATCAAGGCATTAGCGGGATTGGCTTATTTTGTGATTGCAGATATAACCAACTTAGAATCATCCTCGTTGGAGTTGCAGGTAACGATCCCTGACTATCAAGTCCCCTTGACGCCGATCATTCAGAAAGGCGAAAATCCTTTTTCGATGATGACTGATCTTCAGAAAGAGTATAGCTGGGTATTGGATACACTAACCTACGAATCCCCCGAAGCACTCACCACTGCACTGAAATCTGCGGTCATTGACCCCGCAATCAAAAAGTATAACGAACTCAGACTGATCAAAGCACGAGAGCTAGACACTAGGTCTGCTAAATACTTTTTGCATAAATAAAAAGTATCAAAAGACTTGGCGAGGTTATCCGTCTGGTCTTTGATTACTGCGTACTAAAAACATCATTTCTGATTCGTTTGCGGATCGAGGGGTAACTGCATATAAAATGTGCTGCCGAGCAGTTGAGTTTCATCGTGCCCCGCACTTTCCACCCATACTTTCCCGCCATGCGCGCGCGTCACACCGCGGACAATTGCCAACCCCAAACCGGCTCCGCCGCCCTTGAAAGCCGTCTTGCCGGATGAGTGCAAGGCAACACTACCCACTTGATAAAATTTTTCGAATACTAGATCATGGTGTTCAACATCCAGCCCAATACCTGTATCCCTGACCGCGATCTCAATGCCGGGGATATTGCCATCCATCACGATCGGGCGCGTACTCACAAGCACCTTGCCGCCATCCGGTGTGTACTTGATCGCATTGACGATCAAATGATAAAGCGCTTTCGAGATCAATTTGGGGTCGCCTTTGATGCTGAGTGTATCTTCAGCGTACAAAGTGTTGATTTCGATCCTGCGTTCGGCAGACTCTTTTCCCAGACTCTGTACCAGATCAGTGATGACCCGTTTCAATGGTACAGGTAAAGCAGCAACCTTCAGCGTTTCAGAATCAATGCGTGTGACATCCAGCATCAAATTGACCACTTCGTGCATACGGTCAGCGCCTTTGACGATACCCTCAACTACTTCATTCATGGCTGTGTTGGTTTTGATATCAGCGAAGGAGCCCAATACGTTGACATAGCCTTTCAGTACGGTCAACGGTGTGCGGAGTTCGTGCGCGGCAACCTGGATGAATTCCAGTTTGTTACGGTCCAATTGGCTCAGTACCTGATTGGTCTTTTGCAGATCGGCGATCATCATTTGGTCGTTGGCGCGCATCCGATCCAAAGTGGTGCGGATGATATCGATCGCCATGCGTGGACTCTGGCTGAGGATGGTCTCGAAATCTGATTTCTCCATCTCGAGCACGGTACACTCCGTGGTGGTGCGGACCGTTGCAGCGCGCGGCGCATTTTGGATCAACGCCATTTCACCCACCAGTGCGCCTCTGCCTAATTTGCGTAAGATCCGTTCGCCTTCCTCGCCGCTCATTTTTTTGGTGATGACCACATTGCCGTCTGCGACAATATAGAACACCTCCTCGTATGCGCCTTCATGGCAGAGTACGTGCTCTGGCGGATAGGTGCACAGTTCGGTCAGGTCTGCCATCTGCTGCAGTTCATCGTCTTCCAGCCCTTTAAATGCCAGCCGCAGAAGTGCTATTTTGTCGTAGGTGAGTATCTCGTTCATCAGGATGTAGTATATCCATGATGGTGAAGGGCAATTACAACAACTGAATTGCAAAATTATGCGGTAACTTATCCTATTCCACGACTACCGTTACAGTGAACAGAAGTGAAGGCATGGTGCACGCCGGTCTGGACCTAAATACATGATGAACCACCCTCCAAACCGTTGACATTCGCCTATTGTATGCGGCTTCTGTATATCCTAAAATTGTCTTGTAGATATAGGAGAAAAATGTCTAACAAGATTCTGGTTACATACGCAAGTCGGACGGGTTCTACCGCAGAGATCTCAGAAGCCATTGGTAGGACGCTGTCGGAGGATGGGGTGCAGGTGGACGTGATACCGATGAATGCTGTGAAAGATCTGTCCATGTATCGGGCGGTAGTGGCAGGCAGTGCCATCCGTGGCTCGAAATGGCTACCTGAAGCAATGCAATTCATACAAACTCACCGATCAACGCTGGCGCAGAAGCCGTTCGCCATGTTCACCGTCTGTATCACCCTGGCAATGAAAAACGCAGAGAACTACCGCACGGGTGTAGCGGGCTGGGTTTTGCCTGTGCGTGCGATAGTCAAACCATTGGATGAAGGTTTCTTTGCTGGCATGTTGGATTTCAAGAAACTACCATTCAATTGGGATACATTGATGCTGCGACTCACGGTTGCTCTCGGCATTTTCCCGCGCGGTGACCATCGTGATTGGGACGCTATCCGCTCTTGGGCGAAAGGGTTAAGTTCTACCTTGAAGGTTTAAGAGCATTAGGCAAACCGAAAATATAAAAAGACCCGACAAGTATTTTTTCTGTCGGGTCTCTGTGTTCTCCGTGATGTTCATGGAAATGCTATACTCGGGGAGTCTTTGCATTTTTAGCACTAGGAGAATCCATATGAACTTTAGCTTTGGCGTGAAATCCATACTTTTGTTCGTGCTCGCGATCGTATTCCTTGTTCTGTTGACGCTATTCGAAACTGCCCTCGTTGGTTTAACCATTACTGCCGAAAGGATCATTAGTCTATTGCTTTTGATTTTGCCGGGACTTGTAGGTGTTGTTTACGGCGTCTTGGGTATTGTACGAAAAGAATCCAAGGTTTGGGTTGCATATCTTGGCATTGTGCTCAATGCATTGTTTGCGTTATTCCAACTGTTGGTGATCTCGTTCGCAGGCTAGATAAGCTTTGCCTTCAAAGTCTCCAGAATTTCTTCGGGTTTCTTTGATATATCCACTGCGACAACGTTGCCTGTTAGTGTGATCTCATCTGCCATGCGCCCCGTCCCGCGCATCACAAATGTGGGACGGTTCTCCAGCAGGCTGTATTCCACATCGGTTCGTGAGATATTCCCGCCGTTGACGAGCACCGTGAGCGATTTTTGGAGATTTGCGACACCATTTGCCAGCGTGGATTTCGAGTCACTTGTAATGGAGGTTGCGATCTTTGAGATCCAGCCTGATTCATCGCCCCAGGCATCGCCGGGGATCAAAAAGAAATGGGTATGATTGGGGTCCAAAATGGTTGCTGGCTCTTCCTGCATAAGTAGGTTATCGAAAACGACCCCGATGAGTGGAAATGAAAACTGATTACGCTTACGTTGTCTCCCGATTTCAGTCATAATGCCCGCCTGTGTGCCACCGTCTATCACAACCGATTGTGTCTCTTCCGCAAGCCGTGCAACAATGCCTACTGCTTTGCGCATGGGAAATTTTTCCAACCATTTGATCCCGCCTGCGCCGCCTACTAAAACGATCACGGTCTTTGGGTGAGGAATTGACAGCCCTGTAAGCGCTTCTTGGATCTCATGATAGTCGTTGATGTTTACGGCACCTACGGTAACACCGCGTTTAAGTGTGAGTTGTCTGATAAGCATATTTCTCTCCCATCGATAAAGAATTGCAGTGTTGTATAAATGGATTATATCGTTATAAATAATAAAGGTCGGATGGAGTTTTTCCATCCGACCTTATCAAATCTATTGGAGGCACAGGCTGCAACTTGATTTGAATTCGTTGCCCTATTCCTGTGTCTCAAGAGGGATGAACAAAGAGAGTTGCGAATTAAGCTGTGGCTCGGCGAACCAACGCCAGGCCCGCGACGAGTAACGCTGAACCAATGATCGACCAGATCACCGGAATCGAATTGCCGCCAATTGTGATAGTGAACAACTCCGGCAGACCAAACTGGCGTGCCACCCACAAACCAACAAACGCACCAATATAGCCTATCACAGCAGAGACCAGGCAGCCTCCCACGGAATAGCCAGCCAAAGACTCGCCGATCATGCCGCAAACGGCAGCTACAACTGCCAGGATTAGAAAATCTATTAGAGTCATATCAACATTCCTTTCTAGGATGCTTTGAACATTGAACTAATCTTATTATAAATATTTTCCAGATACATCCTACAGTCGGGGAATATTTTTCTCCACCACTTGGCGGAGAAAACAAAGGATCAGGCGAAATTTGTTTGTCTTTAAATCGCGCCTAGTTCCTTACTCCACAATTGATCGATATGTTGTGAGGGAAGGTCGTTTCGGCTATTAGTGACGGGCGTTCTCCGCCGCATTTTTCTCATATTAATATGGACACAGAGGGGATAATTTGAGATAATATTTTTTAGATATTAATACAATACATCAAAACTAGGGAACATTAAGTTGTGAAGCCGAAACCATCAAAGCCCTGGATGTGCAGTATGGAGAACAATGCGCTCAAGAGCATATACCGCTCAAAGTTTTGTTATCATACTAACGATCCTGGTTATTTGTAGCCTTGGTTTTGGTTTGCCATTTATATTCGGTGGGGAAAGAATTGAAAGACATTCTGAAATCTTGGTTGTGACAAAAATTTATACCGATGCTGTCACGTCCTTCGAACGCCAACTCACGCGCGAAGCCTTTGCCACCCTGTTTTTTACTGCCACCAGTTCACCCATCGCTACCGTTACCAGTACCCCGACTGTGGTGCCAACGTTCACTGTCATCTTCGTTGCCTCCAGCACGCCGACTGCGACAGCCACTTCTTCAGCCACTCTGCCGTCAGTGACTGGTACGATAACTCAAACCCGTACACCTTTCGCGCTGAACCGGACACCTACACTACCGTCTTCCCTCACGCCTTCGCATACACCCACGCCATCACGAACACCACTCGTCACATCTACCACTGGTACCTCAATTTCCACCCCCACTAGTACACCAGTCGCCATTCCTACAGCTACAGTGGGTAACCCGCCAACCAGCACTCCAATCCCTGTGCCCAGCAATACACTGATTCCTCTGCCAACCAATACGCCTAAAGATACCAACACGCCCAGACCAACAAACACACCTAGACCAACCAATACCCCCAAACCACCCAAACCAACTAACACATCGGTTCCGCCACCGACTGATCCACCACCAACTGACCTACCACCGACCGATCCACCGCCCCCTACGGATACCCCGAATCCGGCTTCTGCTAGGGCATTTCGAAACATGATTCCCCCCAAACTTAAAGATTGGCAGTACATATTACACAGATTCTAGTGGATTTTTAATTTTGTACCGCGCAATGAGCTAAAACTAATAAGCCAACCATCTGAATCAGGTTGGCTTATTTCGTGGAAATCAGTTTAATCCGCAGCTAGAGGGTTGAAAGATCAATTTCCAGATATGTGATGTTTTTATTCCACAATATTGATCGGAAGTTCGTTCTTGCCACTCAATGCCGCCACACTGACTTTTGCCGCAACCTTTTGTGCGATCTCGGTTAGCGCTAGTGCAACGGGTGAATCAGGGTAACTGACTACGATTGGTTTGCCGGTATCACCGCCGATGCGGACGTTCTGGTCTATGGGGATACTACCCAGAAAGGTTGTTTCGGTGACGCGTGCCAATTCTTCACCGCCGCCTGAACCGAAGATGTCCATGCGCGTGCCATCAGGCAGTTCAAGATAGGACATGTTCTCAACAATACCAAGGATCGGCACTTCGAGGGTCTTGAACATATTGAGTCCGCGGCTGGCATCTTCGAGCGAAACCAATTGCGGAAGTGTGACGATCACTGCGCCACTCAAAGGCAAAGCCTGCGCGAGTGACAAGGATGCGTCGCCCGTGCCGGGGGGCAGGTCAATGATCAAGTAATCCAACTCGCCCCATTCCACATCGCCCAAAAATTGACGGATGGCTGAGTTGAGCATCGGTCCACGCCAGATGAGGGGTTGACCCGGTTTGACGAGCAAGCCCATCGAGATCATCTTGATGCCATGTGCAGTTGCAGGGATGAGTCGTTGCCCATCCGGTGGCGGGAGTTTTTCCACGCCGAGCATGGTGGGGGTGTTAGGTCCGTAAATGTCTGCATCGAGCAGTCCCACGCGCGCGCCGCTTTTTGCCAGTGCCACCGCGATATTCACGGCTACTGTCGATTTTCCGACCCCACCTTTGCCTGAACCGACTGCAATGGCATTGCGGATGGGCATGTTGACCAACCCGCGCATGCGACCATCGTTCGGTACGTCCGAGTCCATTTTCATTTCAACAGTCTTCACACCCTCAACAGAAAGCACAGCCTCTTTCGCTTCCCGTTCGATCTTTGCGCGAAATGGACAGGCGGGCGTGGTGAGCATAATGCTAAAAGTTACTTTGTCGTCTGTGATCTCCAGATTGCGGATCATATTTAAGGTGACAAGGTCTTCGTGCAGGTCGGGTTCCTGTACTTTACTGAGTGCGCTGAGGACTGCTTCTTTTGTAATTGTCATTTAATTTATACCAATATTCATGTCATTGCGAGGAGGGCGCTTTTCCCGACGAAGCAATCTCCCGTTGTGTTGGGGATTGCTTCGTCGCAGCGAACGCTCCTCGCAATGACGAATTTATCTTATGCTGCTGGTGCAGCGGGTGCTGCAGCTCCGGCAGCCTTGGCGGCTTTCGCAGCTTCCTTGGCTTTGCGGTCGGCTTCTTCGCGGGCGAAGTTTTCGGGGCGAATGCTCTTGTAATATGATTCGGGTTTGAGCAACTTCTCCATGTTGTATACATTGCGTCCATAGGAAGCGATCTCGAAATCGTGATCCATCTTGATCGCATCGAACGGACAATATTCCGCGCAGAAACCACAGTTCATGCAGATGTCGGCGTCAATGTAGAACTCAGTCGGTTCTGGAACTGGGCGACCAGTTTGCGGGTCGTTTGAACGCACGATCCAGATACATTGGGGCGGGCAGACCTTGGCGCAAATCCCGCAGGAGGTGCAGAGTATCTCTTTCTTTCCATCCGCATGTTCATTGAAAACAAGGAACGGGATGTAACGCGCTTCCTCGGGCAGGAGCAACTTCTCTTCCGGATATTGAACCGTGAAGATACCGCGTGTCTTCGAGCTGGAACGGTGCGCGATGCCTTCGGGAGAGTTGTAGCGTTTCTTGCCCTGGAACAGCCAGACGATATCGTCCCAGTATGTATTCCAATAGCGTATAAAGGTCACGCGCAAACCTTTGAGAATTCCTTTACCAAACATATTATTTTCTCCTCTTAGCGATCCAACTCGCCCATCACGATATCGAGCATACCGAGCAACGCGACAAAGTCCGCGATCTTGGTGCCGATGCACATCTGCTCAAGGCAGGTGATATTCACAAACGACGCGGGGCGCACATGATAGCGCCACGGATTTGGTTTGCCGTTCGAGACGAGATAGAACGCCAACTCGCCTTTGGGTGACTCAATGCGACCATACGCCTCACCTGCCGGGACCCGAACTTGGTACGCCGGTTTCTGAGAGTTGATCGGTCCTTCAGGGATTTGTTTGATGGCTTGTTCCAGGATCCGCAGAGATTGTCGAATCTCATCGATGCGGATGAGGTAGTTATCCATCATATCGCCGTTCGGGCGGGTGCATACATCGAAGTCAAAGCGATCGTAAACGGAATATGGGTCAGCGCGGCGCAGGTCATACGGTACACCGGCAGCGCGGAGCACGGGACCTGTGACCGAATATTTGATGGCGGTCTCTGCATCCACAACGCGGACGCCCTTTAAGCGTGAGACCAAGACTTCGTTCTCGCTCAAGAAGCGTTCCATTTCATCGGTCTTGGCTTGTAAGCGATCAAAGACCAGATTCTTGATCTTCTGCATTGCAGTGGGTTGAATGTCACGCACTACGCCGCCGAAACGCAGGTAATTGCACATCATGCGCGCGCCAGAAACTTCTTCAAAGATATCGAGAATTAACTCGCGTTCCTCAAAGGCATAGAGAGCAGGGGTGTACATGGCGCCGAGGTCGTTCAACAACATGCCAACGAATACAAGGTGGTTTTGAACACGGCTAAGTTCCGCCATGATCACACGGATATATTCGGCACGCTCGGCAACCTGGATCTTCATCAATTTTTCAACAGCGATGGCATAACCTAAATTGTTGCTCATCGAGTTGAAGTAATCGAGGCGATCTGTGAACGGCATGTTTTGCAGATAGGTGTTGCGTTCGCCGATCTTATCGTGGTTGCGATGCAAATATCCAACCACAGGTTTCAAGCCAACAATAGTCTCACCATCGAGCGTGAGTGCGGCGCGGAACACACCATGCGTGGAGGGATGTTGCGGTCCCATATTGACGACGATGCGATCCGTGCCCATGCCACTTTCATCTTTCGTTGTATAGCGGGCTAGGGAACCATACAGCAGCGCGTCACCTTCGGGAATCCACTTTTCGGGATCAAAGTTTTGCGGGAACTTCAAATTATCCTTGAGCGGATTTTTGTCCTCTGCCATGGTGAACTTGCCATCGGGCCAGCGACTCTTGAAGGGTTTGAAATCTTCTTCGTAGAAAGGTTCCTGCCAATCCTTGCGCAGGGGATGACCTTCATAGCCTTCCCACATCAAAATGCGGCGCAGATCGGGGTGACCAGTGAATTTGATGCCGAGTAGATCCCAAGCCTCGCGTTCCTGCAAGTCAGCGCCGGGATAAACCTCGATTAATGATGGAACTTCAACGGGGTCAACGCGTGGGACTTGCACGCGGAAGACCAAGCCGGGTCCGCCGGTGGTTTTGTAGGCGTGATAGACCACTTCCATTTTATTTTCGGGGTGATAGTCCACGCCGGTGACGGCAGTCAACAAGTCGAAGCCGAATTCATCGCGGATGGCGGTGGCAACTTCAACGAGTTTATCTTTTTCAACAATGAAACCTGCAAAGTTGGGACGAGTCTCAGCGGTGACAATGCCCGGGAAACGAGCGACCAGATCAACGGTTAGGGTTGAGGCGGGAGCGGTCATGATGCACTCTCCTGTGTCGCCTTTACGGCCGCGGCTGACTTAATCTCCGCATTGCGGCGCGGGTCGATCAAATCCGGTCCAAGGATCGGGACGGGAACTTCCACACTGTCGGCGCCTTTGCGATACCAACGAACCTTCTTGAGTGATTCCTTGTCGATCTTTTCCTGCAGTTTGATCATGCCCGCGATCAAAGCCTGCGGAGTGGGAGGGCAGCCAGGGATATAAACATCAACAGGCAGAAATTTATCAATGCCCGCAACAACGTTATAGCCTTCCTTGAAAGGTCCGCCGCTGGATGCGCACGCGCCCATTGCTACAACATATTTAGGCTCGGGCATTTGGTTATATAGGCGGACGAGGGCTGGTACCATCTTTTTGGTGACCGTGCCGGAGACGAGCATGAGATCCGCCTGACGCGGGGTGGGGCGCATGACTTCCATACCGAAGCGTGCCATGTCATAGCGCGAGGCTTGTGCCGCGATCATTTCGATCGCGCAACACGCGAGACCGAACATGAGCGGCCATACGGATGAACGCCGACCCCAGTTGTAGAGGCGGTCAAGCGTGGTGATGGCAACGGCATTTTGGATATCTTCTGGAATGTCGTAGCCGGGCAAACTGAGTTTTTCATTATCCATTGATGTTCTCCTCGAACCAGTCTTGATAGATTGCATATAGGATGTCGTCATTCGCAAGCGACGGGTCATCCTCAAATTCCGAAAGTTGTAAGGTCCAGTTGTAAATTTGTTGCAGGGTTACTTCTTCGATATTCATATCTTTGTGTTGCCTGCGTAATTCCATGGCGATGGCGTAGGTGGCTTCCCAGGTGAGATTCATTCTTCTCTGTTATCGATCTGCGCGCGTTGTAATTTGCCTGAATAATCCACGTAAATGGATTTCCATTCGGTGAAGACTTCAAGCGCGGCTTGTCCAGCCTCACGATGTCCATTGCCGGTGCCACGCACGCCGCCGAACGGGAATTGGATCTCTGCGCCGGTTGTCCCGTGATTGATATAGACCAACCCGGTTGCGATATCGCGCATCGCAGTGAAGGCGCGGTTGATATCTTGTGTAAAGATGGATGTGGATAATCCATACTGTGAACGATTATTGACTTCGATGGCTTCTTCAAGTGATTCGACTTCGACGATCGACAGCACTGGACCGAAGATCTCTTCCGCTTCCAACGTGGACCCGGGGTTGACTCCGTCAAACAGAGTGGGTGCGTAAAAGAAACCTTTTCCACCTACATCTGCTACCGCAGCGCCAGTCAACACGCGTGCGCCTTCTTTTTGCCCGAGTTGCACCATGTTGTGGATTCTGTCCAATGCGATTTTGTTGATCACAGGACCAACGTCCACTTTGGGATCGAGCCCATCACCAAGTTTCAATTTCTTTGTTCGCTCCACTAATAATTCTTTGACTTTGCTCGCGATGCCTTTTTGAACGATCAATCTACTTGCTGCGGTACAGCGTTGACCAGTAGTACCGAATGCTGCCCAAAGAGTCGCATCCGTGACGAGTTCGACGTTGGCATCGTCCATGACGATGATGGCGTTCTTGCCGCCCATTTCTAGGGATAACTTTTTGTTAAGTTTGCCGGCCGCTTCTGCAATAGCGCGTCCAGTTGCAGTGGAGCCTGTAAACGAAAGTACACGCGCATCGGGATGACTGACAAGTGCTTTTGCCACATCCGCGCCTGGAGCCATGATGAGGTTGAATACGCCTGCGGGAATTCCGGCTTCTTCAAATACTTTGACGAACGCGGCTGAGATGGCAGGAGTCTCTGGTGATGGTTTCCAAATGATCGTATTACCTGCAACCAACGCAGGGAAAATTTTCCATGAGGGGACAGCGATGGGGAAGTTCCAGGGTGTGATGAGACCAACCACGCCAGATGGGTCGCGGACTGCCATGCCGAATTTATTGGGCATTTCAACAGGCGCAGTGTAGCCCAGCAAGCGACGTCCCTCGCCACCCATGAAGTACGCCATGTCGATGGCTTCCTGTACGTCACCGCGTGCCTCGGCAATCACCTTGCCCATATCACGCGTGAGCAGTTGCGCGAGTTCTTCCTTTTTCTGTTTGAGAATATCACCGACTTTGAAAAGCATTTCCCCGCGTATTGGAGCAGGAGTCAAACGCCAGGCTTTGAATGCGTCACTCGCAGCTTTGACAGCGGCATCCACATCAGTGGTATCAGCTTGTGCAATATCTGCCACCAATTCTTCATTGGCGGGATTGATCGTCTGAAATGTGCTTCTTCCTTTAACCCACTTGCCGTTGATGTAGTTTTGGAATTCCATCATTTTCCTCTACAGGGGATTTCCATAATTTTGGTGCTATCTATCACAATTGCCGATTATACTCCTCAGGTGTTCAAAGTCAATTGAATTTCGTAAAGATATTTTTATAAAATTAAGAAAGTGAGTATAATCACCGGGTAAATATGACAACCGCCCGTCAAAAAGTTCTCGCTTATCTTATGAAGACGCGCACCACGTCTGCGCGGGAAATATCGCGCGCGTTGAAGATGTCCGCGCCAACGGTGAGACATCACCTGAGAGTCTTGGTCTCTGATGGGCGGCTGGAGATGATATCCGTGCGAGGGCGCGAAGGACGAGGTAGACCAGAGAAAGTGTATTCGATTCCGCGCGCGGCGCTGGGGGATAATCTGTCAGCGTTGAGTGAGGCACTTCTGACGGAAACAGGCTTCTCGGTCCCTATGGAGGCGTTAGCGAAGCGTCTGGCGGGTGATGTAAATATCAAGAGTCAACCTATTGCCAGGCGATTGAACCTACTTGTCGAAAAATTAAATCAAATGAATTATCATGCGCGTTGGGAGGCGGGTTCGCAAGGTCCGCGGATTCTGTTTGGTCATTGTCCGTATGCGGCGATTATCGGGAAGCACCCGGAGTTGTGCCAGATGGACGCGGCGTTGTTGCAGGAATTGTTTGGGGACGACATGGAACAGATCGCGAAGATCGAAAACTTTCAAGGAATGTGTATTTTTGTGACACGATAGGAGATGATATGTCCGTAGTTAAACATGCACCCATGTTTGCGCTGGCAGATGCCGCGCGGCTAGCAAAAGAGTTATATGGATTGAGCGGGTCAGTGGATGTGTTACCCAGTGAACGCGATCAGAATTTTTTGTTGACAGTTAGTGATGAGCGTTATGTTTTGAAGATCGCCAATGCGACCGAAGAATACGCGATGTTGGATGCACAAAATCAGATGATGGCGCATGTTGCGGAGTTTGGAAATCTGTTTCCAAAAGTGATTGCTTCATTGCGGGGCGAGAATATCGAAACCGTGTCAGGGCAAGACGGCAGAAATCATTTTGTACGGTTGGTAACGTATTTGAATGGAACGCCGTTGGGGAATGTGAAACGCCATTCGTCTGAATTGATGTTGGACTTGGGGCGCAGACTCGGCGAATTGGATAAAGCCTTGCAAGGATTTGAGCATCCCGCCTTGCACCGCAACTTTCATTGGGATTTTGCAAATGGATTGGACATTGTAAAGAAGAATCTAAAACTGGTCCGCGATAAAAAGATGCGAGCGATGGTTAGCACTCTGACGAACAACTTTGAGAAATTCACTGCCCCATTGTTGCCGCGCTTGCGAAAAAGTGCGATCTACAATGATGCCAATGACTACAATATTTTGGTGGGCGGCGGAAACGATATTTATTCGCTCAATCAAAGTGTGACGGGATTCATTGACCTGGGCGATATGGTGCACGGTTATGTGGTGGGTGATCTGGCGATCGCCATCGCTTACGCCATCTTGGATAAACCCCAACCATTGGCAACCGCTGCCAAGATCGTGAAGGGTTATCATTCCGCATTTGCGTTGACTGAGGATGAGATCGCTGCGTTGTATGGTTTGGTGATATTGCGTTTGTGTATGAGCGTATGTATCGGGGCGGAGCAACAAAAGAGCCAGCCAGATAATGAATACCTTGGCATCAGCCAACAGCCGATTCGAAACACACTGCCTAAATTGATGAAAATCCATCCGCGGTTTGCAGAAGCGATCTTCCGTGAATCGTGTGGATTGGCGCCTTTTGCTTCAACTCCGAAGGTTGTGAGCTGGCTGAAGAAAAATGTAAAGTCTTTTTCGCAGGTCTTGCCCGTGGATCTACGAACTGAGCCATTGGCGGTTTTTGATTTGGGCATCGATAGTCCGTTGTTGCATGGCGACCCGCGCGAAAATGCTGAATCGAAGTTGACGCGACGCCTCGACGCGATTATGGAAGAGGCTGGCGTGACGGTTGGTATTGGGCAATACGATGAAGCACGTTATTTATATACTTCGTCTGCATTTGCTGTAGGCGACAAACCTACCGATGAGACTCGCACCGTTCATCTCGGAATTGATTTGTTCGCAAGGACTGGAACACCTGTCCGCACGCCGCTGGACGGAAATGTAGTTGCATTTGCGGATAATGCTTCGCCGCAGGATTATGGTCCCGTAGTTGTGTTGGAACACGAGATCGATAAAGCCGCAAAGTTCTACACGTTGTATGGGCATTTGAGTCACCAGTCGCTCAAAAGTCTGAGGGTTGGGCAGAAAATCAAAAAAGGAAAAAAGTTTGCAGAGCTTGGTTCCGCAGAAGTGAACGGTGGCTGGACTCCGCATTTGCATTTCCAGATCATGGTTGATCTATTGGATTTGGGAACGGATTTCCCTGGCGTGGCGCAACCCAGTGAGCGGAGCGTGTGGTTGAGTCTATGCCTTGATCCGAATCTGATTCTGAATATTCCAAAGAAAGTTTTGCCGAAGCGCGCCCCGACCAAAGAAGAGACGCTTGCCACGCGCCGTGAACGCTTGGGTGGTAATTTGAGCATTGCCTATCGTTCGCCGGTGAAAATCGTCCGCGGTTGGATGCAGTATCTCTATGATGAACACGGACGAAAATATATTGACGCTTATAACAATGTAGCGCATGTGGGTCACTGTCATCCGCGAGTTGTAGATGCAGCGCGTAGCCAGATCGGTGTGTTGAATACCAATACGAGATATTTGCATGACAACATCAATCTTTATGCCGAGCAATTAACTGCGTTGATGCCTGACTCGCTGGAAGTGTGTTACTTTGTCAACTCAGCGAGTGAAGCGAATGAACTGGCATTGCGTTTGGCGCGGGCATACACGAATCAAAAAGACATGATCGTATTGGAAGCGGCGTATCATGGCAACACCACTTCATTGATCGATATCAGTCCGTATAAACATGACGGTCCTGGCGGCAAGGGGGCGCCTGATTGGGTACATACAGTTCCTATTCCCGATGTGTTTCGCGGAGAATATAAAGCCAATGATCCGGAAGCGGGCGCGAAGTATGCGGCACACGTGCAACGTGTAATTGAATCTCTGAAATCAAATAGGCTTGCCGGGTTTATTGCCGAGTCGCTTCCGAGTGTGGGCGGGCAGATCGTTTTCCCGAATGGCTATTTGACAGATGTGTATCGTTGCGTCCGTGCGGCGGGTGGGGTGTGTATTGCGGATGAAGTGCAAACCGGTTTCGGTAGAGTCGGCTCGCACATGTGGGGCTTTGAAATGCAAAACGTCACGCCTGATATTGTGGTGTTGGGTAAGCCCATCGGCAACGGTCACCCCGTTGCGGCAGTGGTAACGCGCCGGGATATCGCCGAGGCGTTCAACAACGGCATGGAATATTTCACCACGTTTGGCGGTAATCCTGTTTCGTGTGCGGTTGGGTTGGCGGTGCTGGATGTTTTGAAAGATGACCGCTTACAACAAAATGCTTTGCGTGTTGGTAATCAATTATTAGCTGGATTGAAATCGTTTGTCGGGAAATACAACATGGTTGCGGATGCGCGCGGCGCGGGACTCTTTCTGGGACTTGAACTCGTCTGCGATCTTTCCACGCTGGAGCCTGCTGCAGCCGCAGCCAGCTTTATCTCCAACAGTATGCGTGACCACGGCATCCTGCTTGGCACGGATGGCCCCTATCACAATGTAGTGAAGATTCGTCCGCCGATGCCGTTCAATGAATCCGATGCGGAGTTTTTGTTGGGGACGTTGGAGAAGATTTTGAAAGAAGATTTTAGTTGATTGTGTTGCTCCATCGGAGGCTCAGCCCCCGATGGAGCAGATGGGTTCTAACTATCAAATCCCAACCCGACCCAATCCATGATTTTGAGCCAGAGATTTTCGCGACCTTCGTGTCTATCTGCCTGATCTAACGACCAGCGCGAGAGATTGATGCCGATGGAGCGTAAAGGCTCGGGTGGAAATGGAATTGGTTTGGTGCGGACGAATTCAAGTTCAGTGCGTTCAGTCTTTTTGTTATCGAGCAAATCAAGCATCACTTGTGCGCCGAAGCGAGTTGCGCCGACTCCGAGTCCAGTGTAGCCCATGGTGTAGGCGGTCTTGCCGTGATGAGCAGTGCCCCAAAATGGACTGAAGCGGGAGCAAGTGTCAATGGCGCCACCCCAGGCGTGGGTGAAGCGAATCCCTTCCAGTTGGGGAAAGGCTTGGAAGAAGTGTTCAGCTAAAAGGGCGTGTGAAGCGGGTCTATTTTCCAGCTCAGGTCCGAAGCCGTTATTCCAATGATAGATGGCGTCGAATCCACCCCATAGAATTCGTCCATCAGCAGTTGTACGAAAATAATGGAACTGGTTGTTGCCATCGCTCAAGCCTTCGCGTCCATGCCAGCCAATGGAGTCGCGTTGCGAGGCAGTGAGTGGTTCGGTCATGAGCACGTAATCGTAAACCGGGACAACGTAATACGAAATGCGTTTGAGCAGGGGCGGAAAGGCATTGGTGGCAAGCGCCATGTGATGCGCGCGAATCTGCCCATGCGGGGTTTTAGCAATAACTTGATTTCTTTCTTCAACCAGCTTTGTGACAGGTGTGTTTTCAAAGAGGCGAACGCCAAGCTCAAGACAAGCTTTGCGAAGTCCCCAGGCAAGTTGAGCAGGATTGATAATGGCAGTATCGGGTCTTTTGATGCCGCCGAGGAAAAGTGGGGATTTAACAATACTTTGGAGTTGATCGCGATCTAAATATTCGAATGGGATGTTGTGTTGCTTTGCCAGTTCGATGAATTGTTGAAATTCAGCGAGGAGGTACGGCTCGGTGGCGATGTCGATTTCGCCGGTGCGTTGGTAATCACATTCGATGCCAAGTCGTGTGAGCGTGGACTCGATCTCATCCAGATTTTTTATACCGAGGGTGTGAAGTGTATTGATTTCTTTTGGCCAGCGTGATAAGCCGTTTAGAAAGCCGTGCGTGATGGATGCATCCAGAAAGCCGCCGTTGCGTCCACTTGCGCCAATAGCAACTTCACCAGCTTCAAGCAGAACAACATCGCGGTTCGGGTTTTGCTCTTTGGCGAGCAGGGCTGTCCATAAACCGGCATAACCTGCGCCAACGATGAGCAGGTCAGTAGTTATTTGAGTTGTAAGTTTGGGTTCAGGATTGGGTTTGGCTGGGTCGTCGAGCCAGTAGGGCGTGTGAATTATATCCGCAATGGATTTCAGTACTTCGGGCTTTGGGTGATTGGAGTAGATCATGCTCTCATGGGTGTTTTATACCTCTTGGGTAGTTTGTATTGCCCTGCTATTTTACCTGAGAGCGGGCGTTTCGTCAGGTTCGAAGAATTCAGATAAAATTGACGCATTCAGCGTTGGGGCAATGAATGTCACCGTGTTCCCACTTTAGAGGAGTTGACATGAACCTTTTCCAACGTTACCTTGCAGAAGAATTTGCCGAAGATTATCAGGAGGGCAGGTTATCACGGCGCGATGCCTTGAAATTGATCGTATCTGTGACCGGTAGCCTGCTTGCCGCGAATTCGATCCTGGCATCCTGTGCGCCTCCCCCTGAAGAAATGACTGCCACGAGTGTACCTACGGATCTGCCTCCCGCAACGGATTCACCGACAGACACGCCCTCCGCCTCAGACTCACCGACAGCTGATCCTGTTCCAACGGACTCTGCCTCATCTGCATCCGCCTACGGGACAGTGATGCCCGATGACCCTGCGGTCATCGCAGGTGAAATCCAAATCCCTGCTGGCGATGCAAACATCATCGGTTATCTTGCCAGACCAGCGAGTGAAGTTGTGGCTCCTGTGATTTTGGTTTGCCACGAAAATCGCGGACTCACTCCACACATTCAAGATGTAGCGCGGCGCTTTGGAAAAGCAGGTTATGTAGGGCTGGCTGTGGATCTATTATCACGTCAGGGTGGCACCGCCGCAGTTGGTTCAGGTGGTGTTCCCGGCGCGTTGGGGAATATAGAGCCCAGTCAATTCGTGGAGGATTTCAAAAGCGGCTGGCGTTATTTGCAAAGCCAACCTTTTGCAGATGCCGCTCGTGTCGGTATGACAGGGTTCTGTTTCGGCGGCGGTGTCACATGGCAGGTGGCGGTGCATATGCCGGAATTGCTCGCTGCCGTCCCATTCTATGGTCCACAGCCTTTAGTATCAGATGTGCCGAATATCCATGCGGCTGTGTTGGGGATTTATGGTGAACTTGATGGACGAATTAATGGCGGCATCCCGGCGATCGAAGAAGCAATGAAGGCGAATAACAAGATCTACGAGAAAATGATCTATCCCAACGCTGACCACGCTTTTAACAACGACACTGGCACACGCTATAACCCCGATGCTGCAAAAGATGCCTGGGACCGGACTTTGGCTTGGTTTGAAAAATACGTGCGCACTGCATAAAACCCCGTGCTACTTTTTTCATTAACCTGCGTAAATATTTATGAAACAAAAGACAAAGGAGTTTGAAAAATGACTACAGATCAAAAGAAAGTTTTACGGCGTTCGCGCAATAACAGAATGCTGGCTGGCGTGTGCGGCGGACTGGCAGAGTTCTTCGGTATCAGCGCCTTCTGGTTCCGCCTGGGAATGTTCATTGCGTTCATTCCGGGTGGTGTGCCGGGTATCTTGATCTACTTGCTTTTATGGTTCATGATACCAAACGAGTAAACCCATCCCTTTTGCCAGCGTTTGAGCTGACTGCCGCTTAACAAGTGGTAGTCAGCTTATTTATTCTGGCAGAAATTCTTTTTGTGCAACTTCGATATTTGCAGCTTTTAGAAAAGCCATCGCATTCTCATCGGTGCGGTAGGCAACACTATAAACAATACGCGCAATACCGGCATTGATGAGCGCTTTGGTGCAATTGATGCAGGGCAGATGTGTCACGTAACAGGTTGCGCCTTTGGTCGAGACGCCGTGCAACGCTGCTTGGATAATGGCATTCGTCTCCGCGTGGATTGTGCGGACGCAGTGACCGTCCACCATTAAGTGACCAATTTCGTCACAGTGCTCCTGCCCGGCAGGGGAGCCATTGAATCCGCTGGTGAGGATGCGTTTCTCAGTTACTAATACACAGCCCACCAGAGCACGGTCACAGGTACTGCGTTCAGATACGGCGTAGGCAATCTTCATGAAGTATGAGTCCCAGTCTGGGCGCATGTGGTTGACTCCTTGATTTGGAATTGACGGAGATTATACTTGAATCAAAAAAGCGACACAGCCTCACTGTGTCGCTTTTTTGATCTTGTTTTTAATATTTATTCGGTAACTTCAATTTGTGGTCCAAATTGCACATCGAAGTTCTTTTCATCATCATATCGAATTGTTCCATCAAAGGTGCCGCCGAACTCCACGTTGTAGCCAATAATTTGGGAGTTGAAACCATTAGTGCCGGCGGTACCCAACAGAACGACATCCGATGTTGGGGCAAGAATTGTGCCTGTGAGTTCTTGATCATTTGTACCGTTGATACTAATGGTGCTCTGATTGCTCGGCGGGACGAAGATCAAAAGTCCTTTAAAGGGTCCCTCAGTGGGAGCAGCGAGTTTGATGGCACCATTCCCATTCCACCTGATATCACCCGAATCCATCCTAATGACAACATCGGAGCCCGTCAACGTATCATTTCCATTCATGCTGAACGTACCGTTTACGCAATAGACACCGCCGTTTAGATGAGTTACACCACTGGGAGGAAATGAACCATTCCATGTTCCAGGGCTGAGAGTGTTGCCGTTTTTCGTGGCAATGGCCGAGCCACAACTTGGGTTAGGCATTGTCATGGGAGGTAATTGAGGCGCATTGTAGTTTGCACCAGCCACCACAGGCGATGATGTAGAGCCTGCTATAGTGATGGATGGTGTGTTGAGGTTTGGCCCGCCGTTCAAAGTAAAACCACAATTTGCGGTTGAATTGACAAAAACACCACCGCCTATAGTCTCGAAATCTGCGTTGCCATGTCCCCAGAAGGACTTACAATCGGTTTTATTGAGGGCTACAACTGCATTCCCATAGGCAGCCTCATCTATATAACCGGGTACCGAACGAGCAACCGCGTCAACGGCTTGATCGATTTGATTTAGCCCTACTACACGCGTAAAGGTGGTGGGTATATGAATAATAATTTTTACATATACATATTCAGAATTGATCGCGCCGGCGGGCAGCCCCGGGCAGGCAACATCGGCACACGATTCAACAAAAACTTCATTAGTAGTGGTGTCATTGTTAAAACCGTTTTTCAATGCACTGGTAAAGGCTTCCGGTTTCCAGGTATTGCCACGGGTTTTGGCAAGGGCAGATGCAAGGACTGCAGAATCCGCTGCGTTTTGCGCCTGGCGTTTTTCAGAAAACGCACGGCTTCCGTCGATTGCCAGTGCCGTGAATCCGAATAGCGCTACAGCCGCAATGGCAACAACAATCAAAGCTTGCCCCTTTTCATTAAATTTTTGATTCATAATAAAATACTCCTTACAAAACTGTTGAACAGAATAATCAACTACATTTTATCTTATTTTAGTATGAGAAAATGTTACAGTTTTTCATCCAAAAGTACCAAAATTTAAAACTGGGAAGGTGTCAAACACCTTCCCAGTTTTCTTCGGTTGTTATGGAGATTTCCCCTAAATCTTTTATTCCACAGTCACGCTTTTTGCCAAATTTCGTGGCTGATCCACATCCAGCCCGCGCAGAGACGCGATGTGATAAGCCAACAGTTGTAAAGGTAAAACAGTTACGATGGGGGAAAGCATCCAGGGTGCTTCGGGAACCCATAAAATGTGATTTGCCATCCCTTCTACTAATTCGTCCCCATCGGTTGCCACGACAATAACGATCCCATTGCGAGCTTTGGCTTGTTGTATCTGGGAGATCATCTTTTCGTGCCAGGGGTCTTTCGGAGCCAGACACAGCACGGGCATGTGTTCATCAATTAACGCGATGGGACCATGTTTCATTTCACCGGCCGGATAACCTTCGGCGTGGATATAGGAAATTTCTTTGAGCTTCAATGCACCTTCATAGGCGATAGGCATGTTGATGCCGCGTCCCAAATACAGACAATCGCGAATGTCTTTTAGTGCATGTGCCACCTTTTCCACATCGTCTTCGCGGTCCAATGTACGCCCAACCAGATCAGGCACAAGCCGCAGATCAGAGACTAACCCCTTGCGGGTCTTTTCGTCAATGACGCCGCGTAAGTCTGCAAGTAGGATTGCCAGCATATACTGATCGACAAGCGGGGCTGTAAATGCCTTCGTGGAAGCCACGCCAATTTCAGGTCCGGTTTGCATCGAGATGAAGCCGTCCGCCACGCGTATGGCTTGGGAGCCGATCGCATTCACGATGCTCCAGATGATCGCGCCTTTTTGTCTGCCCTCTTCCATGGCAGCGAGTGTGTCTGCCGTCTCGCCAGATTGTGAGATGGCAAGTACCACGGTTTTATCGTTCAGAATCGGATCACTGTAACGGAACTCAGAGGCGATCACCACTTCTACAGGGATACGCGCGATCTTCTCGATCAGATATTTCCCAACCATGCCTGCATACGCAGCGGTACCACAGGCGGTAATGTAGATCTTCTCGATCTTCTTTGCCAGTGCCTCGGTCAAGTTCAGATCAGGCAGACGGATCCTGCCGTTTGCGAAATCCACGCGACCAGCCAGCGTATCGGTGAGCGCGCGTACTTGTTCGTGAATTTCCTTTTGCATGAAATGCCGATACTCGCCCTTTTCCGCGGCTATCGGGTCCCATGCCACCGTATGCACAACCGGTTTTACTTTTGCGCCGTCCAGCGTTTCGATCGTTAACGTATTTTGGGTCACGACTGCCATTTGGTGCGACTCCAAAAAGATCACCTTACGTGTATGCTCCATAATGGCGGGTGTATCGCTGGCGATGAAGTTCTCGCCGTCACCCATGCCAAGCACTACGCCACCAGCATTGCCAATGCGCGCGGTTACGATCTTGTCGGGTTCATCGGCTGACATGAGCACAACCACATTCGCCCCTCGAATTTGGTTGAACGTTTGGCGTGCCGCTTCCACCAAGCCCACACCGGTTGCCAGATAATGTTCCACGAGATGCACGATGGTTTCGGTGTCCGTATCAGATTGAAATTCCACGCCTTCTGCGATCAACTCATCCTTGAGTTCAAGGAAGTTTTCAACAATGCCGTTCTGCACAACAACCACACGCCCAGTCTGTCCGATATGAGGATGTGCATTGCGGGCATTGGGTGCGCCGTGGGTCGCCCAACGCGTATGACCGATGCCGGGCGCGCCGTTGATGGGGGATTTGTTGACGAGATCAATTAATTGGGATAACTTGCCCGCGTCTTTTCGCACTTCAAGCTGATCGTTGTTCCAGACAGCGATCCCAGCTGAATCATAGCCACGGTATTCGAGCCTTTTCAGGCCATTGATGATGATCGGTGTCGCGTCACGCGGACCGATGTATCCGACGATTCCACACATAGGGGTTCCTCCGAGAGTAATAGATTAGATGATCAGAGAGTAGGGACTCATAATAGTCTCTATTCTCTAACCTCAGATATGCCATTTTGCAGTTTTATCCGCGTAATTACTCACGCGGTGTTGTTGCAAAATTGATTTTCGGAGGGAAAGATAAAACGGGTGCTGGCGTACCCGAAGGGCTTCCGCTGAACTGTCGATTTTTTCTTCAAGCTAGTTTGTAAAAACCACCGTGAAGATTAACTCCATCCTGCGATGGAGAACCCTTATCCTCGTCATCCTTCTTATTGAAGGATCATGCGCTGTCTTTCCCAAGACAAATTGTCGGTTCACCTCCTTGAGTAAATAAAAGTGCGAGCGAGATTATAACTGATAAATGGCGAGCAGGCTTGGGCTTGGATCGAAGCGAATTGTCCAAGCCTGTTTTTTATTGTGATAACTGCACTTCGGGCATTGTAACCGCGTCATAATTTTGGTCATCATCATAGACGATCACAATGGTACCTGAGCCATCTGCGTCCACTCGATAGCCGATGATCTGACTGTGAAATCCAGACGGTGAACTGTTTCCGTTGATAACGATCTCAGATGCCGGAGCCAGAATGGTTCCAGTGAAGACAGACGTTGGACCACCATTTAATACTACTTTGCTGTCATTTTCCATGGGCAGGTAGAGCAGCAAGCCTTTATAGGGGCCTGTAATCGGAGCTTCCAGGATCAGGTTTGCACCCCCGCCAAAATGGATATCACCACTTAGTACGATAAAGGTGACACCTTGCCCTGTGATAGTTTCATTGCCTATTGCTTCGAAACCATCATTGAGACAATATACTCCCGGGTCCAATAGAGTGACACCTTCAGGAGGAAATTTTTCGTCCCATGTCCCCGGTGTCATGCTGACACCATCTTCGTTGATCTGTGCATTTTCTTCACCGCAGTCGACATCCGGCATAAAAAATGGAGGCGGGTAGTTCACTGATGATGTTCCGATGGTTACGCCCGGAGTTAGGAGCTGTGGTTTTTGAATGGATGCCCCGCCAACGACTGAGATCTGGTTTGAACCTTGTATGTGGACACTGCCGTTGCCCTGTTGTAACAAGGCGCAATCCTCATTGTCAGAATTGATGAAAACGCCTCCGCCTGTTATATCCAGCGTCGTGTTACCGTGGATCCAAAAGGCTTTTTCATTCAGGCAATTGCTGGTAGGCGCCAGGCTGACGATCGCCATACCTTGTAGCACTTCTTTAACCTCAGACGGTTTGGAGCGGGCGACTGCCTCAACAGTATTCGTGATCTGTGATGTCCCGATCACTTTTGCGAAATAGGTATTAACATGCGAGGTGATAACGACCTGAATATATTCAATATTTCCAGCAAAGGGACCGCTGGTCGGCGGACTGTATACGGTGACAACATTTTTTATGCCATCACTGTTATAGCCATTATTTGCGGCGGCGGTCAGTGCTGCTGCCACCCAATCTTGTTCTCCACGAATGCGAGTTACAGATGCAGCGAGTGCAGCAGAATCAGCTGCGTTTTGCGCCTTGCGACGGTCAAGAAAGGCATTGCCGCCATCGATAACCAACCCAAGAATACCAAACAGAACGATAAGTGCTAATGCGATGACTACCAAAGCCTGCCCACGTTCGTTTTTTTGTATAAGCATGTTGTTTTTGTCGTTTCCGTTTAATACGAATAACCCAGCGGGCGGTAATGTAGAGCTATGATAAAAACGGGTGACAATCACTTTTGTTTTTGCGATTGTCACCCGTTTCAGTGATCGATTTTTTATTGTGTTAGTTCGATCTGCGGGGGCACGGGTGCCTGCCAGTTTTGGGCTTCGTTATAAATGATTGTGGTGCTTGATGTGCCTGACAGGTCCACAGTGTATCCGATAAGTTGACCTTGTAATCCTGATCCGCCAGTGCCATTAACAGTTATTTCTGAACACGGCGCAAGGATGGTGCCCTCGAAACCAGATTCTGAATTGCCATTAAGCAGGATGGTGCTGGGACAATTGGTCATGGGTACATAGAACAGCAACCCGCCCAGCTGATTATCCTCGGTTCGAGGTCCGGGAATCCCACTGAGTTGAATCGTGGCGCCACCGTTGAACGATATATCGCCGCCTTGCATGACAATGAGAACTTCACTGCCAGTGAGCGTATCGCCGCCGTTCACACGGAAGTCACCGTCGACACAGTAAACGCCACCGTTCAAGTGCGTTACACCGTTAGGCGGGAATTGACCGGAGTATGTGCCTGGGTTTAGATTATCACCGTCTCGTGAAGTGCCGGATGGGCAGACTACATTTGGGAAGACCATATTATCTGGCGGATAATTATAGGGTGTAGCATCATCGCCAACGCAGGCAGATGGAATCACCAAGGCACCAGGTGCGGCTTGAATGCCTCCAACTGACTGTAGACACGGAGCCGTCAGTGCAGAGGCTCCACTTTGACTAAAGAAGGCTGCGCTGGCGCAATCGGAGTTAACGAAAATGCCGCTTCCAATAACTTGGGTACCGGCAGTCCCTTGAGATGTAATTGCCCTGCAGTCGTGAGGGGCAAGCCCGACCACCGCGTTTCCTGCGAACATGGGCGAAACGGTGCCAGGTACAGCGCGGGCCACTGCACTGACCCGGTTGGTCATTTGCGCAATACCGATCACGCGTCCAAAGGTTGTGCTGATATGCGACACGATCTTTACCTGGATGTATTCCGAATTGCCGGCATAGTTTCCGTCAATAGGTGGACTGTAAAATGTCACCGTATTTGTTGTACCGTTATTATCATAACTATTGCTGGCGGCGCGAGCCAAGCCTTCTGTCTGCCAATTGCTACCGCGCGTTTTGGCAAGAGCGGCATCTAGGACTGAAGTATCGGCTGCGTTTTGGGCATGGCGGCGATCTGAAAAGACTCTACTGCCATCAATGGATAATGCGGCAAAGCCGAACAAGACCACTGCCGCAAGGGCAATGATCACCAGCGCTTGACCGCGTTCTTTGAAATGAATTTGTATTTTCATATTTCTCCTAATAACTTTCAATTAAGGGCCACATACCGGTGACAGAATCGTATCTGTCACAGTAGCATTAAGCGGGATCGTGGGTCCAACAACCGCGGACATAAATGGCATAAAGACCGAGTGAGGATATTCAAGTCTCACTTGGATGCCGTTGCCTTCACAAGGGCCAGCCCCAATAATGGTAATAGTAGGTGTCAGGGTGGTGAGATCAACTGGCGAATCAGATGCGCCTTGTACGCGCGCGATAATTGCGAGACGATTAGGATCGTTTGCTGCAGTTGTAGCGGGAGGGTTCATCGAACCATATAACGCGCCTTCCTGAACAGCATCGCGCAATTGCACAAATTGAAAGAATGCCATGCCAAATTCCACTGCTCCAGAGAGGAGCAGCAACAGGAGGACAAGGCTTATCGAAAGTTCCACAAGACTTTGACCGCGTTCGTTTTTTATCTTTTTCATGGTTGCTCTTTTCATGATCTCATTATGACTGAATTGGGTTGCCTTCACAGCCGGGTGTTGAAAGATTAATGTAAATATTTTCAGTTCCATCAAAGTTGTCGTAGGATTGGTGGAAAGTAAAAGTGATGGTAACTGTACTGTTGGGCGGGATGATCGCCGGATTAGTGAAGGGCATTGTTGATACACTAGTGGAGTTGCCTGTCCAGATGATAGTGCCTCCGACATTTATAGTTTGGAGCCGTAGTGATTTATCACTACCAGTTTGATGCCCTTTATCGTCATTCCAGGTCACTGTCCCGGCGCCCGTTGTTAGCGGGAAGTTCCATGGGTTGGTGATTGTCATGCTCATGGTGTTGCCCGTTTTTGTTATGGGTCCATGCGTAATACCAATACAACTTGGTACTGGAGTAGCTTCCGGGGTGAAGGTGGGTGTGACGGTCGGTGTCAATGATGGCGGCAGCGTCAGTGTAATGGTGGGCGTGTTGCTGGGTGTGAAGCTCAATACTGGCGTGAGTGTTGCCGTTGGTGTGTTGGTAGCCGTCGCCGTATTTGTTGGCGATGGAGTAGGTGATGGTGTATCTGTAGGTGTGCTTGCAATAAAAGTCACTGGAGGTGCAGTCACTTGAATAGAAACGCTAACCAATATGGTGCGTGAACTGGTTGCTGTGATCGTTCTTGCGATGAACGGCACCAGTTTTGGGACGATCGGTGTAAATGGTTCCGAGACAGTCACAGAAACACGGCTGGTGTTGTTTGTTTTTGGTATAAAGGAATTGTCAGTTAGATCTGTAGCGCCTGAACAATAGGATGTTGGTGTTAAATCTTGAGGACCATCATCCCAACTGATGGAAATGGTATCAAAGGCGCCAAGAAAACCAGTCTTTTGCGCAGCCTCACGAATACCGTCACAATCCTGGTAGCGAGGTTCACTTGCATTTCCGGTGCCGTTGCCTATACCTGTCGCAGAGCCATAGCGAACTGCCTGTCGGCTGGCGGTAACAACGGTGGAGTATAGGAACAATAAGCGCCCGGCTTCCAGAATGCCATACAACAAGGCAAGTAGCACGGGCAAAGCAATGGCGAATTCGACCATTGCCTGAGCCTTACTTTTTTTGGAATTTAGTTTCTTCAATTTCATGGGTATAAATCCTATTCTCTAATAAATCTATCTTTAGTTTACTGGTCAACTTGTGCAGTCCAATGAGACATTCGTACTAAAAGTATACCGACACTTTTGCAAATCAAAAAAACAGTATATAGAAAGCGGCAATAATGAAATACGGTCCGTAAGGGATAAAGGTCATCAAGGCATCATTCGAGTAGCGGCGTCTGACAAGCAGCGCGATAATAAAAAGCAGACTAACTACACCGCCAAACAAGACACCTAGAACCAGGGCATTCAAGATGAAGTCTTTGCCAAGCATTAATCCCAGCACGCCGAGCAGATATACATCTCCGCCGCCAAGCGCTTCTTCTTCATCGTCAGCCTGCCCTGCGGCTTGCATTCTTCTGGCACGGAGGCGGGCAACGAGTCCCCCAACTTGATAAAGCAAGTACATCACTCCAAAGCCGAATAAGCCACCCAGCAGGGATGAGCCTACCCCACTGAGAATTCCACTTGATCGACTATAAATGTATGTGCCAACGAATAAACCCAGAACCGCACCGAAAAGGCTGGTTGGATGCAAAATCAGGCGATGTTCAAGATCAATGACAGTGATGATTCCAAAATAAATGAGAACGAGCGCTCCCAGCGAGAACCCAAGCACCTTGGACGGGGACAGCCAAAAGTATATAAAAGAAGCGACCGCTAGAATTTGTACCAACCAGGTCCGCAGACCTCGACCTTTTCCGCAGGAACGGCACGCGCGCAGAGTCAAATAGTCTACCCATAAAAAATGGGTCTGGCAATGATGGCATACAGGGCGGCTAAAACGACGGGTATGAGGCAGAACATCTGATACATAATTCACGAAATACCCAGCCAGCCAGCCAAAAACAAGGGGAAAAAGTAATAATATATCCATTACTATCATTATATTCTAATCATGGGTACTATTGTTCAACTGTAACGCCGTGTAAGTCAATTGTAATGTGCTTGCCGAAGCGCATAATCTGCCTTACAATCTCGGCGATATTTCCCTGGAGATGAATATGGAAAAATTTGTGATTGAAGGCGGGGTCCCATTGAACGGTGAGGTAACCCCCGGTGGTAACAAAAATGCTGCGCTCCCACTGATTGCCGCGTGCCTGTTGACGGATGAGCCAATCATTTTACGGAACCTGCCGCAGATCAAAGACGTGACTGTGATGAGGCACCTTATCGAAAGCCTGGGGTCTCAGGTCGAAGATTTGGACGACACTGCGTGGCGCATCACTTCTCGCGACCTTGAGCCTGCTGACCTCGACCCAGACCTTTGCCGCCGCATTCGGGCTTCCATTTTGTTGGCGGGTCCCATGGCGGCGCGGATCGGCAAGTTTAAGTTGTCGCCTCCCGGTGGTGATGTGATCGGACGGCGCAGACTGGATACGCATATTCTTGCTTTGCGGGCATTAGGCGCGGAAGTGGAATATGATCGTGGCTTTATGTTCAATGCCAATGGGCTGCATGGTGCGGATATTCTCCTGGACGAAGCCAGCGTGACCGCGACCGAAAATGCCATCATGGCGGCGGTTAGGGCAAAGGGAGAAACGGTTCTCCGCAACGCTGCATCGGAACCACATGTGCAGGATCTATGTCACTTTTTGAATGGACTTGGGGCGCAGATCGAAGAGATCGGCTCGAATACCCTGCGTATTCAAGGGGTACAAAAACTACATGGCGGCGAATTCACGATCGGACCTGATTATTTGGAAGTGATGAGTTATGTTGGTGCAGCTGCTGTAACACACGGAACGGTCCGTGTGAAAAACGCCGGGGTCAAGAACCTGCAAATGATCGCGCATATCTTCGAACGGATGGGGGTGCGGTGGCAGGTGGAAGGCGATGATTTGATCGTCCCTGCGAATCAGGAAATGAAAGTGATCCCTGATTTGGATGGCGCAATTCCCGAAATAAAGACCAATGTGTGGCCCGCATTTCCCACAGATTTGATCAGTATCGCCATTACAGTGGCGACCCAGGCAACGGGTTCCATCATGTTCCATGACTGGATGTTCTCGGGACGTATGTACTTTACCGATAAGCTGGTGGGCATGGGCGCCAAAGTAATTTTGTGTGACCCATATCGCTGTTTGATCCAGGGACCGAATCAACTATATGGTGAGAATCTCGAAAGCCCGGATATTCGCGCTGGCATGTCCATGTTGATCGCGGCGCTTGCCGCAAAGGGAAAATCCACCATGCGGAATATTGGACAGATCGAACGTGGGTATCACGATGTGGATGGAAAGTTGCGTGCATTGGGCGCAAAGATCGAACGCGTGAAGGAATAATCGTGTTAATCAGAATCTTACTATCGCTTGTCTCACAAATAAGTAAACTTTTCGTTGAAAATCACGAAGGAAAATCGAAGTTTTTGTTTGCCAAATTATGCGATACCTTGTAAACTGAAACCTTGTGATTGCCTTTCGCTGATAGAATTTTGAGTAATGAATAATCAAGACAGGTTGTCTTGATAGCAGAAAGAATTCTCAAGCGAGGAAATTAGTTAAATTATGACTTCGAATGGTAATGCAAAACATGTAAAAGTATTGGTCTTGGGGTCGGGACCTACAGGCTATGCGGCGGCTTTGTATGCGGCGCGTGCGGAACTTCAACCTGTCGTGTTGACGGGGATGCAATTGGGCGGGCAAGCTGCTTTGACGTATACGATCGAGAACTATCCCGGCTTCCCTGATGGCGTGGGTGGGGCGCAGTTAGGTGAGTTGTTCCAAAAGCAGGCGGAACACTTTGGTGCAATGACAGAATTTGATCTCGCGAATGAAGTAGACCTGTCCCAACGCCCATTCAAAGTGACAACCGACAGCGGTGAATATCTTGCGGACACTTTGATCGTCGGCACAGGCGCCAGCCCAACGCATCTTAACATCCCTGGTGAAGTGGAGTTGACGGGACGTGGAGTTTCTTATTGTGCAACTTGTGATGGCTGGTTCTTCAAAGATAAAAAAGTTGTCGTGGTGGGTGGCGGAGATAGCGCGCTTGAAGAAGCTTTGTTCATCACGCGGTATGCAACCTCTGTGACCATTATCCATCGTCGTGAGGAATTGCGCGCGGGTGCGATCTTGCAGAAGCGTGCCATGGAACATCCAAAGATTGACTTTGTCTTGAACACTGTTGTCACCGAAGTGGTTGGCACCGACAAGATGGAAGCCTTGAAGCTCAAGAACGTAAAGACCGGTGATGAGACGATCTATGAAGCAGATGGCTTGTTCATCTTCATCGGTCACATTCCAAATACGCAAATGTTCAAGGAAAAATTGAACATGAGTGACTTGGGCTATATCATCATCAACGATAAAATGGAAACGAGCGTGCCGGGCGTATTCGCAGCAGGGGAGGCGGCAGACCCACATTTTCGGCAGGTGGTCACCTCGGCGGGGATGGGTGCCGCAGCGGCTATTCAGGCGACGCGCTTCCTCGAAGCAGAAACAGAATAAATTAAGGAATGAGGCGGACAGGGCTTCCAGTATTTGGAAGCCCTGTTTCTCGTCTATCAGTCACGCAAAAGAAATGACAAATTGTACTTATATGCCCGTATTTTTCGGATAAAATTTACAAATACCGAATTTTTGGAGGATCCATGAATAAAATTTCCATCATCGGCGCAGGGATGACCGGCGCCACCGCTGCACACTGGCTGGCTGAACGTGAGCTGGCTGATCTGGTTCTGGTAGATGTTGTAGAAGGTATGCCGCAAGGTAAGGCGCTTGACCTGTTGGAAGCGATGCCGATCATTGCCAAAGATGTTGAAATTGTCGGCTCAAATGATTATGCTGCCACCAAAGGTTCGGATATCATCATTATCACAGCCGGTCTGCCGCGCAAGCCGGGCATGAGCCGTGATGACCTGTTGAAGACCAATGCCGATATCGTTGGCAAAGCCGCCACCGAGACTCTGAAACATTCACCGGATGCGATCTACATTGTATTGACCAATCCGTTGGATACGATGGCGTATCTCACCATGAAAGTAACTGGTCTGCCGCGCGAACGTGTGATCGGTCAGGCTGGAATTTTGGACTCGGCCCGAATGCGCGCCTTTGTTGCGTTGGAAACCGGTGTGAGTGTCGAGAACATTGATTGCTATGTGTTGGGTGGTCATGGCGATGAGATGGTTCCGCTGACGCGTCATTCGAATATTGCGGGCATTCCTCTGCGTGATTATTTGCCCGCCGATAAATTGGAAGCGATCGTCAACCGCACCCGCAAAGGTGGCGGTGAGATCGTCAATCTGTTGAAGACCGGCTCCGCGTTCTATGCGCCTTCTGCGGCTTGTGTTCAAATGGCGGAAGCGATCCTCAAGAACAAGAATTTGATCGTGCCCTGTGCGGCCTATATGAAAGGGGAATACGGTTTGAATGATATGTACTTTGGCGTGCCCGTAATGTTGGGACGCAATGGCATGGAAAAGATCATTGAATACAAGTTTGATGATGAAGAAAAAGCGATGTTTGAAAAGTCCGCGGCATCTGTCAAAGAGACGCACGATGCGTTGAAGAGTTTGGTAAAACTATAAACGGTACATGCTCAAGGTCGAACGTCAACACTGACGCTCGACCTTGAATTTTGAAAAGACTTTTATTTCAAAGGAGAGTTTCCAATGATATTACATGAAAAGATTTCCGCTCAGTTACCTGCCTGGCGCGAACGCATGAAGTCGCTTGCCAAGGAACATGCCGATGTAGTGGTTGACCACGTCACCGTGGGACAGATCGTCGGCGGTATGCGCGACATCAAGTCTTTGTTGACCGATGTTTCGTTCGTTGACCCGGCTGAGGGCATCCGCTTCCGCGGCATGTCCATCCCTGAGGTGTTGAAGAAACTGCCAAAAGCACGCGGCGGCAAAATGCCTTTGGTGGGTGGCTTGTATTACCTGTTGATGATCGGCGAAGTGCCGACCAAAGAACAAGCCATGGAAGTGGAAGCCGAGTGGGCGAAACGCTCAGATGTGCCCGATTATGTTTTCAAGATGCTCAAATCCATGCCGAAAGAAACACACCCGATGACTCTCTTCTCGCAGGCGGTGTTGTCTTTGCAAAATGGCTCGGTCTTTGCGAGCAAATATCACAGCATGAAAAAAGATGCGTATTGGGAAGCCGCATTGGAAGACAGCTTGAACCTGACCGCCAAGCTTCCGCTGATCGCTGCCTATATCTATCGCATGAAATATTTTGGTGAGAGCAAGAAGCTGAAGTTCAATGCCAAGCAGGATTATGGCATGAACTTTGCGCGCCTGATGAAAGTCTCGGACAAAAAGGGCTATGCTGAACTTGCCCGCCTGTACTTCATCCTGCACTCCGATCACGAGTCTGGAAATGCTTCGGCTCATGCCATGCATTTGGCTGGCTCCACACTTTCGGACGCCTTCTACTCCTTCTCAGCCTCGCTGAATGCCCTGGCTGGTCCCTTGCATGGACTGGCGAATCAGGAGTGTCTTGGTTGGTTGATCGATGTCAAAACCAAATTTGGCGGCGTGCCCTCGCGTGATGAATTGTATAAATTCTCCTGGGATACCCTCAACAGCGGACATGTGATTCCCGGTTACGGTCACGCTGTTCTGCGTGTGCCTGATCCACGTTTCACCGCGCAAATGGAGTTTGCCAAGAAACGCTTCCCCGATGACGATCTCATCCGCCTTGCGGATATGGTCTTCGATGTGGTGCCTGCGGTTCTCAAAGAACAGGGCAAAGCCAAGAACCCCGCCCCGAACGTTGACGCCATCAGCGGCACGCTTCAGTATTACTATGGTGTCCGTGATTTTGATTTCTACACTGTATTGTTTGGTGTCGGTCGTGCTCTCGGTGTGACCGCCAACTATGTATGGGCGCGTGCGCTCGGCTGGCCCATCGAACGTCCGAAATCGCTGACGACCAAGATGCTGGAAGACGTGGTTGCCAAAGCTGCGCAACCTGCACAGTAAACAAAAATTCGAATCGAAAAAGCGACACAGTCATTGTGTCGCTTTTTTGTTGTTTGTGTTTTGGTTGATATAAGGTGGGTAAAACTGTCAAATATTTAAGGAGCCCTGCAAGAATTACCCATCTATATTTTTAAATCATCTACTGCTCTTCATGTTTGTTGGCAGGTCCAAATCTTTCAAGCTTTACGATCCGTGCTTTGTCCCTGATCTGCCACGGGACGATCTGCTTCGCGTGTTCGCGGTTGTCTGTCTCAATGATCGCCCAGCCGCAATGATCACCATCGTGACAGCCCCATTCAAAATGATGCAAGTAACCCGCTGCGTGGATTTCCTTAATGATTGCATCGCAGTCATGCGCTTCGTGTGGTGATTCAACAAGATACCGATCCATATGACACTCCTTCCATACCGTTAAATATTGATTGAATTATATACCTGTGATGCCTTGAAACTCAAGGATTTTACTCACACAGTCTATCAATCAAAAACACATACTCAAAAGCGATTTCCTTCAAATAATCATAGCGCCCTGATGAACCGGCATGCCCCGCGTGGAAATTCGTTTTCAGCAGCAGCAAATTGTCATCTGTTTTGAATTCACGCAATTTTGCCGCGAACTTGGCAGGTTCCCAATAGGGCACGCGCGGATCATTCCAGCCGCCTGTGAGCAATAGATTGGGATACCCTGTCGCGCGAATATTGTCGTACGGTGAATAGGACAACATATACTCATAATGGTCTTTGTTATCCACCGGGTTGCCCCATTCGTCGTATTCGTGGGTGGTCAATGGAATGGTCGGATCGCTGATCGAGTTGATCACATCCACAAACGGGACTTTGGCGATTACGGCTTTGTATAGGTCAGGGCGCATCACCATACAGGATGTGACAAGTAACCCGCCAGCCGATACGCCGTAGATGGCAAGTTTTTCTTTCGATGTAAAGCCCTTTTGGATCAGATGCTCCGCGCAGGCGATGAAATCGGTGAACGAGTTTTTCTTCTTGAGCACCTTGCCATCTTCGTACCAGGCGCGCCCCATGTCCGAGCCGCCGCGAATATGTCCGACAGCAAATACAAACCCTCGGTCCAGCAGACTGAGGCGGTGCGGGATGAACTCCGCATCCAGGTTGGCGCCATAGGCTCCGTACCCATATAAAAGTGTCGGGTTGTTACCGTCCAACAACAGAGATTTTTTGTAAGCCACAGACATTGGTATTTTGGTTCCATCGAGCGCAGTTGCAAAGATGCGCTCGATAACGTAATCTGCTTTGTCGTAGTTGTTGATCACATCTACTTTTTTCACTTCCCATTCGCCGGTATCCATATGTACATCGACAATGGTGTAGGGCGTGATGAAAGACGAATATTTAAATCGCAAAAGATTTGATTCGAACACTGAATTATCTTCAAACTCAAAATAATAAGCAGGTTCAGGGAACGCAACATATTTTACGTTACTTACGCCATCCGGGTCACTGATCCGGATCTGTTTCAAGCCATTCTTGCGCTCTTGCAGCACCAAGTAATTCTCGAATGCGTCAACTCCCTCCAGCATCACATCTGCGCGGTGGGCAACGACCTCCTGCCATTTGGTTTTATCTGTATCTGCAACCGCTGTTTTCATCAGCTTAAAGTTTTTTGCGTCTTCATTGGTAGCGATGAAAAATGTCCCGTTGTGATGGGTCGCGAAATATTCAATGCCATTTTCGCGCGGCATAATAATTTTCAGATCGCCATTGGGTTTGTCTGCTGGCAAAAAACTCATCTCGGTTGTTAGTGTGCTTTGAAGAAGAAGCAATATATAAGCATTGTCGCGCGATTTATAGAAATATAAATAGTAATGTTCATCTTCTTCATGAAAGATCAACGCGTCCTGTTCCGGATCTGTCCCGATGCGATGACGGAATAACTTATAAGGTCGCTTGGTTGAATCCAGGGTGGCATAAAAGATCGTTTCACTATCATTTGCCCACTCCAATCCGACGTGGGCGTATACACTCCCCAATGTGTTTGGGATCGTTTCAGGGAAATGCAAATGATTCACCAGGTCCTTGATGTAGACCGTGTAGACCTCATCGCCATCATAGTCCATAGCATAGGCAAGCTTATTACCATCCGGGCTGACCGAAAAACCACTGACACTGCAAAAGGTTTTCCCCTCTGCTAATATATTTTGATCCAATAATATTTCTTCAGGACCATCTGACGAATCTTTTCGGCGGCAAAAGATCGGATACTGCTTCCCAGCTTCCATGCGACTGTAATACCAATACCCGCCTCTTTTCTCAGGGACGGTTGAATCAGTTTCCTGGATCCTATTCTTCATCTCGGAGAATAGCGTTTCATGTAAGGGTTTTGTGCGACCCATGACCTCATCAAGATAATCCATTTGCGCGGTGAGGTATTTCAGCACCTCCGGGTCTTCACGGTTGCGCAGCCAGAAATACTCATCCACACGTGTTTCGCCATGTTGGGTAATGGTGTGAGTCCGTTTGGGTGCGATGGGGAATGATGGCATGCTAGTTCCTTTAAGAACGCTTATTCGGGGGCTTAGCCCCCGAATAAGCAAAAATTAATAAACTCTATAACTTGTCACATACTTCTTGTGATACACCGAGAACCAGACTGCATCGCTTTGATTGCCGCCGAGGCAGACTACATAGTTGCCTACTTCCCCCAAATAAAATGAGACGTGTGCCCAGCCGTCATCCCAAAGGAAGGTAGTGACCGCGCCTCTTTTCGGTGGGTTGCTACCTTTGCCCCAACCCTTCCATGGATTCACCAATGCCGAATTCGTGGATGGAAGCCCTGCCTTCTCAATACACCAATTAACGAACCCTGCGCACCAATCTGTTTCATCGGGTAGGGATGGATATTTCTGTGCAAGATCTGTGCTCATGAGATATTCCACAACGCGCGGATTATGTTTTGAACCGGGGATCTCGCGTGTGCCAAACTCAGCATAAGCGATCGGCAGCCACGGGAACTCTTCCTTGCTTTGTTGAATTACCACATCACCCAACTTTGCCAGGCGCTCAATGGGATACCAGCCCGCTTCGCCCCAGGCATTCGTGCAGTGTTTCCACTTTCCGTCAGGTGAGATCGAATCCACTTTGACAACACGGTTGAATTTCATTGGTGCAACTTCAGGTGAGGTCTCATTGGGCTCCTGCCGTAAGGGAAGTGTCTCGGACAGGGCGCGATGTAGCCCTGTGGCAGGGTAATCCTCGGGTGCGGCAAGCAGGTCATTTGATTCGGTCAGATATTTGGACGATGCCCAACCGATAATATTATTACTGGTCTTGAAGTTGACCCACTTCCAATCCGGTGAGGCGTTGAGATATACAACCATCTCATCTCGATGGACCTGCCCGGTAATTGGGTAGCCCTCGCCGGGACCTGAGCGATAATTCAATGTATCGGTCGTAACGAACATTTGAACATCAGCCGGGCCGGGAGGGGGCGGAGTAGCTACTTTGGTCATGTACTTGAGCGAACACCAACCAGTGATGCCGCCAGCCTTGCGGATCTGTACCCACTGGCTATCGGCTGAAACTGCCAGGCCTTCCACCACTTCGCCCTTTTTGAGCGAGCCGATGACAGCGTAATTTGTCCCGGGTCCCTGGCGGACGTTTAAGGTCGAAGCATCCACGCGATACGCCGTCCCTGAGGGGGGAGGCGGGGTTTCATCCACCAATGCAAGGTAACCGCTATGACTCCACCCGGTCTTGTTGTCGGTCGTCGTGATATGTACCCAGTCGTTCTTGATCTCGTCCCCTTGAACCGTGGCGTTTTTGTAGAGCATTCCGATAATGGGAAATGTCGTCCCGGGTCCAGACCGGATCCGCAAGGCGCTGGTTGTGACGATATACTTTGCCATATCTGCTACTCCTCAATGTAGATAACTCTTTTGGGGTAATGTTATTCAATTGTAGTATAACTAATTGAATCGGTGTGGCAAGTCTTTATTGCCTGATTTGGTTGTAAAATTAGGCAATGTCATTCAGGGAATTGCACTTTTGCCCATATCCGAAATTATCAGCGTGGAATTTTATGAAGAGGTCTGGATTTTATGAAACTTCGAGATGAATTTTTGGAATTCATTCGCGACCGCTTACCCCAGGGAGCTGCAAAGATCTCTGTCCCTCTGACTGCGCTCATTGCGGTCTTTTCAGCCATTTCAGGGCGGTTGGACATTCTTTGGGTAAGCATTTATGTTTTCGTCATCGTATTCATTATATTGAATGCTTTATATATTCTACTGGCACAGGAAAAAATGCCCGCCATCGAAGTACCTGGTAAAGGCGCAATATCTCAAAAGGTTCCCAAATTTTCCTTGTTGATTCCCTATGCACGGGCTGCGTTGGTAATAGCTATATTACTCATCCCTCTTTTCGGCTTTGTGCCGCCTGTCAATCAACCGGTTAATGTATTCCTATATGGGACTCCAACACTCACTCCAACCATCACACTAACTCCCACCCAAACACTTACTGCTACACCCACAGTAACCAACACATTTACATCCACACCCAGTGCCACCCCAACCCCCAAGGCGCAGGGTGTTTATTACATGATCGCCCTGGACGCTTCTGTGAAAATGACCGAAGCATTTGATGGGCGGACCAAATGGGATGCCGCGAACGCATCCATTAATGCTATTCTGGAAGGCTTGGAACCCGGCGCCAATTACGGCTTGGTGACTGTAGGCGGTTCTGCCTTTGCGGAAGGTGTCGATCCTTGTAATGAGCCGTCTAATGTAAAGTCTATTTTTGCCCCGCGGCAGAACGTCAGTGACCAGATCGCGCAACTCCAACCAGCGGGCGGCGGTTCGCTCTATTCTGCTTTTGTACTGGCTAAGAATCAATTTGAAGGCTTGCCCGAAAATACCGTCCGCATGTTGATCTATATTACCGGGTCAAGCGATGCTTGCGCAGGCAGAGATGAATGGAAGGATCTGGAACGCCTACTTACGATCAGTGATGATGCAGGTGTAAAGCTCTATAACGAGATCATCATTCTCGATGAAAAAAATGGCATTGCCACTCAAAGCCTTTTGGAAAAGATCAGCAGTCTTTCGGACAAAGTGAACGTGCAGGCTCCGCAAAGTTTCCCGGCTCTGCAACAAGCTTCTGCCGCCGTGGTAACGAATGTGAATATATACATCAACAATACCATTGCTAATTACCCAACTCTTACGCCGGAAATATCCCCAACTTTCACCCTGACTCCCAAACCGGGCACACCGACCCTTACCCCTACTATCACGGTTACCCCATCCATGACGTTGACCACAGGTGCTCCAACTGCGATGCTCACCTGGACGCCAACAATTACACCCGTTACACCCAGCGCAACACCTGTTCCAGCAACCTCTGTGGAACTTCTTACAGCCAGCTATGTTTCGCAAGGCATTGGGTGTCAGATCGATGTTCAAGTCCGCGTCGATGGTGGACCTGCGGTTGGAACATTTCATGTTCGAAACGCCTTTTACGCACCCGGAGATAGCAGTACCTATCCACAAACCACGCTTCAGGTTGGGACGAATTATGCAAGTATGTTCAGTCTGAGTAATCTGATCACGTTGGGCGGTGACAAGCCTGAATATTACAAGCATGAGGTTTGGTTTGAATATAACGGCATTCAATCCAATCATCTGACCGATCTTTTCTGTCCCGGCATACCACCGCCCTAGGGTTTCGTGAAGGCACAGATGGGGCAAGTCTCAAAACGAACTCTGATGTAAAATTTATAACGAAGCTATATGTCTAAACGGCGTATTTTCTCACGGCGTAACACATCTCCGCGCATTCATTTGCCGATTGGTTTGATTCTTGTGGTCATCGTGATCGGACTGTGCGTGTTGATTCCTGCCAACCCGATCAATTTTACTGTTCTGGAGCAGCCCTTTGGCTTGACCTTGCCGCCGCCGCCTCCCACACTGACCATGCCACCGCCGCCGACCAGGGAGCACATTGGGCGGATCATCTTCACCTGTACGCGTGGGGAATATAACCAGTTGTGTATGATCAATGCCGATGGAACAGGTTACCAGCAACTTACGAATGTAGAAGCGAATAATTATTATCCAACATACTCACCCAAAGGCGGCTCGATCGTTTACGCTTCGAATCAAAATGGCGGTGTGTTCGACCTTTTCCTATTCATCTTTGAAGGCTCACGCCTGATCCGTTTGACGGATTTTATTGGAAACGTGATCTCACCATCATTTTCACCAGATGGCACCAAGATCCTTTTTGCCAACCGCGCCGCGGAAGGTCCTACCTCTTTGTGGACGGTGGATAACACGGGTGAAAATGAGGATTTGTTATACGCTGGTCCCAATACCATTGTTGCTGCTGATTGGTCACCCGATGGCACACAGATCGCCTTTGCCATGGCAGTCAACCAGCCGAACGAATACGAGGTCTTTATCATGGGGGCAGATGGAACCAATGCCCAGCAATTAACGAATGGCTTGCCAGGTATCGGAGGCAGTCTCGATTGGTCACCCGATGGTAAATATCTACTCATCTATGCCGGTCCACAAGGCAATAAGAACATCTTCCGTATCGATGTGCAAGCCAAGACCGCAGCACAACTCACCAATGGCGGTAATAACGCCGCTTCCTCCTTCTCCCCTGATGGTCAGTGGATCGCGTTCAATTCGTTGCGAAATAATGATCAGGCTGATATATTTATCATGCGTGCTGATGGATCAAGCATGCGCCAGGTAACAGATAACCCCGAGCCTGATTGGCAGCCACAATGGGAGCCATAAAGCCAATTAATGCGGATACAATTGAGAAAATGACAGATATATCATTGATGAGGAATTCATGAAAAAGATCGTTCTTGCCATGCTCGCATTTATTCTCACGGGGTGTTCCGCCTTACAGGATTTGTCGTTTCTGCAATCACCCACCCCGGCACCTGAAATTGTGAGTTCCCCTCGACCCACTGTGACATTGATTTCCACGAACACACCCGATCTTTTCGCCATCAACACAGCTGGTCTCACCAGTACACCAGCAACTGACGCGCCTCTCGTCACGAACACACCTTTTCCATCTTTTACCCCTTCCCGGCGACCAACCATCACATTGGAACCGGTGGATATCACTTTATTCACGCCCGGTCCGAATCCGTTTATATTGACCTCGAAATCTACAAACCAATTGGTGTGGGGCTATAACTGTGATGGCTCGCGTTCCATTAAATTTGTTGTGCAGCTTGTTGTCCCGCTAAAGCGTCTGAAATATGTTCTGCTCTATTATCGTCTGCAGGATAAATACAGCGCCCGGCAAACAGACTGGGGTGGGGGGGCTATTATGAGCGATAATGATCGCGGTTCATATTTCTATACCATCGAATTGGATCAGATCGACGATTACGAATCCTATGAAGATGCCTGGCTCCAGTTTCAATTTGTCGCATCGACCGTGCCGCGCAGACGCCTGGGAGCTTCTGTCGTTGACCGTAACAGCGTCTCCCTGACCCATTGCAAAGTATTCAACCCTTGAATCATAAAGGTATGCGCATGAAAAAGATAATTCCATTTATTCTGTTCGGGCTGATTTTCTCAAGTTGTTCGGGCGGGATTCCAAACCTGGCGAACTTGATCGCCTCTCCAACCGCTCCTGCGCCTGTGGATACGCCCACGCCTCTGCCTACGGTGACTCTGATCCCCACTCAGGATCTTTTTGCCACGCTGACGGCTACCCCTGTCACCGTGACGCCGACAGAAACCTCCCTGATCCCTGATCTGCCAACCGATACGCCGGAGCCCCTGCCTATTTTTTCACCTCAGATCGTTAATGACACTAGTACATACTTTACCCAGAGCAAGGGATTTCTCGGAGCAGTATATTCCAACCCCATCTTATATTGGAACTCAGGTCCCTGTTCACCGCGCAACATCAAGATCAGCGTGTTTGTTGAAGATCTAATTCGTACCCATAAAGTATTTTTATTTATGCGCCTGCGTGATAAGCAGAACACTTTGCTTGTTGAAGAATGGAGTGCTGGCGCTGAAATGCTCAAAGCCGAGAATGGCTCATATAACTACAACATCAGAACCTTCAATCTCAGAAAATACTATTACCATAAAGAAGCCTGGCTCGAATATCAATTTGTGGCTATTGATAAGGATTTGAGAGTGTTTGGCCGCACCCCGATCTATGATCGGAATCTTTCTTTGGTGATGTGCAAGCCCGTCACATCCCCGTGAACGTTCCTCAGGAACTCATTGGCTTTTTGCGAAAAGCTGCGAGGTTGGCTGTCTTGACTGGAGCTGGTGTCTCACAAGAAAGCGGACTCCGCACTTTTCGCGATGCACAAACCGGTTTATGGGCACAATACAAGCCGGAAGATTTAGCCTCGCCTCAAGCTTTTGCGCGTGACCCCAAACTGATCTGGGATTGGTATGCCTGGCGGCGCGAAGCCATCAAAGGTGTGCGTCCCAATGCGGGACACTATGCCCTGGTTGAGATCGAAAAACGGATCCAACAATTCACCCTCATCACACAAAATGTAGATGGCTTACATCGTATGGCAGGGAATCAGAACGTGCTTGAGCTGCATGGCAACATCCAGCGCGTCCGCTGTTCGGAATGTACTATGTTTACGGAAACCTGGGGTGATGATACAGAGTCCGTGCCGCAATGTTCGGCTTGTGGAGGTTTGCTGCGCCCCGATGTGGTTTGGTTCGGCGAGTCTTTGCCGCGCGAGCAACTGGAAGCTGCAGTGGAAGCCGCGCGGACTTGCGATGTCTTCTTTTCGATCGGCACATCGGGAGTAGTGCAGCCTGCTGCGTCTTTGGCTTTTGCCGCGCACAATCGCGGCGCTGTAGTGGTTGAGATCAATGCAGAAGCCACGCCCCTCACACCCAAGGCAGATTTTTTTCTGCAAGGGAAATCAGGGGAGATATTGCCGGGGTTGGCGAAGGTAATCTGGAGTTAGCGTTATATCGGCTGTGATGAATTATTTTGGTGTGCTCAGTTCAAAATTATCGAATTGAAAGACAGCCTGGTCGTTTTCCGCAGCTAGTTCAACTGCCAGTGCAGCCGTGCCGCTCTTGATGCTAGTATCTGTGATTTCTGTCAGATATTGGTCGTTGATGAAGAAGATAAAATGTGATCCTTCTGCGATCAATGTGATTTTGTTAAACTCACCAGGTTGAATTAGATCGCTCTGGGTCCAATCTACCAAGGTGCTCCAGTCCTGGTTATATAAATACAGCGCATATTGACCTTGTTCATTGATCCCAAAATAGTAAAAATTCGAATCAGCATCTTCACGAAAGACCACTCCGTAATCTGCTGAATCAGGACCGGAGGCTTGTTTAATTTCGACGCTTAAATAGAAATCAGTTAACGACTTGGGACTCGTCGTAACCCAGCTTATAAGCGGTTGATGAGCGGTGGTATCCCAGGTATAAATTCCGTCTGCAATTTCATAGGTGGTCAAAGCATAGTCATCGTCAGTTTGTTTGATCTGCCAGTTATTTTTATTTGAATCAAAAGTGTCTTTAAAAATGATGCGCCCGGTTTTGGCTGCATTTGCTGCCGTAGTCTGATATGCCATGGCGGTATCGGTTGCCTGTAGCGCCGCGGCTGTGGCAGTCATATTCAGCGTGGGCGTCGCGGTTAACGTAGGGCTGGGTGTGGCGGAAGGGGTTACCGTGGGCGTACACGTAACGGTTGCCGTTGGTGAAGGGAAATATTTATCCACCAGAGCCTGGGCATCTGGTTTGAAAAAGAAAAGGGCTGCGGCGAAGAGGACGCCGCAGCCGATCGCAGCGACACCGAGGAGCAGCCAGACGAATGTGCGCCCGCTGTGATCATCCTCAATGGGACTCATACCGGCGTCGTCGAATGCTGAAGACGATTTAAATTGTGTGTCTTTATCGAAAGGGTTTGAGAATTCATCTTTATTATTGTTGTTCATGAGTTTGCCTCAATTCACGGTGACGATATATTTGAAGATGTGAGTGCCAGCCGGGTACAGGTTCCAGCCATCATCGGTGGGCTGGGTAAATGTGACGTGCACTTCAAATTGATGCTGCCCCCCGGTCCACTCGTTGATCGTGGCGGTGTAATTACGGCAGGCAGAGCCATCATCCTGGGTTGTATCATGAATGAAGATGTGATCAAGCGCAACTGGTTCTTCATTGACAATGAATTCGATTTGGGTATGGGTGAAATTTTCTTCCAAGATTGCCTGGGTGGTTGTGCACCAACCATAAACCCAAACCAAGGGTTCTGGATCGAACAACTGGATCTCATAGATATACACATCGCCCGGTTTATTGATCTCCGGCGTATCGGGTACCATCATGGCAAAACTCTCAACATACAGTGCTCCAGATTCGAGCGCTTGTTGCGCTTCTGCCGCAGTTCCAAGTGTGGGCGACTGACCTGGTTTTACCCAGACGGCTTGTGTGGCGGTTAGGTTGGGGATCGGGGTTCTGGTCGGCGCGGGCGTATTCGCTGGTCGGCGTGTGGCGGTGGGTGACGGGAAATATTTTGCAAAGAGGTTGTTTTGATCGGGTTGAAACCAGAAAAAAGCGAGTGTGAATAAGGCACAGACACCAAGCACGATCACTCCGATCATACTCAAGATCAACGTGCGTTTTTTGGCATCTGCCTCTTCGATGGGGAGTAGCTCTGAATCAGATTTCATTTTGCATACCTCTAAAAGATTTGCACCATGTTATCTTAAAATCTCTCCATCTAGAAGGTTATTGCTGATGATCAAAAGTCTAGTTACCAGTAAGCAACTTGCGGATCGACTCCCAGGCGGGGCTGAGGGTGGTGCCAATGGGAATGATCACGACTGCGCACGCAACTGCCCAGGCGGCGATAAGGCGTCTCGAAACGGTGGCAGGCGTAAGGTCGGGGGTGACGCGGTCTGAGATCCCGTTGACGATTTTTCGCATCAGCCACCAGAGTCCTAGCGAGAGAAGTACCAGATATCCAACTAATAATGTGCTGAGGGTTTCACCATAGAATGAGAGTGAGGAGCCCGATCCGGCGAAGTAATCCAAACCTGTGAGGTAAACGAGGGGTTCGAAGCCGCCATTCCATAAGGTGTGCAAGCCAACGGAGAGCAGATAGGCTTTGAATAATTTTCCCACGCCTTCGTTGCGCATGCGGAACCAGCCGAGCGCGATTATGCCCGTGCCAAGTGGATGTAAGACGGAGCCAATGGAGCGGAGAAGTGTGATGCCGCCCCATGCCCAGCCGTTGTGATATGCATACAGACCTTCGTAAAGCATGTTCTCTAAAATCGCAAAGCCGGCGCCGCTGGCGAGACCGATGGCGAATGCCTGACGTTCGTTTTGAATGCGGGCGCGACCGAACATGGGAATGCCGAGGGCTTTGGCGAATTCTTCAGGGATGGGCGCTTCAACAGCAGTGATGGCGAGGATGACAAAGATGAGCGGGGATGCAAAAAGTCTTTCGATGAATCCTGGTGTGCCCCAGGCGATATCGGCAAATCCTTCGGCGAGATACCAGAAGGGTTCGAGCAGGAGATAGGCGAGATAGGGGAGAGTCGTTTCAAGAATGATCGCAACGAGGATAGCGAGAGTGCTGCCACATACAAAAGCGAGGGAGGCTTGTCGCCAGGTAATGGGAAATCCCATTTTGCGATATGCCCAGGCGAGCACAGCCAGTGTGGAGAGCGCCGCGCCGAGCACGAAGAGCGGTGGGAATAAAAATTCTGAAGCTATATCGGTGTTGAGCAGGAGTGTGCCCAAACCCAATACCATGCCTAGAGTGATCCAGAAGATGTAAAAGGCTGGCAGTTTAAGCGTGGACGATTTGCGGTTGCTGATGGAACTCATGCCATGATAGACAGACAGCGAGCCGCAAAATAGGCCGAGGAATACTCCGGCGATTTCGCCTAATTCATCGCTGAGGTAATCATCGGCGGGGAAGAAGATTGGTGAACCCAAATATCCAATGACGGCTGCGATGCCCGATAGCATGAGCAGGACGCCAATCAGGACCGCAATGTATGCCCAGAATTTTGAAGGTGTTGTTTGCATCATGTTATTCTCCAGACTTCCGAAGTCTCGCTAAAACTTTTCTACTTCGCCGAGTTGGGATAGGACCGCGATTGCGCGTTTTTTGAGCTCGGGTGTTCCGGTTCGAAAAGCGTGCATGGCTTTTTGGCGAGCGGTGGTCATGCCCGTCGCATCGAGAGATTTGAGCATATCGTCAAGTTCTTTGTCATCGATGGAAGTATTTGGTTTTTTGGGTTTGATCGATTCAGGCAAAAGGAGCTTTTCACCTTTGCGTTCCATGAACCAGCATTTGCCGTTGGATACTTGACTCCAACCCACGATGCTTCCAATTAGCCATAGTGCTCCGTTGCCAAAGAAAAACAATAACAGGGCGTAACCGAGATAGTTTTCCACATTGATGGCTGCGAGGCTTGCCATGCCAGCGCGCAAGGCGATGAGCAAGATCCCTTGTTGGGTGTGGCGATAGACAAACGCACTTTTGGAGGTCAAGCCCAGTAAAAGCGGAGCATGAATGATCAGGGGAATCAAAGCCATTAGCACGCGTTCATTGAACGTAGCGTTGTAAGATGCGTTGACAACCGCACCGATAAAAATCGGAACAGTGATGAAAGACGAGAAAAACAACCACGTATAAACCCGTTGGGCCGTTTTCTTCTCGTTCATACCGAGCGTGAATGACACATCAGAACCGGGATTTCTTCGCAAGACCCAAACGACCGCGAGAAAAAATAACGCGCTCAAGGCAGTCCAGATGGCGATGAGGAAGGCTATGCCGAAGTACAACAGCCAACTCATGCGTTTGTGCTTGGCTGATTTGACCGGCACCTCGTTTGGATCTTGATAATCGTCTGGGTTTATGTGTTGGTCAGTCATAATAGCCTCACTCCCACTTCTCGAGTGTTTCGCTTAATTCACGTGAGTACGCACGCAGTTGTTCACGTGAGCGTTCAATGTAGATCGCGAATCCCATGATCAACAAGCCTGCTCCGAAAGCCACGAACCAGCGGTTGATGTCATAGACCGAGATTAATACGATGAGTTGCGCCAAAATGTTCAGCACGCTGAATCCAATACCAGCGAAGAAAGGAATCTTTCTTTTCTGAAGCGTGCCCCAATAGGTGATCAGGATCGCCTCAACCAACAATAAAATAAAGTAGGGAAGTCCATCGGCACCATTCACAGATTGGATGAACGAAGTGAGCAGTAACACACCCAATCCAAGGATCTCGATTCCGACCGCATATTTTTTTCGTTCGCGGCGCAATTCAAGGTAGGCGATGCCCATAAAATACAACCCAGCGGGTATGGCGTACAACTGCGGTTGAGCCACGTTCCTGATGAATAACACGATCACCCAGGCAAGTTGTAGCAATGCCATGCCAAGATATCCCAGCGCGAATTTTCGTCCGCGGTAAGCGATGGTGACGTATAACGCTCCAGCAAAAGCCAGCGTTGCAGCGAGGGCGGTCTGGTGCGTTGTCACTGCGGTCAGATTGATAAGCACAGCCGCGGCTGTCAGTGCTATAGCGCAATTTGTTAATGGAGTCAGCCATACGCTTAGGGATTTGAAGCGGGCGGACAACGCCTCGAGAATGCGACCGAGGAGATAGAGTCCGAATCCGATTCCGCCGAAGACTGCCACCGCGTCCGCAAACTGGACCCCTGCCTGCTTCAGCGATGCTCCAGCCGCCAGCAAGCCGAAGCCGACTGCGCCGTAGACGAGCGTGCCTTCCATCCATAAGAGCGAGAAGAGGGCGAACAGCAGAGCGTATCCGCTGGCGACGATGATGGTGGTGTCGTAGCCGGTGAGCGCGAGCGATTGCCAGATCAACATTTCGATGATGGCGAAGGCGAAGAAGGGACGCGCCCACGGATGACCGAAGAGATGTTCAAGGATGGAGAAGCGATACGTGCGTTTTTCGGTTTCGTCGTTGACAGGATATGTCCGGCGTTCGAAGGCGTAGCCAATGAGGGAAGTCAACCACGTCATCGCGAGGAAGGGGATGGTGATGTAGCGGGCGGGTCCGCCGGATGGATCGATGGTGAAGTATGCGAGCACGGTCATGTGTGCAGCGAACAAGCCGGGATAGATCCACGCTGGTTTTTTGAAGAGATATGCCGATGTGAAATACAGTAGTGCGGCGACAGCAAAGGCAATTGTCAATGGCAGTGGGTCAACGTAGGAAAGCGAGATCATGCTGATGCTGAGCGCATATGCCAATAAATAAAATGGAATCGCGGGATGAGTCAACCATTGGACCAGCATGCCTTGTCCGATGGGCGCGAGTTTTTCTTTATGGAAGAAGATCTTTCCGATGGCGATGTATGCAATGATCAGCGGCAGCCATGCGAGTCCATACCAGCGGACTTCGAGCGAAGTCAATGTGATGAGTAAATAGTAAGGTACGGCGGCAAGCCACGCGGCGGGATAGATGAATAGGGTCTCGCGGAAGAACCATGCCGATAGTGCGTAGAGCATCACGCCTGCTGAATAGATCTGGATCGCCAGAGTTCGGTCGCTGCTGGCAACTGCCAATGCAATGGCACTTAATAAGAAGCCCGGTGCGTAGAATGGCGCGGCGAATGGGTGTATGGCGACATTGATGTCGCTTTTGTTGAGTTGCGACATCAATGTCGCATTACGTACACGGTCAAAGAATTGCCCGATGGCAAGGTAGATATAGGCAAGGGCGATGAATATCCACGCGACCCAGGTTGATTCGAATCGGTCCGTTTGATGAAGGATGAGCAACGCAATGATCGGGGTCAAAACAGTGGAGAGATATAACCAGAACGATTGTTGGAAAATGTACGCGGATACACCGTAGACAATCGCGTTCAATACCAAAACATAGGTTGCGACTGTTTCATTTTCAAACGCGACCATCGCACCGATGGCAGTGAGTGCATACCCCGCGCTGTACAGAGCCCAGGTAGGCACAGTGGCGATGCTTCGAGATTTTGATTTGCTGACGAACAAACCAACCGCGACATATAACGGAGCCGCAATGGCAAGCCAAACTCCACGCCACGCCAGTGGATATTCAATATGTGCAAGGATTTGTGTAAGTAGAACAGGTGCAGCATACGCAGCAAAGAACAGGAAGAATGTGGATGCGATCTGACGTGTTGTTTCATCTGCTTTGCGCCAGAAGGAGTTGATGAAATCTTCGTAGGTGTGATGGCGTCCGTAATGGACGGCGATGTAGGAGATCAACGCGAGCGTGATGGTGATGGCGAGGGCATAAATGTTGGTGACGCGATGTGTCGTGGAAACTGCTAGCGCGTAGCCAGATAATACATAGCCCGCGAAGTATGGTCCATGTGAATAGCGGATTTTGTTTTTATCCAGTGCAAAACCGATGCCGATCAAGATGGTTGCCCACAATAGCCACGGAATTACGAACTCTACATAGGTGAATGTAAATCCATACGTGCGCCAGGCGATGGTGACTGGGATGATGCTCAACCACGATGCGACATGAGCATAGCCGCGCGCTTGGGAGGTCCATGCGGAGGCGGAGTAGAAAAGTATTGCTATTGCTTGAAGCAAAATAACGGGCAGTAGAATGTTTTCGCCAATGCCCGCATAAGCGCCACCAAAGAATTCAAAGGTCGTGGGCGTGCTGACGAGCAGACCGATGACCGTGAAGAACTGCGCGGCGCTGAAGAGCGGAGTGACGTAGGTGGCGTTGATGCGTCGGAACCATAGAACAAGTCCAAGGTAGGCAAGAGGCGGTACGACCAATCCAAGCCATGAAAAAGCTTTGGCGTCCAACTCAAAGAGTAGAACCACACACCAAATGGGGAAAGTCCACGCGGCGAGCCATTGGAAGAGATTGCGTGTGGTGATACGCGTAAGGCTGGTGGATTTGCCAAATAGCACGTGGATGAAATCATCCCAGGTTTGATGTCGGTTGAAATGGACGAGCAGGGCAGAGACGATGGATACGAGAATCCAGAAGCCGGATGTCCATACGAAAGTGGTGCGATCAAACAGTGACCAAACCGCAGCCCATGATAGGAAAATATATCCGCCGAGATATAAGCCGTGTGAGTAACGGACTTTCGCGCGATCTAGGAGTGTGCCTGCGAGGACATGGATTGCTCCAAGTGCTGTCCACGTCAACGCGTATTGTGATGTGGTGAGGGCTTCGCCGAATATCTGCTTGCCATAGCCGATGAAGAATAAGGTAGTTGGAAGGAAGGCGATGAAGGGTTCGATGAATAACAGCCAACGGTTTTGATATAAGCGGGCGGAGATGATAGTGAGCGCTATCACTGAGACTTGCGCGAGGATGAGGGGCAGATAATCCTTGAGCTGTGTCCCTGCAAACGCGGAGAGTGAATCAGGCATGCTTAGGAATAAGCCAAGCGCAGTTAAGGCGAACGCGAAGATGATCCATGGTTGATGGAATGCGCGCGACCAGAATTTTTGAACGTTCCTATTTTCTTTTTGAGAGGCGAAGAAAAGTGCCCTCTCGAAAAGCATGTAGAATGCGGCGATGCCGACCCAGACAAGCGCATCGTATGCGGTTGGGACCTTGAAGAGCGTGAGACTCTGACCGAAGGCGATGCTGAAAGTCAACGTGCCAGCCCAGGCCCATAGCCCTGAGAATTTTGCGGCTTTGAAATAGGATGCGCTGAAAGTGAGTAAGGTAGTTGCGATGAGTGGGACTACGACGCCGACCCACGGTATGAAGGTTTTTGTTTCACGCCAAGCAACGGATGTGATAACCGCGTATGCAACCAACGCGTATCCAACCATGAATACGGGCATGTGATGAAATACTGCGCGACTCTTTTCGTTTCTGCGCAGGAAGATCGCGATTGGTGCATATACCAGGCTGGCAAGCAATGCATAAGCAAGCGTCTGTGTATAGGCTGGAGTTTCAAGAAGCTGCAATGCCAATTGGAAAGACCAGATGAATAACAGGCTGGCAATGATCGTCTCCACGACGCGGTTGTAAAGGTACGCAAGGGCGATTGAAGCAGCAACGACGATGAGCAATGCAGTTAAGAGTGGATACCAATCTGCGTTGGTGGTGATAATAGAGCTGGGTATCGCTATCAAAATGCCGATCGTGCAAAGCAGAAATACATACGTGTGGAACGGTAGACGATATTCTTTGGCATATTTAAAGAGTCCGTGCCCAACGCCGATGTAAGCGAGCCCGAGCGTGGCAAGTGTTGCACCCAGCCACAACATGGACAAGTCATTTCCGCGCCATGCTACAGTCAGCCAGATCGGAATTAAGAGACCGATGGGCCAGAGGAAGAGCGATCTTCCAAGCCCGAAAGGCAGCCATTTGGTCACTTCGGTCAACGAAGCATGTTGTTCGCTGTGTTGCAGGATGAATGAAAGTAGATAATTACCAATGCCGATTCCGAGTGAGATAAGGGCAGGGATATATTGCCAATTCGCTGGATGCGTCAAGTAATCGAACGGCAAAATGAATAACGCCGCACCTGCCAGCACATGTCCCACCGCGTAGAGCCAGCGCGCATGGATTTGTGTTTTTCTCAACCCAGCACCGATGAGAATATAGGCAAATGCCAACCCGCCGATCGCGACGGTGAGCCAGCTGATCGGTTGCGCGATCTTTGTGTCTGTGAACCAGCGTCCGAAGGCGATCGCGAATGGTAGGATGAATAAACTGGAAGCAGAAAGTGTATAGAAGGAATTTCCAAATATGTACACGCAGATCGCTAGGTCAAGCGCGGCGAGTGTCATGCCGATGACGCCAGCCCAGAGCTTGGTGCTATCCAATGAAAAGATGAAGCCAATGATCGCACCAATACAGATTAGAAGTAACCCGGTGATGTTGAGCGCTTTGACATAATTCGGGATGATCGTGGATTCGGTCTTTATCTGCTGTGTGCGCTGTCCGATGAAAATGTACACCAACGCCAAGATCGAAGCGACTGTGGCATACCATTCAACGGGAAGCTCCGCCACACGCAAGCCGTAGACAACTGTCCCGATGGAAGCGGCAAGCGCGGCGTAGGCAAAGATAATCGATGGGAATTGCATTGCCAGAATCGCATATCCAATTGTGGCAAAGAGGAACGCCAACATGTGACCTGTCGGTGGTTTGATCGGCAGGAGAATGACATACATCACACTGAGCGGAATCAAGATCTGCGAGAGATAACGTGCGGCGCGCAGTAATGGTTTCCAAGTCTCTTTTGCTTTTGCAAACCGACTTGCGGCAACTGTCATCAAAGTGCCTGCGGCAGTGACGGAGGCAACACTCCAATCAACTGGCAGGAGTAACAAACGCGTGAAGGTGAATAGAACACTTCCACCCGCTAATAAAGTTAAATAGTCAAAGAACTCGCCTTGTACTTTGCGAGCTGTGAATGCATATAACGCGGTACAGAAAAGCGTAACGATCAACCAATACACTGGACCATTGATTTTGCCCATCGCGCCAAGTTGATAGATCGCGGCAAAATCCACTGCCACCAGAATCGCGCCGATGCCGGTGAGCACAGTCCCGGCTTGGGTTAATTTGAGGCGGGCTCTTACGAGCCAGCCGCCGGCATAAAATGTTAATGGGATGGAGGCGATAAATACCAGTTGCAAGATCGGGTTGAACTGATCCCAGAAGCGGATCACCAACACAGCGGCAGAAACCACGATCATGAATGCGCCGAGATATAACAACGCGCGTAACAATGCGCCAGAGGTCGCAGCGTCGGTAATCACTTTGCGCCAATCGATCGGTGGTTTCTTGGGCTTGGGAGGGGCGACGGGTTTAGGAGCAACTGTCGGCTTGGGTTTTGAGGCGGGCACAGGAATTGCAACCGGGGCAACCGGCTTGGCTTCCGCTTTCATCACAGCGGGCACGGGCTTGACATCCGCAATTGGTTTTGTAACCGGCGCAGGGATAGGTTTCGTCTCAATTGGTTTTGGTTGCTCGGGGGCAAGCTTGGGCAGGAGTTTTACCCGGAGCAAGTCCTGCTTTTTCCCCACCAACGCAAGCAGTTCTTTTTTCTGACTCTGACTGACCTCAGACCGACTACCAAGCCAGTCCGCAAGATATTCAAGATGCTGGTATTCCTCGAGTGGACCACGCTCGTACGCTTCACCGCAATGAGAGCATTGAAGCAGGGCAGTGTTGCTGGTCGCGTGCTTGCAATTTGGACATTCCATGGTCGCCGCCTTTTACAATCTGGATAATCTCGCTCGTCTCATTTCGTCTTTTCAACGAAACGAACTGGATAATGTTACGTTCATTACGACACTTTTGAATCATAAATTCGATCATTGTTTGTAACCCCATTATCGCGATATGGAACTGCCAAAGCCAGAGAATTAACTGCCAAAAACCGCCAACTTTAAAAAACGCTCCCTTCGGGTCTCAGACCCAAAGGGAGCGTTGGTTACTTCAACATCACACCGCTTCTGGCGGGGATCGTGAACCTGAGTCGTCCATCTTCGACAGACATATCGGACGCTTCGCCGAATACTGCCTTCGGACTTTTCTGTGCCTCATACGTGACGTGAGCCTGCTGAGGCGATTCTGAAACATTCAGCGCCACGATAAATGTTTTCCCTTCGTAGGAGCGCGAGAAAGCATAGACGCCATCCGCGGACCATAACCGTTTGAAGTCACCGCGGCGCAGCGCTGGATGCTTCTTGCGCAGGGCGATCAGCTCTTTGATGTACGCTAGTAAATTCTTGTCCCACTTGTTTTCATCCCACGGAAAGGATTTGCGGCAATCAGGGTCGTGTTTGCCATCCAGTCCGATCTCATCGCCGTAGTAAATGTTTGGGGCTCCCGGGTAGGCGAACTGGAACAGCCAGGCAAGCTTAAGCGCAGACTTGTCTCCGCTGACGCAGGAGAGGTAGCGCGGTGTATCGTGACTGTCCAATAAGTTCAATTGTGAGTAGGTGATATCGGGTTTGTATAAACCAAGGTTGTGGTCAATTTGATTCGCAAATTCATGCGCATCGATCGTATGTTTTATGCCTTGATAATTGGATTGCTGGTGTAGAACACTGAGATCAAGCTTTCGGCCGAAGAAAGCCAGACAGGGACGTGTGACATCATAATTCATGATCGCATCGAATTGGTCGCCCTGCAACCAGCGCTGTGACTCGTGCCAGATCTCTGCCACGATGTACGCCTCAGGGTTGACGGCGCGCACGCGGTTACGAAATTCCTGCCAGAAGGAGTCGTCATCGATCTCGGTGGCAACATCAAGCCGCCAGCCGTCAGCGCCGAATTTGATCCAATGCTCGGCAACCTCGAATAGGAACTCACGCACAGCGGGTGTATTGGTGTTGAATTTAGGCAGAGCGGGTAGGCCCCACCAGCCACGATAACCAATGGCGGTAATGCTATCTTCATGTGCCAATAATTTTTGCTCTTGCGGACCCGGGTAGGCGCCCCAATGTTTCTTGCCATTCAAACGTTCGGGGTCAAAAAAGAACCAATCCTTGTAGGGCGAGCCGGTGCCGTTTTCAAGCACATGATGGAATTGCCAAAATCCGCGTGAAGCATGATTGAACACGCCATCCAAAATGACGCGGATATTCTTCTTGTGAGCCTGATCAAGCAGGAATCGAAATGCCTCATTGCCGCCGAGCAAGGGGTCTACGTTGTAATAATCAAAGGTGTGGTAACGGTGATTCGAAGCAGAAGCCAGAATCGGATTGAGATAAAGAGCCGTGATTCCCAAGTCCTTTAAATAATCGAGTCGTTCAGCCACTCCATATAAGTCGCCGCCTTTAAAGCCATGCGGATTGGGTGGCGAGTCCCAGGATTCGAAGGTCAACAGATCATTCGGGTTGTGTGCGCTCTTTGCAAAGCGGTCGGGAAAAATTTGATAAAAAATTGCGTCCTGCACCCAGTCGGGAGTTGTCGTCATTGCATCAGCCTCGGTATTGGATTAAAGTCGGACAAGATCACATCTTGTCCGACTGGTTTGATTCTACTTCATTTCGGTTTTGAACGTAAAACGGCAATGGTAATTTCACATTACAGTGCTGTTTTTAGGATGTTTCACCAGTGTTCCCGAACAGCATTTGCTCCAGCAAAGTCCGTTGCAGGATAATAAAGATCACCACGACTGGCACCGACATGATCAACGCCAATGAACCGATCTGACTCCATGGCTGCGTGGCTCCCGATGCCATAATGGCGTAGATGGACATTGCCAGCGTGACGTTCTCTGACTTATCAATGAACAGCCAGCCAATAGCAAATTCTGAGTAACCCATCAGGAACGCAATCAACGCTGAGACCGCAATGGATGGGATCGCAAGCGGCAGACTGATACTGAGGAAAGTTCTGAAATTGCTGGCGCCATCCAGAAACGCGGCTTCCTCCAGTTCTTTGGGAATTGCCTGGAATGCCGCGCGCATATTCCAGATGCAAAACGGCATGGCGAACGTGGCGTACGTGATCGCCAATGCGAATAGTGTCGTGCGGATCTTCAAGATGCTGAGCACTATATACAACGGCGTGGAGAACGCGATCGGCGGTAACATGGCGGTCAATAGCATCAGGAATAGACCAACTTTCTGCCCGGGGAAGCGAAAGCGTGCGAAGGCATATGCCAGACTGATGCCGAAAAAGATAGCACCAAACGCAGCGCTAAAAGAAACCAGCATACTGTTTTTGAAGAGGTTGCTAAATTCCACAGATTGATAAGGCTTATCCAATACCTGTCCCATGGGAGCGATGCCGATCTCTTTAGGGAGCAGGCGAAATTCCACTGGGCGGCTTTTCAATGAGTTATCGAATGCCAGACGGGCAATGCTCCAGATCGGCAGAATTACAAATAGCCCAATGGCGATCAAAGCCAGTTGCGAGAAAATCTGTTGGGTTAGGTTCGGTTTACGCATAGGTCACGCCTTCATCTGCTTTTGTCCAGCGGTTGAATAGAACGACGAAACCGACCAGAAATAGCATGGTAATAATGTTGAGTGCGGCTGAAACCGCAAACTGTCCATTTGGACCACCAAACCCACCACTCGGGTTGAAAATGTTAAAGGATAGAGTTGCCAGAGTTGTCATGTAATAATTCGGATGCAGGATACCAAAGATCTGTAACAGGTAGAACTGATTGAAGGCAAATATCCCACGGATGATGATCGCTGGGACAACCAATGGCATCAGCAGGGGCCAGGTCACATGCCTGAATGTTTGCCAGGTGGTAGCGCCATCAATGGCAGCGGCATCAAAGACTTCCATGGGCACCTGCTTTAATCCCGCTGATGTTGCGAGCATCATGAACGGAAAGCCGTACCATAAGCCCGCGATCAGCAGCACGACCAGGGTCATGTTGGGGCTTCTTTGCCAGCCATCGAAGAATGCAAATGGGATGTCCTTCCCTAGATCCTGAATTGCCAAAGCCAACCAGCCAAACGATGACGTGAAAATGGTCAACCACATCAATGCGCCAATCGTTTCGGGAATCGCCCACGGTAGAATGAATAACGTTTGCCAGCCGCGCCGGAAGTGAATACGTTTATTCCACAGCAACAAAGCCGCTCCCACACCCAGTACGGTTTGCAACCCCACAGAAAGTACAGTCCAAATAATGTTGAATACCAGATAGCCTTCGGTAGTGATCCAATTGAAAACGGGCGTGTAAGTGCTTAATCCCAAAAATTGCACTTCCTTGGATCTGAACGGAAATTGAGGATTTGCCGCAACAGCTTTGCCGGTCAGCCATTCCCACACTTCGCGCCATACGCCGCCGTTCATACCGTCTTTGATGGATATGCTATTGAAATCGGTCGCGGAGATCGCGAACTGGAAGATCAGTGGGAACAACGTAAATACTGCAAAGACGACGAGTCCCGGCACAAGCCAGGGGATGGATCGAAGCACCTCGCGCCGATTAAAGGACACGGGCGCTTCTTTCCCAAACCTACGCCTGCTGAGGCTTTCTTTGAAATTTTCCACGCCCAAGCCAATTGTCTCTGCCGCTGCTAACGACAATGGCACTGTGAGTACAAGGATATATTGGGGCCACTTGGTGGGCCACAACAACAGGAAGAAGATCGCGATCCCAAGCCAAAGTACATACACGCGCTCTTTTTTCCAAAGACGAGTCACCCCGAACGCAGCAAGGATGGTAATCAAAAGATCTGGAGCGATAACGAATACATCCTCGTGCCATACAGTGGGGGACATATTGAGCCAGACGAATGGTTGCCAGAATGGAAAATTCGCGCCTTGCACTTCACTTGCGCTTGTGGCATAGCCCGCATGATACAACACCGACTCTTTCAGTCGCTCAACGGGGCTGGGCCAAAGATATGGGTCTGCAGCAAAAAAGATTATCACCGCAAAAATTCCCCATAGTGCTGCATTGCGAAGAAAATGTGCCAGATCATCTTTTTCTCTTGCATCCAGATACCAATCAATGAGAATCGCGATTGTGACCAAACAATAGATGTATTTCGAAGCAGCGGTCAATCCAAGAAAGACTGCCGAAACTACCAACCACCCCGTCTTGGATTTTTGTTTCTTGCTTTGGAGATACGCCATGACCGTTATCAAACTGGTCAACGCGGGCAAGGCTTCCAACATCACCTGCGAAACATATTTAATGGTGAATGAGTGGATGGCAAGAAAGGCTCCCCCGATCGGATTGACCAGTGCCAGCAAAGCAACCGTCAGGGTACCCAGAATGGCACCGACTGTCCGCGCGCTTAACAACAATTCGTTTGGCAGGAATTTATCGGGTCCCGCAGTTGTGGGACGGTCCGGGACCAGCGGCGCTTCAGGGGTGTTGAGTAACCCAAATCCAAATAGGATCTTTGAAAGCGGGGGATGTTCAGTGCGGTAATTTGTTTCCTGAAACCCAACCCAATCCTTTGCGCGGATGAGTTGTGTGAACTCCTGGGCGGCGCGCATATAATCATCCTCGTCGTAGTCAACAGAAAGCATATTAATTGCCCTGGACCGAAGCGACCATGCAACAGCAATGACAATAATGATTGCCAAAATCCTGAACAGCAAAATACCACGATTGGACTTATTCAAAGTGCAGCTCCCTTTATTTTCAGCTCGTCAGTTTCCCATTGGCGTTTGGATAAACCGCATTGATTATAAGACTCATTCCGACTTTGTGAAATTAAACGAATGCGATGATGAATATATGATGCGCAGAGTATAATTTCAGATGTTATAAGGAAAACACACAATGGATATTGACCCCAACAGCCTCGACCCTGAATTGCGAACTGCGAAATTTTTAGCCCTGGCATCTGCCTCGCTGGGGGTGATGAGTCTGTGCCTTGCCATTGTCCCGGCTTGCGGCGGGGTTGCGAGCATTTTGGGCATTGTGCTTGGTTTATATAGTTTGAAGACTGAACATACCCAAACCGCGCTTGCCGGAGTGATCATTTCAGGGTTGGGAATTTTGGTAACGGTCGTATATGCCTTATTTCTGGTATTCTTCCAGAAATAAGTATTCGCTTCACGAATAAAGATACGCACACAGACTGCGACATAAATATCGCAGTCTGTGTGCGTTCAGTTACTTAATTTGAAAAATGTATGCCTGATAGGGAGGTAACTCGGATAGAGGTTTATAACCTGTGAACATTCCACCGTTTACTGTTAGTGATGCAGCCGAAGTTGTATCCATAAGCGATAGCAGGGAAAGCGTGCCGTCAGAGAGGAGTTTCTCTTCCAGGCTCAACGCATAATCTGAGAGCGGTGTCCCTTTGAGGTTGATCAAAATCAAAATGTTTTCGTCAGCATTGCTGCGCAAGGCGGCATAAACCCCAGGGTTGCCTGTCTCAAGGATGGTGATATTGCCAGTCCGCAACACAGAATGTTCGGCGCGAAGTTTTGTCAGCGTGCGATAAAGATTCAGCAGCGAGTCCGGGTCTTTTTCTTGAACAGCTACATTGACCTGTGCGTAATTTGCGTCAGGAGCACGCCAGGGGGTGCCGGTGGTGAAGCCTGCATTTGTATCCGCGCTCCATTGCATGGGTAGACGAATATCTTCATCCGGCTTTTTGCCTTGCATGCCGATCTCTTCACCGTAATAAATGAATGGTGTTCCGGGAGAGGTCAATAGTATGACTGCCGTAAGCTTGGCTTTTTCCACCTTGCCGTTCAGAACGCTCATAACCCTGTTCTGATCGTGATTGGTCAGGAAGGTTGCATAATCGCCATTCGAGATGTCTTTGAGTGTGAAGGTCCAGGCGCTGTTGATGCTGGTGTTTGATTCGCCATTCGCACTGTTGACGATTCCGCTGGCAACATCGAAGTTGAAGATGTGGTCTAGTTGCTCGGTGTATTTTGTTGCGAGAAATGCGCCCGCCCCATATATTTCACCCACGGTATAGGCATCTGGGTTGGTGGCTTTGTAAAAAGTATAAAAACCTTTGAACCACTCGTGCGTGGCGTCTGTATTTTCCAGTTTCTCACCCTCTTCGATCAGGTGCTTGGCCGCGTCAATGCGAAAGCCGTCGATACCAATATCTTCAAGCCAGTATTTGGTAACCTCAAATATTTGATTTGTCACATCTGGGTTGCGATAATTTAGGTCAGGCATCCCACTCCAAAAATATCCATAATAATAGCCGCCGTTACCCTGATGCCAGCGATCTCCCGCTTCATTTGACCAAACATACCAGTCGCGATATTTTGAGTCGGGGTTGCTATTCGCATCTACAAAGAATGGATGTTGGCTGGAGGTGTGGTTGGGGACGAAGTCGATGATGATCTTGATATTTCTCGCATGAGCTTGATTAAGTAGATTCTTGAAATCGTCCATGGTTCCGTATTGGGGATTCACAGCGTAATAATTTAATACATCATAGCCATGGTAGGAGGGAGATGGGTGGATGGGCATCAACCAGAGCGCATTAATGCCAAGTTCCTGTAGGTAATCCAATTTTTGAGCGATGCCATTGAAGTCGCCGATGCCATCACCGTTGGAGTCATTGAAAGAGCGGACAAAAATTTCATAGAAGACCGCGTCATGCCACCATGGGGCTGATTCGGTTTCAGGAGCTGGAGTGGCCGTTTGAGCAGAATCAGGTTCAGGCGTAGTTTGAGGCGTTGATTGTGTCGCAGGAACACATCCAATGAGGATGAATGTCAATATAATGAGAGTGAGAAGTTTTTTCATATCCAATTAAATAATCAGGGCGGTCAACTGACCGCCCTGTGTAGGTTTAGCCTTTTACGGCACCGGAGGTTAGTCCGCCGGTGATGTATTTTTGTAACGCGATGTACATCACCGCGACCGGTAATGCCACGATGATCGCCATGGCGGCAAAACGGTTCCAGGGAATTGCGTTGGCATATTGACCTGTCATATTATATAAGGTCATCGCCAGGGTGTAACTCTCGGGTTTGCTGAGGAAGAGCCAGGAGAGCGCGAACTCCTGCCAGTGTCCGATGAAGCCGAGGAAAAAGGTGACTGCAAGTTGCGGGATCGCCAACGGCAGAACGATCAGAAAGAAAACCTGATTCGAATCTGCGCCGTCTATCGAGGCGGCTTCCTCGAGATCGAGCGGAATGGTATCGAGGTAGCCTTTGAGATTCCAGACGGCAAACGGTAATGCTCCGGCGATCATGGCGATGCCCACACCGAGCAGGGAATCGCGCAGATTGAAGATCAATTTTCCGGTCACACCTTCGGCGCAGCTCATCAGCGGATATAGTGCCGTGATGCCATCACCGCAATCCATGAGGCGGAATTGGTTCATCAATAGATAGAGTGGTGTGACTAAACCGACACCAGGCATCAATAGAGGGATGAATACCATCACCATTAATACCTGGCGCGCTTTGAATTTAAAGCGCGAGAAGGAGTATGCCGCTGTGACCGCAACCAGCAAGGCTGCCAACCCAACGCCCACGGAAAGCATAAAGCTATTGCTCAGTAATTGTGTGAAGGTGACAGGGTTTGCTGTGGGACGGTCAAGCACCTGTTGGTAGGCAACCAGTGAGAGTTCTTTCGGGATCAGTTCTAACGAGGACGGGCGGGTGCTTTTAGAACTGAACGAAAGCGTGACGATATACATAATTGGGAACATCACCTCGAAGGCGATGATCAAGGTTAGTATCTGAAGAAGTATCTGCCGCCAAAGTGGCAGATCGCGCCCGCCAACTTCATTGGATGTGTTCATCGTCAGAAGGCGTACAAAAATATTCTTGTTTTGGGTTTTGGTTGTAGTAGTCATGTTAGGCCGTATAGCTTTCTGTTGCACCCGTGATCCGATTGGTGACCAGGAAGACGATCAGTGCGACGATGAAGATGAATACGGAGAAGGCAGCCGCTGCTCCGAAGAGACGCAGGTTGCGTACAAGGTCATATGCGAAAGTAACCAGAATTTCGGTAGTCCGGGCAGGCCCGCCTCCTGTCATGAAAAATACAAAGGCAAATAAATTGAAGGAGGTTGTGAAACCATACACCGCGGCGGGGATCATGGCGGGACGCAGGAGCGGCACCGTGATGTTCCAGAATTGCTGTGATCCGCTTGCTCCATCTATGGAAGCCGCTTCGTAAAGGTCCTTGGGGATACTTTGCAGAGCGCCGGTTGCCACAACGGTCATGAAGGGCCAGCCTAACCAGAAGTTGGCGATCATCATGGCATAATAAGCCAGTGGAAGTGGCCCGGTGGGTAAAAGCCAGGCGATGGGTGGCGCATACTCTTCCAGCCAGCGAATGCGTACGGCGGCATCCGGTGAGCCAAAGAATTGGGCGATGGCGGTCAGAAATTGATTCAAGGCACCATATTGCTCGTCAAAAATGTTGGTCCACACCACTGCGACAACGATCGGAGGAACAACCACCGGCAAAATGTATACGGCGCGGTAAACCTTTTTGAGCCATAAACCTTGCGTGTTCAACAGTACCGCGATAAGCACGCCAGCAGGAACATGGACCATCACGTTGGTAAGTGCCCACCAGAAATTGTAAATAAGGACGCGGAAAAATTCAAAGTTTTGAACGGGCAGGCCGCCGGTCAAAATATCTATATAGTTTTGGAAACCAATGAAGTTAAGTTCCGGTGAGGCGAGCCCGTACCTAAGATCTTTGGTTTGAAAATCGGTGAATGAGACGATCAATTGATAGACCAGGGGATAGAAAGTGATGACAGCCATCACTGCAAAAGCAGGCACCAGGTAGAGGTAAGGCAGAAGTACCTTACGCATATCTGTGCGGCTTTTGGTCATCTTTGCGGTTGCAGTTGCCATGGGGCGCCTCCGTACCTGAAAAGATATTTATTGTATGCTTCTAATTATAGATGAAAAAAGACAAAGGTGAACAGGGTTGCCCCTGTTCACCTTTGTCAACGTACTAATGAATGATGAGAGTCCTCATCGTTTCAGTTTGGAACAGATTACTTGTTGGAAGCTTCTGTGCCGGCTTTGACCCAGTCAGCGGCTGGCGTGCCAGCTTCAAAGACCTGATCGGTACCGCAGAAGTTGGACCAGTACTTGCCCAATTCAGGAACCTGCGGGCGGATGGTTGCGCCAACGTTGAAGGCATCCACGAGACCCTGAATTAGGGGATCGGTGATGGTGACGTCGGTGCGCACCGGCACGTGACCGGCCTGGTTCATCATGACGGTCTGGGAAGCGGCGTTGCTCAAATAGAGCGCTACATCAATAGCGGCTTCCATGTTGGCGCTGTTCGGGCTGAAGTAGAAACCGTCAACACCGAGCATGGGGGCAGCGGGACCAGCGGGACCAGCGGGCAGCGGAGCTACACCGAGGTTATCGCCGAGGGCTTTCTTGTAATCGCCCATGGCCCAGTTACCGTTAGTGATGGCTACAGCCTTGCCTTCGGTGAAGGGAGCGAGACCATCGCTATCGTTCTTGGGCCAGCTATTGGTCTTGGCGATCTGATACAGATCGTTGAGGTAGGTAACGGCATCGGTGACGCCAGTGCCCTGATCGGCAACGACTTTCCAGCTGTCATCGAAGATGTCGCCACCGAAGGCATTGAAAAAGCCATAGTGGTGGTAACAACCGAAGCTGAACGCAACTTCTGTGCCGCCTTCCATGAGAGCCTTGAGCTCGTCAGTGGTGGCAGGAGGAGTCGGGAGCAGGGATTTGTTGTACCAGAAAGCAACAGCCTTCAAGGATTCAGGAATACCATAGAGCTTGCCATCGAGGGACATGCCGTCAATACCCAATTGATTGACACCTTCGAGTTTGCCAGCAGCGAGATCGGTGATATCGGCGATCAAACCGGCGCGGGCATCGTCACCCAAAGAGTCGTTCGGGGCAATGAACATGTCTGGTCCACCACCGGCGGCTACGTCGGTGCGATACTTGTTAAAAATATCGTTGAAGGGGACCTGGAGCACATTGATCTTAACATTCGGCATATCAACAGCAGCCTGTTCGAGCAAAGCGGTCAAGGCTACTTCTTCTGCGGAGCCGGTGCCATAGGCGTGCCAGAAGGTCACTTCGACGGGCTCGGCGGGTGCTTCGGTAACGACGGGAGCATCAGTTGCAGCGGGGGCTTCGGTTACAGCGGGGGCCTCAGTCGCAGGGGCTTCAGTTGCAGTGCCACCGCAGGCTGCGAGTACGAAAGCTGTGATCAGCATGAGGCTGAACAGCAAATTCAATTTGGTCTTCATTACTTCTTCTCCTTGTAAATATTTGTTTCGGATGGATATTTTATTTTGGACACAGAGTTTAATTTGGATCTAAATGGGTCTACCACCTCCTTTTTATATTAATTTACTTCCAAAGTTTGATCGATTTCCAAGTTTGTTGTCTCTTTGGAAATAATTTTTTTTTCTTCTGCGATGTTATGGATGGCAACATTGATCGCCTGAACGATCGCGCCAATGAGCAGGGAGCGGCGTCCCAACATGCCGGTTGTAATTCGCACACTTTGTTCTGAGGCATGCATCGCCCGTTCTCGCACAGCCTGGCGAATAGGCGCAGTGATGATATCTCCAACTTGGGCAACGCCGCCGCCGATGATCACAATACTTGGGTTGAATAGGTTGATCAAACCGGCGATCGCGATCCCAATAAATGTGCCTGCGCGTCGCAAGATTTCCTGGGCATGGAGGTCGCCGCGTCGCGCAGCTTCTGCGACCTCGTGAGCTGTGATCTTATCCAATGGCAATTCAGACAACAGGGTACGCTTTCCAGATTTGACCAATAACTGTCCCTGTTTGGCGATTGCATGACCGCCAGCGAACGCTTCCAAACAACCGTGGTTGCCGCAACTGCACAGCGGACCGTTTTCATCGATTGTTAAGTGGCCTATTTCGCCGGCTGCACCGGTGGTGCCGCCATAAATCTGTTTGTTGAGGATCAATCCAGCGCCGACGCCGCTTCCGACTTTGATGTAGGCAACGTTCTTTTCGCCACGACCAGCTCCATATGCCCATTCACCCAAAGCGCCAAGTTCAGCATCATTATTCAGTGTGACCGGGCACCCGAGCATTTTTTCCAGCGTTGCGCGGATGGGGTAGCGATCCCAGCCTGGCATGATGGGGGGGGAGACGACCATGCCTGCCTCAGTGATCACAGGACCAGGTACACCAACGCCAACTGCTGAGAGATCAGATAAGGACAAATTTTGCGAAGTTAATAACTTCAGTAGGTTCTTATTGGCTTCCGCCAGACAAACCTGCGGACCATTTTTGATATCAAAGGGAAATTCGGCTTCATGGATAATTCGGGCAGTGAAATCTGCCAAGGCAATACTCATGTGAGTTGCCCCCATATCAATTGCGCCAACCAACCCAGCCTTTGGATTGATTTCGAGAATAACAGGTGGACGTCCACTTGGGGCAGAGCGACTTTCTGCTTCTAAAACCACACCACTTTCAAGCAGATCGTTCACGATCAAGCTCACAGCTGCACGTGTCAAGCCCATTTTGTCGGCAATATCTGTGCGCGACAAATCACCTGCCGCAAACCGGATCAAATCCAGCGCGGCATGTTTGTTAAAGCTCTTGACATTATATTCTGCGGGAAGCCAGTAGAATGTGCTCAAATTTTCCTGTTATCTGATTTTATTCAAGAACAACTTCGCTATGTTAGCACAGTGCCCGTATTTTTTCAAGTGTTTTGACAAAGTATTTTCGATATTCGGTTTTATGGTTTAATTTGTTTACCCATTAAATAAAAACAGCCCCGCGACTCGCGGGGCTGTTTTTGATCTTAGAGCTTGGAATTAGCGAATTACTTCCTCGGTCGCGGCATCAAAGATATGGATTGCGTCCATATCAAATGCTACAGAGGCTTGTTGACCAAGGCGCAGTTTCGAGCGTGGGTCGACGCGGGCGACGAACGTATTCTTGCCGCTGATCAGGTACAGGAAGATTTCGTTACCCATTAATTCTGTCACATCCACTTTGACCGCGACCTTTTCCACGTCAACATTGGGTGGGATATAGTCGGAATCGTGAATGTTTTCGGGACGAATACCGAAGATAATGTCCTTGCCAGCGTGCGATTCATAAGGCTTGGTAAATTTCTCTGGAATGGTGACAGAAAAATCGCCAGTATCCACGATCAACTTGCCGCCATCCTTGCGGAGCTTGCCGGGGAAGAAGTTCATGGCGGGGGAGCCGATGAAACCTGCCACGAAAAGGTTATTGGGATGGTCATACAAATTCTGTGGCGAATCGAGCTGTTGCAAAATGCCCTTGTTGATAACGGCGATGCGGGTCGCCATGGTCATGGCTTCGATCTGGTCGTGGGTCACATAGATGAAGGTGGTCTTAAGGCGCTGATGAAGTTTGCTGATCTCGGCGCGCATCGCCACGCGCAGTTTTGCATCCAAGTTCGAGAGCGGCTCATCGAAGAGGAACACCTTCGGCTCGCGCACGATCGCGCGTCCCACTGCCACACGCTGGCGCTGACCGCCGGAGAGTTGGCGCGGCTTGCGCTCAAGCAAATCGCGAATGCCTAGAATATCGGCGGCTTCACCGACGCGGCGCTTGATCTCATCCTTCGGCACTTTGCGAAGTTTCAAACCGAACGCCATATTGTCGTACACAGAAAGGTGCGGGTAAAGCGCATAGGACTGAAAGACCATGGCAATGTCACGGTCCTTCGGTGCCACATCGTTCACCACGCGGTCACCGATCTTGATCTCACCACTGGTAATTTCTTCCAAACCAGCGAGCGAGCGCAGGGCGGTTGTCTTACCACACCCCGAGGGTCCAACGAGCACGAGAAATTCTTTGTCCTCAACATGAATATTCAGGTTGTTGACAGCAGTCACATCACCAAATTTCTTGACGATGTTTACAAATGATACACTTGCCATGGGTCAATCCTCCGTTTCGTGAAAGTATAGTGACCGGATTATACTCCCACCTTTTCATTGCAGGAATAGATGAATGTCACGATTTTTGTGCTGATGAAAAACCGCTTCATACCCAGCCGGTTTTTGTTGCATCTTTCTAAAGCTTTTTCTCCCTGTTAGCTTTTGTTCACCAACCAAACCCCAAGCAAAATGACTCCGCCTCCAATTAACGAAGCGACCGTGATCGGCTCTCCCAAAACAAAAAATGCAACCACCATTGCGATCAATGGCTCTATATAAAGAAATACACCTGTCTCCGCCGTGGACAGCGCTTGGAGTGCGTCATACCAGGCGATATAAGCAAGCCCTGAACAAAAGACTCCCAGAAAAATCACGCCCAACCAGCCGTTGATTGAAAGCGCAGGGATCTCAACATAATTCCCGCCGCCTACAAACAACACTGACGAGAATATCCACCCGAGCAACATTACATAAAAGATCATCAAACTGGCGGAGTATTGTTTTAATCCACGCCGTGATAGTGCAGAGAAGACTGCCCAATTTACTGAGCTGATCAAGATCAACACATCCCCCGGCGCGCCAAATTTGCCAATTGAAATGGACGCGAGGTTTCCATCTGAAATCACAAGCAAGACACCAACGAATGCCAGCAAGATTCCCAGCGATTTGATGATGCTAAGTTTCTCTTTCAGGATCAGCCACCCGAGCAATGCCATAAAGACGGGTGTTGTTGTCACGATCCATGCTGTGGTGCTGGCTTCGGATGTTTTCAGACCATTCGATTGCAGCCATTGATGGAAGGTAATGCCTAAAAAACCGAGCAAAGCAAAATAGCCCCATTCGCTTTTATTTGGCAGAGTAAATTGTTTCCGCATCGTGACTGCCAGTCCCAGAATAATTACGCCCATGGCAAACCGAATCCACACAATGGTGATGGGAGAAATATCTTGGAGAGCAACTTTTGTTGCGATGAATGAAGCGCCCCAAACGGCTGCGGCAAAACCAGCTTCAAGAAATGGGAATAGTTTGGACTTGGTCATGAGATATCCTCTGGCAAAAGATGTTGAATTATAAAGCCCGCTAGAAAAACTTTTGACTTTGCTTTTGCTTTGTTGTACACTGCGTTACCCACGACAAGGCGACATATTGCAGATTAACAATTAAATCTAGCAATCCCACGCTTCGACTGCGCTCCTTCCAAGTGGTGTTTCCGTCCTGAGCGGAGGACTGAGCGAATGTGGCGAAGCCCGTAGTCGAAGGACGCTCCGCTCAGCGCGGAAAATTTTATTGCTAGATTAATTTGGAAAAGTACAAAATGTCGCACCACTCTGTATGAGCAGGCGTGGTCACATTGGCGCCTCTGGTTACGGGTTTCATAACCAGTATTTCAGGATTGAAAATTTTTTGAAATCCCTACTGGAAGTTGAAATGGTATTTACCGGCAGGTAATTAAGTTCCATATGACTTGAAATGCTTCGACGATCTTTCCCTGCCTCCAGTAAAAACCGAACTCCTGGGGGAGTGGAAATAATGGTAGGCATTGCGCGCGATAATCGGGAGAAACTTTCTTTGTCAGGGCTTGTGCCTTGAGCAAATCATCCCGCGAGTCAGGGTTGAGATTTGCGATCTCATCCCAATGCGCTTTCGTCCCGGCGTAGGCTTGACCAGGACTCCCGATCTCATTATTTGTAAATTTGGAATAGGCATGCTTCTGGTATTGCCACGCGCGCAATTCGCCCTGCATGGAGAGCCGCGCCCAAATGGATTGTTTCAAATGAAACGTTTCATGGACGATGAGCGAGAGGACGTAGGGGTTAACGGGGTCATCGCCAGGGGACAAGGTGATGTTTCTGAGGAACGTCCATCCGCCTCCGCTTTTATATTGTTGATGGAATCCTATTTTGATGTGCTTATCCTTGAGGAACTGGATGACTTCGTTTTGCAGGTCTTCGACTCCGGTCAACTTCTGGAAAACTTCTTCATATTTTTCGTTGGTCAATTCTTTCCAGTTCCATTCGGGGAAAAGTCCCTCAAGAAGTTTTGCGCCTTCGATTTTGAAAGTACTCATTTTCGTCTCCTTTGGCTGTTCATACCCTGAGTTGGTTTATCTATTATAATATCCTATGGAGGCTACATTTTCATGGAAATTACTTGGTACGGACATTCCTGCTTTCGGCTCACTGAGCGCAATTATGCAACCGTGGTGACCGATCCTTTTGATAATAAATCCATTGGCTACGATGCGCTGAAACTGAAATCTGATATTGTTACGATCAGCCATGATGCGCCGGGTCATAACAATGCCGACGCTGTCAAAGGTCAATCGCACGTGATTGATGGCGCGGGCGAATTTGAGATCGGCGGTGTATTCATCACCGGCGTTGCCACCGATGGCGGCAGTAAAAAGAAGAATAAAGAGGGTGGAGCCAGCAATACGATCTACGTCTTTGATTATGATGGCATCACGGTCGCGCATTTGGGCGATCTTAAACATGCCCCCACGCAGTCTGAAATTGAAACGCTTGGCACCGTAAACGTGGCGCTCGTCCCTGTGGGCGGCGGCGGCGGTTTGAACGCGGCAAAGGCGGCGGAGGTCATCAGCATGCTGGAGCCGAATCTCGTTATCCCGATGCATTATTCCACGCCTGCCACCAAACTCTCGCTCGATGCGCTCAATAAATTCCTCAAAGAGATGGGGCTTTCCAAGGTGGATGCCCAGCCGTCCCTGAAGGTGACGCGCAGCAGCCTGCCTGATGAAACCCATGTGGTTGTTTTGGAATATCAATCGAGTTAATCATGGCTGTCAAAGTGTTGATGACATGGGATATTGCCGGTGATCGCGATCAGGAATATTTTGAATTCGTCATAGGCGAATTTATCCCGGGCGTGCAGAAGCTTGGTTTGCAACCCGCTGAAGCGTGGGCTACGGTCTATGGTTCGTACCCGCAGATCCAGGTTGGTTTGCTCGCGGCAGATGTCATGCAGGCACGTCAGATCCTTGATTCAGGGGATTGGCATCTTTTGCACGAGCGGCTCACCAACTACGTAAAAAACTTTTCGTATAAAGTTGTCCCTGCACGCGGTGGATTTCAATTCTAGCTAACGGATCACGGAGACAGGACAAGTCTCCGTGATTTTATTTAACTGACAACATGCCCCGCCTCTCTTCCCGACTCCTAAACTGGTACGACAAAAACAAGCGGATGCTCCCCTGGCGCCTGCGTGGACTCAGTCCCTACGCCGTGTGGGTTTCTGAGATCATGCTTCAGCAAACGCGGGTGGAAACGGTCATTCCATATTATGAAAAGTGGCTGCGTTTGTTCCCAACCGTTCAGGCTTTGGCAAATGCATCTGAGCATGATGTGTTGAATGCCTGGGAGGGATTGGGTTATTACAGCCGCGCACGCAATTTTCACAAAGCTGCCAAACTGGTGGTTGAAAAATATAATGGGGAACTCCCACACGATCTGGATGAATTGCGAAAACTACCTGGCATTGGTCGCTATACGGTCGGCGCGCTCGCTTCGATCGTGTTCAGCTTGGATGAGCCCGCGCTCGATGGCAATCTGAAACGTGTCTATGCCCGTTTGTTTGATGTAAGCGAATCCATCGATTCGAAGGAAGGCGAAAAGATCTTATGGCAACTTGCCAAAGATAATTTACCTAAAGGCAAAGCAGCTGATTTCAACCAGGCACTGATGGATCTGGGTGCGATGATCTGCGTACCAAAAAATCCGCGTTGTTTGATCTGCCCGGTGATGAAAGAATGTCAGGCATGTGCTAACGGAACACAAGACCTGCGCCCAGTGAAGAAAATAAAGAAAGCTGTGCCGCAGTATGTTCATGCTGCGGGAGTCATCGTGGCGCAAGTTGGTAACTTGCGCAAAGTTCTGTTGGCACAACGTCCGTCAGCGGGCCTGCTCGGGGGGATGTGGGAATTCCCGAATGGGCGCATAGATCAGAACCCAGCAGAAGAGTTGGCGAAAGTTCTTAAGGCAGGCTACAGCCTCCGGCTTGGAGCGAAGCGCAAAGTCCAGAAGCTTGGTGTTTTTCAGCATGCGTACACCCATTTCAAAGTCACTGTCCATGCCTATTTATGCGAGGTGGTTTCCGTCCCAAAGGTAAAAAATTTGAAGTGGGTCATGTTACAAGACCTGGCTGATTACCCAATGGGCAAGATCGACCGCCAGATCGCTAATATGGTGATGTAACAAAATCACACTTGAGTACGCGGAACATTTGACGTAGAATTGCCTGAAATATATGGACTCAGGGTGAGTTATCTAAATATGCCCATACCTGTGAATATATCCAAAATTGATATTGATAATGCAATCATAAATAAAAGAGGCTGATATGACAAAAAGAGAACCTGATCCGATACGAATACAACTCACTTTGGGCATACTTGGATTTTTGGGTGTGCTATTAACTGTTCTTGCTACAATATTTGGTCCGATCATCCAGGAGAATTTGCGACAAAGAAACCTGCCAACGCAAACTCCGATTGTCATTATTGAATCGCCTACGCAAGCGGCAGTGATCCCAACTGATACTGTTCCAGCGGGCGACCCAACCTCAACGCCTGCACCAGCGACAGATACACCTGTGCCAACGTTCACCACCGTGCCCCCAGTTGCGATTGGGCAGGATTGGGCGGCTGGGTGCATCAGTTCTTTGTGGAAGCCATACCCTGCAGATATCACAACGGTTGATAAAGGAAATGGCTGCTGGCAGGAACCCATATATAAATTCTCTGCGGATGCCGGGAGTTTGTATATGGTCAGTCAGCGTGACGAACGTGGACCTTTGGAAGTTTATGGTTTGTTTGCGCCTCTGCCCGAAAGTGGAGAAGTCACTTTCACGGTGCGTTTGAAGAAATTGGATGATGTTGATTTTGTCATGGGCATCTTTACCCAGCCGGATGTCTCCCAGGATGGATTGTTGCTGTCCATTCCGTATGGAAATAATATGAAGAGGCTGAACATCCTGCAAAAGGATAACATTACTGCTTATAATACCCAGCAAAGCACCGCCACTCTCGATCAAGGCAATGGATTTTCGATCACCTTTGCGTTTTCCGAAGCCACTGTTACAGGTACAGTGAATCCGTTTGTGTTCGTAACCAATCCATTCCCACTCCCCTCGGCGCAAAAATGGTTGTTCCTGGGGTACAGAACCCGGGAGGGCGCTTATGGGGTTGATGTTGAAATTCTGGGTTTGAAATTGGAATAAGCGTAACCAAAACATCCCGGCTGAAAAGTCGGGATGTTTTGGTTTTAGGAGGGATTCCCAACACATCTGGGAGTTGACAATAATTCCCTGTGTTTTTTGGTAAAATGCAATGCTAATAAACGTCCCGAAGGTTGGCGTGAGATGTTCAAGACGCTTTAAAAACCTTCGGGACGATGTTTGTAATAAAGAGGAACACTGTGGAAGACCTTTCGATAACGAACCAACCCAAATCAAATATAGACCTGGAGCAGGGGATTGCCATCCGCAGAACGTTTGCGATCATTTCGCATCCAGATGCTGGTAAGACCACCCTGACCGAAAAACTGCTCTTGTATGGAAATGCAATTGACTTGGCGGGCAATGTCCGCGCCAAGCGTAATCAACGCAGTGCGACATCGGATTGGATGGCAATGGAGCGTGAACGTGGTATCTCCATTTCGTCAACAATCCTTCAATTTCCCTATAAGGGATATGTGATCAACCTGCTCGATACACCGGGACATCAGGATTTTTCCGAAGACACCTACCGCACACTTTCAGCTGTGGATAGTGCCGTGATGGTGTTGGATGCCGCCAAAGGTATTGAGCCGCAAACGCGGAAGTTGTTCGATGTTTGCCGCAAACGTGGCATTCCCATCTTTACATTCATCAACAAAATGGACCGTCCCGCTCGCCCGCCTTTGGAATTGCTCGATGAGATCGAATCGATCCTGGGCATGGAGCCTGTTCCGGTCAATTGGCCTATCGGCGATGGAGATCGCTTCCGCGGTGTATATGATCGGCACGCGGCGGGTATTTACTTATATGAACGCACGATACGTAATGAAAAAATGGCGCCCGAGGAATTTATTTCTCTGGATAACCTGCATGACAGGAATTTATTCAGTGAAGCAGAGTATCAAGAGATCGAAGGTGATATCCAATTGTTGGACGGGCTTGATATCAAGTTTGATGCGGCAAAACTGCATACCATGAAACAGACGCCAGTCTTTTTTGGCAGCGCGTTGACCAACTTCGGTGTGCGTTTGTTTCTGGACTCCTTCATCGAATATGCGCCGCCGCCGCAACCTTATGAAAGCGATGCAGGTGTGATCGCACCGTCGCTTCCCGATTTTTCTGGCTATGTTTTCAAGATTCAGGCGAATATGAATCCCAAGCATCGCGATAGTGTCGCGTTTGTACGTGTGTGTTCTGGTCGCTTTGAGCGCGGACTGAACGCCATCCATGCGCAAAGCGGAAGCAGTATTCGTTTGATGCGTCCCTATAAACTTTTTGCGAACGGACGCGAGATCGTGGATGAAGCGTATCCCGGCGATGTGGTTGGCATCCCGAACAATGGCGTCTTGGGAATTGGCGATACGTTATATGTGGGCAACAACCCGATCCGCTATGCAGCGATGCCGCACTTTGCGCCTGAGCATTTTGCGCTGTTGAAGAATACGGATCTGAGCAAACAAAAAAATTTTACAAAAGGCTTGCAACAATTGGAAAAAGAGGGCAGCGTTCAGGTGTTCTATAACGCGAATGCATTTAAGCGCGAGCCTATCCTCGCTGTAGTGGGACAACTGCAATTTGACGTTGTGCAAGCTCGAATGGAAATGGAATACAACGTTCAGACCACGTTGGAACGGTTGCCTCATACACTCGCGCGCTGGGTGGAAGGACCCGATAAGGTCTATGCCAGTCTGCCCCCGCAAGCTGAAGTGTTGCTCGCGCGCGATGCCGAGAATCGCAAAGTTGCACTGTTTACTTCGCCGTTCTTCCCCAAATACTACGGCGAGAAATATCCAGAATTAACTTTCAAGGAAATGGGATAGGTCTGTCCGCTAATCCCGCGAATTTTCGCTAACCCTTTAAATTCGCGGAGATTGGCGTAGATTAGTGGATTAATAAAAAAAAGAGTTGCATTCAATCGCAACTCTTTTTTCATTTCAGGCTTTGTGTTTACGCCTTGCTTAATGTGACCAATACCATCGGTCTGCGTTTGGTCTCTTCATACAAATAAGATTTGACCGCGTTGGCGATATCTTTTTCGCTATCCCAACCGCCGCCATTGACCACACCCATAATATGCTTACGGACTTCCGGCATCAACGCCTCGGCATCTTCTGCCGAGACAAATCCGCGCGTGATGATCTCAGGGTCATGTAACAAGCGCCCGTTGAGTTTGTCCACGCTGATATCGATCAGGAAGAGCCCGTTGCGGGCAAGTTTCTCGCGTTCGCGCATAACACCAAAATCCACTTCGCCGATGGACTCGCCATCCACGAAGATGTAGCCACCCGGGATGCGCTCGCCGAGTTTGATCTTGCCGCCAGAGAGTTCCACGATCTGACCGTTCTCCACGACCATCACATTCTCTTCCGCAACACCGACCTCGATCGCCAGTTTGGCGTGACGTTTGAGTTGGCGCAATTCACCGTGAATAGGAATGAAGTGTTTCGGCTGCACGAGATTGAACAGTAATTTCTGCTCCTCTTGCGCGGCATGACCTGAAACGTGGATGGGCGCGATCGAATCGTAGATCACATTCGCGCCACGGCGCAGTAGACGATTGATCGTCTTGCTGATGGTCTCTTCGTTGCCGGGGATCGGATGTGACGAAAGCACAACCGTATCGCCTTCCTTCAGATCGAACTGGCGATTGGTGCCCGCCGATAAACGTCCTACAATCGACGAAGGCTCACCTTGTGAACCGGTACACATGATCGCGACCTTGTGATCCTGCATTTGTAAAGCCTGATCGATCGGCACGAGCAGTTCATCAGGGATATCTAAATAACCCAACTTGCGCGCGATCTTGACGTTGTCCAACATGCTCGGACCCGCCAAGGTCATCTTGCGACCATGTTTTGCCGCAGCGTCTGCCACTTGCTGAACACGCGAGATCAACGAAGCGAAGGTCGCAACAATCACGCGTCCCTTGGCTTCCGAAAATACTTTATCGAACGCCGGACCGATAACTGCCTCAGAGGGCGTCCAGCCCGCGCGTTCTGAATTCGTGGAATCAGAAAGCAACAAGTCCACGCCGCGCCGCGAGAACTCAGCAAGTTTGGCGTAGTCGGTGGGCCAGCCGTCCACAGGGGTATGATCGAATTTAAAATCGCTCATATGGACAACAAGTCCAGCCGGAGTCGTGATTCCCAACGCCACTGCATCCGGTATCGAATGGCACACGTGGAAGAACTCCACTTTGAACGGACCGATTTCCACCGAGCCGCCAGCCTTTACTTTGTTTAGCGAGACTTTATTCAAAGCGTTGTTACGTGCTAATTTCCCCTCGATCAATCCCAGGGTTAGGGGTGTGGCGTATACCGGCGCAGGGATATCAGCGAGTAGATGATGAATCGCCCCAATGTGATCTTCATGTCCATGCGTGATGACGATCCCCACAACCTTATCGGCTTTGCCCTTCAAATATTCATAATCCGGGATGATGTAATCGATCCCGATCATGTCATTATGCGGGAACATAATGCCCGCATCCACGATCAAAATCTCGTGGTTAAATTCATAGGCAGTCATGTTCTTGCCTACTTCCCCAAGTCCACCCAGGGGAATGATCTTCAATTTTCCGTGCTTACTCATGTTGAGTGTTTTTATCCTCACTTAATTTAAAAATTTTTATCCGCTATTCGCGGTTAAGGTCTGTTTACGTAGTGCCGTATAGCGGCAATAAAAAAGACCCCGCTGACTTGCTCGCGAGGGGCGTTCCGTTCCACACATGCGATTGTTCTCAAACAAACTGTCTCTTTGGACAGTGAAAGTCAAATTCAACTTCCGAAAGTATAGCAGGGCGGGGAGGATTTGTCAAAGCGGGCGACGTTAACGTATCGTTATAGGATGAACTCTGGACTCGGACAGCTTGCTGTCCGAAATTCCGTCTCTTTCCCAGCCGAAACTTGCTTCTTCCCAACCTGCCTTTACCGCCTCTGCTTCTTTTGCCTCTCCAACATCAAACTGAACTCGATCTGCTTTTCCTGAATCTGCTTCTGGATCTCTGCCTTCTTCTTTTCATCCACCACCTTGGCAAGGATTTGTCTTAACCCAGCGATCTCCTTAAGCAGGTCCACTTCACGCGGAGCCATGCCGGCGTTCTTCAACATCGCCTGCGCCACGCGGACTTCTTCCGGCATTTCAAAATACTCGGTCAAGTCGATCGGTTTGCCCTTGCCGGGCAGGTCATTGAATTCACCACGCTCCTGGGCTTTTTTGATCATTTCTTCGACGATCTTGTCTAAGTTCATCTCACACCTCTACTCTGGCATATTACGCGCAAATCTGAGACCACTGAAATAGCTTATTACACCAAATACAAGAGACAAAAAGATATTGTTAATTGTGTAATTCGCAAATCGTGATGTTGGTTCGAGTAATATGCTAAATGTCATTGAAGATATAAAAGTATATACTCCTGCGCCAATTGCTAAGATACGCGGCAATGCCTTTGCTTTTATTTTTTTTCGCTTTAAAAGAACATACATAATAGCCACTAGAAACAATCCGATTATGAGCCCAATTATGGTAATCAAATCTTTCAGATCCATGATTCACTCAATTCTTTAGTTACATGAGAACGGAAGATATATGAAATATAGGAAGATTATTCTTTATATATAAATCTCTTCTTAATCTGGCATGTAAAGTCCGCCAGTTTGCTCCATCCAATCAGCGACTCGTTCCACAGCAGCGTTGATGTTGTTATCAGAAATATCCAATGTCAAACTTGGCAGCATGGATTTAGCGATCAACTCGCGCATGATTTCCTGTTGTTCAATGAACGGACGTAAGTCATCGTATTGCGATGGATTGCCTGAAACTTTCAAACGCTCCTCACGTGCCGCTTCAAAACTTTCCGGCGTGCGGGTGCAGAACACAATCCTAAAATTCAAAGGCAGAAGTTTTTCCTCTAGCCAGCGGAATTCATAATCCTTGTTATAGGTTTGTTTCTGATAAGCGATCGTTGAAATATGAAAGCGGTCCACGATCCACGAATAATATTTTTGCAACTCGAACATCTTTGCCCAGGTAGCGTATGTTTCCAACGCCAGCGCTTCCTCTTCGGGTGTCTCGAAGTTGATCGGTCCGCGCCCCCAGGGATAATTGGTAAATGTACACCACTCTGCTGAGATCAGCGGCGAGTGATATCTATATTTTCGCGGTCCCACGATCCGTGGATGCTCGTTGAGTTCAAAGGCGATCTCGGTTTTGAAGGTTAGGCGCGTGCCTTCTAAAATTACTTTAGGACAAAGTTTGTTTCCCATAATTTTGCAGTATACCTGATTATGTTTATCAAACAAAATGCTATATGTTGTCTAATAGAATTTCATTTCCAAGCGCATATGCAACCGCCTGCTCCATCGTCATGGCATAACCTTCTGCCGCGAGTGCTTCAAATTTTGTCTCCCCCAATTGCTCACGTGCGATTTGAAGAAGTGGATCGATCTCAATTCGATCGCTCCTTTCCATGACCCATTCAATTGCATCGTGTTTGGCTTGTCCGGCACCAGCTAGCCGTGCGGCATATTCGTATTGATGGAGTCCTGCCGCCACAGCCGCCAGTCCAAACATGCCCTCGCCAATTTGGATATGAACCTTAAGCTTGTAATAGGATCGGGTAAACTCGATAAGGTAAGTCTTGGCGGTTGTATAATCTCCACGGTGCAAGTTAACACAACCTAAATAAAAAGTTGAAACATCACCCTGTAGACTAAATTCACGGTAGATACTTGACGCCTCCTCAAAATAAACTTCAGCCTGATCATAGTCGCCTTGAAGACAACAGATTACACCCAATGAAATTAAAGATGAGGATATGGCTGTGTGAAAATGAAGTTGTTTATCATAGTACAGGCCTCTTTCGCGCATCCTGCGCGCTTGATCATAATCACCCTGATCGCGAAACAAACGACCCATCAGTTCATATACTCGACCCAAGCCGAAAGCATCTTCCAGTTCTTTAAAGGTCGTAAGACTTTCTTCAAAGAAAGATTGTGCTTGCTCGTAATCCCTGCGATCGCATGCCACGATACCCAATCTAAATATTGCCGTTGCTTGTTCCCAATGACTCCCACGCGCCTGATAAATTGCAGCCGCCTGCTCAAAACAAATTCTTGCGCGTTGGCTATCTCCATCGCCCCAGAATTCAGCCAGTCCAATGCCATATAAAGCGCCAGCCAACACCATTTTGCTGTCATCGCCTAATGACTCGCAAATACGTTGGCTCTCTTCTGCCATGGAGCGGGCAGTTGAGAAATCACCCTGAAGAGAAGTAGTATATGACATGCCGTTGAGTGCTGTGGCGTAAGCAATCGAATCAAAGCTAACCTTGGGAGAGGCGCGGACCTTGTCGAACCAGTTCCGTGCCTCGCTAAAATAACTCCGTACGGACCAGAATCCCCCAAGTCCACTAAAAGAGCCAATCAGATATAAAGCGGGTTCAATATCGCCATTTGTGATACACCAATCCAGTACGACGCGATAGTTATCGTGTTCAGTTTCCAAAATGTCCAACCACTCAAATTGACGCGGTCCGTGAATTTCCTGATTCGCCTGTTTAGCCAGATCAAGGAAGTAACTTAAGTGTTTATCATGAATCGCCTGCCCCTTGCCTAAATCCAGTAATTTCTCGTGCGCGTATTGGCGTGTGGTTTCAAGCATATGATAGCGGAAGTCATACGAGATGACGAGGGATTTGCCGACAAGCTGCATCAACAGATCAAGGGTGTCAAACCCGCTGCCATCCTGACTGCAAACTACTTCAGCGGCTTCAAGTGTCCAGCCGCCTGAAAAGACTGTCAAATGGCGAAGCAATGCACGCTCAGGTTCTGTGAGCAAGTCGTAGCTCCAATCAATGGTGGCGCGCAAGGTTTGATGGCGTGGCAGGGCAGTACGCGAACCGCCTGTTAATAAGCGGAAGCGGTTATCAAGGCGTTTGGCAATCTGCTCCACGCTCAAGGCTTTGATGCGCGCAGCAGCTAATTCGATTGCCAGGGGAATGCCGTCGAGATGGGAACAGATCTGTGCGATGGAAGGAGCGTTTTCCTTTGTAACAGTGAAATTAGGTTGGACAAGAGTCGCGCGTTCTGTGAAGAGTCGAATTGCTTCATATTCAGTAAGTTGGTTGAACTCGGGCAAATGATTTGTATCAGGCAGAGATAGAGAGGGAACATGCCAGATCAATTCCCCTTTGACGCCCAATGCCTCGCGGCTGGAGACGAGGATTTTGAGCGCCGGTGCACTATTGAGCAAGGTATACGAAATTTTTGCGCTGACTTCAATCAGATGTTCGCAATTATCGAGGATGATCAAGGTGTTCTTATCTTGAAGATAATCACTGATTAATTCTAGAGTGGTCCGGCCTTGTTGCTCGCTGAGACCGAGTGCGGAAAGAATGGTTTGGGGAATGTCATTCGAGTCGGTGATCGGCGCGAGTTCAACAAACCAGATGTATTCAAATTGTCTGAGCAGATCTTCGGCAACTTTTAACGAAAGGCGTGTTTTGCCCGTGCCGCCCGAGCCTGTGAGTGTGACCAGGCGATGATTGCTTAGTTTCTCTTGCACTTCCTCGATCTCTTTTTCGCGCCCAATGAATGTTGTTAGTTGCGCCGGGAGATTATTTCTTGGCTTGGGAGTTGAGGCTGAGATACTCCATGGCGTTTCTACAACACTCTCACCAGGAGCTTTTGTCCAATCGCCGCGGGCATATTTCAAAAAGTTTGTTCGTTCGTTTTTAGGGACTTCAAAGATTTCAGCCAACCGCTCGATGATCTGTGCGGAGGGGCGGCGTTCTTCGGATTCGATTTTGCGCAGGGTCACAGTGGCGCAACCAATCTGGTGTGCCAGTTGCTCTTGTTTCAGCCCCCTGCCACTTCGTTGACGCCTAAGCCACTCTCCGAAAGATACCTCGGTCAACGTTCCCTCTTTCAAATGTATCACTTTTGTATCGCTGAGTCATACCAGACTGAGTCGATAAACCGGTAAATTATAGTGTCGAACGGAGTATACCATGCAGAAAATGGTTGATCTCTGAAAACCAAACACACTCAGAAAGAGGTGCCCCATGACCACAAAGTTCTTCTTCGTTTTACTGGTAGTCGCACTCGTACTTACGGCCTGCGCACCCGCCATCACGGGTGTCTCCGCGCCACTTTCAGAACCACAGATACCTGTGATCGTGCCTGTGACTGGTGAAAATACAACGGTTGCCCGCCCCGTCGTCGAGTCCCGATTATTTTCTGGTGAGATATTCCTCTCGGACAATAATAACCCGGACCACGAACTTAACATTGCAACCAGCACTGAGCAGAAGCCACAAAATGCGTGCATGTCCGAAGACAGCCTGCCCAAGCGCGTAAGCGGCTGTATCGAATAAGAATTGGTGCCAATTCGCGAATCAATGACAGTTCGCTGATTGGTACGCTTTTCCTCACAAGGTTGACCAGGAAGGTTTCTTCCTGGTCAACCCAAGTAGATCAATTTGTAGATGTGTGTCAACCCATATCCAAAAAGGAGAAATAAAAATGAAAAAGATATTTGTATCCACCCTCACTGCCCTGCTGCTTTTGATCGTTCTCGCGAGCACAGTGTTCGCGGCACCCAATGCATCAGGACAACAGTTGCTGTTAAAGGGTTCCTTGCAGACTTCTGAAACCCAGGAAGCTTTCTTCCCGGATTTGTTTGTCAATGCGACCGGATCAGGAAACGCCACGCAACTGGGTTTGTTCACAATCAGCAGCAATGCCAAGGTCTACATCCCCAGGCTTTCAAGTACTACTTTCGCCATTCTGACCGCGGCCGACGGATCCACTCTCCTCGGTGAAGGAAACGGACAAGGAACCGTCACAATACCGCCCTTCATCGTTTCGATCGTGGAAACATACACCATCACAGGTGGCACGGGTCGCTTTGTAGGTGCCAGCGGAAGCTTTACAGTGGAGCGCACACTCGATCGGTCCACCGGTGTTTCCTCCGGCACCATTGCTGGAACGATTTTACTGCCATAAGATAATCAGACATCAACCTGCACCGGGGCCAGGGGCATCATCCCGGTGCAGGCTGTTGGGAGCAAACATCACGAACTGATCCAAAAAATAAGTGCACTTAATAAGGAGTTTCCCATGCGATCAAATGTAAGTTCTTCGCAATTTGTCATCAAAGGGGAGTTAGCAACCAGCCCCCGCCTAGAAGGCATTTCGCAGAAAATCGCTATCCTTCTCTGGGGTCTGGTTACCATCACCAGCCTGCTCTCACTCTCGTTCAGTATTTATAGGTTGAACTTATGGGATCGCATACCAGCTACCGAGACAACCCGCTATTTTCCCGATATGACACCTGAGTACGTTCAACTTCATGCGGATTGGCAAAATACAATCCTTCAGACAGGCTTATCATTATCAGGATACGCTTTCATTTTTACACTGGCACGTATCATTGCGGGATTGTCACTCTTTGTTGTTGGGTTCCTGCTTATCCGCCACTACAGTAACCAGTTGATGGCTGTGCTCATGGCTATCCTTCTATCTGTGTTTGCTGCGGCGGGAATTTGGAGCAATCCCCTTTTTGGTTGGGGTGTGTCCTTTGCTCCCTGGTTAAGTTATCCCGTACAAGTGCTTGGCTGGTTGCTGTGGTGCGGAGCCATTGTGATCTACACTTTTCCAAACGGGAAATTCACACCACGCTGGACGTTTTGGCTGGCCATATTGCTTGTTCCGCTGACCTTTATCATGGCTTTCAATATAGATATTTCCTTGAACCCTGATAACTGGCCTGATCCATTCTATCTTGTGCCGAACATACTCTTTATCGGTGGAGGGCTTTTTGCGGTCATCTACCGCTACCAGCACATGGTGGAGTTCGGGCAGAGACAAGCAATGCGATGGTACGTGTGGGGAATATCACTTCTTGTTGTTGCTTATTTCATTAATTTGCTGATGACAGATGTATATTATTTGATTGCGGGTCACTCCCTATTCCAAAGTAACAGCGCTGGTCTGACCTATGTCCTGCTCAATGAACCAATCTGGTTTGCTCTTGAAACCCTCTTTGCAGTTGGAATGGCTCTTTCGGTTTTTCGGGATCATCTTTTGCAAGGAGAATTGGAATAGCTTCGCTAAGCAAGTGAAGTGAGCATATGTCAGCCCGCAGCGAATAGTCAACGGTGCGGGCTTTTATTTTAGATTGACATTCACTTTCGCCTCATGTAGACTCTCTACATGGACATAGACCTTGACCTTTATCGTCATGAAGTGCGTGTTTCCACAAATCCGTTGGTGAGGCTTTCGGCGATTGATGTTTCGCCGGATCATCCCCAACGTTTCCTGTTTGTGAGGTACTCATCAGAAATGCTATACTTTATCTGAATACTCGCCAAAGGATGGATATGCTCGAAGTCAGCTTGCTTGGCTCGTTTAATATCAAATACAACAAGAAGCCAGTTAGTATTGCATCTCGTCCTGCGCAAACTTTATTTGCCTACTTGATCTTAAGCGCGGGGACTTCCCATCGCCGTGAAAGATTGGCGGGACTCTTATGGCCTGATTCTTTGGAAGAAACTGCCAGAGATAATCTTCGTCATGCGTTATGGCGGATACGAAAAGTTCTTCCTGCAAAGCAAAAAATTGAATACCTGCTGACTGACGATTTATCCATTGCCTTCAATGCTTCCGCTGAATATTGGCTTGACGCGGCAGAATTGGAAAGAGTCAGCGAGAATACGTCCACTGATGATTTGTTTGCTATCCTTTCCGCGTATCAGGGAGAATTATTACCAGGGTTTTATGATGAATGGGTGGTATTGGAGCGCGAACATCTGCATTCCGTCTTTGAACATCACATGGCGAGGTTGATGTTTCTGCTTCAAGAGAAAAACCGCTGGCTCGATATCTTAGATTGGGGCGAACGGTGGATTAAACTGGGGCAAAAACCTGAACCTGCGTATCGTGCTTTGATGTCCGCCCAGGCCGCGAAAGGGGATATGTCGAAAGTTGCCGCGACGTATGAACGCTGCGTGAAGTCTCTACGCGAGTTTGGTATGGAGCCATCAGACCAGACGAAAGAGTTGTACGAGAATCTCAAATCGGGTAAAGGGACTCCAAAGACCGTATCGATAATGACAAAGCTCGTTACGAAAGAAGTTTCTTCAAATATTCCAGTTCCGCTGACGAGCTTTATTGGACGACGGATGGAATTGAAAGAAATTGCGAAGTTACTATCTTCATCCCGCTTATTAACATTAACTGGGCCCGGCGGAGTAGGTAAAACTCGTTTAGCGATTCAAACTGCGCATGACTCGATCAAGAAATTCAAAGATGGCGTCTTCTGGGTGAGCCTGGTTGGTTTGTCGGATGAGAATTTGATCCCACAGGAAATTGCCCAATCGCTCAGCGTGCGCGAAGTCTCGCATGAGCCATTGATCGAAACGCTCAAGACGTATCTCAAGTCCAAAGATGTTTTGCTTGTGATAGATAACTGTGAGCACCTGATCCGAGCCTGCGCGCAGTATGCCGAGCAGTTGTTGGCGGCATGCCCAAAGCTAAAAATTCTGGCAACTAGCATTGAAGCCTTGGGTCTTTTTAACGAGACGACCTGGCAGGTTCCTTCTCTGCCATTGCCTGAAATACAACAGATGCTTTCAATAAAAGATCTTAAGGAATTTGCGAGCATTGAGTTGTTTGCTGCAAGGGCAAGCACTGCCAAATCTAGTTTTTCTGTGGATGAAAGAAATGCATCATCCGTCGCTCAAATCTGCCGTCGTCTCGATGGCATCCCATTGGCGATTGAGTTGGCTGCAGCGCGCATCAAAGTATTGTCAGTGGATGAGATTGCTGCTCGTCTTGACGACCGTTTCTCTCTGCTCACTACGGGCAGTCGCACAGCCATCCCGCGTCATCAAACCCTGCGCGCCACGATAGATTGGAGCTACGACTTGCTCACCGAGGCGGAACGAATTTTGCTTCGCCGGTTGTCAGTCTTCGCAGGCGGGTTCACCCTCGAAGCCGCTGAAGCAGTTTGCAGCCAGGGAATGAAGCGGAGCGATATCCTTGATTTGGTTGGTCGGCTGGTGGATAAGTCCCTGGTTGTTGTAGAAGCAGATTCTGAGTTTAGTGAAACACGTTATCGTTTGTTGGAGACCATCCGTCAATATGCGCTTGAAAGGCTGGTAGAGACAGGCGAAGCATCCGTGGTCCGTGACCAGCATTTGGGATTCTATTTAGGTCTGGCTGAGAAATCAGAACCGCATATATTTGGGCATGAATCAGTCATATGGATTAATCGGCTTGACAAGGAGCTTGACAACATTCGAGCGGCGATGGAATGGTCTACGAACAGTGGCAAAGCGGTTGCGGCGCTACGGATAGCAGGCTCCTTCGTTTATTTCTATTTCTGGTATGCGCAAGGCAATCTTCTCTCTGAATTGCAGCATCGAATTCAACTGGCTCTTGCGCGCCCGGAAGCCATGGAGCGAACATTGGCACGCGCAAAAGCGCTCAATGCGCTTGGATTTATGAATTGGGCGGATACGTATCCCATAGACAGAAGTCCGGAGCTTGAGGAAGCATTGAGTATCGGGAGGGAGTTAGGGGATCCATGGAATACTGCCGTAGCCCTTCTCTATTTGGGCCTGCTTGCCAGTATGCAGGGCAACTACGTTGAGGCGCGTTCCCTCCTTGAACAAAGTTTGGAGATTTCGCGGACGATGGGTCCAGAAGGCAAGGTGGTACTCAGCTGGACCCTTACATTTCTGGGAGACGTCGCTTTGAATCAAAACGAGTCGAAAGAGGCTCGTTCTTTTTATGAAGATTCTGTCGCAATTCTGAGGGAGATCGGGGACAAGAACTTCCTGGCTTATTCACTTCGGCGGTTGGGATTACTTGCATGGCGAGAGAAGGATTATAGGAAGGCAATCGCGCTTTGCCAAGAGAGTCTGAGTCTAAACCGTGAACTTGGAGATCCGCGAGGAGTGCTTGCCTGTCTGGCTGGTTTCGCGGACATTGCCGTGGTTCAAGGAAAGTTTGAGCGCGGGGCCACACTTATGGCGGCAGTGGAAACTCAACTCGCTTCGATGAGTATGCGACTCCTTCCTGTGGACAACATGGAATATGAGCGCAATCTCGCTCACTTGCGCACGAACTTGGATGAGAAAATCCTCACCAAGTTCTGGGCAAAAGGACAGGAAATGTTTCTTGAGCAGGCGATTGAATTTGCACTGGAATAGACATAATCATAATTTTCAGCCTTCTTTTTCATCCTGTCGTTGATTTCCGCGGCGGGATTTTTATTTCTCAACACTGGTTCGGAATATATGCAAAAAAACACGCTCAAAACATGCTCGCAGACACGCTAGGGGATGGGAGCTGGCTACACTGGTGTCATAGATTGGCAATCAAACCACTCAAGCCAATCGAGGAGATCAAAATGTTTACCAACAGTATTTCCAAAGCCTTTGTCGTTGTGCTGGTGCTTGCCGCTTTCATGGCAACTGTAAGTTTTGCTGCACGTAACACCGGTGCCACCGCTGTGGATCGTTCCTATGACAGTGTTGAACAAGTACGCGCAGAGCGCTCCGTCGTTTTCACTGGCATTGAATCGAGCTATGACCAGGTTGAGGCTTTACGCAGTCAACGCACTGTGAGTCCGCTTGTTGCAGATGTCAGTTACGATCTGGTTGAGAAATTGAGACTGGTGCGTACCTTAAGCGCCGACCGTTCGTATGATGCAATCGAGAATCTCCGCGCCCAACGAACTAACTAATGTGGGTTGGGATTGCCGCTCGCCTAGCTTACTCCTCCGCGAGCGCCCGTCACCCTGCACTGCTCAGTGACCAGTGCAGGGTTTGAAAAAACTATTTTGCTGAATATAGATGGAAAGGAATATAAAGTGATGAAACTATCTTCTTTATCATTACAACAGCGTTTTGTTAGGTGGAGTCTAGTATTCGTGTTTATGATTGCCAGTGCTGCATTCACGTCTCGGTCCGCGCAAGCGTCGAACAATCACTGCATCGCGCCGAATGGAATTGACCTGAACGTGCTTTTCGGGATCTCTAAGCAAATCGTTACCCCCTACTGTAATCAGGTCGACTCCGGCGAACAATGGACCGCGGCGGGACCGGCCTGGTTTATGAACACGAGCTTCGAGGCAATGCCAGAGGAGTTCGTGCCCGCAGGAGCGAATCCACTTGAGGATTTCCTTGCAAAGTTCGTCGCGATCAAGTATGTGGTCGACCCAGGAACACGGCAGGAGCAGACCTACGTCTACCCGATCAGCAACAAGTTGTGGACTGGCACAGTTGCCGGCTTCCCAGCTGCGTGGCCCGGCACACTCAGCAAGCTCCCGCCGCTGAACATCGGCGAGCATGTTGTCGCGGTGTACTGGGTGTTCAGCGCCATGCACTGCGACGGGCTTGCCGCAGTGGTCGATGAGAACTGCCTCGGGCCTGGAGAGGTTCCGTATGTAGCGGTGAGGTTCGAGGTCACGCCGGGCGCCATACAGAGCAACTAATAGATAGCCAATACACGTCTGCTCTCGCATGGATATTGACCTTGACCTTTATCGTCACGAAGTGCGCGTTTAGACCAATCCGCTGGTGAGGCTTTCGGCAATCGATATTTCGCGTGGAATTCGCCAGTGCTTTATTTAAAATAACCAAAGGAGACCAAAATGTTTACCAATCGCTCATCTTATCTGTTGCTTGTTGTTGCATTAATGATCGTCACAGCCTGTGCACCCCAAGCAGTAAGCGAGCCAACCTCTACAATTCCGCCCACAGCCAAGCCAACAACCATACAACCAATCGTCACAGCCACAACGATCGCAGAGCTGAGTGGCATATTCGAGGCGAATGGCCATTCTTTATACATCAAGTGCTTGGGAACCGGCTCACCGACAATTGTGTTGGAAACAGGCGAGGGCGGGACTGTTATGGAATTCAGCGAAATCCAGAAGAAACTTGCCGAGCGAACAACCACATGTGCATATGACCGCGCCAACAATGGGCGAAGCGATACAGTAGCCACGCCTCGTACCGCGAAGGACACAGTAGAAGATTTGCATGCTTTGCTGTTGGCTGTCGAAGTGACAGGCCCATACCTTTTAGTTGGACACTCTGCTGGTGGTATGCTTGTCCAACTTTATGCACGCACATATCCCGACCAAGTTGTTGGAGTAGTGTCCATGAATCCAGTACCGCCGGCCCACCCGTGGTTAGATGAGGTAAGCAAGATTTTTACCACTGAGGAATATACCGGTGAAGAAGCTTACTACCACGGCCAGAATGGAGAGTCCCTAGATTACTTGACCAGCAGTGAGCAGATAGCAGCCACAACAGCATCACCTGATGTGCTCTTCGAGATGCTGATTTCTACAGATATCCAATGTGAGGGAGAACAGATTTGTTTAAAAAGTTACTCGACCTACGAGCAAATTATGCAAGAAGTCACTGCTGCCTGGTCAAATGGGAATTTTTCGCAGGTCAAAGCTGGTCATAACATTTTTAGCGATGACTCTGATGCTGTGGTGGCAGCTGTAGAGCGTGTTCTGTCCTCACGATAATCTACTTAGAAAACAATAAGCCAACGAAGCCTCGTGGATGAAATGTCTACGAGGCTTTTGCACTTGGTTGACAGCCCTCCTTGCCTCATGTACACTCCCTGCATGGACATAGACCTTGACCTTTATCGTCATGAAGTGCGTGTTTCCACAAATCCGCTGGTAAGGCTTTCGGCGATTGATGTTTCGCCGGATCATCCCCAGCGGACGTTTGTTTTCATTCACGGGTTTGGGGGACAGGCTGAACAATGGCATTATCAGATGCAGAAATTTGCCGTGGAGAACCGCGTCATTGCCCTGGATCTACGCGGGCACGGACTTTCTGACAAGCCCGGCAAAGGTTACGATATGCCGCAGGTCATTCAAGATCTGGAAACCGTGCTCACCTTATTAAAGGTCAAAGGAAAGATCGTGTTGGTGGGACATTCCTTCGGTGGCGCAGTGGTGACTGAGTACGCCTTGAAGAATCCCGAGCGGGTTGAAAGATTGGTGATGATCGCTACAGCAGGTGAGTTCAAACTTCAGTTCGCATTGAGACTGGCTTTGAGTTTGCCGTTGTGGTTGTTGCGGCTGGTGGGTCCATTTACACGGAAGTGGTTGTTCGCGCCGCCGCATGCTTTGAAATCTTTTTATGCTAATAATCTATCGAAGTGGAATGGCTGGGAAAAATTTAAAGCCATTGCCGTGCCGACGCTCGTCATTCGTGGGCATCGTGACATTGTGTTCGAGCGTCCGTTGTTCGAAAAGGTGGCGGCATCCATTCCCGGGGCGGAAGAGGCTGATATCGGCGTATCAGGCCACATGGTCATGTTAGAACGGCGGGAGGCGGTAGATCGGTCGATCGAGCGCTTCCTCGCAGACGAAGGTCAACGTTCGTGGCGCGAAGCATCCCGCAGTCCCCAAAAAAGAAAAGGTGGACGTGACAAACTACGCGGTGAACGTCCGTGGCTTGAGAATTATGAACAGGGCGTGCCGTATACGGTGAGCGTGCCGAACATTCCGCTACATCATTTGTTACGCTCGTCGGTACGGCGCTTTCCGAATCGTCCGGCGATCTTTTTTGAGGGCGCACAGATTTCGTATCGCAGATTAAATCATGAAGCGAATCGCTTTGCGAATGCGTTGCTCTCGCAGGGTGTTGGCAAGGGCGCGCGGGTTGTGTTGTTATTACCGAATGTGCCGCAGATGGTGATCGGTTTTTATGGCACGATGAAGGCGGGCGCGACGGCGGTATTCATCCCGCCGGTGATCGAGCCGGAAGAAGTTGTGCGGCAGGTGAAAGACTCGGATGCGAGTGTGTTGGTGACGCTCTCGATGTGGGCAGGTTTGGCGAAGAAAATTCAAGAGGGGAGTGGGGTGCCGCATATCGTATTGACCGACCCAGCGGATTACCTTTCTCTGCCGAAATATTTAATTTCGAGTTGGCGTAATCGCGGTTATGGTTTGCGTAACGCGTTGCGTTGGAAGGATTGGTTAGGTGGGAATAGTCAAAAATCACCGACGGTGGAGGTGGCACCGGAAGATCTGGCGGTGATCCAATATACCGGCGGGACCACCGCGCAATCAAAAGGCGTGATGCTTTCACATCGTAATTTGGTCGCGAACGCTTTACAGACGCGGCATTGGTTGCCGGAAGCCATTGAGGGCAAGGAAAGATTCTTGTGCGTTGTGCCGATCTTCCATAGTTATGGATTGACGACGGCGATGAATGTGCCGGTGTCGGTGGGCGCGGCGATGATCTTAAAGGCACAGTTTCAAATTCTGGATGTGTTGAAGACGATCAAAAAATACAAGCCAACGATCTTCCCCGGCGTGCCGAATATGTATGTTGCCATCAATAACTTCCGCGGTGTGCGCAAGTATGGCATCAAATCCATCAAGGCGTGCATTAGCGGCTCTGCGCCCTTGCCGGTGGAAGTGCAGGAAGCATTTGAGAAATTAACCAAAGGTCGTTTGGTGGAAGGCTATGGGCTCACCGAAGCCTCGCCGGTAACACATGCCAACCCGCTTGGCGATAAAAGAAAAGTTGGCACGATCGGTGTGCCGTTGCCATCTACAGAATCAAAGATCGTTGACCTCACACGCAAAGACAAGGAAGTAAAACAAGGTCAGGTTGGCGAACTAGCGATCCGGGGTCCGCAGGTGATGATGGGCTACTGGAAGAATCCGATAGCCACGCAGGAAGTCCTGACCGAGGATGGCTGGCTGCTCACGGGTGATATCGCGCAAGTGGATGATGAAGGCTATACCCGCATCATCGCGCGCAAAGCCGATATGTGGTATCCGACCAAACTTAAGAAGCAGCCGGCCTTCCCGCGTGATGTGGAGGAAGTGATCTATGAAATTCCGCAGATCAAGGAAGTGGCTGTGACTGCCATTGCTGGAAATCCGTTTGCATTTGTGATCGCGGGTAGAGATGCGCCAACGCCCGCCGCAGTGATCTCGTTTTGCAAGCGACGTTTGCCAGCCCATCTTGTGCCGCGTTTCGTGATCTTTATGGATGACTTCCCAAGAACCTTCATCGGAAAAGTTTTAAGAAGAGAACTAGCAAAACGATATGAGCGCCACACAGGAAAATAATTTTGTCATCCCTCACACCGCAAATTATGTTCAGCAGGGCACAGGCACACCGGTCATCATGATCCATGGGATCGCCGCATCCCTGCATGATTGGGATGAGCTGATACCCGAACTGACGAAAAATGATTATGCCTCCTACGCGCTCGATCTGTTGGGGCATGGCGATAGTCCAAAACCCAATGTACGCGCGTATCGTATGGATTGGATGTTCGAACATTTTATGCATTGGATGCGGTCACTGCATTTGACCGAACCCGCCATCATCATTGGACATTCCATGGGTGGACATATCGCGCTGGAGTACGCGCGGCGCGTCTCTGCCTGGACCCGTGGGCTGATTCTGGTCAATCCATTTTATTCACGCTCACAACTGCCCTTCTTCCTGCGGCGATCTTATAGCAGTCGTAATCTGCGCGGCTTGATCGCCGGCAAAACCCCAGAGTGGATGTTCCGCGCGATCGTGGATTTCACCAGCCGGGCATTGGGACATAGTGATGGGCTGTTGCATTCCCTGCCAAAACATGTCCGCGCACAGACGGCCTTCGATTACACCCGCACTGCGCCGGGTGTGTATAACCTCCCAAGTGTGATCTCAGATCTGACCGAGTTTCTGCCGCAGATCAGTGTCCCGACCCTGGCAGTGTGGGGCGACCGTGACCAGACGCTGACCCCAAGCTCATTCACAAAGATCGTCGAAGCCATGCCGCATGCGAAAGGCAGTACCATCCATGCCGGGCATGTGCCGCATCAATCCAATGCCAAAGAATTTAATCAGATGGTGCTTGAGTTTGTGAGGGGGCTTGAATAAATATGTCATGCTGTGCGTAGCGAAGCATCTCTACTCAAGCGGGAGAGACTCTTCGGTCGCAACGAACGCTCCCTCAGAGTGACATATCAGCGGTTACCGAATCGGTTCCATAAAATAGAACTTGCCAAACGCCGATGCTTCAGCCGACCAACCAATTCGTCCATCAGGGAGTTTGACCTGCCACCAGAGATAGGCTCCGCCGTTTTCGTAACGTGTGCAGGAAGGACCGCCAATGACTTCCACTTGAGTGTTCGGAAGATTTGTTTTGATCCAGTTGTTAAATATGCCTGGCGATGAACGGAAATTTACAGTTTGAACAACGGCGGCTTGCATCCCAACTTGCAATTGCGAGTGCGAGATGGCTTCACAAGTATTTGTATCCGCAGGGATTTCCACGATGGGAGTTGGTAATACTTCAGGGACTGGTGATTCTGTTGCCGATGGAATCGGGGTATCCGTAAGTGTTGGCAGGTTTGTAGGCGAAGGTATGGGAGTTGATGTATTTGTGGGAATAAGAGTCGCTGTCGGCGGGGCGGAGGTTGATGAGGCAGAAACAACCGTCGGGCTCGCCCTGAGCGTAGTCGAAGGGGTAGAAGGAAGCGGAGTGACTGTCGGATCGGTGTCTTGAAGTTGGCGGGCTTGGGAAGGTCGATTTGAAAACAGTAAAAATAAGAAAAGCAATAACAGCATGATCGCCACGACCAATTTGAACAGATCATAGAATGGCGCGCGCGCGGACTTGCTCATGCTTTTCGTTTTCCCTGGCTGGCAGCGATGTTTCTGGCAAATTCTTTGGACTGATCAAGAATTGCATTTCCTTTTTTGGAGAAGAAGCGTTTGTAAAGCGTTCCCAATATCCGCTCCATATCTTGAGGTGTTTGTTGAGCGAGCTGTTCAAAGGTTTGGATGCCTGAGTCGTTCAGGCGTTTTGCAAAGGCAGGACCGATGCCCTTGATCGCCTGCAAGTTGTGGGTGCCATCCTTGTTAAACAAATGCCCAATCAATGCGGATGCTTTTATCTGGTCGATTTCATCTTCTAGATCTGCAATGCGTTCTTTGAAACTTGAATTTTCCTCATCCAGTTTTTTGTGCTCCCTCATGAGAGTTGTGTTCTCTTCTTGCTGAGCGTTCTCTTTCAGATGGGCATTCTCTTTTTCTAAACGAGAATTTTCTTCCACAAGTGGACGCATGCGGGCGCGCCAATAGAACCAGTCGATGAGCCATTCGATCAACCAGCCGATCAGCAACCCCAGGACGAGGGCGGCAAGGACGTTCATGGGTGTGTCCTTTCTTAATGCAGGGCAAGAGGTTGTTGAATTTTATCAGCATGCATTGAAAATACAACTTTAAATTATTGTTTTCGCGCTATCATAAAAAACCGCAATGTATGTCGATTGAAATTCATGGTATTGTTATGACTTCAATCAACAACGGCCTATTTGAAAATGAATCTGCACGTAGCACTGTGATTACCCTACGCATTGCTTAAAATATCCGATATTTTAAGGTAAATAGTCCGCTAGTCCTCTTGTATTGACCTTGTGTCCGTGCTAAAATGCCAATGAAATTCCACCAGATGTACGGGGATGCAGCGTAGAAACGCCCACATTTGGCGGCAACAAACGTTCTAAAAATGGAGTAGGATTCTTCAATGCGATGCCCATATTGCCAGCATCACGACTCAAAAGTGCTCGATACATCTCACGATAGTCACGGTGGAATTCGCCGGCGTCGTGAGTGTTTTAACTGCGGACAGCGCTTTAGCACCTATGAGCGCCCCATTCTGGCCACGCCGCTCATCGTCAAGCAGGATGGCACGCGTGAAGAGTTTGACCGTGAGAAGATGGCGCGCGGCATCCGCATCTCCTGTGCGAAGCGACCAGTTTCGGCTGCCGACATTGAACGCATGATCGGGCAGGTCGAAGCGCAGTTACAGAAAATGGGCAAATCGGAAGTCTCCTCCCGCATCGTGGGTGACCTGGTCATGCAAAGCTTGAAAGAAATGGACCAGATCGCTTACATCCGGTACGCGATCGTATATCTTGGTCTCGATGATCTGCATTCCATTCGCGACGAAATTAATCAACTACTCGAAAGCTAATTCATTGACAGTCTCCATTCTGCCAAGGGCGGATTGGATATCTGTCAATTTTTGTCTACAAATATATCGCGCTGAGCGCATTAACTGGCCATGATGAGCGACGCGCACATATCTTATTGAGGAGAATGTACTATGGCAACCAAAGCAGTAGCTCCGGCTACACAAGTCAAGAACGGATTACTTCCCACGCCGCCCATGCCCAAGGGCTTGCCCAAGGCAAACCTTACGGACAATGCCCAGCAGGTGTTGATGAAGCGTTATGTTCGGCGCGGAGATGATGGCAAACCCGCTGAGAACGTCGAGGAGATGTTCTGGCGTGTGGCATATCACGTTGCAAAGGTGGAAGAGCAGTGGGAAGCCGACGTGCTGGCGCGCGCGGAAGAGTATTACCATTTATTGTCGAGCAAGAAATTCTTCCCGAATTCCCCAACATTTACTGGTGCAGGGACTCCGTTGGGGCAGTTAGCCGCGTGTTTCGTTTTACCGATCACCGACGATATGGGGCGTGACTCTGCCGGCATCTTCCAAACGCTGCGTGATGCGGCATTGATCCAGCAGACGGGCGGCGGGAATGGCTTCTCGTTCTCTCGTTTGCGACCCAAGGGTGCGATGGTATTAACCTCCGCCGGTCAGGCAACGGGACCGGTTGGATTCCTGCGTGTGTATGACCATGCCTTTGGTGAGATCGCCCAGGGCGGGACTCGTCGCGGCGCGAACATGGCGGTGTTGCGTGTGGATCATCCGGATGTGGAAGATTTCATTACCTGTAAGATCAACGAAAATCAAATCACGAATTTCAATATTTCAGTCGGCATCACCGATGCGTTCATGCGCGCGGTGAAAAACAATGAAGAGTGGGCGTTGCGCTTCCCTGATATGAAAGAGATGAAGAATAAAGGTTTCAGCGGCACGATCGAACAAGCTGAAGCCGCGGGCATTACCATTCACACGTATAAGAAAGTGAATGCGCGCGAGTTGTTCGATAAGATCGTCAAGCAGGCGCATCACAACGGCGAGCCGGGCGTGTTGTTCCTCGATGCGTCGAATCGCAGCAATCCGGTTCCGCATTTGTATCCGTTGGAAGCGACGAACCCCTGCGGTGAACAATGGTTGGGACCGTATGAGAACTGCTGTCTGGGTTCGGTGAATCTCAATGAGCACTGCGGACCCGATGGCAAAGTGGATTGGGAATTGCTGCGCCAGAGTACAGTGTTGGCAACGCGCTTCCTCGATGATGTGGTTGAAGCCAATGCGTATGTACCTGCTGTGCCGCAATTGAGCGAAGCCGCGCATCGCGCCCGCCGCATCGGACTCGGCATCATGGGTCTCGCGGACTTGATGTACCACGTGGGTGTGCGGTACGGCTCGAAGGAAGGTCAGGAGTTTGGCGCACAGGTGATGGAGTTCGTCCGTTATCACGCGATGCAGACCAGTGTTCAATTGGCTGAAGAGCGCGGCGCGTTCCCTGCCATCGAAGGTTCGATCTACGATATGGACGATATGAAGTGGACCGCGCCCAAAGCTTTGGAAAATTATCAGAATAACTGGAACAGACCGAACGTCGAATGGGACGCGGTGGTATCCGGCATCAAGAGTCACGGCATTCGCAACGCCGCGCAGACCACTGTCGCACCGACCGGCACGATCGCCACCGTCGCAGGCTGTGAAGGCTATGGCTGTGAACCCGTCTTCGCGCTGGCGTATATCCGCCACGTCAATGACAACGGCAAAGATCTCAAGCTCACGTATGCCAGCCCGCGCTTCGATGAAGCGTTGAAGAAACTCGGTCTCGGCGAAGAGAAGCGCCAGGAGATCGTCGAACAGGTGATGAGCGAAGGCACGTGCCAGCACATCCAGGAAATCCCGCAAGCCGTGCGCGATACGTTCGTGGTCTCGGGTGATATCAGCGCCGAAGAACATGTGCTCATGCAGGGCGCGTTGCAGGCGTTCGTCGATAACTCGCTTTCGAAGACCGTCAACTTTCACGAGAACGCCACCGAAGAAGATGTGGCGAAGGCGTACATGATGGCGTGGGAACTCGGTTGCAAAGGCATCACCGTGTATGTGACCGGTTCACGCGACAAGGTGGTATTAGAGACGAAAGCTACTGCGGATAAGAAAGATGCTTCGACTGCGGCTACGCCTCCGCTCAGCACGAGCGCGCCTCTTGCTCAGCCGACAGTTGCTACTGCTTCACCGACCATGTACCACGAGACGAAGAAAGCCCGTCCGCGCGCGTTGACCGGTAAAACCTACAACGTGGATACACCCGCTGGCAAGGCGTTCATCACCATCAACCAAAACGGCGGAGAGCATCCGTTCGAGGCGTTCATCAACACTGCCAAGGCTGGATCAGAAACCGCCGCGGTCTCTGAAGCGATCGGACGTCTCATCTCATACATCTTGCGCATGGCATCGCCCATCGCACCCACAGAGCGGATGCGCGAAGTGGTGCGTCAATTGCTCGGCATCGGCGGCGGACGTTCACTCGGCATGGGACCGAACCGCGTGCGCTCGTTACCCGATGGTATCGGTCAGGTGCTCGATATGTACCTGCGTGAAAAAGCTGGAGCCCTGCCCGTGCTGGAGGAAAAGACCAACGGCAACGGCAGTGGACACAAGATCGAAGAAGAAGTGGAACAAGCCGTAGCGCCTGCCGCCATGAAGATCGGTGACTTATGCCCCGAGTGCGGTGAAGCCGCCGTGGTGAATGAAGAGGGGTGCAGAAAGTGTTACGCGTGCGGGTTTAGTGAGTGTTAGTGCGCTGAAAGTTTGAAGGTTGGAAAGTTGAAGCGGACGAGGAAACTCGTCCGCTTTTTTGTTGTTGCTTTAATCCGGAAGGTGTTAATTTACAATCACTAGACAGTTTCTGTAATTACTAATTCAGATTGATGCTAGAGCAATAAATTTTCTAATATTTTCTTTCTATTAGAGACATAAGCTAAATCAAGGCAGCTTAATAAAAGATTGTTTGCTTGAAGATATTCTCCGATAAGTTGATTTTGCGTATTACTTAATTCCAACAGATTTCCGTTGTTCAAATATCTAATTATTAAAATGTGTAATGTTCGAAGAAAGTATAGCCATTCATTATGTGTTGCTTTTTCCTTTGGTAAAGGCAAATTGGCGATTTCTGTATAGCCATCGAAACATTTCTGCCAAAGACAGTAATACGTGTTCAAATTTATGTATTGCTCTGTATTGAAATTTCGGACTTTTATGAATTCTTCGCAAAATATCAGAACTAATAATAGATTTGTTGTTAATAAATCTGGAATAAGTTTCTTGAGATTCTGACGATTATTGGCTCGAGTTGATATAGAGTTCATAAGACTTGAGGTAAATTTTAAATTAAATTGAATATTCTGAGGTCTTGCACGAGAGTAGCTAGAAGAAAATGCACGATCCAGTACAAGAATATGATTAAGACCTATAGCTTCAACAAGAGTTTTTGTGAAATTGTTAGCATGATTAATTGCCTGGTTTAAAGCTTGATTGATTCCTTGGTCAAGGTCAGAATTAAGGGTAAACGTGCGCTTTATATCCATCATGAAATCATTGGTAACTGCACAAGCAAGTGCTTGGGCAATAAAGATATACCAATAAAAACATCTAACTATTTCAGAAGAATCCTCGATTTGGATTTGATTCGCCTTTTTAGTAACCCAGTTATGGATGTTTTTTAAATGAGTATCTTTTGTTAAGATAGTGGGTAGTGATCTTTGAATTACTTCCAAAAAAGTGTCTGCTTCATCGAGTAAGCTTGTTCCCAACAAGAAAACCTCTCGCCAGCGTGCATCAGAGAAACACTCGGCAATGTTTAGATTGTTTTTCGTATGGATATTCTCAGTAAAGTACATTGCAGCGTAGTATTCTTGAAATGTCAGGTGCGTGAAGGTATAGGTGTAACCGCCTCGTTTGGTTATAAAGCCATGTTGAGTGACTAAGTCTGACAATATTTTTGTGCCGTCAATGGATTTTGCGTCATTAATTTTCAGAATGTTGGCAAGGGTAATGGAAATTTGTTTTTCTAGGTGGATTTGTTCGAATGTCTGTTGTCCTTTTTCGAAATAATAATATGCTAGATTTGCATAAAGACTTTCTAGTTGTGCGAGTGTCAAGTTTTTATATATCTCATCACGGTTGATACTGTGCTGAATGTCCCTATCTTTTAGGAATTGCCGCGTTGCAACTTGATATATAAGCGCTTTTTTAGCTGGGAAAGATTGATATGGTTCAAAAGCAGCGCAAAGCAAAGCTAACAAAAGGGGAGTTTTCTTGAGTTCGCTAATACTTCGATTTTGTCCGTCGTTCAACGCTTGAACAAACTTTTCTTGCATAGTTGGATCCAAGAATCGTCTCGATACAAAGTGGCGAATTCTATTTTCATCCCAGTTTGCAATACGGACGTGAGTGAAATTCCCGAAGTTGTGATGTGTTCCTTCAAAACGGCAAGTCATTACGCACTGAGTTTTTTTATATATCGGATTATTGCAAAACGCATCTAATGTTTTGTCAACATCATATCGATATTTACCCAATGCCTCGTCCAAGCCATCGAGCAACAAAACAGCATGACCCTCTTCGAGAATATAATTTATGAACAAGGTTGCATTAGGAAGCCCTAGGAAACTAAATTGTTCAATTACATATTCAATTAAACTTTTGTAGTCAGGGGACTTGTGAGTGGTCCAATCATTTATACTAATAAAAATAGGTATTTTATCTGGTTGTTTCTCTAATACATTATGAAGTATATGTTTCAAGAAAGTAGTTTTGCCAGCACCAGGTAATCCCCAAATGAATAGCCGATGTCCTCTCGTTTCTGAGATGATTCTTAGCCCACTAGTAGGTTTGTGCTCAATGATTCTTTGATCGAATGGGCTTTCTGGATATTGATTGTCAAGAATAAATACATCTGTAAACAATTCGCTGAGTTTGACTTCTCCCATTCCAAAAACTTGAAATTGTCCGTAATATTCTTCAAGATGTTGACGATAGGTTTTGGCAGCAAATCCCCAGTCGAACGTCATCCATCTCCTGTGAAGCTCTTTTAATGTTGGTAATTGCTTCTCGCCATTTTCGATTTTCCGTTCAATGAATTGAAAAAAACCACTTTCCAAGTGGCTCCAAGCCCATGCCCCTGCATTCATTGCAATATTATCAAATACCATCTAGCCTCTGCTTTTGTATGCGATCACATACTTCCACTTCCTGACCAATTCCTGCGATGTGAGTTGCATATGACTAAACCCTTTGCCTGATTGTACAACAAATCTATGTAATGAGGAAAAGAGCAAGCAAGGCAAAAGCGAATTGGGCGGCGCACGAACCCCCACCGTCCTTCGGACACCTTAAGCGAAGCAATCCTGCGGACCCCCAAATCCGACGAGAAAATTTTAGGATGCGCATACAAAGTTTTAAATCGTCGGATTTGGGGGAGGAACTAGCTGTAAGTCTCGACGGAGATTCGTCGGAGGGGGTCTAAAGCAGAGCAAAAGCAAATTACGTGGCATAGAAAGTGACAGTCACCCGCTTCGCGAAGGTGACTATCACTTTAGGTTATGCTGAAATTTTGTTGGGTCAACTTCTTTGAGCTATTTATAGTTTGATAGCACTTGTAAATATCCTGCCGAATCGGGTGCATCCAACTCCGACCACAGATTTTCGAAATCAAGCGGCTTTCGACCTGCAAATGAGAGATCGCCATTCTGGCGAGCCACTCATTTTCCAGACAGACTTCCGAAGTCTGGAACATACCTCGCCCATCGCTCAACGCAGCCCAACGGGCTGGGAGATCGTCTTCGCATTCATCCTGCCTGCATTCCCTGCAATATGGCTTCAGTCGAGCATCAAGAGATCCGTGACTGCTGGCATTGTCAGCCTGTGTGAAGTCTCTTCGATCTTGCCGGTCGGATATTCACCAAAAGGGGGTTCCGAAAGGCCCTGCCCGTCAACAAACACTGGCCCGGGCCTAGTGCAGGAATGGTCGACCAAAGCGCTTCGTTTACTACACCCGTGGTTTGCTTCACCGGCGCGATATTCATCGCAGATTTAAGCTGGTGGATGAAACGGGTATTCGCCAGCTCGAACAGCTCATCAGGGACATGCCCCGGTTGTTGCGATACCAACGCCAGGGACAGCCAACGTTTGCGTCCACGCCGGCTGATCGTTTGGAGGCTGTCCAACACCGATTTCATCTTGTCGACCGACTGTTTTGAAACGAAGGTATGGACTTCCTCGATCACGATCAATATCTTCGGCCGGGGGACGTCTGTATCTGGAATCGTTTCACCGACCGCTGTTTCCGTCACCGTGGCAAATAAGGATTGGAGAATATAAGCAATTGCGATATTCCGGCTTCGATCATCCGTCTCCGACACATCAAATACCGATACTCGTCCGGGGACCAGCAAGTCGTTTACAGGTAAATAAGGTGTGGTTTCCGTGGAAGTCCAATCCAGCATCCCGGAATGACCTAGCGTATAGAAAAGTTTATTCCTGAGGATATCCGCTGTGCTCTTTTCAATATCATCCAGGTGAATATAAAAAGCGGAATTGGAAAGCACATTAATTAGATCTGCAAGTGTATAAGGATACGTGGGAGTTTGGGTTTGGTGACCAGCAACCGCTCCCGATCGTGAAGAGCTGTTCTGCGAGGGCGTTCTTTGGGTTGCTTCCACGGCCCTTTCATACAGTCTGAATTCCGGCTCTGAAAACTCCAAAATGTCGGAAATAATAGAAATATCAAGTTCAGAAATCGGTACTTTGAAGGGACTCGGGTTCTCAGCATCCGATGCGCCGGAACTTGGAACATATACTCGAAAGTCCTCGCTACCTTGGGGAGCAATCGAATAGCTCTCGCGTAGAATGAGATTCAGATCAGGTTGATCCTGCGGCTCACTCATCCTGACGTATTCACCTTCCACGTCAATGATGACACAGGCCCAACCTGCACTGCTGGCCTCTTCTACCAAAACCTGGACAGTATTCGATTTGCCGGAGCCAACCGTGCCAAAAATTCCCACGTTGAGAGGCAGGATATTCTTGTTTTCGGCATCGACACGGACTTCAATTCGCCGCTCGTCATAGCCCATGAGGCTTCCTAGTAACATATTCCCTTCCAGTTCAAGGAGCTTTCTCAGCCTTTCAGGCGGAAAAATGGTAATCTCACTATAGGGCCTTGGACGAGTTGGCGTAGTGACAACTCGCTCACCCTGAAGCAATTGTCCCAGAATCTCTATATTTCCATACACATCGTACGAGGGTCTGGATTTCGTGCTCTCAGGGTGCGATCCGTTCCTTTTTCTCGTTTTAGAATTCGTGCCAGCCTCATGTGGGGTATGGAAGGGTCCCTGGACAATTCGCCCCAGGAATTCGATGTTTTGTTCAATGTCTTTAATGCCTACATAGACCTCTCGCCGGAAAAGTTTTTGATGGTCCGCCGCAGCCACAACTTGCGAGGTTGTGTTGTCTGCCGCTTCCCCATCAAAATTCACATAACCCAGCATGCCGCCGAGAAGGTTTCCCGGCAGAGCTTCTTCGGCGCCTGAGATGCCCAATCCGTCTGCCTTCGTTTTGTCCTCATTTGCCTTTGGTGTAGGTGCTTTCATATGAACGAACCTGTCTTCTTGTTGAATTGCTGGATGATCGTCAGGCATTTCGATTTATATTTCCCTTTCGTGTGCGTGTCCATCCAATATGCAAATTCCTATCCTGCATTGGATAACAGTATTTTACAGCGTGCCGCAATCATATTATATGACTATCTAACTGTGAATTTGTTACAGCCACTGTTTCGTCGTTAGCAGTGAATCTACTAACCCGCCCAAGCGGCGCGAAATGGGCAGTGCACGAGAAGACCCCCCACCATCCTTTGGACACATCTCCCAAATCCGACGATTTAAAATTTCCATGCGCATCCTGAATTTTCCCCGTCGTATTTGGGGGAGGAACTAACCATAAGTCTCGGCGGAAAATCGTCGGAGGGGGTTAAATGGCAGAACAAAAGTGAATTGCGCGGCGCAGTCCAATAACCTTTTTATTGAGGCTGTATCTCGTAGGTAATTAGTCCCAGTGTGAGAGAGCATTAGAAACTTCTAACATCAGGTTAATAGTATTTGCATGCTTCGTGTGCTATTCTGATATAGGCGTAATCCATTGGCTTACCCTTATGGAAAACTCAAAACCAGTATGTTTGCGCCCAAGCAACAAACCAAACACTTATTCGGGTGGTTCCCTCAGAACTGCCCAGAAAGAAGCATAAAATGGATACTAATACTCAGGAATTTGAACTTGTAGAACAGTCAAGTCGTACAATGAATTTCCTCTCCGGACTGATCATTGGCGGCCTGGTGGGTGCGGTAACAATGTTGCTAATGGCTCCACAACCCGGGGAAAAGACCCGCGCCGAACTCCAGGTGGGTGCCTTGGAATTGCGCGACCGGACGGCTACAACGATGAAAGATACGATCACGCAGGTCAAATCCAAAGCCAATCAGATCAAAGCTGATGTGCAGATAAAAGCTCAGGATCTTGGGCATCAGGGACAAGATCTGCTCGTCAGACAGTTGGATAATGTCGCTCACGCTGCAGAAGCCGGGAAGAAAGCGCTTCAGGGTTCCACAAACCATACCGTAGTTTAACTTCGGTTGCCTGGTGCAAAGAGTTCTACCAGCCTTCTCCATTTGGAGAAGGCTGGTTTGTTTGTGATGAACCAACATAAGTCTCGACAGGGATTCGTCGGAGGGGTTGAAAGCAAAGCAAAAGCAAATCACGTGACATAGAAAGTGACTGTCACTTTTAGCTTTGGTAATTCGCTAGCGAAGATTAGAAACTTGCCACTGCCTCATCGACAGAAGGATATATCTGCACAACTTCCATCATTCCGATCGTGCGTAGAATCTCCATGATCGGATCAGACGGGCGCGCCAGCTTAAGTCCGCCTCGCCGTTTATGCGCGTGGCGCAACGCCTTGACGATCGCGCGCACCCCCGCAGATGACATATACGCCACATCCTTGAGGTCTAATACGATCTTTTTATTTTCGCTCACAGCCTTTTCCAGTTCGGCGTCCATTGTTGGCGCAGTGGCAGAGTCCACCCGACCGGCAATCGAAACGACTGCCACTTTTCCATTGAGACTGCTTTTTATTGAAAACTCGTCCATGTTTCGCTCCTCTTCCCTTTGTGAATGAAATTAGAATCCTTATAGTGGTGGGTGTCACCACTATAAATTACAGACGAAATCCTGGAGTGTAATTTGTATGTGGAATCTCTTTGCCTGATTTTAATATCCTCCAATGCATAACGAAACGAAGATCCATTTCTTATAAGCATTATACTGACTTAAATTCGGAAGTCAATCAAAGCAAAAGCGAAGTGACTCACCGATTTATATTTTCCTCCCTCATCATCCTCAAGAACGCCTCCGCTACCTGCGGGTCAAAGTGAATGCCCGAGCGCTCACGAATGTGTTCCAGCGTTTTTTCACGCGTCCAACCTCTGCGGTAAGGGCGGTCACTCGTGAGGGCGTCATACACATCCACGATGCAGAAGATGCGCGCCGCCAGCGGGATCTCCTCGCCTTTGAGTCCGCGCGGGTAGCCGGTGCCATCCCACTTTTCGTGATGACAAAAAGGGATGTCCAACGCCGGGGCAAGATGTGTGATGTGCATCAGCATCTGATAGGCATACGCCGGATGCATTTTCATGAGCGCCATCTCCTCTCCGGTCAATGAATCAGGCTTGAGCAGGATGCGATCCGGCACGCCCATTTTGCCGATGTCGTGCAGGAGTGCTCCGCGTCTGATGTGGACCAGGTCCTGCTCGCTGACCCCCATCCGCTCTGCCAGCCTGAGCGTCGTCTGCGTCACACGCTGCGTGTGTCCTTCTGTTTCCCGATCGCGCAGATCGAGTGCCGCTGACCAGCCTTCGATGGTCGCTTCATACGCCTCACTCAATTCCAGGTTGGATTGCTGCAGGTTCTTGAACAAGGTGGCGTTGTCCACTGCAATGGCGGCTTGCCCAGCCAGTGTTTCAAGAAACTTTAACCATTCTGTAGTCATGACCAAAGGCAAGGCATGATAAATTTCCAACACGCCCAAAAGTTTATTCTTTGTAACCAGCGGCACAATGAAATAAGCCTTGAAGCTTTCAGCCATGATCAGACCAATACGGTCGGGGATCTGATTCGGCGATTCGATCTCAGCCCGTCCGAATACTTGTTGTTTCAAAGCGGCAGCCCCGGCACGCCCCTCACCCAGGCGAATGTGAGTCTGAGTGATGATCTTCGTTAGGAAACCCTGGCTGACCGTGTGTTCCAGCATTTGTTGATCCGCGTCAACTAACAGGATGGCACAGGCATCCACATGGAGTTGTTTTCTGGTTTGGTAAAGCACCACTTCCAACGTAATATTCAAATCCAGGTTTGAGGTGATGGCAAGGTCGATTTCCCGCAAGGCTTTTTCATGCTCAAGATGCAGACGCGCTCTTTCGAAGAGTTGCGCATTATCCGTTGCCAGCGCGGCATGAGTTCCAAAAACGGAAGCAGTCCTAAGGTCCTCGCTGGTGAAACGTTGCGGGTTTTCCGAATCCAGGATCATCAGGGCGCCCAGGATACGTTCGCCCTTGATCAGCGGGATGCCCATCATGGATTGGATCCCAAAGCGTTCGGTCATGTTCTGGTCCACATTCGAGGAATGGGCAACATCATTGATCAGGATGGGCTTGCGTTCACGCGCGACACGCGCGCCCAGCAATTGCGGATCGTAGATCGGAAATCTCAGCCCAATAAATTGCTCAGAACCTGGACCATAGGCGGCAAACCCGACCAATTCCCCGCCCTCCAATAACCAGAGCAGAGCGGTCTGCGTTTTGAACACCTCCACACTTTCACGGCAGATCAAGCCCAGCAATTGCCGCAGATCAAGGATCTCGCCCAATGCGCGGCTGACGCGTTCGAGTGTTTCAGATAATTCGCGTTCTTTGCGCTCGGCGAGTAATAGGCGCTGATTCTCGATATTTCTCTGCACGAGATCGCGCGAGGCATTGCGGACTAAAAAGAATAGCGCGCCATAGAGTAGCACGAAGGCAACGCCCACTCCGCTCCATACCAGATAGCGGATGCGCGTCAGATGCGGTTGTAATGTGGCGAGGTCATAATAAACCTCGTAGACGCCTATGATCGTATCTGAACCAGCGGGTTGGATCGGGACATAGACTTCAAAGAGCTCCTCGTACAGCCCGCTTTCACTGACATTTTCCGCTTGATCGAGGTGTGAGATTTCTGCGACGATCTCACCCTTGAGCGCATTTTCGAGTTCATGGGAAAGCGGAAATATGTTCCCTACAATGCTTGGATCATCGGCATACACGAGCAAACCTGCCCGGTTCCAGATCTTGATGCGTACAACATTCGAGCTGAGCAGTGTATTATGGATTAACGCGTCGATCTTCGCATAGCGTTCGCCCCGCATGGCAGCCTGTAGATCGGTGGCGGTCAGGTTTTCATCCAGGATATTGGCTGCCTGTCCCGCTGTGTTATTTGCCACTTCCTGCAGCGCATCACTCTTCAGAGTAGATTCCAGACGCCACGCCAGCCCTGCCGCGATTACTAATGTAACGAAGAAGGAGACCAGTGTGAACCGGGAAAGCAGACTCATGCGTGCAAAAAAATTATGGACCATTGGCTTACTACCTGTAAGTATAGCCATAATACCATTACGAAATGGAAATCTTCATCTCAATCCTGTTATTTCATTCTGAATCCGTTTTCAGACCGGCAAGGCAGCTGGCTATTGCCCAGCCGCCTTGCCGCCGTGCGGCAAGATCGTGTGCGGGGTTAGCCTCCGATTTGCTCGATCAACCCTGCCTTATCCCACCACGTGTGATGCTCGCTAATCTTGCCATCTACAATGCGTGCCCACGTCACACCGGTGTATTGGATGGACTTGCCCGTCGGCGCAAAATGCAGCCATGCACCTGCATGCGTTCCCCGGGCTGAGAAGCGTACAACGACTCGGTCACCGTCCGCGAGCATCTCTTCGACAGTATGTTGCAGGTCAGGGAAGGATATCAGGAACTGACTCACGAATCGCTCTACACCCGCGGGCTGCGCGAAGATCTCCGCCGCTAAAGCGGGCTTGACCTTATTCCACATCTCCTCGTAGATGCGGCGCATCAAGGCTTTGTTCTTGCTCACTAAATCAGACATTGTTCACACTCCTTTGTGTGCTGAAAAGTTGAAAGCTCAAACTTTGTTGGGCAGGTCAACACGCGTTGACATACACAAATCTTCTGACTGTACACGTTTGCGCATGCAGCTGGGAAGAGTGAATATGAAATTGTGCGGGCAGGGAATAAAAAAACTCTGCACGGTTCTGTGCAGAGTGGCGAGATAGTACACCCGCACGAATTGAGTTGTCAAGGGTAAAAGCGAATTGCAGGCGCGCACTAAAGTGTGTGCATGATTTGCCTGGCAAATCATGCAAGTGTCGCGAGGGATGAACTCATTGTAAGTCTCAACGGGAAATCATCAGAGGGGGAAAGTGCTACAATGAAATTGAGAGATCATGTGATTCTGGACGGGGTTGTTTAAATCGCTTTCTCCTCTCAAAAGGAGCAGGTCATGGATAACAAAAACAAAAATCCACTACTGGCGGGATTGCTGAATGTTGTGATCCCCGGGTCAAGTCAGTTGTATGTGAATCATGACTGGGGCAGATTCATTGGCGCTTTCGTCATTGGCGTTGTAGCATTTGTCGCGGCGATCTTTGGAGGCAATACGGTCCAAGCTGCACGCGGATATGCCTTACCTCAGGGATTGTGTACAGGCGTTCTGATGCTGATTATCATCATTGTGTTGTTCTTGAGTGGGCATAAGACCGCCAAAGGCCGCAATACCGAGATCAATACAGCCGCCTTCTACAACTCCAAGCGGACTGTGTCTCATGAAAGTAATGAAAAACAACATGCCCAGATCCAGAAAATGCGTGATGAAGGGCTGATCTCGGAGGAGGAATATGAAGAGAAGAACGCCAAAGTGTCGTCGAAGAAATAAAATTTCTTTATGACGAAAACGTGGGTTGTGTTAATTCTCTGAAGATACAAAAGTAAGCCGGGCAAAAGCAGATTACTTTTGGGTGGGGCGCAGACTCTGATGCCTCCCCCAAGTGACCTAGTTGAAGATACTTCAGGTGACGGATGTGGTTCAACCATAAATATGGTCTACTTGTCATAAGACTTTATCGGAAATTAACTCGTGATGCTGATCAGCGTTCAGCGTCCCAAACCGAGTTCTTCGCTTATTACCGATAAAGTCTATTTGTTGAATAATGGCGCCCCCAAATACGCCAAAAAATTCAATCCGAATTTACTGTGATGGTGATCATTTCACGTCATAACACCACTGCGCCTGGGTCGATCCCTGCGCCATATTCCAAAGCCTCCCAGCTTGACGATTGGGGTGCGTGAAGCTGGGCTTCCATTTTCTTGTTTTGCAGGCTGGCTGTTTCTGCAGGTGAGGCTTCGCGATCCGCCCAACGCGCAAACTCCTGTCGCGTACACTCACTGGATGAGCCGCATGAATTGCCACTATCCAGGTGATGGGTATTGAATTGGATAGTCTTATCGTCCGCTTTCAGGACTGCGCGAGCAATCTTTCTATCTTTGTTCACATACCATTTCCCCGCTGAAATAACTTGTCTTCCTAACATGTGATACTCCTAGCAATGTCATTGCGCGTGAAAATACAACTTACTCATGAGCAATGACAGATCCCAGTTCTGTGCGTATTGTTATCTGTAGGCACAACTGGGGAATTGTAGAACGCCTCTTTCCAGACCAGAAGTTGGTCCTGCTCCGATATGCAATTGTCCATATGGGGGGAGATGATGGGCGGGACAGGAATTTTGCAAGACAACGTTATGTGCGATCCGTCAGGCAAAAACGGCCAACGCGCCCAAACGTCAGCTTATTCATTCTAACACCTTTACAAATGATCCTAGCTGCCGCTATCCATACAAAGGTCATATCTCCTATTTCTCTAATGAATTGTACAGCATGTGTAAGTAACTCCTGCAAAACCACGTCGAAGTGAAACCTTATGCAAAAGAAAAAATCAATACCGGTTGTATTTAGTGTGATTCTTATTGTGGGACTGGCGTATGTGAGCTTCACGCAAATATATCGGCAATATTCAGTGTCACAACTGCAACAGGCACCGTTGAATTTGCAAATCGCTCCAATTCTGCAGATGCGCGGCACATCCTGCGGCGAAGCCGTCATTACGATGGTCTACAACTATGCCTATCCCGAAACTCCCATCTACGAACAAGATGTGATCGACTACGCCACAGCTCAAGGCTATTTCACAGAAACTGTCTCGCCGTATACCAGCCCGGCCGATATGGTCAAGCTCGCAGCATATTATGCGGAGGCTGTTTCCACCGGGGGTGTGATCAATTCCGGGCAGGGCTTGTCACTGTTGATCCGCAATTTGCGCAACGGCGAGCCTGTGATCATCGATGTTCTTTCCAACTTTACCGACCCTGAATCAGAAGCACATTTTATTGTTGTCACCGGAATATCCGTTGACCCCAGCCGTGAGGATGCGATCGTGATCCATTACAACGATCCGCTTACAGGCACTTATGAATCCGCTGATTGGGCTGGGGAAGCAGGCGTTTGGAATGCCTGGAAAAATAATCGTGATCCTGGTGGTCCCGGTTGGTGGCTGGTAATTTCGCCATCATAAACATGGAAATGAGTATCTATTGCATAAGTAGTTGTTTGTGATGTAAATAAGCAGGCAAGGCAAAAGATAATTGCGCGGCGTACGTAGTGACAGTCACCTAGGGTTGTCCCTCTCCAAATTCAACGCCAATTACCCACCCAGTCGCTTATTCTTCCTACCCCGATGGGAGAATGTAAAAATGGGAACGACCACTCGGTCGCTCCCATTTTTTGATTTTTGAGCCAGCGTCCCAGGCGATTTTGAAATCAGGGCAAAAACGGCTCCTCAAGTGGGTCACCGGCGTCGCCGACAAATGTCTTAAGCACCGCGAAATGCGCCGGATTTCCACTCAATAGGGCGTGATTCGCGATCAATAGTGACTTGGTTCGGCTGTCGAACGCGATACCTGCCGGGTTATCAAGCGGGATGGTGTCTGCGGGCGCACTCTGTATCCTTGAGAGTTCTGTTCCATCCACAGCGAGGATCGAGATCTGATTCGAAAGTGCAAGTGATACATAAAGTTCTCCATCGGCACCGAAGGCGAGTTGATCGGGCAGTTCACTACTGGTGTAGGTGTGGAAGACTTCCAGGTCTGAAGCAGTGGGCGCATCCACCAACGGAAGTTGGTAGATCGTCCCGAGGTTTGGATTGGCCGCGGAGGTGGATACCACCACGTAGATCGTATCCCGCATCGGATTCAGCCGGATGCCGTTCGTGCCAAACGGAATGGGTCCACCGCCCTGGAAGAGTGGGCTTTGGAACCAGATCTCGGGTGAGCCGCCGCCAGGCGCGTAACGAAAGATGGTGGCTTGCAGCGAATCAGTCACATAGGCGAACCCGTCAGCGTCGAAGACAATATCATTCGGAATGGGCGGAAAGTCAATGAAGGCTGGTGACGTTGGTGCGCAGGGACCACCTGAGACGGCTTCACAGGTAGGGAGGTCTGGCAGAGGCGCGCCATATGAATCCTGAACATACGTGCCATCCACTTTTGTGAAGCGGATCAATCCAAGCTGTGTGCTGAGCGCATAAATCCGCCCATCTCCGTCCACCGCGATGTTGCTCAAGGCGTGTTCAAACGCCAGTGCCTCACCCGCAACGTAAACGGTTGATTCGAGGGCGCCGGTCTTCCGGTCGTACACCTGGATCGCCGAAGGTCCGGTGCCAGCCGTGCCGAACCGTGCAGGGCCCGATACAAAGACATGGTTGCCGTGCACGACGATACCTTCCGGGAATCCCGGATCAGCTGGGACACTCGCGAACGTGTCAATACTGCCGCCATCTGCCAGGGCGTTGGAGGTCATGGATAGGGATAGCACTAAAACGGTTGCGATGATGAGGTTCATGATGAACAAACGGGAACTTGCGTGTTTCATTTTTATCTCCTTTTGGGTTTTGGGTTATCTGCCACCACTATAGCAAAACAGGTGTTGACAAAGTTGCGATTTGTTGACAAAAAGTGTTGACAAAATTTTCCGCCTTGAAGGAGAGTCGCGGGTTACTGTCTCTTATAAGCAATGCAAAATAAACGATGTTCCGTCAGCAGTTCAATCGCTGGCGGAATTATTTTGGCCTGATGGTCTAGGTGAATGGAATTGGAAAATTAGAATTATTTGACAGGGAATGTATCCCTTCTGCCTGCCGGGGTGTTCAGTAGACGGATGACCTCGTCTAATTTGACTCAGTGCTTCGATTGCTTTTACTCATTTTACACGGTGCATGAAGAGTGGCAGTCACATTGGACGTGACTGCCACTTTTGTTTCTACCAATTCATCACTTTCGCTTGCTTAGAGTTTTCCGAAAGCCACGCCTTTATAGCCCCAGCCGCAGGCGGCGACTGCCTCCTGGATCGGTTTCTTGATCTCGTTCGTATTGAAGCGATATTTATAAACTACGCCTGGTTTCAGCTCTTCTGTAAAGGCATACGCTGCGCCAAATTCAACGGATGTCATTTGTCCTTGAAATTTTGAAGCCGCGAGCGAAAGCGACGGCACGCCCGCACGCCATTCCACGGTAAATTCCTCGTCCTTGCCGCGCACTTGCTGTTTAGCGGCATCGAACTTCATATAGATGCGGAAGACCTTGGTGAGATTTGCCTTTGCAAAGAGCTCGTACCATTTCGCATCCACGATCTTCCACTCGGCGATCAAGTCTACATTTTGCGATGCGCCGTCAATGATCTGGTAAGGCGCGGTCTCACGGTTCAGTTCGAGTAAGCGCTGTCGCACTTCCTCCACAGAAAGTACCGGCGTGTTTTTATTCGATTTCTTGCCAAAGCCAAAGAGTCCCATTTGATTTTCCTTTTCAATATATAGAGTTAAAAGTTGAGTTCATCATTATACGGCTGATTGGTGGGTGGGAGGCGCACCTTGCGTATCTGAGAGTGCCTGCATTCGATGACAAAATTTCTAGATTGATCACAGCAACGTTTAAAGGATAAAGAACTCCTATTTCACCGGAACAAAGATACAATACCAAGCGTTGTGAACGAAGATATGGACGCAAACCTCAACGCGCCTAACGGAAACTCCCGACGCTCCCTAAGCCTCAGCCTTGTTTTCTGGGGCGTTGTATTCGTTGGCGTATTTGCCCTCTTCACATTCGTCCGTAACTTTACTGCGTGTTGGCGACTCACGTCCCTGCCTGGGTTGCCGCCTGCAAGTTGCACCGGTCCACAAGTCGAAGCGCTTGAAGAGCCGGTCATAGTCATTGCTGGCGAAACAGCCGTCCCGACGGCAACGATCGAAGCGCCTAGCGTGGAAGAGATCACGTATCCCACATGGGATGGCGCCAGTCGCATCAACATCCTGTTCGTGGGCTTGCGTGGGGGCGATCCGCAAGAGGGCGATTGTCCATTTTGCACCGATACATTAATTCTATTGACCATCGATCCGGCTACGAAAACGGCGGCGATGCTATCCATTCCGCGCGATATGTGGGTGAACATCCCGGGCTTTGGATACAGCCGCATCAACACCGCCTGGACTTTGGGACGCGGTTCCAAACTACCCGGAGGCGGCCCGGCATTGACGATGAAGACGGTCTCGCACTTCATCGGTGTGCCGGTGGATTATTACGTGCAAGTGGACTTTGATACCTTCATCGATGTCATTGATCTGATCGGCGGCGTGGATGTATACAACGATGAAGACCTATTGCTCGACCCTGTGTCACATGGCAAGGACTTTCCCAAGATCCGCCTCACTTGTTGCGGTGACCGGCACTTGAGCGGCAGGGCGGCGCTGGCTTATGCGCGTTGTCGTCATATCGAACAGGGCTGTAAAGATGGCGACTTCGGTCGTGCCAGGCGTCAACAGAAAGTGATCTTTGCCATTCGAGAGAAGGTGTTGAGCCCTGAGAATTTCCCCGCACTGTTGGCGCAGGCGCCCGAACTATATAACACTTTTTCAGAGGGCATACACACGAACCTATCGTTGGATGATGCCATTAAACTGGCGGTGCTGGTCAAAGATATTCCGAAGGAAGATATCCGTAACGAAGTTATCAGTAATCGCATGATCGTGATGGATAATGTGGTTGTGCGGGGCGTGAACGCCAGCATTATTCGCTATGTTCCAGATCAGATCCGCATCCTGCGCGATCAACTCTTTACTACCACCGGACCGTTGAGTCCCTTGGCAGAGAGCGACCTGGCATTTCTGATGCAGGCTGATGGCGCCCGCATCCGCCTATTGAATGGAACGTCCACGCCAGATCTCGATACCCGCACCGGTAATTATTTTTCGCAACTAGGCTTTACCGTGACAGAGTTTGGAAAAATAAACAACCCTGGGCGCACCATCATTACTCTCTATTCACCAAAGCTATATACCTTGCGCTATCTGCTGGAAGTCTTTGGGATCACGAGCAGTACGCAGATCCGCATCAAAAAACCTGACCCAACACAAACCGTGGATATCGAAATTCAACTGGGTGCAGATTGGGCGAAAAAACTACCGCCAGAATATTAATATTCAACCTAAAAACTGTCCGCATTGGAGTGTAGTGTGCTGGGACTGCTTAAGACAGTTCCCTGGTACCGTGGGGAATTCACACCTGATTCCTATAATGAAATTGTTTTCAGCAAGCAAATCCAATTTCAGAAAAGGAATGCGACATGCGTAAAAAGCTCTTTACCGTAGTGACTGTTTTGATACTTGCACTTGTATTGGCTATGCCCGTTGGCGCGATCACTGGCAACTGGGTGGATGATAGCGATCATCCCTTCGTAGGCTTGATCGTGTTCTATGATGTGAACGGTGAATTCGTCTAACGCTGCAGCGGCGCCCTTATCAGTCCCACCAAGTTTCTAATCGCTGGTCATTGTACTGATGCGAATGCCGGGGTTGTCACAGCCCGTGTATATTTTCAACAGGATGCTGGCGCTCATTACGACCCGGTAACTGAACTGGATCCAATCAGCGGTTACCCTGAATACTGTGCTGCTGGCACATTGGGCACGCTGTGCGCCACGTCTGATGAACTCTATAACTTTGGTTATCCCGCTGGCTTCCCCGATACCGGTGACGCGGGCTTGGTCATTCTCGATCAAGCGATACAACTGCCTGAGTATGGTCAGCTTCCAACCGCTGGCGCATTGAATGATCTAAGCACCGCACGCGGACAGAAGGATACGATCTTCACGGTCAGCGGTTATGGCCTCAGTTATAAAACACAGGCGCATTCAGCGGTTCCAAATATCTCGTTCCGTATTCGGTTGATGGCACCATCCACGTTGGTCAACTTGAACAGTAGCTTGACCGATGGCTTCAACCTCCAGACGCAGGGTAATGGTGATGAGCGCGGCGGTACCTGCTCCGGTGACTCAGGTGGACCCGTCTTCCTCGGTGGACCGGATTCGAATCTGATTGTGGCGGTCACATCTTTTGGCTTGAATGCGCTCTGCCGCGGCACAGACTTTGCCTATCGTGTCGACCGCGCCGAAGTATTGGACTGGATCAACAACCCCGTTCCGTGATCTGCTGGCGATACCAAATCAAAATAAGGCAAATGTAAAATTGGAGTCTCGAATCCGAGACTCCAATTTTACGAATAGCATTTGTAACAAGAATAGGCTACCTACAAAACTGACTCGGTCGATCCGCGCCCCAATTCGTCGATGGCGCAGACTTTCCCTCACCAGCCCAATCGAATACTTTCATCCAAAACCCCATAAATGTTGGGAACGCGCCTTCAGGGACATGCACCCAGCCCTCTTTGGTTTGCAGGAAGAACGAACCCGGCGCATCGCAGCCATTGGGACCTAATTCCGATCCGTCCGCTCGCGCCGTTGCCCGCACCTCCGCGATCACATACCAAACATGCGGGTTGCTTCCATCAAAAGAATTTGTCCCGGCATATAAGATATTCACCTCACGGTCAGCGGCGTAGTATTTTTCCGCCAATGCCAGCATGCCCTGTTCGGGCGTAGCGTATACGCCTTTAGCCCGGGCGTTATTCAATTGAACGGTGGTATAGATCCAGGCGAGAACTACAAAAGCAATGCTGATCCCCAAAGCGATCAACAAGCGGCGAAAGAGTTTCATTTTGACCCTCCCACAATAGATATGATATACAGTATATGCCCAATATATACCCGTTTGACATTTATCGCAAAGTGACAGCCACCTTTGCGAAGCACTCCCGGAGTGAAACGAAGGGAGCAAGATGGCTGTCACTTTTGAGGTTATCAATCCAGTGTTCCGTTACATGATTCTCTGTATTACAGTGATCCTTACAGCCCGCGCATCCAGCGCAACCCAAACAGCAGGATCATGGCTCCCGCCACCGCCATAATGACCTGCCCGATAAAACCAGCGGCAACACTGAAGCCAAACACATCGAAGACCCATCCGCCGATGAAAGCACCCAGGATGCCGATGATGATCGCGCCGAGCACTCTAGATCTCACTCCGCCTATCAGCCATTTTGCAGTCAACCCTGCGATCACACCGATCAAGACCCAGATCAGAATTTGTTCAACAGACATGGTGTGTGGTCTCCTTTTCTTATGTAACGACTGCTGTGGCGGGCATACACTTTGTAACCTATGCCCGCCACAACGTCTCGTATTTTCAAACAGAATAGTTAGCGAGCCTCCGAACTCCGAAGTGACTAACGATTGAGCGTGGTCATTTGCATCAACGCTGTTGCCGCTGGGTCGATCTCCAGGTTGTGGTCCAAATCTTCCAGACTCATTGTCTGAGGCGCGCTGAAGAGCGCATCCATTTCTTGATATTGCAGGCTTGCCATTTCTGCAGGAGTCGCTTCACGATCTGCCCAGTGGATGAACTCATCGCGGGCACACTCACTGGGTGAGCCACATGAATTGCCTGTCTCCATGTGATAGTTATTGAAGCGCACTGTCTCATCGTTGGCAGAAACGACTTCACGGGCAATATTTCTGGCATCGTTCACATAACACTTCCCGATCGTTACTTCTTGTCTTCGCAACATAGAGTACTCCTTTACTATGACAGCGCATATGGCGGATATTTTGAATCATAGGCGCTGTTGAATTCCCTGGCTGTACAATTCTTTAACGATAAATACAGCTGGGAATGATGGAACGCCTCTTTCCGGAATTGAGGCGGATCCTGCTCCGATATACAGTTATCCATGCGTGGGGGAATGAAGGAGGGGCAGGAATTTTGCAAGACGTGGTCATATGGATTTCGTCAGGCAAAATCTTACAACACTGGCCAAGTGTCGGGTTTGGTATTCTACACAGCCGCACAAGTGTGTACAACCCTTATTGCTATTACAAATGTCCTATCATCGTACAAATTTCCTATTTATGAAATTAACCTAAGAATCTTTTTAGTACATTGCCGATTCGTTGATTTCATAAAATCAGGATGCCTGTTCATCAACGAAAGTGTTCACTGATAAAATTACGCTGTATTTTGAAAAGGAACCTCCCATGGCAAAACTTATCCCCGCATCTGAACGCGTCATTCGTGCCCGCAAGCTGATTCAACAAGCCCGTGATTTACCCGTCCCTCAAACTGGGCTTGGTAAGAGCGATTTTAGTTACATTGCAAATGTCAAAGACCTGTTGCGGCAGGCGCGTGACATGGTCAAATTCATTCCGCAAACCGCTGGCGTCTCTGCCGAGATGAAGGCAGAAGTCAAAAAGATTTACGAAGAGGCTGATCAAGCGGATCGGGAGATCTTATATTAGTGATTAAGGCTGCATCAAATAATTAAATGCGCTACCCCGAATTCACCAAATTCGGGGTAGCTGAAGAGAGGGGAAAACTCGAAACTCGCGCCTGATATTAACTGGTCACATAGGCTTTTGCAGAACTTTTGTCTGTGCAGGTCACCCAGTGATACTTCTTAATCTGTTTATTGCGTGGGGAATAATCCCAGACTTTTGCTTCGATAAAGTCTATACCCATTGCACGCGCCACAGAGACACGATGATGCCCGTCCTCCACAAAATATTCTTCTCGCACTTTGTGAACCACGATGGGGGACCAGCCATCCTGTTCGTGCAGAATGTACGCATTAACCCAGCGCGCCAGGGTATGCTTTTTGAGCGGGCGAAAGTGCATATCAAAATCGGTATCGCGGTTGAGCGTGCCAACGATCTCAGCCACGCGAATGTTTTGGATGCCGACCAACTTTCGGTTGGGGGAGATGCGGCTGCGTTCGTTATCGCCGGGAAAGATAACCAATTCTGATGGCTCTCCCGACAACTTGGCCCAGAGGCGACCACGCAGAGCGCGCATCCGCAGAAGGGTAAACTGATATGAAACAAAACTGCGAAGAGTAGTGAAAGAGGGGACCATGTTCATTTTTAAATTCCTTTCATGATTGTGTGAGTAGTCTGAATATGGTGTCTTATGCAATCGGTTGCATTGCTGCCTAAAAAAAGAGACGCGTATCTTAAGCTGACTTTCTGACGATCAATTCAACGGGGATGGATACATTGGTTGCCATGCCTGACTCAAGATATTGGATCAGATTCTGTGCCAATAGCTTGCCTGCCAACGGAACGTTTTGCCGGATCGTGGTTAACGGTGGGTTGCTGTGTTCCGCGATGGAGAGATCATCGTAGCCGACAACCGCGACATCTTCAGGCACGCGCTTGCCATGTTCACGGATCACATCCATTGCAGCGATAGCCATCAAATCACTGTTGACGAAAACTGCGTCAATATCTGGCGACTTCTTGAGTAAACGCTGCATGGCTTCGGCGCCTGATGTGTTGGAGAAATCTCCATACTCGATCAGATCAGGACTTATGATTTTGCCTGCGCCCTGTAAAGCCGACTTGTACCCATCGAGGCGATGCTGGACTTCCATTTCATCTTCAGGACCGCCAATAAAGCCGATCTTTTGCCTTCCAAGACTAATTAAATGTCCGGCAGCCAATCTTCCGCCATTGAAGTTGTCACCTGTAACCGAACAGTATTTCTGGCTGGGCTGGGAGGTACCCCAGGTAATGAACGGAGCGCCAACAGCCAGGAGGGCTTTCATGTGCGATTGCTTGCGGGAGGAAGTCATCAGGATAAATCCATCCACACGACCTGTGTCGAAGTATTGGTGTGCCCATTTGATATCCTGTGGGTTCACATGGATGACCAGCATATCGTAGCCTTGCGCAACAAGTCCATGGGAGATGCCGCCCATGATCTCAAGCCCAAACAGGTCTGCAACCGAAAATTCCTTGTGGTAGGCATGGGTCACAAAAGCGATCGTGCGGCTCTTCTGCATGCTCAGTTGGCGGGCGGGCACGTTGATCTGGAAATTGTGCTGGTGGGCGATGGCGCGGATCTTCGCCTTGGTCTCTTCTCCGATGAGCGGACTGTCATTTAAAGCCCTAGAAACGGTGGATTTGGATACTCCAGCCAGCCGGGCGATGTCTGAAATGTTTTTGACAGTGTTTTTGCTCATCGAATTTCCTTGAGTATTGCAACCGGTTGCATTATAAAGGCATCATTTTTCTTTGTCAAGAGGCGCAGTGGAGAAATTAAAATAATAGCGGACGGTCCTCGCTGTCCGCTATTTGGAAAACCAGTTCCTGTCTACTTTTTGGTGGAATTGCGATTGATCGGGTTGTTGCGGTTGAGCGGATGCCCAGGGTTGTTGATATTTTTGGGTTGGGTAGTCTTGAGCGGGCTCAGTCCACTGTTGGGGTTCCATGGATTTTCTGGATGCATAGGCCAGACAGTTGGGATCTGCTGGTCCGTTGCTGAATGATTTGAAAAGGTCGGAGTGACTTCTTTGTGGCGGATCTGCGTTAATAGTTTATGTTCCACTCTATGTGCGTCTTTGAAATCATCCACAATATGTTTGAACTCATCTTCACAGCGCCAGATTTTGCCGCTCCCTTTGCAGACCTCACATTCCTTATGGATGAGCAGGAACGTCTTGGAATATCCGTTGCCGTCACAAGCGTAACAATTTTGATGCAGCAGCGGTTTTCTACAATGAATACAGATTGGGGTCGTAGTAGACATGTCGAATTCTCCTGAACAAGTCGGACACCGTCATTAATATCATAGAGAAAATTGTATCGAAAGTCAAGTCGCTTTTGTATTTTGTAATGAACAAACCGTGAGCGTAGGTAAACCAGTATATTCGATATGAATTGTCCTGATCTTGTTTTTAGAAAATATTGTGGCGTGGCTTTGTATGGCATCAATGGTTATTGCAAGGTCGCTTGACAAAAGGTAAAAAAAGGATCCTTCTCGGTAAAATTGCGAGTGATGAGCAAGC